>Ga0070699_100006040_pt1 | contig 10590 bp, 16 predicted proteins | sample KBSK1503metaG_FD_65473 | JGI IMG/M metagenome (GOLD analysis project Ga0070699, IMG submission 65473) | Corn, switchgrass and miscanthus rhizosphere microbial communities from Kellogg Biological Station, Michigan, USA - KBS K1-50-3 metaG | ecosystem: Host-associated > Plants > Roots >...
TTCGGCTCAGACCAGTACGGGCGCGAGGAGCTGGTTGCCCAGATGACCAGCGCCATGCTCCAGGCCGAGACCGGGATCGAGACCGAGGCCGAGTTCGAGCGGTCCGCCGCCTACCTCCAGAACTGGCTCACCGCGGTCAAGGGCGACGTCAGCCTCGTCCCCCAGGCCGCAGCTCAGGCACAGCGCGCGGTCGACCGGATCCGCGAGCCCCAGCGCCAGGCCGAGCGCGGCGGCAAGGCGCCCGAAGCGGACCGGGAAGCGGCATGACCACGTGGACGCGCGTAGCGGACGGGCACCCCCGCTGGGAGATCAAAAACCCCAGCGGGGACGGCCGGAACTACCTGGTGACCGATGAGGCAATCAGGACCTTCGGCCGCAAGCACATGACAGAACTGATGATCAACCTGCCGCCCCTGCCCGAGGAGGCATGGACGCCTCCCGCGCGAAAGGAAGTAACGATCATGACGAACCGTGACCCCGGGCCGGGTATCTGTGGCCACCCCGGCAGCGGCGGCGGCGTCTGCGGTCTTGTCCCCGGACACCGCGAGCCGCACCGGCCGCTGCACGTCCGCCAAGACCCTGAGCCGATCCGCACCCCGCAGGACATGATCCTGCGCTACCCCGGCATGACGCTGGAGCAGGCCCGCAACGCGCTTCAGCGTTCCCTGCGCTGCCTGGGCGAACGCGGGTTCGCCCTGCTCACCGTCCGCTGGCGCGCCCGCTCCCTGGACCTCTTCGCCGCCCGCCGCGCCGACATCGAGAGCTTCCTCTGCGACCTGGCTCCGGCAGCTCACCCACTGAACCGGGGCCGTCCCGTACGTCAGGACCGGCGTCCCCCATTCCCGCCAGCGCATCACCCGCCGTGACCAGTCCCAGCCGCGGCCCACCCGCGATATCCCCCTTCGTGATCAGCCTCTGGAGCGATGGGCAGGTCGGCTGGATCTACGCGCAACAGTCGTCAGGCCGGATTCACCAAGAGCTGCAGCCCAGCCAGGACCGGCAGCCACACATCTTCCGCGCCCCGTGGTGAGTCGGCGTGGTCGACCTGGTCGATCTCCAGCCGCACCGTGCAGCCGCCCAGGGCCGGCCGCAGCAGCCAGATCAGGTACACCGGCGGATCGCCCGGCCCGGCTTGCAGCAGGTAGGACAGCCGTTCCTGGCCGCAGGCGTGCATGACCTGGCCGATCGCCGCAGCGCGGCCGCCGAAGCGGAACTCGATCGGGTCGCCCGGAACCCAGGTCGAGTGCGCCGCCAGGCCGTACAGAGCGGTCTGTCCCGGGTCGGTCAGCGCCGTCCAGACCAGCCCGGGATCGGCGCGGACGTGAGCGGCGAAGACGTGCCCGGCGCACGCTACGCCGCGCGGCGGGCGGCCGGGCTCGATGTCGTGGGCAGTCATGGCGGTGATCCCCTCTGCGCGGATGCGGCGAAGGTCGGCCGCTCACGTCTGGCCGCTCCCGCCGGGGCGGGTTGCCTGGTGGTGATAGTCATGGCGCTCTGGTGGTGTTTAGTGCGACTGCGCGCGTGGTGAGCGCGACCCGGGAGCGGGACGCGTTCTTCCCTGCCTTGCCGGGGCTGAATGGCTCCGTCTCGACGAGGAACACCACGGTGTCGGCGAGCACGCCGTCATGTTCCATCGCGTCGGCGGCCTCCTGGGTCGCCATCGCGGCCATCAGGGCGTCGAGGTCGGGGACGTCCACGAGCACCGCCACCCGGTTGGGGTCCTGAGCCGTGGCGTGGCGAGGCAGTGCTCGGGGTCCTTCACGTTATGGTGCGCGATCAGTGTGGGAATTTGTCCTCCTGAGGGTGTCGGTCGATGGCTCCGATCAGGTTGTGGCGTACTTTTCCAGGCCGGCCGATTGGAGTTCCTCTGGCGCCATCGCGACGCGGTAGTGCACGGATGCGTCGAAGTTGAGCATCAACGGCTCTGTGATGTGCGGGGCCTGGGCGGCGCTGTCCGCTTCGATGATCATCATTGCGCCGCGACCCACGCCGTTATCGGTGAAGTACACGACCTCAGGCTTGATGTCTTCGAGCACCTCCGCGAGTTCTCCCCGGCGATGCCCTTGCGGACATAGGTGTTGAACGGCTCCAGCGGGAACGCCACTTTAGCCCGTCCACTCGTCGGCGACCGTCAGGTCGGTGAACTCCGGCGGGCGGTCGAAGATGTCGGCCATGATCGCCCTGGCGGCTTGCAGCGCTTCCTGGCGGCGCGGATCCTGCTCGCGCGCGCGTGCTTTCTCCTCGCTCTCGAAAACGACCAGCGCGTACACCTGGCCGGGGCAACACCAGGGACTTAGGGCGTTAGCGCCTTTCTGGGACGTTCGTATCTCCGGGTTCTGTGTCGGTCTTTGTGTCTGGTTTGATGGCGGCGGGCTGGCGGTTCCGGGCATGGCGGCGGCCCGGTGGCGCCCGGGCGGGCGGCGGTTCCACGGGCCGCAGGTCCCGCTTCTGGCGGGGTTCCTCCTTCCTGGTCGTTGTTTGTCCTGGTCAGCGGCTAGGTAACGCTGGCGGGCTGGAACCGGGTGATCTTCACCGGCCCTTTGTGCGTGGCCTTGGTGACGGTGGTATGCCCGAAGGCCGGCCGGGACTTCTGCTTTCGTTCGGAGTACCGCTGCCGGCTGGCGCGGTTCAGGGTGTGCAGCGCGGTCTGGCCGGCGGCCTCGGCCAGTGCGGCGAGCGCGGCCAGGCTGGTGGTCGCGGTGACCAGGGACTGGCGCATGGACGCGGTGGCGGCGCGGCGCATCGTGGTGAAGGAAACCTGGTCGGTGCCGGCCGGGGCTGCCGGGTGACGGCGGGCGGTGGCAGCGGCCGCCGCGCTGGTCGCAACCGCGGCGGCGGCGCTGGCGCGGACGAGCTGGGTGGCGGCCAGCCAGGCCCAGAGCTCCTGCCAGACCAGGGCCGGGTCGCCGGAGCGCAGGCACGGGGTGGTGGCCGGGCCGGCCCCGGTCACGGTGGTCTTGTTCTCCCCGATCGTGGTCTCCGAGGCCGACCAGCGCATGGGGTAGGCGGCCCGCAGCGTCTCGGCGTCAGCGGCCTGGTGGTCGAGCAGGGTGGTGGCGATCGTGTAGGTCTCCGACACCTCATCGTCGCTTCCGGGCAGGACCACGTTGTGCTCGGCCACCCGCAGCGCCAGCCGGTCGCTGGCCCGGTGGCGGTCCGGCTCGTCCAGGTAGGTCAGCCGGGACCCGTCCGGCAGCCACCCGCCTTCGGTGACCGGGAGGTTTATCCCCGATCTCACCCGCATGATCAGGTGGCCGCCCGCGTCCAGGATCGCGGTGATCAGGTGATGTCCGAGGAAATTGCGATCCATCAGGAACACCCGCCCGGCGAACAGCTCCGGGCGCTCGCGCACCAGCCGGGCGACCAGGGCCTGCTCCCCGGCATCGGTGGCATCCGCCGCTGCGCCGAGCACCGCCCGCCCGGCCCGGGCCGTCACCAGCAGGCACCGCAAGTGCGGGAACGGGCCGGCACAGGAGAAGACCGCCAGGTTTTCCGGCGTGGCCGGCAGGTCGATCTCGAAGCCGTCCATCGAGCACAGCGGCCGCCCGGCGATCATCACCGAGCCGGGCGCGCCGTCGGGCACCAGGGGCCCGGCGACCCGCCAGAATAGCTGCTCCAGCGGCCATGTCCCGAGCCGCCGCCGCCATGCGGTGATCGTCTTATGGGTGGGGACCTGCCACCTTCTCGCCCAGGGCAGATGCGGCAGCAGCCCGGTCAGGACCCGGATCACCTCCGGGTAGTCAGCATCAGGCAGCAAGGTCATCGCGATCACCACCCGCATGATGAACGGCAGCGACATCAGGCGGCGCCGCTCGCCCGGTGTCACCAGCCCGGCCGCCACAGCCGCATCGCACAGTTCCTCGATCACCCCGTCGCCCAGGACCGCCTCCAGCATCCCCAGCCGGACCTGATCCGGCAGCCACCCGTCCGCCTGCACCGCCCCTGACCTGCGGACCTTCACCGGGACCGTGACCACCGGCACCGCGAGCGTCATCACCTGCCCAGGCACCACCAGCCCCGCCCGGCCCGCCGCCACCAGCGCGCTGTCCTGACGGCCGCCCGAGGGATCAGCCAGGTCACCGGTCCCGACCGCGATGATCCCCGGCGGGAACGGCAGCACCAGCGGCTCCGGCGCCAGCGACGCCGCCCGGCACGAGCAGGCATCCAGCGCTGCGGTTGCGCGAACATCACACGGCAGGTAAGAAGACACCCAAGGCTCCTGTCAGGGCAAGGATTCGAGACCCATACCCCTACCAGGAGCCCTCCTCTTGATCAAACCGGCCCGCAGCGCCACCCCAAGCCCAGCGGCAGCTTGAGCATCCCGTGATCTTGTTTCTGCTGTTCAGGCGGCTCGCGGCTGAGCTGCCCGGGGGCAGCAACCGCTTCTTACGCTGCCCCCGGCGTCCACCGCCGCCTCCGTCACCTGCCGGGGCACCGCCAGCGGATGCGCCGGTAACCAGACCCGGGCCGCGCCCGGCCCGCCCAGAAGATCCTCCACCCGGAGGATCATAACGATCACCCGGCGCTACGCTGCCAGGAATGCGCAGCCAATCCCCCGACTTGTCCGTCCTTGCCCACCGAGACTGCCTCGTCACCTTCGCTGCCATGGCGCTGTGCTGCGACAACAGCGTCCGCGACCACGAGATGGGCTATCACCAAGGCAACGGCACCGCCTACATCACCGCCAAGGGCGTCATGCGACGCACTGGGCTGAGCCGCACCGCCGCCAATCACGCCCTCCAGCGCCTGGAGGCAGCAGGCGTCGCCGAGCCCGGCAACGACGGCAGCGCATGGCGAACCGGTACCGACATCCTCGCACCCGGCACCCCATAAACCCCAGGTCACAGCGGCCGACCTGTGCTGGCCACGGATACCGGTTTGCCCCCGAGTCGTAACTGTAGGCCGCTGCGGCGTTTGTCAGCGTAGCTATAGATCATCGGCGTCAGCGAGCTGCCCGGCCAGCCCGAGTATCGTTTATATGGTCAAGTCCGCTACATGGAGGCGGCTGGAGGCAGGTTCTCAGAACGTGTCCGATTACCGCGCCGGGTTGGACCACGCTGGCCGGTCGCAGGCATGCGCCCGGGGCGCACACCGTGAGTGCGCGCACTTGAGCGGTCCTCACCGGGGGTTCGGTGCGACCCTGTGCATGTGCGCCTGCCATTCAGCGTGCCCGCTCGGCGGGGATTCCGCGGCTCCAGTCAAGGCCTGGCGTCAGTTGTGCAGCTGCCCGGGCGCAGGCCAGGAGCGCGCAAGACAGGACGAGGCTGGCGAGCAGTTCGCGGACTTCGATAAGAAGCGGTGGGAAGAACGCCGGCGCGTCGCCCGGGCGCGTAAAAAGGCGAGCGACGAGGCATTCCAGGCCATCCGTGCCGCTGCTGTCCCCGGCAAGAGCCCCGAGGAAATCCGGGACCTGCTCGACGCCGGGCTGCGCTCCCGGGGACTGCCCACCCTCAGAGGCCATCCCGCTGAGATGAGCGAGGAAAACCGGGAATTGCTCGCCGCCGAGCTGCGCTCCTGGGAAGTGCCCGCCAGCGCGCGAGCTTATCCCGATGAGGTGAGCGAGGGTAAGCTCACTTTCGCCGGGAGATTGCTGAGGAGGTCAGCACTCAGGGCGCTCGTACGAGGGTACAACGCCACAATCCGCGAAGCCCGCGGCGAAACCGTGAAGAATCCTGAGCGGAACCCGTTGCATCTGCCGCCAGACGAAATGGCGAGCCTGCTGGCTGACGATCTTGCCCGGCTAGCAGGGGGAAATGCGCGTGCAGCGGAATTGCTGGGACTGACGGTTGATCAGGTAACTGCACACCGGGAGCACGCCGAGGAAGTACGCAGGCGCATTCGCCGTATGGGTGGATGACCAGTGCCGCAGTGCCGCGCCCATCGTTGCCGCGATGCCTGGTAACCGTCGGCGCCGGGCGGGGCCGGTGGCGGCGACGTGGTGGGCGACGGCTTCAGGGCCGGGTCGGGCATAGCGCTCAAGGGAGCGGACGGAGGCGTACCGGGACCGGGCGAGCAGGATGGGCGTGCTGGCGCCGTTCTCGGCTTCGCGGGTGAGCATGGTGTGCCTTCTTCCCGCAGTCGCCGTGTTCAGTCGCTGCACACCCTGAACGTGACCAGACGGCACCGCCGCTCCGAGCGGGCCCAAAAGAGCAGGCCCCGCTTCCGGCGCACCGCCACCACCAAGAAGACCGTCACCGGGATCCCGCCCATCACCGTCCTCGCGCCCAGTACGGCATAGCCCGCTGACCAGTAAGAACACCGGTAAGGAAGGAGGAACCGCGCCGCCAGCCGGGGCGCGGCCCGTGGAACCGCACGCCATGCGCTCGTGCCGGACAACCCGTTCCCGAACCGGACAACGAGGCCAACCGGGCAATGCAAGGCAAAAACCACTCAGGTCAACATGAACACCTAAAGTCCCTGGTGTTGCCTGGCCGGGGTCCTTCTGGTCGTGCATCACCAGCGTCCGGACCAGTCCCGATCCTGGCTGCTCCGCGGCCCGGAGCTGTTTATCCAGCTCCGCCGTGTCGTTGTCGGGCTTCAATCGCATCTTGATGAGCTGTGCCCACATATCGAATCCTTTCCTGAGCAGGGGTCAGATTCTGCTGGTGTCGAAGTCGAGCACCAGCTCGGGCGCGGTGAATTCTTCTTCCAAGGCGATGCCATGGACCTGGCGGACGTGCTCGCGGAACCAGCGATCGAACGGCTCCGCCGAAGTCCCCAAGATCGTGAGCGCGGTGGCCAGGTCGTCGGCCTCCAGGTAGACCACGGCCACATCCCCACCGGGCGCGGGCTGGATCCAGACCGCTTCCCTGATGATGCCCGCCCGGCGCCGGGCGTCCTGGTAGGCCTCCTTGCGCGCACCGGACCAGCACGAGACCAGCGCGACCCGGACCGGTTCGGCCTGGCCGGGCAGCAGGCGAACGGCGAAAGCAACGAACTGCACACGATCGATGGTGCTGGCGACCCGGAGGCGAAGACATCACCTGATCGAGTGATGTACCACGGCGGCCAGCGCAGCCCGGTCCGGCACGCTCAGCTTGGCGAATACGTGCCGCAGGTGGGTGTTCACGGTGTGCGGCGAGATGGACAGCCGCCTGGCCACCGCGCCGTTCGTCAGTCCCTAGGCCACCAGCGACACTGCCCGCTCGGTCGCGGTCAGGCTCTCCCAGCCGCCCGCCGGCCGGTGCCGGGGCCCGCGCGGGCCAGGACGGACGCCGAGGGTCCGCAACCGCGCCCGGACCCGGCCCGGGCGCCCGCCTGCTCGTAGCGTTCCAATGCCTCCCACAGCAGCGCCGCCGCCTCGTCCCACCGCCCGCCTCGGGCCAGCAGCTGGCCGCGTCCTCGCAGGCGCCGGCGTGCTCGACTTGACAGCACCAAACCACTGATCAGAACCGGATGTTCTGGACCTCGCGATAGACAAATGTCCACTCGATTGATAGACATTCCTATTCGGCGATCTGGCTCGAGGAGCCGCCGTTCTCGCGTCACGGTCCGTAGTTGACACTGCCCACGGCTTGACACGCGATATCCGCCTGATTGTGACCTGCCACTCCACCGTCAAATGGCCTCTTCCACTGCTTCCCGCACTGGTCGTTATGGCGCTGGGTGGCCAGGGCGCTGGGCCAGGTCCTGGCATGCCTGGCGCACCGGCACGCCGACTCGGCCAGCGGCGGCGCGGATATAGGCGACCGCCGCGTACAGGGCGTACTGCCAGAAGTCGTCGGTCTGCCACCAGGCGACCTCGTCGAGCAGGTCGGGCTCGGTTCCGCCGCGCAGCGCCGCCGCTGCCAGGATCGCGAACTGAAGCTTCTTGTTCTGCCGGCCGCGGAACGCGCACTCGGGCAGGAACCGTTCCCGCATCCCTTCCAAGGCCAGCGGGTGGGCGCGGCTGGCCCCGCACCAGTCCAGCACGTCGGCGGCCACGTGGAGGAAGACCTCGCCGGGGAAGGTGTTGTTGCGGGGATGCAGCGGCACTAGCTCACCTACCAGCTCGGCTACCTCACCATCCCTGCTCAGCCCGTCGAGCAGGATCCGGCGGGCGGTGGCCGCGTCCTGCGGCGTGGGCCGCTTCCTGGCAGGCATACCCAGACGGTAGGGCAGAACCGATCTGGCCGTCTGGTCTTCGGGACGGTGGCAGCGCGGGCAGTGGCCACGTCCTGACGGGCGGCTGGTGCGCCGCGCATCCCTATGATCGGCTGGTGGTCCTGCAGTGCACCAAGAAGCTGCTGGCTGTCCTCGGCGCGGGCCGCGTCGCCGAGCCCGGACCCGCACCAGATGCCGAGGACTGGTAGGCCAACCTGCTCTGGTTTGACCAGCACAAGTGCCTGCTGCTCACGCACGCCGCCACCCTGTTTTCGGTCTTCGAGCCCGGCGTGCGCGCAGCGGAGCTGCGCGCAACCGGCCGTCTGGTCACCGAGCTGGTCGAGCGGGAGCTCCGCCGCGAGGGCCTGCCGCCTGCCACGTTCGGCAACCTGCGCTCGCAGGAGCTGATCTTGGCCAAGACCGCGGACCGCAGCGTGCTGGGGGCATGAACGACATGACGTTCCTTTGCGAGGTAGCCATCAGCGATGCTGGCGGCCTGGCCCACTGTGACCTCGGCGGGCTGAACCAGGCGCTGCACCGCAACATCAACAGCTCTCGCGGCTACCGGCCCCCCGCCGAACTCGCCGAGCAAGGGGCCTGAGCGCGGGCAATCAAACTGACACAAAACAGGCCAGGAGCAGGCCCCACCCAGCTAACTCCGCACCTGGAGCTTCAGCCCGGCCGGCATCACGTTCCGTGGCTGAACAGCATCGCACGCGAGCATTCCGTAGCCGCCGATATGGGCGCTCGCGGATTCTGGTGCGAGGGGGCGGTGGGCGCCCAGAACGGGTATTCGGGCAAACCTAAAGATCAGGAGGACCGTCGCTCCCTGCTGGACTTTACCGATACAGTGGTGGGGTGGGCGCGGAGGTCCGGAGACGGTCGCGGGTGACGCTGGCTGAGGTGGCGGCCAGTTGCGGGGTGAGCCGGATGACGGTGTCCAATGCCTATAGCCGGCCAGACCAGCTGTCGGCGGAGCTGCGCCAGCGGGTGCTGGCTGCGGCGGAGCAGCTGGGTTACGGCGGCCCGAGCGCGGCCGGGCGGGCGCTGAAGAGGGGCCGCAGTGATGTGCTCGGGGTGCTGCTCACCGAGGCGCTGCCGTACGCGTTCGGGGATCCGGGTACCGTCTCGTTCCTGCACGGGGTGACCGCCGCGACGGCCGCTGCTGGCCTGGCGCTGCAGCTCATCCCCGCTGCCGCAGGGACCGCGGAGCGGCTAGTCCGCGACGCTGCGGTCGACGGGCTGATCGCTTACTCTCCGGCCGACGATGACCCGGCCCTGGCGGTGGCCCTGCGTCGCAGGCTGCCCACGGTGATTGCCGGCGGGCCGAGCACGGCGGGGGCGGAGTGCGTCACCGTCGACAATGAGGCGGCCGCCGCGAATGCCGCCCGGTACCTGATCGAGCTGGGCCATCGCGAGCTCGGCGTCGTGACCTGGCGCCTGCGTCCCGATGGGTATACCGGGCCGGTCGGCCCGGCCCGGCAGGCCAGCGCGCGCTACGAGGTGTTCCGCTTGCGGCTTCTGGGCTACCAGCGGGCCGCCGCGGCGGCGGGTTTGCCGGCGGCCGCCGTGCGGGTGTGGGAACAGCCCGGCCATAGCATCGCCGATGGGTGCGCGGCGGGACACGCCCTGCTCGGCTCGCCCGGCCGTGAGCGTCCCACCGCGGTGCTCGCCAGCACTGACGTGCTAGCGCTGGGAGTTTTGCAGGCGGCCCGCGAACTGGGCCTGAACGTCCCACGCGATCTGTCGGTGGCCGGCTATGACGACATCGAGGAGTCCGCCAGGGCGCTCCCCCCGCTGACCACCGTGCACCAGTCCCTTTACCAGCAGGGGCAGGACTGCGCCCGCAGGCTGATCACCCCCGGCGGGGCACCCGCCCTGCCGCACCCGACCAGGCTGATCGTCCGCGCCAGCACTGCCCCCAAGCCGGAGCGGCCGTGATCATAGCGCTGGGGCTGTTGTCCGGCCTGCTGACCACCGGGGCGTGGCTCCCGCAGCTGCTGCGAACCTGGCGCCGCGGCCGCGCCGACGACATCTCCTATGGCTACCTGGCGGTCTTCGCCGCCGGTGTGCTGGGCTGGCTGGCCTACGGACTGCTCGTCGAGCAGCCCGCAGTCGTGGTCGCCAACCTTGTCACCCTCACCCTGATCACCGCCCTCGCGGTGCTCAAGACCCACCCGCGCCGGCCCACGGACAGAACACCCCGATGAACGCCCTGGCCAGCGCAGTATCCGACGCCGGTCAGGCCGCGCCGAACATCCTGATCGTGCCGACGCCGGCAGCCGAGGCCCGACTTCATAGCCCGCACAATCGGCGATCGGGAACTGGGCGACCTGATGCGTCTGCTCACGCAACGTGAGTAGTCCTCGACCTGAGCGAAGGGCACACTCCCGCCTAATTGAACCCGAGGGCGCTGCGGTCTGCCGTAGCGTTCGGGAGGCCCGGTGGGCTGGCTCCCGATCCGCCTGCCGGTCACGGTGGTGACCTGGCTTTATATCGAGGTGCCAG
>Ga0070699_100006041_pt1 | contig 10589 bp, 7 predicted proteins | sample KBSK1503metaG_FD_65473 | JGI IMG/M metagenome (GOLD analysis project Ga0070699, IMG submission 65473) | Corn, switchgrass and miscanthus rhizosphere microbial communities from Kellogg Biological Station, Michigan, USA - KBS K1-50-3 metaG | ecosystem: Host-associated > Plants > Roots >...
AACCCAATCTAGGTATGGAGTTGAATCCAAGTCGAACGATTCGGCAAAGCGTAAGTTCTGCCTTGCTCTTGCGAGGTGTTCAGATGTTGTCGGCACTAGGCAATGCTGCGCTGAAAGAGGGGCTGAGCATCCGTAATAAAGTCTTCCATCTTTCTACCGGGGGGAACCGGAATGACATGGAAGTCAAACAGCACATGGGTATAGCGCTCGGAAATATCGTCCTCAAAATGGTAGATGGCATTGCGAACCTCACGATTATCCGAACTGATGCCTATCCACACCGCAAATGCATTTTGAGTGGGTAACACGTGAATGGAGCCGACTGCTGGCACCTCCGACAGCGCTTTGAGTTCCCTCGCTATGACGTATTCAGTGGCCAGGGGCGCAGTTGCCATCGGTTTCCTTGTCAGATCGTTGGACACGACAGTCTACTCCATGCTGTCAACAGGCAATTAGATCGCCCTTTTATAGTTTTGATGCCGCAAATAGAAAGGCCAATACAATCAAGCATTTATGTGGACAAGGATTTTGCTGTAGGGTTAAGAACGTCTCAGAGTGACATTATTTCGACACAGGTGTATCAAATTCCGGCATGGACGGCACCTCGCCTAATGTTCTGCGCGTCAGACAGCTTCCAGGCGTTTTGTTGCTGAGGCAGGTTTAGGGAGTAGCGCACACACTTCCTCAATCGTCCACACTTGGTCTGAGCTTCCCGCTTCCATCGCTGGTGTCACCCGAAGTGTCGAATGAATGCGGCAGAAATTGTAATAGAAGAAATACGGCGACTACCCGCCCGCCGCATCCCTTGGTCTTTCTTGAGGAATCTGCTTAAATCCTTTTACAGGCTTGCCTCCGAGCTCCCGAGCCGTGATCGACATTCATTGTCACATCCTTGCCGAAGTGGACGATGGGCCCAAGTCCTGGAGCGCGGCAGAAGAAATGTGCCGTATCGCGGTTGCTGACGGTATCGAGCACATTGTGGCCACGCCGCATGCCAACGAGCGTTATCACTACGATCGCGGCTACCTCGTCAATGTCGTGGACTATTTGCGGCAACGGGTCGGTGGGGCGCCGAAACTGAGCCTGGGCTGCGATTTCCACCTTTCTTATGAGAACCTGCAGGACGTCCTGGTGCGGCCGGAGCGCTACACCATTGAAGGCAGCCATTATCTGCTGGTGGAGCTGAGCAACTACAGCGTGCCGGTGCAAGTGGACGAGTGCTTCACCCGGCTGAGCGAAAAAGGCATCACTGCAGTGATAACTCATCCGGAGCGCAACCCGATTTTGCAGGGAACGCCGCAGCGGATCCTGCGCTGGGTGGAACTAGGTTGTGCGGTGCAGCTGACTGCGTCGGCGCTGACCGGTGCCTGGGGAGAACGGGTCGGGCGTACGGCCAAGTGGCTGCTTGAACGGGACGCAGTCCATGTGTTGGCCAGCGATGCTCACGACGCCAAGGACCGGCCGCCGCTGCTATCTGCTGGTCGCGAGGCCGTGGCGGCTATCTGTGACGCCGACGTCGCCAAGGCGCTGGTGGACGACAACCCGCGCGCGATTATCAGCGGACAGCCGCTTCCGTATTTTCCCGATCCGGTGATGAAAAGATAGCCCTTGGCCCTTGGCTGTTAGCTTTTAGCGACTGCGGCGGATTTCGAAGCTAACGGCTGGGAGCTAACGGCTGGTTTACTGCGGCTGGTTATTGCTGGCAGGACTGGGGGTCGGGGCGGGGGCCGAAACCGGCGCGGTGTGCGGCGGGGGCGCTTGCGGCTGCGCGGTCATGGCACTCTCGGGATTGAGCAGGTGCTCGTGGCCGGGGCCCAGCCCCAGCTTGATCAGGGCGCGTGCGTCGGGAACCATCTTGCTCTGCCAGCCGTTGTCGGCCTGGTAGCGTTCCATCGCCTTCTGCGAGGCATCGTTCCAAACGCCGGAAGCTTCCCCGTCCAGATAATGCTCGCGGATCAAGGCTTCCTGGATTTCCCAGGCGCGCTGGGGATCGATCTTTTGCTGGCCGCGGCGGCGCCAGTTGGCGGCTGTCCTGCGCGATTTCTTGCCTTTGCGGGAAGTTGTGTGCGTGGTCGTACTCCCCGACTTGTCCGAAGATTTCTTGCTGGCCGCGGATGACTTCTGGGTGGTCTGAGCCGAGGCGAGGGCGGACACCAGCAGCAGGGCGCATCCCGCGCTCAACAGCTTTTCCGAAAATGAACCAGTAAGTTTCAGAGCCATACCGCTATGCCCCAGCCTCAAATCCTGCGGCCCACCACAAAAAGCAACGCCCAACAGAACCGGCACTGGAAATCATCCCTGATTTCAGGGCTTCAGCGCCAGTCTCGGTCGGGTCCGCCTAGGTTACGGAAGTGTACCTGCGAGGAAGATTGTACCGTCCTGTCGGCCAGCGCCCCGCTGGCGCACGAGGAATACCACATCCTGTCCACTCTTCAGGCTGGACGCGACGCGGTTGAAGTCCTCCTCGCTGTTGATCGGCTGCTTGTTGATTTCGAGGATAACATCGCCGCGGGATACACCCGCGTCCTCAGCGAAGGAGCCGGGCTTGACATCTTGCACGATCACGCCCTTGCCCGCAGTGATGTCCAGCCGGTCCGCCATTTCCGGGGTTATGGCGCGCACCGAGAGACCCAGCTTGCTCTCCTTCGGGCTGGCTTCCTCGCCGCCTTCCTGTTGCTCGCCCAGACGAGCGGCAAACAACTTGGCCCGGTCCGCAACCGTGACGGTGGTTTCCTGTTTCTTGCCGTTGCGGATGAATCCCAGGGTCACCTTCGTGTGCGGCTTGCGGCCGGCGATGTCGGACACCAGGTCATCGCCGTTCTTCACCGGCTTGCCGTCCACGGAAGTAATGGTGTCTCCGACTTTCAGCCCCGCTTGATCCGCGGGACTGCCCGCGACCACGTTCGAGATGGTCACGCCGGAGTTGACGCCGTAGACGCGCGCAATGGCCGGATTCTCCTGGGCGTTGAACTCAATGCCGATAGAGCCACGCGACACTCGGTGCTCGGGACCAATCAGCTGGTTGTAAACCTGCACCACTGTGTTCGAGGGCAGGGCAAAACCCACGCCCGCGTAGCCGTTGGTGTCGGTAAGAATCGCCGTGTTGATGCCGATCACGTCGCCGGCCATGTTGACCAGCGGTCCGCCAGAGTTTCCCGGATTAATCGCGGCGTCGGTCTGGATAAAGGACTGGAATTGCCGGTTGGGCACAATGTTGCGGCCCTTGGCGGAAACAATGCCCGCCGTAACTGTCTCCTGCAGGCCAAAGGGGCTGCCAACGGCGAGCACCCAGTCGCCCACCTGCATGCTGTCAGAGTTGCCCAGTTTAGCAGTGGGTAAAGCGCGGTCCACGTTAATCTTGATGACAGCCAGATCAGTCTCCTGGTCGGTACCGATCACCTTGGCATCGTGCAGCACGCCGGGCGGATCATCCTGCAGCTTAACCCGGATGCGATCTGCCTTTTCGACCACGTGGCGGTTGGTCACGATGTAGCCCTTGGGATCAACCAGGACTCCGGAACCCAGCGAACGCTCCCGGATGGCACCGCCGCCGCCACCCGGCCCGCCGAAAAAGCGGTCGAAGAAGTCATCGAAAGGATTCTCATCATCCGGTCCGCCGGGATTGGGGCGGCGCCGATGCGGAGAAGTCTTGATGGTGGATTCCGTATTGATGTTGACGACGCCGGGCTCCAGTTGCTTGGCAATCTGGGAGAACTGATTCGAGAGCACCTGCGGCGCGGGCACGCTCAAAGGCGTAGCATCGGAGGCTTTCTTGCCCTCCTGCCCCTTGACTCCGTAAGAGATCACAGTCCCGATCAGAATGCCGACGGCCAACGTGGCCAGAATGGTAAGGGTGTACGTAGGGCGATTCGCCTGGAAACGTGCCCATAAAGCGCGCACGCGCGGGTCCATAAGCTTACTTCCTCCAGAAATATCCAAACTTCAAGATTACACCTTTTCCCCCAATCGCGGCTACCAACACGATTCGGGGGTAGTGGTGCAGTTTGCATGTCATCCCGAGCAAGCGTTCGTTGCGCAGCGAGGGATCTGGGCGCGCCGATTCGTGCCGGCGCGTCCCGAGCGCAGTCGAGGGAAAGGCGCGCATCCTTAATGCAAACTGCACCGCTACCGATTCGGGGCGAATTACTCCTCATTATTAGACGCGCAAGTGCCCGAAAAGTGTTGGCTCGGCTAGAACTCATCTAGCTCTGTTGACATCTTGGCCCACCAGGCGGTTGTCACTTCAAGGCGGCTGAAGCCGGCGAGGAATCTGCTGTGAGAGCGCAGGCAAAAAGCAGATTCCTCGCGAATAAATCCCCACTCGGAAACAGAGCCACCTTATCTCATGAGTGCGCTGGCCGGTTTCCGGTCGGATGGATCCAGAATGCGGTACTTCGAGGTGCACAAGTTCAGAGCTCAGGAAACTCAGCGCAAGCCGTCCACGAGGTAAAGGCCAGACAGAATGCGGTTGTAACTGTAGGCGTAGGCTTTGCCGTCGGACGAAATGTGAGGAGAGCGGATGAAGTTGATGCCGGCGGGGTCGGGGGGATTGAGGTCTTTCCAAAGCCGCCTGCGTCCTGACAACAGTTCAACTTGATAGACGTGAGCTGGCACCGATGGCCGATATGCGTAGATACTTTTCCCGTCGCCGGTCCAGCCGAAGGCGATCTCTCCTGGATTCAAGCCGGGAATGGCTTTGGGTTCTCCACTCTCCAGGGCACGGACACTCGAGCTGCCGTCAGCCTCCACAGCCAGAAAAAACCTGCCGTCAGGGGAAACGGCGTGATTGTAGGTGGCTAAGGCCACGCCTTCGGGAGTAATGGGCCGTGGTTTCCCGTCCGGGACATCCTGCAAGTAGATGCGGGCGCCGTGCCCCGGTTCGTTGCCCGCAAACAGTATCTGATGGCCATTGGGCAGGAGGTTCGCCCATTGGAAGTTGATCTGCGTCGGGGCCAGAGTGCGGGGCACTCCAGTGCCAGTTGGGAGGAATACAAATTGGCGTCCGACCTGACCCGGGACACTCAAAACCCACTTGGAGTCCGTGGAAAGAGAGGTGGCAGTGCCATCGCCAAGTCGAACCGGAGGAGAGCCATCCATCTTGCGCAGGTAGATCGCACCCAAGACACCTCCCGCCTCGCCGGATTCGTCGAACAGCAAGAGTTTGCCGTCAACTGAAAGATCGCGGACCGCGGAAAAGTCCATCCAGGAAAGGTCCTGTTCCTTGGTGGCGCCAGGCGCCAGGGCGATGATCCCCAAGCCCCCTTCATCCCTTGCGAGAAGCACACGGCCGTTACGCGAGATGTCCTGCAAAGTCAGGATGCCGGGAATGCGGGCGATCAACCGTTCCTTGCCGCGCAATGAAACCCCATAAAGCGGACGCGCAACTCCAACCCGCGTGGCGGTGAACCAGACTTCGTCACCTTGCGGGGACCACGCCAGACCTTGAGAGCTGACAAAATCCCTGGAAAGCTCCCGCTTGTGGCCGGCGAGGTCGGTGACTGCGATCGAGCCAGGATCTCCCCCAAGGCCGGGATGATCAATGAATGCGATCCAGTCGCCTTTGGGCGAGAACCGGGGGTTCCCAATCCACCCGGCGGTTTCGTACAAGACCGTGCCGATGGGAAACTCCAGGCGACTGCGCCCCGCCACCTGGCGCACGATGGCAAGACCCTTCCCGTCGGGCGCCCAATCGGCAAATTGGATGTCATCTTCAATCGGGCGCGGAGATCCACCAGACAGCATGACGCGGGCCAGCGTTCCCGAACTGGAATAGGCCCGGGTATTTCGGGGCGTGAGCCGGACGGCAAGCTCACCTGTCGAGGAAACCGAGAGCAAATCAGAGTCGGGCAGACCTAAGGAGCGGGACTCCGTCCCTTCCGGGCGCGTGGAAAACAGCTCCATAGGCTTCCCCGCCCAGGAGGCCGCGTAGATGATGGTATCTCCATCCGGCGCGAAGCGTGCGCCGTTGATGTAGCCGCGCTGGAAGGTAAGCTGGTGAAATGCTGGCGGCTGCGGCAGCGGAGCAGTGCGACGCGCTACAACGAAGGCAATCAAAGCTAGCAGTAAACCGATTCCGAGTCCCGCCAAAAGGGACCGGGTTTGCCACTTCCATTGCGTGGTGCGAAGACCCAATGCAGCCGCGCCCGTACTGGACGAACCGGAGAACGCTTCCAGGGAAAAAGCCACGTCGCGGGCCGACTGAAAACGATCGTCAGGATGTTTCTCCAGGCAGTGTTCGACGATGCGCGCCAATCCCGGAGGAACATTTTGCTGGACATCTGACAGAGAAGGTGGTTCTCCCTTCAGAATGGCAGTCATAGTGTCGGCCGCCGTATCGCCATGAAAGGCCCGTTTCCCGGAGACCATCTCATACAAAATCGCCCCCAGGCTAAAGATGTCAGAGCGCGCATCCGCGGGCTTTCCCCGGACCTGCTCCGGTGACATGTAGCCGACAGTACCCAGAACCAGGCCCGGTTCGGTTTGGGACGCCAGCGTCGGAGTATCCGCTCCGGAAGATTCGCCGTGGGGCCGGGTGAGCTTGGCGAGGCCAAAATCGAGAATCTTGGTCCGCCCGTCCCTGGTAAGAAAAATGTTCTCTGGTTTCAGATCGCGATGGACAATGCCCCGGTCGTGCGCGGCGGCTAGGCCGCGGGTAATCTGCAGAGCGTAATCCGTAGCTTTGCGCACTGGCACGGGGCCGGACTGGATTCGCTGACGAAGCGTCTCTCCTTCCAACAGCTCGGTTACGACAAAAGGTGCGTCTTCGTGAGTCCCGATGTCGTGGACCGCGAGAATATTGGGATGATTCAATGCAGCAGCCGCACGAGCCTCCTGTTCAAAGCGGCGCAAGCGCTCCGCATCGCGCGAAAACGCTGCGGGCAGAACCTTGATCGCGACCGTTCGCTCCAGCCGGGTGTCGCGGGCGCGATATACCTCGCCCATGCCTCCAGATCCCAGTGGAGACTGGATCTCGTAGGGGCCGAGCTTGCTGCCTGAAGCCAGCGTCATAAGTGGGCAAGATTATAACCTTGGGGACCACCGCACGGCGCTTTCAACCTTCAGGTGGACGTAGAACGCGCTTCTCGGAAACTGGCCTCGGCATTCATGAGATAGAGATGACTTGCAGGCCAGGCAATCAGGAAGCGGGGGTCAACGGAAATTGCTGATCAGGATTACGTCGGTGCTGATGTTGCCACGGGTGGTCACGAGCTGTTTGCCATCGTGCGACCAGGCAAACCCGAACATCCGGTCGGAGGTAAAGTGGGTGAGTTGCTTGCCAGGAGCAACGGATAACGGATATCTCCACAGGTTGGAAATTCCTTGCCTGGTGAGCAGCAGATCCAGGGCACGGCCATCCGGCGCCCAACGATGATCAAAAACATCGGGAGGCAGGTCAATCGAGGCCACAGTCTGGCCGGTTTCGGCATTCACAACGGCCGCGATGTTGCGTGGCGGATTCGCGAGCAGCCTGGTGCAAGCCACCAGCTTGCCATCGGGGGAGATTTTGGGGGCGAAGCAAACCTCCTTGGTCAACTGCGCGGGCGCGCCGCCATCGATGGAAATCCTCCAGGGTGTCGCAATACCGGCTAGCGTCTGGTAGACAAGCCACTTACCATCCGGTGAACAATCGGGGAATATTTCGCCCCCGGCATTCGTCAGGCGGGTTAGGTTGGAACCGTCGGCATCGATTCTCCAGATGCTGTGGCCACCGCGGAGGATGTTGAAAACGATGTGGCGGCCGTCGCCACAGCTCGAGGGAAACGCATTGTCGTGTTCGTCGGGTGTAAGGAGTTGCTGCCCACGTCCACCCGGGTCAATGAGCACGAGGTCGTTCTTGGCATTCTGGATCACGGCTTTGTCGTTGCCGAGCCAGGTTGCGTTCATCACCGCATCGCTCGAGGTTACCTGCCGCGCTTTGGCGCTACTACCCTCGGGAAGCAGCCATAGATTAGAGACCAGGTTGTCCTGCACGGTAGCAATGGTGCTGGCATCGCGGGTGATGTCGAGGCAGCAGGGATCGTAATTGGTGAGATCGTTGGTCAAGCGACGGATTTCGCCAACGGGATAGGGCAAATACCAAAGCTGGCCGCGCAGGCTGGTCCCCGGCTGGGCGATCACCATGACCAATCCGCTTCCATCGGGCAGCCATTGCATGCGGCCGATCAGGTCATTGGTGGAGTAGAGTTCGCGTGTCTTACCGTCGGCGACAGAAACCGCCACCACGGAACAGCGGCCACCTTGCGAAGCGACTGAGGCAGTAATGGTTTGTCCATCGGGTGACCAAGCCGGCGCGTAGTAGCGCCCGGCGAAAGTGAAGCCTTGTGGATTTCTTTCGGTCAGCAGCACCTTCTCATCGCCGCCGTTGATGTTGGCCAGGACCAGATTGTCCTCGCCTTTGAGCGGGTCGCCGCGGATGAAGGCGATGCGCCTTCCATCGGGCGAAATCGTAATCGGGGTATCGATATCCTTCACGAGTTGGCGCACCGTGCCCCCCAATACGGGCATCTGATATAGCATTGCGTAAGCGAATGTGCCCTTGTCAGAACGGACGAAATAGATGTAGTTGCCGTCGGGCGAGAAGGTCACGCCCTGGAAGTATGCGAAGTCCGGGGCAAGGATTTGCACGTTGCTTTCGGCGGCGACTTGCCGCACCCACAGGCTCTGTCTGTCGCCTTCGTCGAGAACGTACACCACGTAGCGTCCGTCGGGTGAGATCGCGACCGCTGCCGCCTTGCCGTTCTCAGTCAACTTGCTGATGCGCATATTCTGCAGGTTCAGCGCTGGCGGCTTGTGGGCGCTCCACTGGTAGATTCCGAATCCGGCCGCCACCAATAGAACCAGCAGCAGTCCCGCCGCCATCGCCACTACAGACTTGTGCCGCCTGCCTTCACCGATGAGCACCTGCGCGCTCGACGTTGAAGCGGAGGGCGCCGCGCCCGCAGCAGGCGCCGGGCCAGAAACAACTTCAGACGAGGGCTGCTTGCCAGAATCCAGCTGCCGCTTCAGCCGCTTCAGATCCACGGCCAGCTCTGAGGCGCTGTGGTAACGGAGCGTGCGATCTTTCTCCAACGCCTTGTTGAGGATCTGTTCCAGCTCCAGCGGAAGCTCCGGGTTCAGCCGCACCGGCGAGGCCGGCGCCTTGTGCAGGATGGCATCAAACACCATGGCCGAGGTATTACCGGAAAATGCCTGCCGCCCGGTTGCCATCTCGTACAGCACTGTCCCGAAGGAAAAGATATCGGTGCGAGCATCGAGTTCCTCTCCCGCGGTCTGTTCCGGCGACATGTACGCCACGGTTCCCACCGTTGAGCCGGGGCTGGTGAGGTGCTCCTCCCAGCCCTCGGTTGGCACGGCCGATACGCCCAGGGCTTCGGTGACACGGCGTCCCGGCGCCAGCTTGGCCAGTCCGAAATCCAGGATCTTGGCGTGCCCACGCTTGGTGATGAAGATGTTTGCTGGCTTGATGTCGCGGTGGATGATGCCTTCGGCGTGGGCTGCGTCGAGGGCCTCGGCAATCTGAATGCCGATCTCCAGCAGCCGTTCCGTGGAGACCGGTCTGCCCGCAACCAGGTGTTTGAGGGTTACTCCTTCCAGCAACTCCAGTGCGATGAAGTGCTGGCCTTCAAACTCGTCGATCTCATAAACCGTGCAGATGTTGGGGTGGTTCAGCGCCGAAGCTGCGCGCGCCTCGCGTTCAAAGCGCTCCAGCGCCTGCGAATCTTTCGCGAGCGCGTCCGGAAGGAATTTGAGCGCAACCTTGCGGCCGAGCTTAGTGTCCTCGGCCTTGTACACCACACCCATGCCGCCGCCGCCCAGCATTTCCAGGACGCGATAGTGAGAAACAGTCCGGCCGATCACGCAAGCGCCTCCCAACGTCCTATAGGCGCGCATGTTAGCTGGGGCCGCGAAGCAAGTCAATGATCTGTGGGCAGCGATGCAGGGCCGCAGCGTGGCAGATTGCTTGCACCATCGTGCCATCCATGCCTTCCTCGGAATGACAACAAATGAAGATCATTCAGGACGTCACCAGAACCCGATAGCTTCTAGTCCCCAGGGAAATTTGCCCTTTCGTAATCTCGCGGAACCACGACCGCAATTGACGCCAATGCGTACCCTAGGTAGTCTGGAAGGCGAGCCAACGCAACAAAGGGAAACCACTTGGCGGTGAAGTCCATCCAACTCGGGCAGGTCTGGCGCAACGACGCTGATGGTCGCGACTATCTTGTAACCAAGGTTTACAGCGAGGTGTTCACCCAGTACGCAGTTTTACGGCCGGCAGGATTGTCGGCGCCGGAGACGCCCACGGTGCGGGTGAAGGTTACGAACAGCGCAGAGGGCGCGTCGCTGCCCGGATACACCTTTACCCAGGAAGGGGCGTTCTAGAAGGGGCGTTCTAGTAAGACCACCAAGGACACGAAGGCGCACGAAGGAATGCAGCTCTGGCGTCCGCTGTCTCCTGCGTGTGCCTCCGTGTCCTTTGCGGTTTATTTCACCGAATGACTGAGAAAATCCTCGCCGTTCTTTTCGTGTTCATCAAATCGGTGATTGCGGCGACCGGATATGGCGGCATCGCTATCCTGATGGCGATC
>Ga0070699_100006043_pt1 | contig 10587 bp, 7 predicted proteins | sample KBSK1503metaG_FD_65473 | JGI IMG/M metagenome (GOLD analysis project Ga0070699, IMG submission 65473) | Corn, switchgrass and miscanthus rhizosphere microbial communities from Kellogg Biological Station, Michigan, USA - KBS K1-50-3 metaG | ecosystem: Host-associated > Plants > Roots >...
GCCCGCCGGCGGAGGGTACATAGTGATCCGGGAGAGCTAGCCGGTTACCGGCCGAGTTAAGCCAGTTTTTTCCATTCGGCTTGACCTTATAGCGCTCGCCGCCTACCGTCACTGAGCGTAACCGTTACCGTAAGCGACGACTGGCCGGGGAACCGAGGAAAGAATGCCATCTGAGTACGCCAAGACCCTTGGCGCGCGGCTGCGCGCCATCCGGACGCAGCAGGGCCTCTCGCTGCACGGAGTCGAAGAGAAGTCCCGTGGCCGCTGGAAGGCCGTCGTGGTGGGTTCCTACGAGCGCGGCGACCGGTCAGTGACCGTCCAGAAGCTCGCCGAGCTCGCCGAGTTCTACGGAGTCCCGGTGTCCGAGCTGCTGCCCGGCGACGCGACGCCCACGCCGCTGGTGCCCACGCCCAAGCTCGTCATCGACCTGGAGCGGATGGGCCAGCTGCCCAAGGACAAGGTCGGCCCGCTGGCCCGCTACGTCGCAACCATCCAGAGCCAGCGCGGTGACTACAACGGCCGCGTCCTTTCCGTGCGGCACGAGGACCTTCGCTCGCTCGCCGTCATCTACGACAAGTCCCCCGCCGACCTCACCGAGGAACTCATCAGCTGGGGCGTGCTCGACGCCGACGCCCGCGGCGCGATGGAAGGGTTCTGAACCTCTAGCCTGCCGGCCTAAGCGGGAGCGGAGACTGTACCTCCACGCCGAGCGCAGTCTCCGCCAGTGACAGGAAGGTCTCCGCGTCCCGCAGCAGGTCATCGGCCTCCCGGGCCGATGCCGCGCGCGGCAGCCCCGCTTCGGCGGCGGCACGCTTTCCCGCTCCGGCCGCGAAATAGGCGGCCCACTCGGTGAGCGCGGGCTCGACCTGGGGCAGCAGCTCCCACACGCTGTGCGGCTTCCTGCGCCGCGACCGCGGCTCGCCCCGGGCCGCCACCACTGCCGCCGCGGCTCGCAGCGCCGCCAGATGCGCCGTGACATACCGGGCGCCCGGCGCTGATTCATCCGCCGCCTCCGCGAGCCCCCGTCGCGCGGACTGGAGCATGCTGAGCACGGTCGGCGCCACCCCAGGATGCCGCGGGCTCACATCACCCAGGCCCATCCGCATCTCCGCTGTGTTCACCATCGCTCCTCATCTCCTCCTCTGACCCGGTCAGGCGAGACGTTCCTCTCACCTGGGCCGGCCGGCGTTGCTCTATCTATTCGAACCTAAATTCGCCTGGATGTCCAGTCGTCTTCGATGTCTGTTCGAAGATAACGCGTGGGTCTGACATTTTGGGCCTGCCGGCCGGTCATGGCCAGACCAGCACCACCGAGGTTTTCGGGACTGCCGGGGTCCTCGGAGGGCTCTTGCGGCTCTCAGGGCTCCGGCAGGCGGGGAAGCCCCGGCTCCGGGGATGTGGTGCAGCATGGACGCGCAGGAAGATACCCTGCAGGGTTCCCGCGAGGGGTGCGCGCACCACCCGTCACTGCCGTCGCACGGCTGCTTATCGCGGGCCCGGGTCAAAGGGGTTTCCGGCACGCAGTGATCGGCCCGGCCGCCGCGGCCTGTTCCCGCGGGGCGGGCGTGACGGCTGAGGTGACCCGCCCGGCGGCGGCAAGGATCGCGGATCGCTGCACCCCTGATCAGGGGTGCAGCGATCCGCGATGATGCCATCCCGGCCGGGGCCTCCCGCAGGACCGCCGACGGGTTATCCGCCGACGCGCCCCAACGACATGACCGCGGCATCCGTACCGTACGGATTGGGGCGGGCGGTGCCATCGGTGCTGGAGCGCTTCCCGGGACCTGCGCGCACCGTGCCGCGCCCGTCCGCGCCGGTAGGGCGCCGGGGCGGCTGGGGACGGATCGCGTTCAGGAGAAGGCTCTCCTGGGACGATTGGGGCTCCCGGGAGGAGTTGGGCGGTCTATAGTGCCGAGATGATCCGTCAAGCCGGATCCTCCCTGATCTGCTCTGGAGCAGGAGCGTGAGGGGTTTACCTGGCACGGGGCGAAGGGGCCGCAGCGGCTGGGTACGCATGCAGGGCACGCGCGGCCGATCAGGCGCGTTGTACTGACACCTGGCAAGGAACGAGGGGCATTTGCGCGCAACGCGACTGTTCGTGCGGAAGGCTATGCCGGACCTGTATTTTAATCGCGTGCCATCCCTACCCGCCACCGACGACGGGAGCGCGAGGCCACTCGCCGAGGACCTGGGCACTGGCTCGGGCGACGGCGACAGTGACAGCGACAGTGAGGACATCCCCTGGGATGACGACACGGGCGACGCGCCCGCGACGGCCGGAGCCGACGCCGGGCCGCACCCGGACGGAGCGGAGCCGCGCGACGGCGGAGCCGATGCCGGGCAGGACATGACCGGGCCGGAAGCCGAAGCGGAGTTCACCGCGGCCGACGTCGCGTTCCTTTCGGCTCCGCAGGAAGCCAGGGGATCTGGTGCGCCCGGACCCGCGGCCGGCGTCCAGGAGGCCAGCCCGGAAGCCGGAGACCAGCCCAGCACGGCCGCCAAGGCCGGTGTGAACGGGGGCACCGCGAGTGCGCCCGAGGTGGCTGCCGCGCCTGAGACGGGCCGGTGGTTCCGGCCGGCCGAGACCAAGAAAAGGTACGTCCCGGCGGAGGAGCAGGCCGATAGCGCCGGGCATGACGCCGGGGCGGATGCGGAACAGGGCAGCAGCGCCGTGGCCACGCAGGATCCTGCCGGGGCGGGCGCGAAGCCCACGCCGGGCGCTCCGTCAGGGCCGCCGGACCCGGAACCCGTAGCGAGCCCGCCGTCAGGCCCGCCCGACGCGGGCGGGGCGCCGCCGGACTTGGGCACCTCGCAGGAGCCGGACTGGGCAAGCGCGCAGGAGCCGGACTGGGCCACCTCGCAGGAGCCGGACTGGGCAGGGCCGGAGGGGGCGGAGTGGGTAGGGCCGGATGAAGGATCTCCGGCCGCGCCGGAACCGGTGCCAGGGCCGGCCGGCGCGGGCGGGCAGGAACATCCAGCTGGCGTCTGGATGCCGCCGTACCGGGCCGCGAGCTGGGCCGCCTCGGCGGCCGGGCGGATCGGCTCGGCGGCCGGGCGGATGAGCGCGCTGCTGCGGCCGGGCGGACCGGGCCCGCAGGCACGGCCGGGCGGGCTGGTGCTCACGCCACTGGAAGGGCCGGTGCTCGCGCCGCCGCCGGCTGGGCCCGTGCTCGGGCCACAGGCTGGGCCAGTGCTCGGGCCGCAGGATGGGCCGGTGCTCGCGCCGCCGCCGCCGGGTGGGCCGGGGCTGGCACCGCCGGGAGGCGGGACCGGGACGGACGAGCAGCCCGGCGAGCAGCCTGACGAGCGGGCGGGCGGGATCAGGCGCCGGGTCTCCCGGCGGACGATGCTGCAGGCTGGGCTGATCGGTGGCGCGGGGGTGGCGGCGCTGCCGCTGCTCGCGCTGGCCGGCGGGATCACGCGGACCGACGAGCAGCCCACCGACCTCGCCTTCTCGATGAACACGAACTGGCTGTTCGGCGGGCAGTACATGGCGGGCTCGGAGACCAGCTTCTACGACGACAGCAACTTCGCGCCGGTCACGGTGCCGCACACGGTCATCCCGCTGTCCTGGAAGGACTGGAACTACCCCGCCTGGCAGCAGGTGTGGATCTACCGGCGGCACTTCAGCGGGGCACGGCTGCTCAGCCCGCACCGCCCGGGCAACCGCATCCTGGTCGACTTCGACGGCGTCATGGTGAACGCCGCGGTGAGCGTCAACGACCAGGTGGTCGCCACCCACCAGGGCGGGTACCTGCCCTTCTCGGCCGAACTCACCGGCAAGGTCACCGGCGGCGACAACCTGCTTGCCGTCGTGGTGGACTCGCGCTGCCTGCCGGTGCCGCCGGTCGGCGCCGGCCGCGGCCCGGCCAGCGTCGACTTCTTCCAGCCCGGCGGCATCTACCGGGATGTGCGGCTGCGGGTGCTGCCCCAGGTGTTCCTGGCCGACCTGTTCGCGCAGCCCGCCGACGTGCTCGGCTCCCAGCCCCGCGTCGACATCGAGTGCACCCTCGACTCGGCCGTGACCACGGACGCGGGCGGCACCGTGCTGGTCCAGCTGTTCGACGGGCAGCGGCAGATCGCGGCGCAGACCACGGCGGTGAAGGTCAGCTCGCCGGGGACGAGCACCGCCAGGCTGAGCCTGGCCGGGTTCGGGCCGGTCAGCCTGTGGTCGCCGGACAGCCCCAAGCTGTACACGGTCCAGGCCACGCTGAATTTCCCCGGCATCGGCAGCCACACGCTGTCCCGGCGGATCGGGTTCCGCGAGGCATCCTTCCGCCCCGAGGGTTTCTTCCTGAACGGGAACCGGCTGCAGCTGTTCGGGCTCAACCGGCACCAGCTCTACCCCTACGCCGGCATGGCCATGGGCGCCCGGGTACAGCGCAAGGACGCCGAGATCCTCAAGAACGAGTTCAACTGCAACATGGTCCGCTGCTCGCACTACCCGCAGTCGCCGGCCTTCCTCGACGCCTGCGACGAGCTCGGCCTGCTGGTCTGGGAGGAGGCGCCGGGCTGGCACAACGTGAGCAACACCCTGGCCTGGGAGGACGCCGTGGTGCAGAACGTCAGGGACATGGTGATCAGGGACCGGAGCCGCCCGTCGGTGATCATCTGGGGCACCAGGCTGAACGAGACCAGTGACCTCCCCGCGCTGTGGGCCGCGACCAGGCAGGCCGCCCGGGAGCTGGACAGCACGCGGCCGAGTTCCGGCGCGATGGCCTACCACGAGGACGTCACCTGGAACGAGGACGTCTTCGCCTACAACGACTACGCGACCGAGGACAAGACCGGGAACATCGCGCTCAAGCCGCCGTTCCCCGGCCTGCCCTACCTGGTCACCGAGGCGGTCGGCGTGGAGGCGGTCAGGCCACAGCACTTCTCCTGGACGGACCCGCCGGCCTGGCTGGCCAGGCAGGCCGCCATGCACGGCCAGGCGCAGAGCCAGGCGCAGTCCGATCCCAGGTACGCCGGGCTGCTGGCCTGGGCCGGGTTCGACTACGGCTCGCTGCTCGGCCCGGGCCCCTACGACGTCAAGTGGGCCGGGGTGGCGGACGGCTTCCGGGTGCCCAAGCCCGGCGCCGCCATCTACCAGACGCAAGGCGATCCGGCCGTGCGGCCGGTCATCATCCCGGTGTTCTTCTGGGAGGCGGCCGGCCCAGTGCCCTCATCCGGGCCCGGCCCCGGCCAGACCGTGATGATCGCCAGCAACTGCGAGCGGCTCGACGTCTTCATCGGCGGCACGCTCGTGGCCAGCGCGCAGCCCGCCTCGGGCTCCCCGCTCTACGGCGGACTGGCCCATCCGCCCTTTCTCGTCCACCTCCCCAAGCGCCTCCCGAAACCCGCTCCCGATCTGCTCATCCAGGGTTTCGTCGGCGGCAGGCCGGTGACCCAGGCGCGGATGTCGGCCAACCTGGCCGGCGACGCCCTCGCCATGGCGGTAGACGACGCGACCATCTCAGCCGACGGCTCCGACGCGACCCGGGCGGTGTTCCGCGCCATCGACACCTTCGGCAACCAGCGCAGGTACGGCAGCGGCCAGGTCACGCTGACCCTGTCCGGGCCGGCCACGCTGATGGGCGACAACCCGTTCGAGTTCGGCCAGTACGGCGGGCTCGGCGCGGCGTGGATCCGCTCGCTGGCTGGCCAGCCGGGGGCGATCACGCTGACCGCGAGCCACCCGCTGCTCGGCCAGGCCGAGGTGCAGGTCAGGGCCGCGCCGGTGAAGCAAGCCAGCGAGCTGGCCTGATGGTGACCCGGCGCTCCTGGCACTTGTTCGGGGCGGGAAACCAGGCCCGTTCGGGATCATCACCGGCGGCCGTCTCGGTCGGCGAGCTGAGCTCGGCCGAGTTCATCGCCCGGCTCGACCAGCTGGTCGCGGTGTACGCGGCCGCGATGCGGCCGCCGGCCGAGCTGCTGGCGGGCCGCCGGACGATCATGGCCGGGCACGCCGGCAACCCGGGGTTCCGCGCGCTGGCGGTCACCGACGACGGGACCGGTGAGGCGGTCGGCTTCGGCTACGGCTTCCGCGGCGCGGCCGGCCAGTGGTGGCACGACACGGTGAGCCGGGCGCTGGCCGCCCGCCGCGGCGACCGTGCCGCCGCGGCCTGGCTCGACGATTCGTTCGAGGTCGCAGAGCTGCACGTGGCGCCGGACTACCAGGGCCACGGCGTCGGCGCCGCAGTGCTGCTGACGCTGACTTCGGGACGGCCTGAGCGCACCGCGCTGCTGTCCACCAGGGACGCCGACACCCCGGCGCGGCGGCTCTACCGCGGGACCGGCTTCACCGACCTGCTGACCGCGTTCCGCTTCTTCCCCGGCGGCGAGCCGCCCTACGCGGTGATGGGCGCCGAACTGCCCCTGCGGGCTCGATCGCCCAGGTTAAGCCGCTGATAGATCTCCCGGGTCGCGCGGGACCAGTTGAGGGTGTAAAAATGCAGGCCGGGCACGCCCTCGGCGAGCAGGCGTTCGCACATCCCGGCAGCGTAATCCACGCCGATCTCGCGCACCGCGGCCCGGTCCTCGGCCACCGCCTGCAGCCGTTCCCACAGCTCGGCAGGCACCCGGCAGCCGCCGAGCTCGATCGCCTTCTCGATCACCCGCAGGCTGGTCACCGGCATGATGCCGGGGATGATCGGCACGTCGCAGCCCTGGGCCACGACCCGGTCCCGCAGCCGCAGGTAATCCTCGGGGTAGAAGAACATGTTGGTGATGGCGAAGTCCGCCCCGGCCCGGCACTTGGCCACGAAGTAGCGCACGTCCGTGTCCGGGTCGGGCGAGCGCGGGTGCTTCTCAGGGAACGCGGCCACCCCGACGCAGAAGTCGCCGGCCGACCTGATGAGGCTGACCAGCTCCGACGCGTAGCTCAGCCCGTCGGGGTGCGGGATCCAGTCCGCGTTCGGGTCGCCGGGCGGGTCACCGCGCAGGGCGAGCACGTTGCGCACCCCGACCGCCGCGTAGGAGCCGATCACCTGCCTGAGCTCGGCCACCGAGTGGTTCACCGCGGTGAAATGGCCGACCGGGGTCAGCGTGGTCTCCTCGGCGATCCGGCCCGTCACCCGGACGGTCCGGTCCCTGGTCGACCCGCCGGCCCCGTAGGTCACCGAGACGAAGGTCGGCCGCAGCGGCTCGAGCTGCCTGATCGCCCGCCACAGCTGGCGTTCCTCGGCTTCGGTCTTGGGCGGCATGAACTCGAACGAGAACGCCTGGCCGCCGGACGCGAGCAGGTCGCGGATCAGCGGTGAGTGCGGCAGGCCCGCGGCGTGCCGGGATCCCGTGCTTGAGGACCGGGCGGTCGCGGTCCGGCGCGGACGATGCGGGCTCGGCGGCATGCCGCCTAGCCTAGCCGGTCGGCGGTGCTGGCCACGGGGGGACGGACCCTTCAGCCCCCCGGCACCCCCTGCTAGAAGGCCATGGCCTGCGCTCGCCGGTTCACCTCGGTGCTGCGGCGCCCGACGATCGCCTCGATCGGCGTGCCGGGCAGCGAGTCGTCCGCCGTGAACAGCCAGCGGAGCGCCTCCAGCTCGTCGAAGCCGCAGTCGCGGAGCAAGGTCAGGGTCCCGCACAGGCCCTTGACGATCTGGTTGCCGTCCAGGAAGGAGGCCGGTACCGCGAGCGCCCCTCCGGGACGGTTCACGGCAAGGAGTTTGCGGTCGCGCAGCAGCTGCTTCACACGCCCTACGGGGATGCCGAGCTGGTCGGCCACGTCGGGGAGTGACAGCCATTCGCCGACGAGAGCGTCGGTCGCGGGGTCGATCTGTGTCACGAAACCAATGTCCCACGTCGGGGGTTCGTTGAAACACCCCCCCGTTGACGAGGGATTAACGCTATCGATTGCATTTTGCCCGGCCTTGCGGGTGTCAGCCGAGGGCGGCGTCCCTGACGGGGGTGGCGGGGTCGGTGAGCCGACAGACGTCTACCGGGGCGGCGGAGGCGATGAGGCGGCGGGCCTGGAGCATGTCGCGGGGACGGTCGACGGTCAGCGTGGCCACCAGGCGGCCGCCGGCCAGCCAGCACGCCGCCCAGGTGGGTTCGGCCGGGTCGCCGCGCCACACCAGGCTCTCCGCGCCGCCGTGGTGGCCCACGTACTGCATCATCCGGCCGAACTGCTCGGACCAGAAGTACGGCACCGGGTCGTAGGCCTCGTCGGCGCCGACCAGGTTGGCCGCGATCACGTCGGGCTGGTGCAGGCCCGCGTCCCAGTGCTCCACCCGCATCCGGCGGCCGAATCTCCCCGACTCGAACGCGGCACAGTCCCCCGCCGCGTAGACGCCGGGCCGGGAGGTGCGCAGGCGGGCGTCGACGGCCACGCCGTTCTCCAGCCGGACGCCGGAGCCCTCCAGCCAGCCGGTGGCCGGGCGCACCCCGACCGCGGTGACAACCTCGTCCGCCTCGACCTGCCCGCCGCCGGCCAGGGCGAGGCCGCCAGGGCGCACCGCCTCGACCGCGGTGGACACCCGCAGGTCCACCCCGGCCGCGGCGTACCAGCGGGCGGTCTGGGCTCCGACAGCGGCGCCGATCGCCGCGGCCAGCGGCGCGGGCCCGGCCTCCACCACGGTGACCTGGCTGCCGTGCGCGGCCGCCGCGGTGGCCAGTTCGGCACCGATCCAGCCGGCCCCCACGATGGCCAGCCGCAGTGCTTTCCGGGAGGGCCGGCCGGCCCTGAGCAGGTCGCGCAGCGCCAGCGCGTCGTCGTAGGTACGCAGGAAGCGCTGCCGCCCGTCGCCGGGCAGCGCCACCGGCAGCGCCCCGGTCGCCAGCACCAGGTGGTCGAAGGGGTACGCGCCGCGGCTGGTCACCAGCTCGTCGCCCAGCCCGGTGGCGGCCTCGCCCGGGCGGAAGTCCACCTCGAGCGCGGCGAAGTCGGCCTTCAGCGACGGGTCGAGATCGGGCTCGGACAGGAACTTCTTCGACAGCGGCGGCCGGTCGTACGGTGGCCGCGGCTCGGCGCCGACCAGCGTGATCGGGCCGGCGAAGCCGCGCGCCCGCAGTTCCTCCACCGTCCGGAACCCGGCCAGACCCGCGCCGGCTACCACTACTCTTCCCGGCACCCGCCGGCTCTCGGTCATGACCGGAAGATTACGCCTGGGCCGGATGGGTTCCGGTCCGGCTCTCCCGTCGTGGCCAGTCCCGTATGATGTGCCGAACGAGCCGAGGTAGCCGCCCCAGCGACCACCTCGAGCCTCGGCTGGCCTCCGGGGACACCATGATTAACACGCCGGATAGGCAGAACGACCGTAAAATCGTCGCGATGGACGATATCCTGGCCGACCCGCCGCCCACCTCCCCAGCCCCCTTCGCTGGGCGGCTGCTCGACGGGCGCTACGCGGTGACCGCGCGCATCGCGCACGGCGGGATGGCCACGGTCTACCGGGCCACCGACACGCGGCTGGACCGCGAGGTGGCGCTCAAGGTCATGCACGCCGAACTGGCCAGGGACGAGGAGTTCGTCCGCCGGTTCATCGGCGAGGCCAAGTCGGTGGCGCGGCTGTCGCACCAGAACGTGGTCGCGGTCTTCGACCAGGGCGCCGACGGCCCGTTCCTGTACCTGGCGATGGAGTACGTGCCCGGGCGCACGCTCAAGGAGCTGCTCAGGGACAGCGGGCGGTTCTCCCCCGCGACGGCGCTGGAGATCATGGCCGGCGTGCTCGACGGGCTCGCGGCCGCGCACGCCTCCGGCATCGTGCACCGCGACGTCAAGCCGGAGAACGTCCTGATGACCGCCGACGGCCGGGTCAAGGTGGCCGATTTCGGCCTGGCCCGGGCGCACTCGGCGGCCGGGCATACCCGGGCCGGGCTGCTCGTCGGCACGGTCGCGTACGTGCCGCCGGAGCAGGTGACCGGCGGGACCATCGGCCCGCGCGGAGACGTCTACTCGGCCGGCGTCGTGCTCTTCGAGCTGCTCACCGGCCGGCCGCCGTTCACCGGCGACACCCCGCTCTCGATCGCCTACCAGCACGTCAACACCGATGTCCCGGCCCCGTCCGCGATGGCGCCCGGCATCCCGGCGCCGGTCGACCAGCTCGTGCTCGCGGCCACCAGCCGGGATCCGGCCCTGCGGCCCGCCGACGCGGGCGAGTTCCTGCACGCCGTCCGGCAGGTCGCGGAGGGACTGGCCGAAACGAGCGGGCTGACCGGCGTGATGGGGGCGGGCGTCCAGGGCCTAGGCGAGGCGCCGTGGCTGGACCTGGACACGCCCGCGGCGTGGGCTCGCAACGCGACGCTGCCGCCGGCCGGCGGGTACGACACCGGCCCGTCACGGGTCAGCCAGGCCGCGGCCGCGGTGACCGGTAACGGGCCCGGCTCATCCTGGGGTGAGTTCCGCGCGCCCGGCGGCGAGAACTCCCACACGCTCATCGTGGACCGCGAGGACGGCGGCGGCCGCCACCAGGTCGCCCGGGAGCCGTTCCTCGGCCGCTGGCTGTTCAGCCCTCGGCTGGTCATCGTGGTGCTGGTCATCGCGCTCGGCGTGGGGCTCGGTGTCGGCGGCTGGTGGCTCTTCTCCGGCCGGTTCGCGCACGTGCCCGTGGTGGCCGAGGACAGCGTCGGCCAGGCCACCGCCATCTTGACCGGCGACGGCTTCGCCGTCAG
>Ga0070699_100006048_pt1 | contig 10581 bp, 11 predicted proteins | sample KBSK1503metaG_FD_65473 | JGI IMG/M metagenome (GOLD analysis project Ga0070699, IMG submission 65473) | Corn, switchgrass and miscanthus rhizosphere microbial communities from Kellogg Biological Station, Michigan, USA - KBS K1-50-3 metaG | ecosystem: Host-associated > Plants > Roots >...
GGCGCGGGCGGCTGGCTGCACGCGAAGATGGCGCTCACCGCCTTGCTCGCGGCGTACCACCTGTGGTGCGGCGCGCTGCTGCGCGATTTCGCGCACGACCGTAATACGAAGGGCCACGTCTGGTACCGCTGGTTCAACGAGTTCCCGACGCTCGTGCTTTTCGCCGCAGTCTTCGTCGTTGTCTTCAAGCCGTTCTGAGCGGTTTTTTGCGACGTGCCCGCGCGGGCTCGAGGCGCTCCTCGTGCGCGAGCTCGGCGGGCTCGACATCGTCGCCGAAGCCGTGGCGGGCGGCGTCGCGTTCGCCGGCGGCTGGGAGTCGTGCTATCGCGCCAACCTGTGGTCGCGTCTCGCCTCGCGCATTCTCTGGCGCATCGCGGAGTTCCCCTATCGCAACGAGCAGCAGGTCTACGATGCGGCGCGCGCGCTCGACTGGCCGCGCTACTTCCGCGTCGAGCGCACGCTGCGCGTCAATGTCACTGCGCAGAAGAGCCCGCTGAAGAGCCTCGAGTTCGCGACGCTGCGCATCAAGGACGCGGTCTGCGACCGCTTTCGCGATGCGCTCGGCAAGCGGCCGAGCATCGAGCGCGCCGCGCCCGATGTTCGCATCCACGCGTTTCTGGAAGCCGAGCGCGGCATCCTTTATTTGGACACGTCCGGCGAACCGCTCTTCAAGCGCGGCTGGCGCGCCGGAGCGGCCGAGGCGCCATTGCGCGAGAACCTGGCGGCCGGCATTCTCATGCTCACCGGGTGGACAGCCGACCAGGTGTTGATGGATCCGATGTGCGGCGGCGGCACTTTTCTCGCCGAGGCGGCGGCGATCGCGCGCGCGCGGCCGCCCGGGGCCAAACGGCCTTTCGGCTTCGAGAAGGTGGCGGTGTTCGACGCCTCGGTGTGGGAGCGGGTCAGGCACGAAGCGCGCGGCAGCGAGTGCTCGCCGCAGCTCTATGGCAGCGACAGCGACCCGAAGGCGATCAATGCCGCGCGGCGCAATCTCGCCGAAGCGGGCGTCGAGCGCTGGGTCAAGCTGGAGCGCGCGGATATTCTCGAACGCGAGGCGCCCGCATCGAACGGCGTCATGGTGATGAATCCGCCTTACGGCGAGCGCATGGGAAGCGTGGAGGAGCTCGCAAGGTTCTATCCGAGTCTCGGCGACGCGCTGAAGCGGCGCTATGCCGGATGGCGCTGCTACATCTTCACCGCCGACCTGCGCCTGCCGAAGCTCATCGGCCTGCAGCCGGCGCGCCGCATTCCGCTATGGAACGGGGCGCTCGAGTGCCGGCTCTACGAGTTCGAGATCGTCTCCGGAAGTCACTGTCGGCCGAGGTAGTCCCACGCGGGATTGCCGCCGGTGACGCGCGGCCCATAGGCGTATTTGAGCCGCGGCACGCGGGTGCCGGCCTTGTGCACGGGTAGTGGCTCTTCGCCGGTCGCATCGGCAGGCTGCCAGGCGAGCCCGAGCTTGTGCATGAGGTTGAGAGCATCGAACGGCGCTTTCACCTTCACGTCGTTATCGAAGTAGACATACACGTCGCGGCCGTCTTTATCCCAGTTGCGGATGCGCCGCGCCCAGTTCGCGAGCGCGCGCCCCGAATAGCCGCTGGTATAGATCTTTATGTCGCCGTGCAGGCGCACATAGACGAAGTCGGCGGTGACATGGAAGAGCTTCGGCCATTTGTCGGCGGTGTCGGCGACCACGAGACCGACGCCGTGCTTGCGCAGCAGCCGGACGAATTCCGCGGTCATGAAGCTCGGGTGACGGATCTCGATCGCGTGGCGCAGCTTGCGGTTGGCATCGATCGCCAGGCGCGAGCGGCCGGTCATGCGGGCATCGCGGCGTCGTGCGAGCGCAAGCGCCTGCTCGGTCGTGCGCGGCAGCAGGCGCAGGAACGGCTCGAGCCGCTCGGGGCGAAAGCGGAACATCGGCGGAAACTGCCAGAGGAAGGGCCCGAGCTTCTCGCGCAGGTTGAGGATGCCCGAGGCGAAGAAGTTGGCGAGCGGTTTCTCGATGCGGTTGAGGCGCAGCATGTGCGTGATGTAGCGCGAACCCTTTACCGCGAAGAGAAAGCCATCGGGTGTCTCCTCGTACCACTGCTCGTAGTATTCGGGACGCTGGAGCGAATAGAATGAGCCGTTGATCTCTACGGTCGGAAAATGCCGGCCGCAGAACTCGAGCTCGCGGCGCTGCGGCAGACCCTCCGGATAAAAGACCTTACGCCAGGGGTCGTAGCGCCAGCCGGAGATGCCGATGCGCACCATGGCAAAGCGCTACGCGAACTTAAGCGTCTTCCAGGCTTCGAGCTTGCGCACACGCTGCAGCTCTTCGTGATCCGTCAGGTCCAGGCGCAGCGGGGTCATCGACACGTAGCCCTGCTCGACCGCCCAGCGATCGGTGCCTTCCTCGGTCGACTCGATTGGCACGACGGTGAACCAGTAATGCGTGCGGCCCATCGGGTCCTTGCCCGGCACGACCTTGCCGTCGTAGTGCCGCACCGACTGGCTCGTCCAGCGCGTGCCACGCGGCGGCCGCGCCGGAAAATTGACGTTGATCAGGCAGGGCTCGGGCAGCTCGAGCAGCATTTCGAGCACCGTGCCCACCCATGGCTTCAGCATGTCGAAGTCCGGCTGTTCCTCCTCCGTCGCCGGCGCGCTGAAGGCGATGCCGCGCAGGCCGAGGAGCGCGGCTTGCTTCGCGCCCGCCAGCGTGCCGGAATGCCAGATTGCGTTGCCGAGGTTGGTGCCGATGTTGATGCCCGAGAGCACCAGGCTCACGTGATCCCACAGCGTCGTGCCGAGCATCACGCAGTCGCTCGGGGTGCCGTTCACCCGGTAGGCATCCGCTCCCGGCAGCGCCGTGCGCTTGTACCTTACCGGGCGGGAAGCCGTGATCGATTGGCTCGCGGAGGACATCTCGACGTCCGGCGCTACGATGCGCGCCTCGCCGAAGCGTGAAGCGACCTGCGCCAAGGCGGCTATACCCGGGCTATAGACACCGTCGTCGTTGGTGATGAGGATGCGCATTTCCCCTCGCCGCAGCAATTACCGTGCGCATCACGCTGATCCATAACCCGAAGGCCGGACGACAGCACCGAGGCGAGGCCGAAGCGCTGGTGAACCTGCTAAGCGAGCCGGGTCACCGCGTGCGCTACAAATCGGTGAAGGAAAAGGGCCTCAAGCGCACGCTCGAGAAACCTGCTGATCTCGTGGTCGTGGCCGGCGGCGACGGCACCGTGGGCAAGGTGGCGCGCCGCCTCGTGGCGCTGCGGCGCGACATTCCGCTCGCCTTGCTGCCTGCCGGAACTGCCAACAACATCGGGCGCACGCTCGGCCTCGTGGAGCGCCCGTTCGAAGAGCTGGTGCACGCCTGGGAACGCCCGCGACGGATGAAGCTCGACCTCGGCAGTGCCGAGGGTCCATGGGGGGAGCGCTTTTTCATCGAAAGTGTGGGCGCCGGCCTTTTCGCGAACCTGCTCGCCGACCCGAAAAGCGAGAAGCTCAAGGATCGCGCGGCGGCGGTCGAAAGCGGGCTGCGCAGGCTGCGCGAGGAAGCGATGCGCGGCGAGCCGGTGGAGGTGTGCGCGGCGCTCGACGGCAAGGACGTGTCGGGGCGCTATCTTCTATTCGAGGCGGTGAATCTGCGCTACGTCGGCCCGAACCTTCACCTCGCTGCCGAAGCGCAGCCGGGCGACGGCCATTTCGACCTGGTCCTCGTGTCCGAGGCGGAGCGCGAGCGCTTGGTCCGCTATCTGGAGCACTGGCAGGAGAGCCGCGAGCGGCTCGCTCTGCTGCCCACGCTGCGCGGCCGCCGGCTCGATATCGAGTGGACGGGCTTCGCGCTCCACATCGACGACAAGCTGCACCCCAAGCCGAAGATCAAGCCCAAGAGGATGGCCGGCATCGTGCGCGCGCGCATCGGCGAGGCCGCGCTCGAGTTCCTGGTGCCGGCGTAGAAAAGCAAAAGGCCGCTCGCGCGGCCTTTCTCTCGACCCGGGGAACAGCAGCCTCAGACGATGTCGAGGTGCTCGATGCCCTTGTTCAGATCCCTGTCCTTGGCGAGCTTACTGTTCAGCTTGATGTTGAGGCGCACCTCGTTGGTGGAATCGGCGAAGCGCAGCGCGTCCTCGTAGCTGATGCGCCCGGCCTCGAAGAGGTCGAAGAGCGCCTGGTCGAAGGTCTGCATGCCGAGCTCGCGCGACTTCTTCATGATCTCCTTGATCTCGTGCACCTCGCCTTTGAAGATCAGGTCGCTAATCAAAGGCGAGTTGAGCATCACTTCTACCGCCGCCACGCGCCCTTTGCCTTCCTTGTTGGGGATGAGGCGCTGGGAAATCACGCCCTTCAGGTTGAGCGACAGGTCCATGAGGAGCTGCTGGCGCCGCGCCTCGGGGAAGAAGTTGATGATGCGGTCCATCGCCTGGTTGGAGTTGTTCGCGTGCAGCGTGCCGAGGCAGAGGTGGCCGGTCTCGGCGAAGGCGATGGCGTGCTCCATCACTTCCATGTCGCGAATCTCGCCGATCAGGATCACGTCGGGCGCTTGGCGCAGGGTGTTCTTCAGCGCCGCCTGCCAGGAATCCGTATCGACACCGACCTCGCGCTGCGTAATGAGGCAGTTCTTGTGCGGATGCACGTACTCGACCGGGTCCTCGATGGTGACGATGTGGCCGTGCGAGTTCTCGTTGCGGTAGCCGATCATCGCAGCGAGCGAGGTCGACTTGCCCGACCCCGTGCCGCCGACGAAAAGCACCATCCCGCGCTTGGTCATCGCCACGTCCTTCAGCACCGGCGGCAGCTTCAGGTCCTCGAAATTCGGGATCGTCGTGGTGATCACGCGCAGCACCGCTCCGACGAGTCCCTGCTGCACGAAGCAGTTGACGCGGAAGCGGCCGATGCCTTGCGGCGCGATGGCGAAGTTGCATTCCTTCGTCGACTCGAATTCGGCCGCCTGCTTGTCGTTCATGATCGCGCGTACCAGCATCGCCGTGTGCTGGCCGCTGAGCGCGGTCTGCGACACCGGCGTCATCTTGCTGTCGATCTTCATCGCCGGCGGAAAGCCCGCGGTGATGAAGAGATCCGAGCCCTTCTTCGCGATCAGCGCGCGCAGCAGGTCGTAGATGAACTTGGTGGCTTGTTCGCGTTCCATGGTTCCTCCCGCTATCCGGCGAAGTTGTCCTTGTTCGCGGCCTTGCTGCGCGCCTCGGCCATCGAGATGAGATTGCGCTGCACCATCTCCTGCAGGTTCTGGTCGAGCGTCTGCATGCCAATCTGGCGGCCGGTCTGGATCGCCGAGTACATCTGCGCGATCTTGTTCTCGCGGATCAGGTTGCGGATGGCCGGCGTGCCGATCATGATTTCGTGCGCCGCGACGCGCCCCGAGCCGTCCTTGGTCTTGAGCAGGGTCTGCGAGATCACCGCGCGAATCGATTCTGACAGCATGGCGCGCACCATTTCTTTCTCGGCGGCGGGGAACACATCGACGATGCGGTCGATGGTCTTCGCGGCGGACGAGGTGTGCAGCGTGCCGAACACCAAGTGGCCGGTCTCCGCGCCGGAGAGCGCGAGGCGGATGGTCTCGAGGTCGCGCATCTCGCCCACCAGGATCACGTCCGGGTCCTCGCGCAGCGCGCTACGCAGCGCGTTGGCGAAAGACAGCGTGTGCGGGCCGACTTCGCGCTGGTTGATCAGGCACTTCTTCGACTCGTGCACGAACTCGATCGGGTCCTCGATGGTGAGGATGTGGCCGTGCTCGTTCTCGTTGATGTGGTTCACCATGGCCGCCAGCGTCGTGCTCTTGCCCGAGCCCGTCGGGCCGGTGACGAGCACGATGCCGCGCGGCTGGTCGGCGATCTCGGCGAAGATCTTCGGACACTTCAGGTCGTCGAGCGACAGGATCTTCGAGGGGATCGTGCGCATGACCGCCGCCGCGCCGCGCTGCTGCACGAAGGCGTTCACACGGAAGCGCGCCAGGTTCGGCACCGCGAAGGAGAAGTCGCACTCGAGGTTCTCCTCGTAGAACTTGCGCTGCCCGTCGTTCATGATGTCGTAGATCATTGCGTGCACGTCCTTGTGCTCCATGGCCGGCACGTTGATGCGGCGCACGTCGCCATGCACGCGGATCATGGGCGGCAGGCCCGAGGACAAATGCAGGTCGGATGCCTTGTTCTTAACGACGAAGGCGAGCAGCTCGGTGAGATCCATTACAATCCTCCCGGATCGGTGCGAAGGTTTTTTTCTTCGCTGGTTCAAGCCATTATGGCAACAATTGCGGAAAACCTGCAAGCCGTGAGAGCGCGCATTGGTCGGGCGGCGCGGGCCGCCGGTCGCGATGCGCAATCGGTCACGCTGCTCGCCGTGTCGAAAACACATGCGGCCGCGCGCATCCTCGAGGCGCATGCCGCCGGGCAAGTTGCCTTCGGAGAGAACTACGTGCAGGAAGCGTCTGAAAAAATGACGTCGCTGCCCCGGCTCGAGTGGCACCTGATCGGCCCGCTCCAGAGCAACAAGACGAGGCTCGCTGCGCAGTGCTTCGACTGGATTCACACCATCGACCGGGAAAAAATTGCACGCCGCTTGTCGGAGCAGCGGCCGGCGCACCTGCCGGCGCTCAACGTGCTCATCCAGGTCAATGTCTCCGGCGAAGCGACGAAGGGCGGCGTGCCGGCGGCCGAGGTCGCGGCGCTGGCAAAAACAATTGTCGCTCTGCGGCGGCTGCGGCTGCGGGGCCTGATGGCGATTCCAGAGCCGGGCGCGGCGCCGAGCCGTTATCGCGAGGCGCGCGCCGCCTTCGAGGCGCTCGGCCGCGAGCTGGACGTGGATACGCTATCGCTCGGCATGTCGGACGATCTCGAGCTGGCGATCGCCGAAGGCGCGACCATGGTGCGCATCGGCACCGCGATCTTCGGCGCCCGACGCACAGAAAAGCACGCCGCGTGAACGTCGCCTTCCTCGGCGGCGGCAACATGGCGAACGCGCTCATCGGCGGGCTCGTCGCGCGCGGCTTCGACCCACGCGCGATTTCCGTGGTGGACGTGAGCCCGGCAGCCCGCGAACGCATCGCGCTGCATGGCGTGCGCGTCAGCACGGCGCCCGACGGGGCGAGCGCCAAGGCCGATACGCTGCTGCTCGCAGTGAAGCCGCAGGACGCCCGTGCTGCGCTGGCCTCGGTCGCAGGCTCGGTGCACGGCAAGCTGGTCATCAGCATCGCGGCGGGCTTGCGGCTCGCCGCGCTGTCGAGCTGGCTCGGCGGCCACCGCAAGCTCGTGCGCTGCATGCCCAATACGGCGGCGCTGGTCGGCGCCGGCATCGCCGGCCTGTATGCGCTGCCCGAGGTCAGTGCAGAGGAGCGCGGCCGCGCGCAGGCGATCCTCGGAGCGGTCGGCGAGGTGGTCTGGGTGGACGACGAGCGCCTCCTCGATACCGTTACCGCCGTATCAGGCAGCGGCCCGGCTTATGTTTTCTGGCTAATCGAGCAGCTCGCCGCGTTTGCGCAACGCGCCGGCATCGATAGCGCGCAGGCGCTCAAGCTCGCCACCCATACCGTGCTCGGCTCGGGCAAGCTCGCCGCCGCGAGCGACGAGCCGCCCGCCGAGCTTCGCCGCAAGGTCACCTCCAAGGGCGGCACGACCGAGGCGGCGCTGCGCGTCTTCGAGGACGAGAAGCTCGCCGAGCGCTTTGCGCGCGCGCTCGCCGCCGCTACCCGCCGCGGCGCTGAGCTCGGCGACGAACTCGGCAAGGACTGAGATGCTCGCGCAAATCGCCACGTTCCTCATCGATACGGTCGTCTCGTTCCTCGTCTTCCTGCTGCTCGCCCGTTTTCACTTCCAGTGGCTGCGCGTGCCGTTCCGCAATCCGATGGGCGAGTTGCTGCTCGCAACCACGAGCTGGGTCGTGATGCCGGCGCGGCGCGTCATCCCGGCGCTCGCCGGCTTCGACCTCGCGACCCTGATCCTCGCGTGGCTGATCCAGGCGCTCGGCCTCTGGGCGCAAGCGGCGATCGCCACGGCGGAGCCGGGCGCGGCGGCGATCGCGGCAGTCGCCGCGGTCGACCTCGTGCGCTACAGCGTCTACATCCTCGTCTTCGCGGTGTTCGTGCAGGTCGCGATCTCGTGGATCAACCCGGACGCACCGCTGGGGCCGCTCTTCGATATGGTCACCCGGCCGTTCCTGCGGCCGCTGCGCCGCTATGTGCCTCCCGTGGGCAGGGTCGATCTTTCGCCGCTCGTCCTGCTCGTCATCCTCTACGTGCTGCTGATTCCGCTCGCCCATTTGCGGCTTGCGGCGGCGGCGCTGTGATCCTCGAGCTGCACGTGCAGCCGGGTGCCGCACGCTCGGAATTCGCCGGCGAGCACGGCGGGCGTCTCAAGCTGCGGCTCGCGGCGCCGCCGGTCGACGGCAAGGCGAACGCGGCGCTGGTCGAATTCCTTGCCGGTTATTTCGGCGTGCCGAAGCGCAACGTGCGCATCGCCGCCGGCCATAAGTCGCGCCGCAAGCGCGTCGTCGTGCAGGGGGCCCGATGGAAGACCAAGAACAACGCCTGAAGACCGTCGCCACCGTGGTCTATGCGCTGCAGGCGGCAGGCTTCTTCGTCGGCATTACCTGGATCGTCGCCGTGATCGTCGACTACGTGAAGCGGGACGACGCGCGCGGCACCTGGCTCGAGTCCCATTACCGCTGGCAGATCCGCACCTTCTGGTTCGGCCTCTTGTGGGGCGCGATCGGCGGCATCCTGGTGCTGGTCCTGATCGGCTTTTTCGTGCTCGCCGCGGACGCGATCTGGATCATCTACCGCATCGTCAAAGGCTGGCTGAACCTCATCGACAACAAGCCGATGGACAGCCCGATGCCGGCTACGCGCGCCTGAAGCGCATCTCCTCGGGATAGGGGAAGACGTCCTCCTGCTCTCCCGAGCGCACGATCTCCTGCTTCGCTTGCCAGAACTGCGCGTCGAGGAGGTCGCGGTGATCCGCGTAGAAAATCTCGCGCGCCTGCGGGTCCGCGACGAGGAAGTGGTCGAACTGCTCCGGAAACACGTCGTGCTCGCCGACGCGCCAATAGGGCTCTGCCGCGATCTCTTCCTCATAGCTGCGCGCGGGGGGGATGCGCAGGAAATTGACGTCGCCGATCGGCTGGATCTCGTCGTAGTCGTAGAACACGACGCGGTCGTGTCGCGTGACGCCGAAGTTCTTGAGCAGCATGTCGCCCGGGAAGATGCCGGCGCCGGCGAGCTCCTTGATCGCCTGCCCATACTCGCGCAGGGCCGTGCGCAGTGCCTCGTGGTCGCCCAGGCGCCGGCATTGCTCGATGTAGAGGTTGAGCGGCTCCATCCGCCGCTCGATGTAGACATGGCCGATGACGATCTCGTCGCGGTCGAACTCGACCATCGAGGCGCACTCGCGCTTGAGCTCGTCGATGAGTGCGGCGTCGAAGCGCTCGTGCGGCAGCGCGACGAGGGAGTATTCCAGTGTGTCGGCCATGCGCCCGACGCGATCGTGCAGCTTGACCATCAGATAGCGGTCGATCACCGTCTGGCGGTCGATGTCCTTGGGCGGCGCGAAGCGGTCGCGGATCACCTTGAAGACATACGGGAAGGACGGCAGCGTGAAGACGAGCATCACCATGCCCTTGATGCCCGGCGCGACGATGAAGCGGTCGGTCGAATGCATCAGGTGGTAATGCAGGTCGCGGTAGAAGAGCGTCTTGCCCTGCTTCGCCAGGCCGATCGCCATGTAGAGCTCGGCGCGCGGCTTCCTCGGCATCAGCCAGCGCAGGAACGACACGCAGGCGGCCGGCACTTCCACGTCGACGAAGAAATAGGCGCGCGCGAACGAGAACAGCACGAGGAGCTGGTCCTCGCCGACGAGCAGCGCATCGGCGTAGAGCTCGCCGCGCTCGTTCTGCAGGATCGGCACCGCGAACGGCACCTCTTCATGCGCATTGATCAGGCGCCCGAGCACGTAGGCGCCCTTGTTGCGCAAGAACAGCGAGCGGATGACCTGGATCTGGAGATCCGGATGGCCGCGCGCCGGCCGCGGGAAGTGCCGGCGCAGCGCGTGCACGATGTTGCGCAGGTCGCGCTGCGGATCTTCCCAGCGGTTGGCGAGCTCGAAGCTCGCCGCGATCGCTCGCAGCGTCTGTCGTAGCCCGTGGCGCAGCGGGTAGTAGCAGTGGTAGGTCGGGCTCTCGCCTTCGAGGTGCTCGGTCGCGGTCGCCGGCCGCCAGAAGATGAACTCGTTGTGGTAGTGGCGCCGGTGCAGCACCTGGCAAGCGACCGAGTTGAAGAAGGTCTCGGCGCATTCCGGCTGCTTGTGCTCGTGCAGGAGCGGGATGTAGGCGAGCTTGATCGCCGGCCAGAGCGACTCGTCGCGCGCGGCCTGCGGGAAGTGCTCGAGGAGCGCGTCGACCCCTTCCTGCACGCGCTGGTCGTACATCTGGATGCGATCGGCCGCGAGCGCGCGCATCTCCGCCCAGGCGGCGCGCTCGTAGAGCTCCTTGGCCTTGACCGCCGCGGTGCGAAACAGCCGATAGTGCTTGTCGAAGCCCGCGAGGATACAGCGCGCGATGTCCTGCGGCAGGCTCGAGCGCCGCTCG
>Ga0070699_100006049_pt1 | contig 10581 bp, 7 predicted proteins | sample KBSK1503metaG_FD_65473 | JGI IMG/M metagenome (GOLD analysis project Ga0070699, IMG submission 65473) | Corn, switchgrass and miscanthus rhizosphere microbial communities from Kellogg Biological Station, Michigan, USA - KBS K1-50-3 metaG | ecosystem: Host-associated > Plants > Roots >...
ATGAATAAGGTTATCGTAGTTCTCTGTACAGTTATTGTAATCGGTATTCTCGCTTCCTGCGGTTCAGCAGCCCAAGGACAAGCGGGGCCGGTGATTCCAACACCAACTCCCACGCTAGCATCGGCTCCAACGATATCACCAACACCGGCGCGAACACCTGCACCTCCGCCGAAACCAACGGCTGCGCCGCAGCCAACCACACCTGCGCTTCGCAAGGGTGCTTTCCAGGCCGGACGCCCAGAGTAACCTGCGCTGGTCTGCATTTACAGACGTACCAGGGCACATTGTATTCAGTCCATCCAGTGGGGTGCTCGCTCCAGGTCAGAGCGTGCTGGTGACGATCACCGTGCCACTCAATGCCTGTGCACCAGGATTACTCTTTTTCCGAGGGCCTATCAATACGCACACGATCACCTGGGCTTGCTAATCAAGTAAGAATATTGGGCGGGGGCAAGCCCGGCCCTACTATATACGGGCTTGGCGGGCTGATTCGTCGTATGGAAAGGGGAGCCATGCTACAATCTGTCTTAAGCGAATGGGTGATGCAAGCATACCCACCCCACGCTGCTCCTACGCGATTGGCAGGCGAGCCTGCCCGTTGACGAAATGATCGAGCGCGCGGCGAACGTAGATGGTGGCCAACTGCTTGCGATAGTTCATGGACAGATCGGCGTTGTCCAAAGGCTTGGCACGTTTGGCGGCAGTGGCAGCGGCTGCGTTGATCGCATCCGGAGTGAGCTGATTACCGGTTAACAAGGCCGCGGCGTCTCTTGCCTCCACGGGATGAGAGGCGACAGCACCAAGCGTGATGCGTGCACCGGCCACTGAGCCATCAGAGGCGGTGAGCAATGCCACCGCAACACCGAGAATGGGAAAGTCGAAGGAGCCGCGACGGCGCAGTTTCAAGTAGACGCTTTGCCAGCCGGCGGCAGGCGGGAGGATGACCTCGCTGAGTATCTCGTCCGCGGCTATGGTATAGGGATGCATACCGTCGTCGCGAAACAGTTCATGTACTGGTATAACGCGCTCACCTCGCGCACTTACGAGACGCGCGGATGCGCCGAGGCTGACCAGTACCGGGGCGGTATCTGCCGAGGAGATGGCCCAGCAACGGGGACTGCCGGGAGCCACGAGGCAAACATCGCCATCCTTCTTCATGCAGTAGCCGATTGAGCGGCGCCAGAACTCGGTCTGGTTGTAGTAGTTGCAGCGCGTGTCGAGCAGCAGATTACCGCCGATTGTGCCGGCGTTACGCAGCTGCGGTGTTGAGACTGAGCCTGCAGCGGTGGCCAGCGCAGGATAATGCGCAAGCAGCACTGGATGCTCAGCAAGCCTGGTAAGAGTCACGCCAGCCCCGATGCGCATACCCTGATCAGACGAGCCACTGATGCTTTTTAACTCAGGAATGCCGCGCAAGCCAATTAGCACAGGCGGGGTAAACTGGCGACGTTTCATGTTAGGGTAGAGGTCGGTACCCCCAGCGACCAGCATGGCTTGATCGCCCTCCTGAACCAGCAGCTGCGCGGCCTCATCGAGATAGCGGGGGGCCAGGTAGCGAAATGGTGGCAATCGCAGCATCAGGAAACTCCTCCTTGTACAGGAACCTGGTTTGTCTTGCTCTGATCGGCTACCTGGCTGCCGTTACTTTGCCAGGTGATGAGGCGAGTTGGCCAGGGAGAGGGAGCTTCAGTGGGCATGGGTTGGAGTTCCGCTCCCTTGCCTTGCGCCAGGTTTTTCAGAGCTCTGAACACCTTGTCAGAGGTAATCGGCACTTCGTCGATGCGCACACCTACGGCATCGTAGACCGCGTTGGCAATGGCCGGGATAACCGGATTCAGAGGTCCCTGGCCTGCTTCCTTCCCACCAAAGGGTCCCTCGCGGTCGGGAATCTCGACGAGGATGGTTTCGATCTCTGGAGTATCCAGCGTTGTGGCCAGTTTATAGTCCAGCAAGGACGGTATTTTGTGGCGCCCCTTGCGGAAAATTTGCTGTTCCATGACGGCTTCGCCACAGCCCATGTAGGCACCGCCCTCGACCTGGCCAGCTACCAGTAAGGGATTGATAGACTGTCCCACGTCGTGCGCAAGCCAGAGCTTTTCAACCACTAGCTCGCCCGTTTCTTCGTCGACGGCTACCTGTGCCACGCAAGTCGAGTAGGAATAGGCGGGCGAAGGGCCAACACCAGCGCCTTTATAATCACCATGGATACCTTCAGGCGGAGCGTATGAACCAGCGGCAACCAGGGCGCCAAAACGAGCTTCGGCAAATTGCACGGCATGTTCAAAGGGCAACGCTACACCCGGGTCATGCTCGTCATAGATTACATCATTGGCAGCCTGTAATCGTTCGAGATGCACTTGCAGGCGTTCGGATGCGACCTCGAAGAGCTGTTCTTTTAATTTGCGAGCGGCAGCGATGGCAGCATTACCTGCCATGAAGGTGACACGACTGGAATAGGAGCCGAGATCGACCGGAGTGAGTGTCGTATCGGCGGTTTCGAGGTGAATGCGCTCGGGCTGGATACCCAGCTCTTCTGCAACGATATAGGCAAGAATAGATGTTGAACCTTGCCCTATATCGGTAGCGCCACAATAGACAGTAACGCCACCTCCACGGTCGAGTCTGATCTGCACAGCAGAGTGAGGCAGGTCGTTCCAGTAGATCGGCTTGCCCGCGCCACAGATGTATGCCGAGGCAGCCAATCCCAGGCCGCGCTTAATCGTTGGCCGCTGCTGTGAATTTCCATTTGACGCGTGAAGATTTGCTGTTGCGGCTGATTTATTAGCATGAAATTCATGCCAGCCGGAGCGTTCGACGACTTGATCGAGACACTCACCCAGCGCACAACTGGTGATACGCAGGCCATTAACGGTGTAGGTATACGGGTCAATCAAGTTGCGGTGACGCAGTTCAACAGGGTCGATGCCGAGGTCGTGCGCAAGCTTGTCGAGATGCGCCTCTACGGCATAACGCGGCTGCGTCGTGCCATGACCACGCTTTGGGCCGCACGGCGGCTTGTTGGTAAAGAGACGCATGCCCTCAAACTTGTAGCAGGGCAGCTTGTAGGTCACAGTCTGCAAGGCGCCGGTGTAGTAGGTTGTAGCGATGCCGTACGAGCCATACGCGCCACCATCGAGGAACGAGCGGAAGTGCATTGCTGTCAGCGTGCCATCGCGCCTGACTCCTGTTCTGATCCACATTTTTACGGGATGACGACCACGGTGGATTAGAAATACTTCTTCGCGTGTGCAGGTGATCTTGACCGGCCGACCGGTGCGGCGAGACAACTCAGAGGCGCAGATTTCATGCGAGAATGGGTCACTTTTGCCACCAAACCCACCACCGACATTGGGAGCTATGACCCGGATATGTGACTGTGGTATGCCCAGCACCTTGCTCAACTCACGGTGCACATAATGGGGTGTCTGGGTAGAAGACCAGAGCGTCAGTTTACCGCCAACAGGGTCGCTGGGATTTGGTTCCCATTGAGCAACACAGGCATGCGCTTCGATGGGCGCGTGATTATTGCCCTCGTAGTAGAACCAATCTTCGCGAATGTAATCTGCCGCGGCAAAAGCGGCATCGACCTCGCCAAATTCGTAGGAGACCGCCTTGTGAATGTTGCCGATACGCGCTTCGTCGTTGATCTTGACTTCGGGATGTGCCAGGGCTTCATCGATACTCATGATCGCGGGCAAGATCTCGTACTCCACATCGATGAGCTTGATCGCTTCATCGAGGATGTCAGGGTCGAGTGCAGCAACGGCGGCCACGGGGTCGCCTACATAGCGCACTTTGTCGATAGCGAGGGCGTACTCGTCCTGGCTGGAGGGGAGAATACCATATTTCTGTGGGAGGTCTGCGCCGGTAATGACGGCAAGCACGCCTGGCAGCGCCAATGCACGGCTAGTATCAATGGAAAGAATACGGGCATGCGCGTGCGGCGAACGCAATAGCCGTCCAAAGAGCATGCGTGGAAGCATAATATCATCGGCGTACAATGCCCGGCCGGTTACTTTGGCATAGGCATCGACTTTAGGGCGGGGCGTACCAATGATCTTATATGTATGTGTTTTCTGTTGTTGATCTTGCGCTGGTTTAGCCATGATATTCCTCCACTTCAGGATGAACCGCCTGTGCATCTGCGCCGGACATGCGTTGAGCAGCAGCTTCAACGGCTTCATAGATTTTCGTGTAACCAGTACAACGACAGAGGTTCCCGGCGAGATATTCCTTCATCTGCTCGCGGGTGGGATGAGGATGTGCTTGCAACAAGGCAACGCCGGAAAGCAGCATACCCGGTGTGCAGTAGCCACACTGCGCTGCGCCCAGTTCAGCGAACGTTTCCTGCAAGGGATGCAACTTGCCGTTCTGCTCCAGGCCCTCGATGGTAGTGATTGCGCTTTCCTGTACTTCTAGCGGCAGTGTGAGGCAAGAAAGCACCGGCATACCATCGAGCAGCACGGTACAGGCGCCGCACTCCCCCAGTTCACAGCCATGCTTTGTGCCAATCAAGCCCATATCTTCACGCAGCACCTCGAGGAGCGTATGATGCGGCAAAACCGCTACTTCACGGCGCTCGTCATTTACGTGCAACGTAATCAGTTGACGCATGCTGACCTCCTTTCGCTTACCAATCTCAAGTTGGTCCCTCCGGTATATTATACTCGCTTATCTTGCCTTGCGATTTAGTTCAGTATACTGAACTCTTTGTTCTTTTATAAGAACAGCATAATCAACAGAGAATGTTTTGTCAAGCCTCGATGAGGGTTATTGTGATACGATTCAGCTGAACAAACTTATTCGCGAGGCAGAATGGATATGATGCAACAGAATACTTTTACGTTGGGAGTAAACTATTGGCCACGTAAGAAGGCAATGTACTGGTGGAAAGATTTCGACCGTGCGGAAGTTGAGACGGAGTTCGCCGAGATCGCTGCTCTTAAGCTGCAGGTGGTGCGCATTTTCTTATTCTGGGAAGATTTCCAGCCCGTACCTAACCGGGTGAGTGACCGTGCCCTGGCCGATCTTGGCAGCGTACTAGACGTGGCACGGGATGTAGGTATCAAGGTGATGCCTACCTTCTTCACCGGTCACATGTCGGGCATCAACTGGTGGCCCACGTGGGCATTGACCGACGAGGAAGAGCCAGGCGGCATGCTGCGTATTGCCAATGGGGAGTACACGACGCGCCATGGGCGTGATCCCTATACTGATCCTTTGATGCTTGACGCGGAATGCAGGCTAGTTGCTGCTGTATGTGGGCGATTTGGTGCCCATCCCGCAATTTACTCCTGGAACTTCTCCAACGAGCCTGACCTGTTTTATGTCCCGAAGCAGTACAAAGACAGTGCTGCCTGGAATGAGAAACTTGCCACGGAGGTACGCAAATACTCCATGCTCCCCGTGAGTGCCGGTATGCACTTACCTATCCTCACCAGTTATAACGGCTTTCGTCCCGACTTACTGGCGCCCCACAATACCTTCCTCTCTATGCATGCCTATAGCATCTACTTTAAACAGACAGCGCTGGATGATCCTCTCAACAGCAATGTCGTACCGCTCGCTTGCCTTGTAACGGAAGCCCTGGGGGGCAAACGTGTACTGTTTGAAGAATTTGGGTATGCCAGCTCAGAAAAAGGCGATATTTCTGAACATAAAGTAATACGGCGCGGTGCGCTTGAAAGCCGCCAATACTTTGCGGATGACGCATCTGGCGTTCAATACTACCAGGAGGTACTGGAGAAGCTGGTGCGGTGTGGCGCACTTGGCGCGTTCAGTTGGATGTTCTCGGACTACCCCCCAATGCTGTGGGAGAAGCCGCCTTTTGATACGCATGAACACGAGCGATTTTTCGGCCTGACGCGCTATGATGGTACAGTTAAGCCCTCAGGTGAAGCGATGCGTGCTTTCAGCGAACGTGTGGCTACCGGTGGTCTGCCAGCGCGCACGATTGCTCCCCTGGAACTCGATCCTAACGAGTGGTACCTGGCTCCCTCGGCCAACTTCGACCACCTTTGGAAAAGGGGTCAAGCAAACCTCAAAACGCAGATCGGGTCGTAGTTTCTGTGCTTCGAACAGGCTAAAAGGCACAAATCTCTCTTGATGAGGAGATTTGGCTCTACCCGCACTGGCTTCATGGCTCTACCTTTTCTCCTTCCTCTTTTGTATAGTGAATGGTAATGACGTTTGATGCGCACTTACAAAAAGTAGGGAGAAGATTCTATGAGCTTACAATACGATCATCAATACCTAAGTGCCCTTCTTGAGGCCACTCATGCTGCTGCTCTTGAGTTTCTGGAAAGTCTTGCAATACGGCCTGCTGGTCGTACCCCTCAAGCGCTTCCGCACGATGTCTTGCCAGAAGAAGGCTTAGGGGCTCAGAGGGCACTCTCAGCATTCCGGGCAAAATATGAAACCTTGCTTTCAGCATCTCCAGGTCCCCGTTATCTGGGCTTTGTGACGGGTGGCAGTACCCCGGCTGCCCTGGCGGGAGACTGGCTCGTCTCATCGTATGATCAAAATGTGGGGAGCGACGGTGACTCGATTGCCACGACGGTTGAGCACGAGACACTAGGGTTGCTGCGCACGCTCTTCGCCCTTCCTGAGTCTTTTGAAGGAGCCTTTGTCAGCGGGGCGACGCAGGCCAATTTTGTTGCGCTGGCGACGGCGCGCCAGTGGGCAGGTGCGCGACTTGGGATTGATGTCTCCGAACAAGGATTATGGAATGTACCGCCTATTCCTGTGCTTGGTGGGTCCCCTCATGCCAGTATCTTGAAGGCCTTGTCGATGCTTGGTATGGGACGACAGGCGATGGAAGTTCTGCCCTGTCTTCCAGGTAGGATGGCCGTCGATCCAGAGGCGCTGGGTAAGCACCTGTCGGCGCTGAACGGTACTCCTGCTATCGTCGTGGCAAGTGCGGGCGAAGTGAATACCGGCGACTTCGATGATCTGGAAGCGCTTGCCGGGCTGTGCAAAACGTATGGAGCGTGGCTGCATGTTGATGGTGCCTTTGGCCTGTTTGCCGCCTGCGATCCCGCCTGTGCCCATCTCCTGCGTGGCCTGGATGCCGCCGATTCGATCATCTCCGATGGACACAAATGGCTCAATGTGCCCTATGATTCAGGGTTTGTCTTTACGCGCCACCTCGGCTTACATCAGCAGGTGTTCAAAGTCACCGCTGCCTACCTGGGAGATGGCTCGGATCTGTCGCATCGCACTCCCGAAGATTCCCGGCGTTTCCGTGCTCTGCCAGCTTGGATGACGTTGATGGCCTACGGTAGGGCTGGGTATCGGGAACTGGTCACGCGCTGCTGCTCTCTGGCGCAGCAGATGGCTCAAGGCCTTGAGCCATCTGCGTACTTTGAACTGTTAGCGCCGGTTCGTCTTAATATCGTCTGTTTCGCTTGGCGGGGCGCGGATGCAGCGCAGCGCGACCACTTCCTGGAGGCGCTCAAGGAGGATGGACGGGTCTTGCTCACACCCACCTTCTTCGGAGGAAAGCCTGCCATCCGGGCAGCATTTGTCAACTGGTCAACGAGTGAGCAGGATATTCCGCTTATTCTCAATGCATTGGACCAGTGTGCAAGAGAGCAAGATAGTCGTCATACCTCTTAAGTAAAAGTAAAAGAGCCTTATGAGCCGTAGACATCTGGTGTACAACTTTATTTGCTGCACCTCTTGAATCTTCGAGAGGAGCTACGCATGCTATATGGTTGCATGTAGCGCCTTGTCCAGGTCCCATAAGATATCCTCTATATTCTCGATCCCTATCGATAGGCGAATGAGATCGGGCGTTACACCGCCGGCCAACAGGTCTTCTTCGGAAAGCTGCTGGTGGGTTGTGCTGGCAGGGTGAATGATAAGGCTGCGCGTGTCACCCACATTGGCGAGGTGTGAGAACAAACGCACGTTGTTGATTACTGTTTTGCCTGCCTCGTAGCCTCCTTTGACACCGAAGGTGAAGATGGAGCCTGCGCCGCGCGGCAGGTAGCGTTTAGCCAGTTCATAGGAAGGATCGCCTGGTAGCCCTGGGTAGCTAACCCAGCTCACGGCTGGATGCTCCTGTAGAAATTGCGCTACGCGCAGCGCGTTTTGACAGTGACGCTCCATGCGCAGCGACAGGGTTTCCAGCCCCTGTAACAAAAGAAAGGAGTTAAAAGGGCTGAGGCACGCGCCGGTGTCACGCACGGTCTCACACCTGGCCTTCATTACAAAGGCAAAATCCCCGAACGTTTCGTAAAACCTCACACCATGGTAGCCGGGCGAGGGATCGACGATATGGGGAAACTTGCCGTTGTCCCAGGGGAACTTGCCCGATTCGACCAGCACGCCTGCAATAGAGTTGCCGTGGCCGCCGATGAATTTCGTCGCGGAGTGCACAATAATGTCGGTGCCATACTCAAATGGACGACAGAGATAGGGCGTGGCGAAGGTGTTGTCCACAATTAAGGGGATACCCGCTTCATGTGCAATGTCTGCTACGGCGCGTAAATCGAGCACATCTCCGCGTGGATTGCCAATCGTCTCGCCATAGAGGGCTCGGGTGCGCGGGGTGATTGCTTTGCGATAATTTTCGGGATCGGTACTGTCCACAAAAATGGTGTTGACACCCCAGGTACGCAGGGTCAGGTCGAACTGCGTGTGCGTGCCTCCATAAAGGCTGCTGGAAGAGACAATTTCGTCACCGGGGCGGAGCAATGTCATCATCGTTGCCATCTGGGCTGCCATGCCTGACGCTGTGGCGAGCGCCCCTGTACCGCCTTCGAGCGCAGCGATACGCTCTTCAAAAGCGGCGGTGGTGGGGTTCATTATGCGTGTGTAGATATTGCCAAAGCGCTGCAGGGCAAACAGGTGCGCCGCGTGATCGGTATCGTCAAAGACAAAGGAAGTGGTCTGGTAGATAGGTACGGCTCTGGCTCCCGTGGTCGGGTCGGGCCGCTGCCCGGAGTGGACAGATAGGGTGTCAAATCCAAAAACATGATCGCTGTCGATTTCTGGCATGGCGGGTTCCTCTCGTGCTATATTGTGTTTCCTCTAACTTCATCATAAGCATGTATGTACATGGTATCACACCGACCATAAGATTCTGCCTTATCTACAAGTACTATCCAGGATACTAATTGATGGCAGTTTCGACTCCCTGAGATAGGATGTAACTGTTCAGTTATCCGACTGATGCTGCCTGAGGCGACGAAACAGGAAAAGGGAGCTTCGGGGACGCCCCACACCCCGGCAAGGGGCTAGCGCCCTCTGCACTCCCTTCTACGGAGGGGCTTATGAAACTAAACAAGCAAAAACGCTTAAGTAAGTGGCCTGTACCGTTGCTTTTTATCCTGATTGGTGGAAGTATTTTCCTGCTGCTCGGTGGCTTTGTACTCCGTCATTATATTAATGCTGCACAGACTCGGGACGTCCTACCTGCAAACAACTCATCCTCAGTTTCCTATAATGCGTTCTCGATTCAAGCTCACGCAATCACTCCTACAGCAGGTCATTCTCACGATAAGACACCTGGTAAGCCAACCAAGCAACCTTCACTTAGCTCCACCCCGGGAGTATCATCAACAACACCCTCGGGTAGCATAGGTAACAATAACATTACGCTGCCTCCTGGCAGCGCACTACCAAGTGATAACACATGCGCCTCACATGTGAACTACTCTGCTTTCGAACCTCGACCCGACAATTATGCTGCCGACCACCGGGTACCGAGTGCTGCACAAATTGTGAACTTGCATCCATGGAATCCATTAATTGGCATGGATGACAAATCGGATAGCCTGCGCAGGCGAGTAACCGGCAACTTCATGGGCACAACAGATGAAATTTTGCAATGGGCTGCGTGCAAATGGGGAATTGACGTGAACATTATCAGGGCCGAAGCAGTGACGGAGTCTACCTGGCACCAGAGCCAGTTGGGAGACTATACCACCAATCAAAGTCTCTGCCCGCCGGGGACATGGAATGGAAGCAGTTGCTACCAGAGCTATGGTATCCTCCAGATAAAGTATACCTATTTTCAAAGCGAATGGCCCATGAGCCGCGATGATACAGCATTCAACGCGGATTTTGTATATGGTTGGCTGCGCAATTGTTACGAAGGTTGGGCAGATTATTTATATCAAAGCACACCAGCAGCGGGATACGCACGTTATCATGCAGGCGATATCTGGGGATGTCTAGGTTTCTGGTTTAGTGGAACCTGGTACGATCAAGGCGCAATCAATTATATCAATGTAACAAAGGGATATTACACGCAGGAGCCGTGGCTGAAACCGGGTTTTTGATTTTTCCTCGGATTTCACGTATGATTACGGGTGAGAGTTGTCCTGCTTCTCTCGATTTTTATAAGCTCTGGACTCCAGGATTGACTAACATGAATTATCAAATACCCGATATGTACGACCGCTTAAAGTTATTGCAGCAATACCGGCACATCGCTATCGTTGGCATTTCAGCAGACCAGTATCGCCCCAGCCACTTTGTCGCCATCTACCTGCAGGCAGAGGGCTATGACATCATCCCCGTCAACCCGCGTTATGCTGGACAGACGTTGTTAGGCAAGCGCGTCTATGCCTC
>Ga0070699_100006053_pt1 | contig 10578 bp, 10 predicted proteins | sample KBSK1503metaG_FD_65473 | JGI IMG/M metagenome (GOLD analysis project Ga0070699, IMG submission 65473) | Corn, switchgrass and miscanthus rhizosphere microbial communities from Kellogg Biological Station, Michigan, USA - KBS K1-50-3 metaG | ecosystem: Host-associated > Plants > Roots >...
CAGCTCGAGATCATGCGATCGATTCCCGGCCTCGAGAGCGTGCGCATGAATCGCGCGGGATATGCAATCGAATACGACTACTATCCTCCAACTCAGCTCGATTCCACACTCGAGGTGAAATCTGTCAGTCGACTTTTCTTCGCTGGACAAATCAACGGAACGACAGGCTATGAAGAGGCCGCAGGCCAGGGTGTACTCGCGGGAATAAACGCTGGACGAGCTGCACTTGGAAAGGACTCGCTGATACTTGGTCGCGAGACTTCATACATCGGCGTTCTGGTAGACGATCTCGTGACGTGCGGAGTCGATGAACCTTATCGGCTGTTCACGTCCCGATCGGAATTTCGCCTCACCGTTCGGCAGGATAATGCAATTCAGCGGCTCGGTGATATCGGACTTCGACTTGAATTGTATTCCGACGATGAGCGCACAATCGTCGAAGCACGAAAGCAGGAAGAGCTCGAGATACGGAATACTGCGGACAAGACAAGCATCACACCTGATCAAGCGGCTGCATTGCTTGGACGCGTGAACTCAGCGCCGTTGTCGCAGTCGGTCAAGATCTCGGAGCTCGCGCGCCGATATGGCGTCTCACTGGTAGATCTCTTCCAGGCAACTGGAATAGATCCAAAGTTCTCGACAGAGTCTCTTCTCTCCGCAGAGCTGGGCATCAAGTATTCGGGCTATTTCGTGAGGGAGAAGCTGCAGGCAGATCGTATGAAATCGATGGGCGATTTCCTCATACCAGCTGATGTCGTGTACTCCGATATCAACTCGCTCTCATATGAGGCCCGACAAAAGCTCACAACGATCCAGCCGCGTACACTTGCACAAGCATCTCGTATTCCTGGTGTCAGCCCCAGTGATATTCAGAATCTCGTGATCGAAATAGAAAAAAGACGATCCCGAGTCGGCGCCCACTAGGCAAGGTCTCTCGTTGGAGCTTGTTGCGCAGTTATCTGCAGTATCAGAACCGCGCCGGCAATCAATACTCCTCCTATCACCGTGTTTCGTGTGAGAATCTCTCCTAGAAAGAGAGATGCAAGCACGGCTGTGAAGAATGGTTCAATCGTCGCAATGATTGAAGTTCGCACGGGACCCAGCACGCGAAGACCAGCGACCAGTGAAGCAAACGCAATCACTGTCGACCATAGCGCGAGAAGAATTACATATCGCCACACTGCTGGCGTGTGCGGTATCTGTGCCTGACCAGTCACGATGCTCGCGAGAAGAAATGCCGTGAACACGCCAGTGATGAGATAGAAGCTCGCTACAGATGCAGGGATTCCCTTCTGTGCACTATGAAGAACAGGAAGGTAGAGAGCGTAGAGAAGTGCAATCCCAAGTGCGAGGATGACACCGAACCTGCTTAGTGATCCCGAGCTGGGAAGACCAACCATCACTACGATTCCCGACATCGCAATTGCTAATGCGATGATGCGCGACAGAGTGAGATTCTCTCTTCCGGTAACCGCGGAGATCAACGCAACCCAGGCAGGATATGTATAGAAAAGAAATGCGAGCGGGCCGACCGGCAGATAATTGAGTGCGTGGAGCGAGAGAAAGGTGATCGTTGATTGTGCTAGACCACCGACCAGCATCAGACGCAGCGCATTCTTGCGCGCTATTATCAGATTCGACTGCTTCAGCAAGAAAATGAGAAGGATTCCGGCGGCCAGCAGATATCGCCAGAACATGGCGGGAATGAGTGGCAATCCAGATCGGGTGGTAAGCACCGTCAGCGTGCTCAGTGATCCGAAAGCACAGGAGGAAAGGACAATCATGCCGGTGGCTTCGACGATGGGCTTGCGCTCGCTAAGCATCTGGATGTGCAAATAGTTCTCTCCTAGACGTCATATTGAGGTCACAATAACCTGAAAGGATCAAGCCAATGCGAAAACTGATTTCTCTTCTGTCTATAGTTGTTTCTGCGCCATTAGCAGCTCAGCAACCCGACACTAAGCCAACAATTCCACAAATTGCCGTTTCGGCCCACGCTGAAGTAAAGGTTGTTCCAGACCGTGCTAACATCCAGATCAGCGTTCAAACCCGTGGCGAAACGGCTGCGGCTGCCGCTACAGAGAATGCCCGAAAGCAAAAAGCAGTGATTGACGCATTACGTGCCCTGGGCATTGACGCAAAGGATATCGCAACCGCTGGGTACAACGTTTATCCCGAGCAGAGGTACGAGCCTAACAAGGAGCCTGTAGTCATTGGCTACAACGTAACCAACACCCTTTCCGTCGAGCTCAAGTCCATCAATATGGTAGGGCCGGCAATCGATGCCGCACTGGCGAAGGGAGCGAACATGATCAACTCTCTTCAGTTCTTCGCGTCAAACACTGAAGCAGCTCGCCAAGAAGCAATAGCTATAGCCGTAAGGAAAGCTCGATCTGACGCAGATGCAGCAGCCAGAGCTGCCGGCGGATCCATCACAGGCATGCTCGAAATAACGATTGGATCCTTCTATGCCCCGCCACCGCGACCCATGGAGCTAAAGGTTCGCGGTGCTGTCGCAGCCCAGGCAGCAGACACTCCCATTTCAGCTGGAGATCAGAGCGTCGCCGTTGACGTCACGACCCGCTGGATCTTTGCGGCAAAATGATTTTCACGTGAAACACTGACACGATGAATTTTCACGTGACACATTAGAAGCGAGCCGCCCCTGCCCAGGAGCGGCTCGCTTTCGTACATTCCCCGCTCTTCAGGAGCAGAGCACTCGTGGGAAGCGTCATCGCAGTAGCAAACCAGAAAGGCGGCGTCGGTAAGACCACCACTACCGTCAACCTCGCAGCAAGCCTTGCCGCAGCAGAACACAAAACCTTGATCGTCGACGGCGACCCTCAGGGAAACGCCACAAGCGGAGTCGGCATCCAGGGGCAGGATCTCGATTCGACACTCTACGACGTCCTCATCGGCGCTTCACCGATTCAGGAAGTAATCCATGAGAGCGTTCAATTCACCCTTCTTGACGTAATACCAGCCACGCCCGACCTGGCCGGAGCTGAAGTCGAGCTGATCGAACGTGAAAACCGCGGCCGGGCAATGCGTGCTGCCCTGCAGCCAGTACGCGATAAGTACGATTTCATTCTGATCGACTGCCCACCATCTCTCGGACTTCTTACCCTCAACATGCTCGGCGCAGCAGACTCGGTTCTCATTCCGCTGCAATGCGAATACTACGCTCTCGAGGGATTGTCCCAGCTTCTGAACACCGTACATCGAATCCAGCATGGCGTGAACGTGGAGCTTGGAATTGCAGGTGTTCTTCTCACGATGTACGACGCACGCTTGAATCTCTCCCGCCAGGTTGCAGCTGACGCTCGCGAATATTTCGGAGATACAGTGTTTGAAACAGTGATTCCGCGAAATGTCCGGCTTGCAGAGGCGCCAAGTTTTGGGAAACCGATCATTCTGTACGATGTCGCTTCGGTTGGGGCGAAAGCGTACATGGGCGTAGCACGCGAGCTGATAGCACGAACTACTGGAGGTGCAAATGGCTCCTGAAAAACCGACACGACGTCTTGGAAGAGGATTGGACGCACTATTCAACACTCAGCCGTCGACTGCCTCGGAAGCCCGTGAAGAATCCGCGCTTCGCGATATCCCCCTTGCTGAAATTCGAAGCAATCCATTCCAGCCTCGCAAATCTTTCAGGCCCGACGAGCTTAGGGAGTTACAGGAAAGCTTGCAAAGCAGTGGACTCCTGCAGCCTGTGACTGTGCGGCAATCTCCAGAAGGAAAGGGATATGAGTTGATTGCCGGTGAGCGTCGTCTTCGAGCCGCCGCAGAACTAGGGTGGGAAAAGATTCCTGCAGTCGTGAAGAATCTGAGCGATCAGGAAATTCTTACACTCGCACTCATCGAGAATCTCCAGCGCGCTGACCTCAATCCCATCGAGGAAGCAGAGGGATATGACCAGCTGATTCGCGACTTCGGATACACACAGCAGAGCGTCGCATCGATGGTCGGAAAAGATCGATCGACGATCGCGAATGTTCTGAGAATCCTCCAGCTCCCAATGCAAGTTCGAATACTGATACAAGAGGGACACCTGACAGCAGGCCAGGCACGTCCGCTCCTTGGGCTTACCGAGGAAGTTCGCATCACCACTTTCGCACGACTGACAGTCGAAAAAGGGTGGAGCGCACGCGAGGTGGAACAGCGTGTCCGCGAAGAGGGAACTTCAGACACCGGCAAGCAAAAGACAAAACGTGGGCGTCCGCAAAAGGTGGATGCTCGACCCGCAGAGGTTCGGAGTCTCGAGCAACGCCTCAGAAAGCACCTTCAGACCGATGTGACAATTGCGCTCAAGAACGCAAACCGGGGAACGTTGAATGTGGAGTTTTATTCCCCCGAGGATCTGGAAAGGATCATCGACTTGATGGGGCTAACAAACAATCCACACTGATGTCCACAATTAGTGTAAGCTTAAGCACGACAGGGGTTTAACTGAGATTATATGAGTCATTTTCGAGCTTTATCCACAACGGTTCTCGCTGCGGTTGCATTCACGTTTGGGGGATGTTCGGAAGGTGCAAAAGCCAGTGATCAGCAGTCTGGCTCTTTCAAGGTGGCCCTTCTCACACCGGGTCCTGTTTCAGATCGGTCGTGGAACGGCGGCGCATATGCAGGATTAATGGCTATTCGCGATAGCCTGGGTGCACAGGTCAGTCATATCCAGACAAAGACCCCAGCAGAGTTCGATGAAAACTTCAGGCAGTATGGTGCAAAGGGATTCAACCTGGTTTTCGGGCATGGCTTCGAGTTCCAGGATGCAGCGCTTCGTGTCGCACCAGATTTTCCCAACACAGTCTATGTCACAACTTCAGGAACGAGCGTAGCGAAGAATGTTGCCGGAGTGAATTTCGCGTTCGAGGAAGCATCCTATCTGGCTGGAATGCTCGCTGGCAAACTCACCAAGTCCAATGTTCTAGGAATGATTGGCGGCACCGAGCTGCCTCCCGTAAAGCGCAGTTTTGAGGCATTCGAGCAAGGCGCCAAGGCTACGAATCCAAAAGCAAGAATCATTGTCTCCTATATCGGCAACTGGGACGATGCGAGTGCAGGGAAGGAGCAGGCAATCGCACAGATCTCTCGCGGCGTAGATATCATTTTCCAGAATGCAGATGCCGCTGGACTTGGTGTCTTCCAGGCAGTGAAGGAGTCGAAAGGCGCACGGATCATTGGGGCAAACGCCAATCAGAATGACATCGCGCCTGACCACACACTTGGCAGCGTGGTCATCGATCTTCCCCACGCATTTCTTCTGATTGCAAAGGAAGTCGAGAAGGGAGGCTTTACCGGCAAGGTTTTCTCCCTGGGCTTGCATGATGCTGTTGTGACTTTCGTACCCAATCTACGACTCTCAGGAAGTTTTCCGCTCGATCTCCTGAATGCGATTGATTCCACGCGAAAGGAAATGATCGCAGGTAGTTTTGCGAAGAAGCTTCTCCCGGATTCCGCACAGCCGGCTGTCACTAAATGACCTCAACTGCCGAAGTCGCAACATATCTCGATCAACTGCTCGAGACTTCAGCAATTCCGGACTACGGAAATGCACTCAATGGCTTGCAGCTGGAAAATGACGGAACAATCTCGAAGGCGGCTGCCGCAGTTGATTTCTCGTCTCGTGTGGTCAATCTCGCAATCGAACAGAAAGCGGATCTTCTGATACTTCATCACGGAATGTTCTGGAGCGGCCTTAAGCCAATCACCGCCAGCGCGTATGCAAGAATGCGGTTGCTCATCGAAAACAACGTTGCTGTTTACTCCTCGCATCTTCCGCTCGACCGACATCCTCAATTTGGTAACAATGTGTTACTATCTCACGAGCTTGAGCTTAAGCCATCAGGCGATTTCGCATGGTATAAGGGAATTGCAATCGGCTTGAAGGGGGAGGCTGATCTGGCTACTGCTGATCTTGTCGAACGCTCCAGGGCATTTGCGCAGAATCACGGCGGTGATGCTATTGCAACGGGCTTTTCAGGAAATCGTCGAACGCGACGCTGGGCCATGTGCACCGGAGCAGGCGCATCAGCTGAGACCTTGGAAGAAGCACACGCTCTTGGTGTAGATACGCTGATCGTTGGCGAAGGACCGCACCACACCGCTGTGCAGGCAGACGAGCTCGGAATTGTTGTGATCTACGCTGGGCACTATGCCACCGAGACACTCGGTGTCGGTGCCATTGCAAAGCATATCGCCGAGAAGTTTAATCTCGATTGGACGACGATTCACGCGCCAACCGGCCTTTGACTGTCAGCAACGCCACGGATAATGCGCTCGAGCTTCGTGAGATAACCAAGCGATTTGGGAGCGTCATTGCTCTCGATGATGTGTCTCTCGCCGTCAGACACGGTCGTATCACCGCCCTCCTCGGCGAAAATGGCGCAGGCAAGACGACATTGATGCGTATCGCATTTGGCATGATTCAGCCGGATGCCGGCTGGATCAGCGTCAATGGTGTTCGAAAAAAGCTTGCCTCACCCTCTGATGCAATTGCTGCGGGAATCGGAATGGTTCACCAGCAGTTCTCTCTGATCCCGGCAATGACTGTTGCCGAGAACGTTGCGCTTGGAGGACATGGGAAATATTCCGCGGGACAAGCGGTCGCTACTCTCTCCGAAATAGCAGAGCGAACCGGACTGAAGCTCGATCCACTTGCACGAGTTGCGGATCTGGGAAGCGCAGACCGGCAGAAGCTCGAGATCCTTAGAACTCTTGCTCATGATGCGAAGCTGATAATTCTCGATGAGCCTACTGCTGCGCTTACACCGAAAGACGTTGCTGAGCTATTCAGGCAGCTGAAAAGTTTTGTATCAGGCGGCGGTGCTGTGGTATTGATCACTCACAAGCTTGCTGATGCACAAGAGCATGCAGATGACGTCACTGTACTTCGCCGTGGCCGAGTTGTGCTGAGTGCCCGGATGAGTGAGACAACCAGAGATTCTCTTGTGGAAGCAATGCTTGGCGTGTCACCCGACATCGAGTCGGCAGAGAGCAACAGAGACTTCATTTCAGCTGGTCCTGTCGCTTCTCTCGAAGCCGTTGTGCTTCCGGACGACCCTCACCGTCGCCCTGTTGATCTTCAGATCAACGCTGGCGAGATACTCGGCGTTGCTGCACTCGATGGAGCAGCACGATCACTCCTCAGGGCGCTGGCAAATCGAAGTCCTCTATTGGCAGGAAGGATTCACCTCCCATCTCGCATTGGCTTCGTACCTGAGAATCGAAAGGACGAAGCACTTATTGCAGACTTCTCTCTTTCGGAGAACCTGGCACTCGCAAATGCCGGGTCACTACACGGGACAGTTGATTGGAATACGGTGCGGGAAGACACACGTCGAATCATCAGCGACTTCGACGTACGAACCAGTAGCAGTGAGGCGCTGCCGGCTCAGTTATCAGGAGGAAATCAGCAGCGCTTTGTCCTGGGGAGGGAGCTTTCAGGCAATCCTTCGATGCTTGTTCTGGAAAATCCCACTCAAGGGCTCGACGTAAATGCCGCCATTTTTGTTCACGAAAGATTGAGACAGGCTCGCAACGAAGGAACGGCGGTCGTGTTTTATTCGAGTGACCTGGAAGAACTCGCTGATTTGTCAGACCGTGTTGCTGTGGTCACACGAACAGCAGTGACGCTTGTATCACCTGATCGAGACAAGATCGGACAAGCATTGCTGGGAACACTGGAGAAAGATGGGAGCTGAGCTCGCGCTTCTCACCGACTCTCTTGTAAGAGCAACTCCTCTCATCATCGCTGGCCTCGCAGTAGCACTGGCCTTTCGCGGAGGAGTCTTCAATATCGGCGCCGAGGGGCAGTTGCTCGCTGGTGCTATTGCGGCGACTGCTGTCAGTCTTGCGGGTGCACCGGTTTTCGGGCGGGCAGTTGTTCTCATTGCATTGATTGCTGCATCCCTTGCTGGAGCACTATGGGCTGGAATTGCTGCCGAGCTGCGCAGGCGATTTCATGTGCTGGAAATCATCAGCACGATAATGCTCAACTTCATCGCGATTTATTTCGTCTCCTTTCTAGTGCGCGGTCCATTGCAGGAGCCAACGCATATCTATCCGCAGACAGAATCGCTCGACACTGTAGCCCGATTGCCTGTTCTCCTTCCAGAAACGCGTCTTCACTTCGGATTTGTTCTCGCTGTTGGGCTCGCGGTTTTTCTTTCGTGGATATTCAGGCGAACGGCAATGGGTTTCCGCATCAGGGCGACGGGTGCTTCGCCTCTGGTAGCACGTATGGCGGGGCGAATCGATGTAAGTAGAACATCGTTCCTGGTATTCCTCTTCAGCGGAGCTTTGGCGGGAATTGCGGGTGGTATTGAAGTGACGGGGTTAACCTTCGCACTCTATGAGAACTTGTCACCTGGCTACGGCTATACAGCGATCGCTGTTGCGTTGATCGCGGGGTTGAATCCACTTGGAGTAATTGCTTCGGGAATATTCTTCGGTGTGCTCGAGACCGGGGCCATAGCACTTCAGCGGGAGTTTGGAGTGCCTTCCTCGATCGCATCCGTCATCGAAGCTGTCTTTATCCTTGCTGCTCTTACACTCACTGCAGTGAGAGGCCGACAGCTGTTGGGAAGAGCATCAGCATCATGAGCGCATTCGAGACTTTTCTCGAAGGAGCTGTTCGCACAGCGACTCCGCTTGGATTTGCAGCGCTTGGTGAAACAGTTGCTGAACGCTCGGGTGTGATTAACATCGGACTCGAAGGCGCTATTATCGCTGGAGCGTTCGGCGGATTTGTCGCTGCAGGATCAGGTAGCGTTTGGCTCGGCTTTGCCGGATCGATGGTCGCCGGAATTCTTGTCGCTGCGCTGTTTGCAATTTTCGCAATTCGTATTCGGGCTGACCAGATCATCACTGGTACTGCGATCAGCCTCCTGTGTCTTGGGCTCACAGCAACTCTCTATCAGCAGATGTACGGCGCCACGGGCGCGGCTCTGAGCATTCCGACAATGAGCGCAATGGAGCTGCCGCTACTTTCATCAATCCCACTATTTGGAAGAGCGCTGTTTGCACAGCCCGCGATAGCATACCTGCTCTACATAATGATTCCGCTTATCTGGTGGTGGATGTACCGCACCTACGAAGGCCTCGCGCTGCGAGCAACTGGTGAAGATCCGCGCGCAGCTGTCGCGGCAGGTATTCCTGCCCGGAAATTCCAGACAATGTCAGTGTTGTTTGGTGGAGCAATGGGTGGAATAGCAGGCGGCGTTCTGGTAATCGCTCAGGCAGGCTCATTTGCCGAGGGCATATCGGCGGGCCGTGGATTTATCGCCATTGCGATTGTCGTACTCGGTCGGTGGCATCCTCTCGGTGTCGCTGCAGCTGCGCTGATATTCGGCGCTGCAAGTGCACTTCAATACTTCTTCCAGGCATTGGGCTGGCCGGTTCCTTATCAGCTATTTCTTGCGCTGCCCTACGTGCTTACTTTGTTCGGTCTTGCCGGTATAGCAGGAAGAGCTGTCGCTCCAGCTGGTCTTGGACGCTAGCCTGATCAGGTGTAAGACGCAGTCAGCACCCGGTGTAAGCGCTGCGCCACGTTACTTTCCAGCTGCCATTCGATAGACGCTCGATCAGCGCAACTCTGCTTCCATTTTCATACTCGAACGAAACTACCAGCGTATTTCGTTTGTTCCTGGCAAACTGAACTGCAGCCAGAATATCACTGGTACGAACGACCTCTTCCGATCCAGCAGCACGGCTGTGAAAAACAGTGACGTAATGCGCACGATCAGAAGGATTCGGCTCTGCAATAACAAGCAGATGCTCTTCTCGAGGATTTGCTTCTTCGTTGATTTTTCTGACAATGTCTCCGACTAATATCGGAGTCGAGCCCGGTTTGGATCGATAGGCCTTTCTTACAGAGAAGGGAAGCCCTTGAAACGCCGGATCATTGGATACTGGCAAGGCAGATGCTAGACGCGCGAGCTCTGTCGTGATGAATGTAGAGTCAGCTGACGTTGCGCTCTCGAGCGAATCGAGTGGTATCGACGCAGCAATTCCTCTTTTGAACCCGACACGCCAGGTCTTTGGGCTTGTTTGCTTTAGAGCTAACACAGGCCAGGAGAGACATCCTTCCGCTGTAGCTATAGATGACTGCGCTCGAGATGTGAGCTGAACTGTCCCCACAGGACCGCTACGATCAAACAAATCAACTGACATCCCAAGCAGTGGGTCGGCATTCACTGTGGAGTTCTGCGAGAGCATGCTGTCATTCATCATCGGAAGAACCGCTAACACTGCTGCGCTGTTCTCGGGTACCGGAAGCACGAGCGCTGGCCCGGATATGCTGTCTTCCCAACCTGTATTAACCAACCGTGCTGCAGGTGGATTGACGGGAGTGGAGGCTGTGGCTGTTGTATCTATCCCTGATGACTTCTTGTCAGTACTACAGGCTGCTACAGAAATGATCAGGGAGACGGCCGTGGTGAAACGGGCGCAGTGTGGGGACATGGTGATAATTTGTAGCCCCTCGAGTCATCTAGGAATCACACGAGCATGACACATACGGCCGATATACCGGCAAATGTCCTCGCGAATCAGAGTGAGATAGTCGTTACC
>Ga0070699_100006055_pt1 | contig 10577 bp, 10 predicted proteins | sample KBSK1503metaG_FD_65473 | JGI IMG/M metagenome (GOLD analysis project Ga0070699, IMG submission 65473) | Corn, switchgrass and miscanthus rhizosphere microbial communities from Kellogg Biological Station, Michigan, USA - KBS K1-50-3 metaG | ecosystem: Host-associated > Plants > Roots >...
AAATCCCAAATCCCAAAACCCAAAACCCAAACCCAAACCCAAATCTCAAAACCCAAATCCCAAGAAATCCCAACAACGCGACGACATCAGAGCTCGTTTGGGAGTTGGGAGTCGGGATTTGGGATTTGGGATTTGACCGGTGCCGGCAACCGCATCCAGAAGAACAGCCCAAACAGGCTCGACACTAGCAGGTGCGCGAAGATGAGCAGCGAGATGGCCACCGCGGCCTCTCGAGGCACGCCGAGCGGCTGCAGCAGGATCGCGTGCAGCTGTTCGCGCAGTCCCAGCCCGTTGACAGAGACAGGGATGTTGCTGAGGAGCGACGCCGTGGTGACGGCTGTGAGCAGCGTCAGGTACGGCGGGTGCGCGCTCGTGTTGATCAGGAGGAACGCACGGTACACCGCGGTCAGCACGAAGAAGTACGTGGCCACCACCGCGGCGGACTGCACGACGACCTGCGGCCGGCGCGCGGCGGCGGCCATGTCGTAACGAAAACGCTGCGCCCGTTCCGCGAAGCCGACGGCCAGCGTCCCGAAGCGCGAGAGCCGCTGCGGAAGCCCGCCCGTGCCGCGTGCCGCGAGCACCAGTCCCCCAATCAGACAGACGGCGAGCGCGGTGACGAACGCGCGCGTCGCGACGAACTGCGGCGATGGATCGGGTGCGATCCAGTACATCGCTGTCGCCAGCAACGCGAGCAGGCCGATGCTCAACAACCGATCGAGGACGATCGACGCGGCGATCGGCCGGTACCCGTGGTGCCGCCCGAGGTAGTAGACCTTGGCCATGTCGCCGCCCACGGTGGACGGGAAGAAGTTGTTCAGGAAGATGCCGATGAAGTACTGCTGCACCGCGGTGCCGACGGTGACCGGCACGCCTGACGCGGCGAGAATCTGCTTCCACCGCCACGCGTAGAGCACCTGACCCCCGAGCACCGCCGACAACGACAGCAGGTAGAACCACAGCGGCATCGTCGCAAACAGCGAACGCAGCGCCGCCAGGTCGAGGCTGCGGAACAACAGGAACAGAAGGGCGATCGAGATGACGCATTGGGCCGCGAAGGTGAGATGTTTGCGGGTCATCGGGTCAATGTTCGGGCAGCGCGATCGTCGAACAATCAGGCTGCGCCACGGGCGGGAGCGTCGTTCGAAGGTAATCGCCGATGTCCGGCGCGTCAACGGCTATCGCCAGGCATGCGAGCCGCGCGCGCTCCGCCTCGTCGGCCTTCGCCCCGGCCCGCAGGAGCACCTGCACGACTTCCACCTGCCGTGACTCGACGCCGGCCTCGAGCGGCGTCAGCACGACCGGTGCCGCGCGATGCTCGAATGCCACGGGTTCGGCGCGACCGGGATCGGCGCCGGCGCCCACCATGCGGAACACCGTGGCGATGTCGCCATGGTACGCCGCCTCGGCAAGCGGGACGTCCCTGCTGGCCCACAGCGGCTCGTAGCGCACGATCGCGAGAAGCAGGACAACGATCGTCACGGCGATGAGCGCCGCCGGCACGAGGCCGGTGATGCGCGCGACGGTCCGCTCGTCGAGGCGCACGGTTCGTGCGGAGATCGGACCGCGCGAGGCGAACCATGCGATGAGCGCTGCTGCCGCGCCAGCCATCAATCCGCCGGCGGCGATGCGCGCGGCGCGATCGTTGGCGAACGCCGGCCGGTACAGCCGGCGATTGATGTATGCGGTGTCGTCAACCGACGCGTCGCGCACCATGGCGCGGATGTTGACGAACGACGGATCGTCCAGCTCGTACGACCACGTCGTCGCGTCCCTCACCTCGCCGTGCGTGAGGTGAAAGCGATGCTCGAGCGCGGCACGCTGCGACGCGCTCACCTCCGGCCGCCAGCGCACGTTGATGGGCACCGGATGCGCCGGTATAATCGCCGCCAACACACCAGCGCCGGCGGCGCCACACACGACGAAGGCGAGTACGGACACCCTGAGAGCGCGCAACGCGCATATCCTAGCACTCGCATACCTGTGCGCCGGCGCGCTCGCCGTCTCGATCGCGTACTGCCTCTATCACCTCCCGTTCGAGATCGGCGACAACCTCGGGAACCTGCTCCAGCTCACCGACACGACCGTCACGCGCATCTTCGCCGGCACGATGCAGCTCCAGGGGTTCATGCGGCCGATGACGTGGGCGACGATGAAGGTGGTCTTCGATCTGTCGGGCGGCCACTACTTCCTGGCGTTCCGCACGCTGCACGTGCTGAGCGCAGCCGTGCTGGTGTTCGCCTTCGTGCGCCTGGCGCGGGTCGAATCGGCGGTGACGCTCGGCGTCGCGCTCGTCGCGATGGCGGCGATGCTGGGCATGCCCGCCTTTCACGACACGATGAACGAGACCGAGCTGAACACCAAGCTGACGCTCGCGGCCATCTGTCTTGTCGTGCTGAACCTCTCGGCCTCGCAGCCGCGGATGTGGAAGGACGCGCTGGTGCTCGTCGTGCTCGTCTACGCGCTGCTCGCCAACGAGCTCGGTCTCCTGCTGTGGGTGTGCATCGCGTCGGCGTACCTCGTGGGGTTTCGTGGCGTGTCGCGCAACGCGGTCATGACGGCGACCGCGCTCGTGGCCTTCTACTTCTACGTCCGCTTCCTCGCGCTGCACGTCGGCACGCCGTCGCTCGACGAGCGGAGCTCCGGCTTCGGCTTCCGCGTGCGCAGCGCCAGCGAGCTTGTGCAGATGTTCGGCGGCAACCCGCTGCCCTTCTATGCGTACAACGTCGCCGCGTCGCTGATGATGGTGCTCTTCTCCGAGCCGCGCGCCGGCGTGTTCGCCTTCGTGCGAGACCTGATGGAGGCGAAGCTGCAATCCGGCAGCGTGCTCGCGGTCTCGACCTCGGTGCTCTCGACGGCGGTGATGATCTGGTTCGTCACGCAGCGATGGCGCCGATGGCTGCGATGGGATCTCGCCTACGACGATCGACTCTTCCTCGTCTCCGCCGCGGTCATCGCCGCCAACGCCACCATCAGCTTTCCGTACGTCAAGGACGTGGTGATGAACATCGCGTCAGTGTTCTATGGTCTGGCGCTGTGTATGGCGATGCGCGAGCTCGTGGAGGTCATGACGCTGCGCGCGCTCAGGATCGACCGCGCGGTGCTCGCCTGTGTCGTGCTGCTGCTCCTCTCGGTTGGATGGACACTCCGCGCGGCGTCGTTCTACGCCGATATGCGGCTCCGCGCCTTCAAATCGCAGGTCGACTGGGTATTCGCCGACGACTGGCTGCGCGATCAGCACGTGACGTTGACGTCGCCGCGCCAGCGCGAGCTGGTCGAACGGCTCCGCGCGCAGATGATCGCGATGCCGGTGCCGAAGGTGTACCTCGATCCGCCGTGGGTCCGGAATCTGCTCACGCCCGATTGACAGGGGCTCTCTTTCAAGCGACCATCTCAAGTCCTGCAGTATCAAATGGTTCCAAGGCGACAGCTCGTCAGCATCGTGCTGCCGGTCTACAACGAGGCGGCGACGCTTGCGCAGTTGATGGAGCGTCTCGACCGCGTGACGCGCACGATGAGCACGCGGTACACGTTCGAATTCGTGCTCGTGGACGATGGCAGCCGGGATGAGACGATTGACACGGCCGAGCATCTGGCTGCCGTTGACGAGCGCGTCAAGGTCGTCGCGCTGCGCCGCAACTACGGGCAGACGGCCGCGCTGCAGGTCGGCTTCGACCACGCCGACGGTGACGTCGTCATCTCGATGGACGCGGACCTCCAGCACTTCCCGGAGGACATTCCGGCGTTTCTCGATCGCATCGACGAGGGCTACGACGTCGTCTGTGGATGGCGGTCGGACCGGCGGGAAGGCCTGGCGCGACGCTGGCCGTCGAAGGCCGCCAACTGGCTCGTTCGCAAGTTGACCGGGCTCACCATCCATGACGTCGGGACGACGTTTCGCGCGTATCGAGGCGATGTCGTGCGGCAGCTTCGGCTGCTGGGCGAGCATCACCGGTTCATTCCGGTGCTCGCGAAGAGCTTCGGGGCGCGGATCACCGAAGTCGAAATCAGGAACATCGAGCGTCCCGTCGGTACGTCGAACTACGGCTTGTCGCGAACGTTGAATGTCCTGCTCGACATCGCGTTCCTCGTCTTCTACGTCAAATACCTCGATAGGCCGATTCGCGTCTTCGGCCGGCTAGCGCTCGCGTGCATCGCGCTGGCGGCGATCATCCTGGGCGTGCTCGGCTACATTGCCGTCGTCTATCACGTCCCTGCCGTGCGCGAGCGCAGCGGATGGTTCCTCCTCGCGCTCGTCCTGCTCGTGAGCGGCGTCCAGTTCCTGCTCTTCGGTCTCGTCTCGGAAGTCGTGGTGCGGATGTACTTCTATCCGGGCCAGGCGAAGCCGTACCTCGTTCGCAGCGTTTCGAGGAGCGGTGTCTCGAGCGGCGTTGCCCCGGGCGAGCGCAGCGAGTCGAGGGGAATCTCAACCGGCGCGCCGCGGTAACACGCGTCATGTGCGGGATCTTTGGATTCGTCGACGCGGCGAAGGCCCTTCCGCCAACCGCGCAACTGTGTCGCCTCACCAACCTGCTCGGCCACCGCGGACCTGACGGAGGTGGCTACTGGACCGACCATGGCGTGTTTCTCGGCCACCGGCGGCTGTCGATCATCGATCTTGCCGGCGGCGACCAGCCGATGGCCTCGTCAAACGGCCGGTACGTCATCACCTTCAACGGCGAGATCTACAACTACCCCGAGCTGCGGGATGAGCTGAGAGCCGCAGGCGTCATCTTCCGCACGAAGTCCGACACCGAAGTCATCCTCGAGGCGTACGCGCGCTGGGGTGCCGAGGCGATCTCGCGCCTGGAAGGGATGTTCGCGTTCGGCCTGTACGACTGCGTCGAACGCACGCTGCTGCTCGCGCGCGACCGGTTTGGCGAGAAGCCGCTGCTGTACGCGGCCGAAGGGTCCCGCATCGTGTTCGCGTCGGAGCTGGCGCCGCTCGCGGCCGCGGGCGTGGCGGGCCGTGACATCGATCTCGACGCGCTCGGCGGGTATCTCTGTCTCAACTACGTCCCGGGACAGGCGACGCTGCTGCGCCACGTGCGGCGGTTGGCACCCGGCGAGTGGCAGCTGTATGGACCGGAGGGGTTCCGCACCAGGCGCCAGTACTGGGCGCTGCGTCCCGGTGTCGCGGACATCGGCGGGCGCACCGACGAGCAGGTCCTCGATGAACTGCAAGCACGTCTCGACGGAGCGGTTCGCATCGCGCTCCGGAGCGACGTGCCGGTCGGCCTGTTTCTCTCCGGCGGTGTCGATTCGTCGATCGTCGCGCACAGCGCGGCTCGCCTCGGCCGCCTCGAGCACGCCTTCTGCGTGGACTTCGCTGAGCAGGGGTTCTCGGAGTGGCCGCGTGCATCGGCGGTGGCGCGCGCGCTCGACGTGCCGATCACACGCGTCGGCCTCGACGCCGGCGTCCTCGGCGAGTTCCTCGACGTGGCGGGGCATCTCGACGATCCGCTGGCCGATTCGTCGGCGATGGCGGTCTGGACCGTCGCGCGTGCTGCGGCGACGACGGTCAAGGTCGTCCTGAGCGGCGATGGCGGAGATGAACTGTTCGGCGGATACCTGACGTATCCCGCCTCGGCGTGGCATGCGCGCCTCCATCGCCTGTTGCCTGCCGCGGCGTGGCGCGCGGCGACGGCCGTCGCAAGCCGGCTGCCGATGGACGACGGCGTCAAGGTCGGCGCCGATTACAGGCTGCACCGCTTCCTGCGCGCGATGCCGATGCCGACGAGCACCGCGCACTTCACGTGGAACGGCACGTGGCTGCCGGACACGGCGGCGACGTTCGTGCGGGGTGACGCCGCTCGCCGCGCCGCGGCCACCGCGCTCGAGCGCGTCGCGCGCGCGCACGGCCTCGACCCGCATCCATCGCTCACCGCGCTTCAGCTCGCCGACGTCCGCGAGTACCTGCCGAACGACATCCTGTCGAAGGTCGATCGCGCGACGATGGCGCACGGGCTCGAGAGCCGGGCGCCGCTGCTCAACGCCGCCGTCGCGGAGCTCGCGCTGTCGCTGCCGGACCGCTTGCGCGTGGACGGCACACGGACGAAAGTCCTTCTCCGCCGTCTCTGTCAGCGCCACTTCGGCCGGCCGCATGCCGCCGCGCCGAAACAGGGCTTCAGCCTGCCGATTCACCGCTGGCTGCGCAAGGAAGGCCGCGAGCTCATGACGAGCCTGCTGAGCGCCGAGCGTGTCGGCGCGCTGACCGTGCTCGATCCCTCAGCCGTTTCGCGCGCGGTTGACGCGCACCTCTCCGGTCGCCCGGCGCTGGGGTGGGAACTGTGGGGATTGATGGTGCTCGTCGCGTGGCACGAGCGGCGCGTGGCCTCGCCGCCCGCACTGCCGGATGCCACAGGCCTGCAGCCCGTACACCTGGCCGCGGTCGCTAAGAGAAGCTACTGACCGCCTGCTCGACCGACGCGTAACTCGTGAACACCCGCTGCAGGCGAATGATCTCCAGCAGCGCGACGACGGGCTGCTGCACGTTCGCGAGCCGGATATCGCCGTTCCGGTCCTGTGTCTTCAGCGCTTTCAGCGCCGAGACGAGCGCGCCAAGCCCGGAACTGTCGATGAAGTTCACCTCGCTCATGTCCACGACGAGGCTTCGATGTCCCTGCTCGACGAGCTGCAGGAGCGCGTGGCGGAACTGCGGCGCGACCTCGATGTCCACGCGCGGCGCGTTCGGCTTGATCACGACCGCCCGATCTGCAGGCACGACCTCGAACCGGCTGGATGCCGGCTCGTATCCGCGATCACCTGGCACGGGTTCCCTCTCCCTGTTGTTCAGCATGCATTCAGCCTGAGGAAGTCAATCAGCGTCCGTTGATCCTCCGTCCATCGACGGCGCTCCCGCGCGTCGTCGACCACGAAGGTGTACCCGGCGGAGGCGAGATCGATCGTCGCGCCTCCACAATCCACGCAGAACCGCCCGTTGACGATCTTCTCGAACAGGTTCGCGAACCCCGAAATCCTCGTGTAGTCACCGATGACGCACGATTCGACGCGCGCCCCAGACTCCATGACGCTGTTGCGGCCGATCACCGCGGGACCGATGATGGTGGCGCCCGGCTCGATCCTCGAGCTCGATCCGATGCTGACGGGGCCACGGATGTTGACGCGATCCAGATCGACCGCGAGGTTGATGCCGCCCCAGACCCCGGGCGCCATCTCGCGGCCGTTCATCCGGATGAAGTTCATCTCGCCGTTGAGAATCATCCGCGTCGCGCGCCAGTAGTCGGCGATGCGGCCGATATCGATCCACGTGAACGGCAGCGGCAGCCCGTAGAGCGCGGCCTCGAACTCGACGAGGCGCGGGAAGAACTCGTACGCGATGTCGAATCGCTGCCCCGACGGGACGAAGTCGAGCGCCTGCGGCTCGAACAGGTAGATGCCGGCGTTCACCGTGGTACTGCGCGCCGCTTCCGGAGACGGCTTCTCCTGGAACGCGGTGATGCGGTCGTCCGCCGCCGTCTCCACCATGCCGTAACGGGTCACTTCGTCGCGCGGCACCTCCTTGAGGAGCATCGTCGCGATGGCTCGCTTGTGCCGGTGAAACTCGAGCGCGCGGGTCAGGTCGACGTCGACGATGACGTCGCCACAGACGACGGCGAACGTGTCGTCGAAAAAGCGCGACTGGTCCTGGATCTTCTTGAGACCGCCGGCAGCGCCGAGGCCGTCGGGAACGGGCCGCCCGTCTGCATGGTAGCCCTCGAACGAGTAGGCGATGTCCACGCCGAACCGGGACCCGTCGCGGAAGTAGTGCTCGATCTCCTTCGCCAGATACGACGTCGAGACAATGATCTGGTCGAACCCGTGCTGGCGCAGCAGGTCGAGCATGAACTCCATGACCGGCTTGTTGATGACCGGAATCATCGGCTTCGGCACGCTCTCGCTGAGCGGACGGATCCGCGTTCCCCTGCCCGCCGCCAGAATCACCGCCTTCATGCTCAGAACACCTCGCGAATGAGCGTGAACGCCTCGGCGTATTCCGCGCTGATGGTGGATCCGCGGAACCGCGCGAGGGCGCGGATGGCCGAGGCGCTGCGCGGCATCGGCTCGGGCTGCACTTCCGTCGCGTAGAGCGCCATCACCTCGAGCTTCCGATCGATGTACGCCGAGATGTCGGAGTAGACGTTCGGCACGAACGCGCGCTCGACGCGCGGCGGCGCCGCATCGGTCGACGAGAGCGTCTCGTAGCCGAGCACGCGCCGGACGCCGCGACGGTTCATGTAGAACGGCTTCAGCACCGACATCGACGCGTTGAACACCGCCAGGTGGTCGGTGTGGATGTCGCCACCGCTGACGACGTACACGACCTCGGGGCGGATCTCGTCGATGCAGCGTTCGATCGGCGCCATGAGGTCGCCGACCGGCACGGTGTCGAGCCGCGCGTTCGGCAGCCCGAGCGTGATGGGCCGCGCGCCATAGGCTTTCGCCACGCATTCCACTTCCCGCGCCTTGCGGTCGATCACGCTCGCGGACCACCGCGGCGGGTGGCAGATCGTCGCCACCAGCCAGAAGATCGAGTCGCCGCGCTCGCCATGCTTCAGGAGCGTCCCCCCGCAGCCGAGCGTCTCGTCGTCGGGGTGGGCGCAGATGGCCAGCACGTTCACAGCCGTGTCAGCCGCGTTGCCGTCATACCGCGGCGAGCTCCCGGACGGCGCCGCCGGCAGACGGCTGGCCCACCGACAGCCCGGTCCACCGATCGAGCACCAGCGGATATTCGCCGGGATCGAAGTGCGTCGCCCGCAGCTTCCTCAGCACGATGGACCGCGTCAACGCGCGCCCGGACGGCGACAGCTTCAATTCGAGGACGCCCGACGCAAGGTACTCCGCCATGTGTCCGCTCCAGAGCGGATCGTCGGCGGGCTGCGTCCGCCACGTCATGAGCGTCGTGCAGCCGAAGTTTCCCTCGAGCGACTGGACGATCGAGCGGAGATGGTTCTGCGCGTCGGCAAGACTCATGTCCATCGGGATGAGCGACGTCAGCGAGTCGATCACGAGCCGGCGCGCGCCAATGGCGCGAATCTGTTGGATGAGATCGGTGGACACCTGCCGTGCGTCCACGCCCGACGGTCCCCACCCGCGCCGCCGCGTGGCGGTGAAGAAAGGAGAGGCATCGAGGACTGTCACGATACCGGCGCTGATGGCACCAGCCACGTCCCAGCCAAACGAATCTGCATCGGCGATCACGTGCTCGGGGCGTTCGTCGACGCTCACCAGCGCGCCGCGATCCCCGTTGTCGAGACCATCCTTCAGGAACTGCAATCCGAACATCGTCTTGCCAGTTCCCGGGGCGCCACGCAGCAGGATCGCGCGGTGCGAGGGAAACCCGCCGCCAATCAAACGGTCGAGCCCGTAGACTCCGGTGCTCGTGCGAGGCTGAGGCATCGTCACGGGGATCCCGCTCACAGCCTCCGCCAGACACCGATGCCAAAGTACGGCCCGTTCTGGGCGGGTCCGAACACCGACCATGAATGCTTGAGGCCAACCACACCCGTGATCGACATCGACGAGGGCACGTGAACCAGTTCGATCAGCGCGCCGACGGAGGTCGCGTGCACGTCCCTGTTGCCTTCGGCGATCCCCTGGATCCCCACGGACGGCGTAATCGGACCACGCCAGCTGAAGTTGGCGACCTGCTGCTTGAACTGCGCCATGCTCCACGTGTAGTTGTCCGCGGTGCCGAAGTGATACAGGCCCATGATGTTGTTGACCTTCGAGGGGTTCACGTAGGCCATCGCGTTGTAGTTCATCTCGGCGCGCATATCGTGGGTCGTGGACATCGTCGCGCCCGTGCGGTCCTCGATCCGCACGTTGCGATTCTTGAACCCAGGACCGAGCGCGAACTGCACCCAGTTGGTGTCGCCGAACCGCAGGCCGGCCTCCGTGTTCAGGCCGGGCGAATGCACGGTCGTCTTGCCGCCAAAGCCGTTGTTGAAGCCGTAGTAGAGGTAATTGACGTTCGCGCCGGCAACCCACGCCACGTTCGGGCGGAACGGGTGGACGTAGGACGGGCCCAGGTACCCGTAGCCGGTGTTCTGCGAATCGCCGCTGAACCCGGCATTGGTCGCCCAGTACGCCGGCTTGATCTGCGGATTTGGTGCGGTCGGAATCGGCGGCGTCGGCGTCTGCGCCGGCGCGGACGGATCGACCGCGGTAGTGTCGGTGGTCGCTGGAGCCGACACGTCGACGGCCGTGATCGACGAGCTGTTCAACGTCTGGTCCTGCGCCTGTGCCTGTGCGGCTGCCGGCAACAGAAGGCAAAGCCCCGCGGCGAGCAGCCCGCGCGTGAAGTCCTGGGTGGTTGTAGGTTTCATGCCATTGCTCCTTAGTTAGCGGATGCGCTCGTCGTCGAAGGCATGCGGTTCGCCTCGAACAGGGTCGTGATGGTGTGTGCGGGAGCCGTCAAGCTCGGGAACGGGTCGGTGTAGCCAACGATGATGGCCGACGGCTTTGCCGACCGGCGCGCCATGTCGGCGACAGCGCGTGCGGCCGACGTGTCGCCTCCCCGCAGAGGAAGGACGTCGAACGGGACGGCGTACTTCGTCAGAAGGCCGGCGGCGTCT
>Ga0070699_100006056_pt1 | contig 10577 bp, 8 predicted proteins | sample KBSK1503metaG_FD_65473 | JGI IMG/M metagenome (GOLD analysis project Ga0070699, IMG submission 65473) | Corn, switchgrass and miscanthus rhizosphere microbial communities from Kellogg Biological Station, Michigan, USA - KBS K1-50-3 metaG | ecosystem: Host-associated > Plants > Roots >...
AATTGATGGGTGAAAGGGCAAAGGGCAGAGGGCAAGGGGCAGCTTGGGAGGGAATTTGCCCTCTGCTCTTTGCCCTCTGCCCTGACACGGCGTATTTTTGAAACGTGCTCTTAATACGGAACGATCCTCAGACGTGTTGCAAATGGTGGGGCACGACATCGGAGCCGGGCAGGACTGAATCAAACGAGTGCCGTCCGCATCGTGATCGCCGCTATCGCATACCCGGCGCGATCCGCGTTGTTGCTACCGAACGCGAAACGGCTGCACGTGCCGGCGGCGAGCCACGCCCATGCATCTGCCGAATCCCGACGTCCTCAATGCCGGGCTGATCGCATTCGTGTCGATCAGAGGCTGGCAGGCACTTGCGACTGGCAACCCGAGCGGCAAACAGGGCCAGCCAGCAAGCTGCTGCGTGAACACCGCTTCGATGCCTTCGCCGAAACCGAGTGTGCCAAGTTTTTATGCGAACGGCTTTGGGTCGACGGGTTGACTCCTTGATGCCGCGGAGATCGTCCGATGTCCGCGATTGAGTCGCGCAGCGATGCAACTTCTACAGCGCCAGCCCGAGCCGTTCGTATAATCCGCGTAGCCGTCCCTTACGGGTGGCGGCACGAAGCGCGATAGTGCTCGGAAGGTGCGCCACGGCGAGCGCAAAGGAGCGAAGTGATGACACGGGAGCCAATGTTCAAACGGTCGACGACCTTCGGAGCCGTCGCGATCGCCTCTTGCGTCGCAGCATCGTTGACGTCAGCGCAAGAGGCGACTGCGACGAAGTACACCGTTCGCACGCTGGCGTTGCTAGACAACGGCACTGGCGACGTCTCGATGGACTACATCGCGTTCGACCCCGCAACGAACAGTCTCTGGGTGCCTGCCGGCAATACCGGCGCGGTGGACATCGTCGACGTGGCGACGGACAAGATTCGACAGATCACGGATCTGCCGACGGCGCAGGTGCAAGCTCGCGGCGGCACGCGCGTCTTGGGGCCCTCCGGCGTGAGTATCGGGGAGGGCGTGGTGTACATCGGCAATCGCGGTGGTTCGGAGGTCTGTGCGTTTAACTCGCGCACCCTCGCACGTGTGGCGTGTCAACATCTGGACTCCAGGCCAGACGGTGTCGCGTATGTTGCACCCACGAAGGAAGTCTGGATGACGACCCCCAGCGAACAAGGCATTCGCATCCTCGACGCAACCACGATGAAGGAGAAAACGAAGCTCACGTTTCCGGGCAACCCGGAAGGGTATGCCGTGGATGCCCGACGCGGTCGCTTCTATACGAACCTCGAAGACAAAGATCGGGCGGTCGCCGTCGATCTCAAGACGCATGAAACAGTCGCGACTTGGAACCCTGCATGCGGGGGCGGGGGACCGCACGGATTGGGCCTGGACGACGCAGCGGGCCATTTATTCATCGGCTGTGACGCAAGTGCGGAGGTGATGAACGTCGGCGGCGATGGCGCCGTGCTCTCGAAAGTGGAGACCGGCGATGGCGTCGACGACATCCACTACGAGCCAGCCACCCATCTGATGTACGTGGGTGCGGCTCGCGCGGCGAAGCTCACGATCGCGCGTGCCGATTCAGCGGGCAAGCTCACGATCGTCACGCAGGTTGCGACGCAAAATGGCGCGCGCAATGGTGTCGTGACCAAAGATGGCACCGTCTACTTGGCTCACGGTGGCGGCGTGAAGCTGCCGGCGCTGGTCGTGGCAGCTCCGGCCAGGTAGCCGCTATCGCTGGGTCGGGTTAACACAGACCGCTGTTCTCGCGCGACAAACGGCAGGAGGGTGGCCTTACGGATAGACAACGATCGAGAACGCGATACGGGTATAGGATCGCGTTTCTGCGCGATGGTCCAACGAATTCGTGCGGTTGAGCTGTTCCTCACGTTATCGAGTGCGTCATGGTCCGCGGCCGCGTTCGCGCATCCGACGCGCCGCAGATGACGCTGACCGTGGCCGCCGGCCGGCCGCTCGACATCCTGCTCGATCAGCGTGTCGTCATAAAAACCGTGGGGCAGCCGGTGACCGGCACGCTGGTGCAGCCGCTGTATGCGTACGATCGCGTCGTCGTGCCAGCCGGGACGAGAGTGATCGGACATGTGGAGGCGCTCGATCCGCCTTCAAAGTTCGTACGCGTGCGGGCGAGGCTTTCAGGCGATCTGACGCCGCCACGTCACGTCGTCCTGAAGTTCGATACATTTGAGATCGCGTCCGGCGTGACAATCTCGCTCGAGAGCATCGTCAAGGGCGAGATTTCGCGTCCGACACGATCGAACGCGCCACCATCGAATGCTGACGCCGCGGACACGAATGTCGTCGGGCGCACGCGACGGCAGGCGACCGACCGCGCCAGGGCCGCGATTGCCGATGCGAAGCAGCGCGGGCGCGACGTGCTGGCGGAATTCCGCGCGCCCGGCAAGGGCGCCCGTATCAAAGACGGGATCCTGCAGCGGCTGCCGTATCATCAGCAACTGATCGCCGCCGGTACCGGATACCATGCCGAGCTCACCGCGCCACTGGCGTTCGGCACGGTGACGCCCAGCGTGCGCGCGTCGGCCGACGTGCGGCCGGCGCCGTCAAGCGTGCTGAACGCGCGACTTCTCACGAGTCTCGATTCGTCCAAGACGCCCCGGGGAACGCCGATTCAGGCGGTCGTTACCCAACCGGTGTTCTCTGCGGAGCACGAACTCATCGTGCCCGAAGGCACCGTGCTCGATGGCGAAGTGACGTTCACGAAGCCGGCCCGCTGGTTTCATCGGAACGGCCAGCTCCGCTTCTTGTTCGAACGCATCCACCGTGACGCCCGGACCACCGCTCCGCTGCTCGCATCGCTCGACAGCGTTGAAGCGAGCGCTGACGATCACGTGGCCATCGACGAGGAAGGCGGCGTGACGATGAAAGACTCAAAGACGCGGTTCATCGTGCCGGCACTGGCCGTGCTGGCGCTGCGCGGTGGACTGGACCACGAGGACCATCTCGATCCGGATGGGGACGGCCACATCATCCACTCGAGCAATTCCGGCGCGCTCGGCGCGGGCGGCTTCTTCGGCCTCGGCATCCTCGGGATTGGACTGAGCCAGATCTCGCGGCCGGTTGGCATCGCGCTGTCGGTCGTCGGCGCCGGGCGCACGCTCTACAGAAATGTGTTCGGACGTGGGCGAGAGATGAAGTTTGCTGCCAATACGCCGATACAGCTGCAGCTCGCGCCCGGTCCTGCCGCGGCAGCCCGGTGATCGAGCGTCTCGTCTGCCGCGGGCTCCTGGCAACGGCGTTCACGGCGACGCTCGCTGCGCAATCCCCTGCATTTCACGCAGAGACGCGGCTCGTCGTGATCCACGCCACCGTCACCAACAGCCGCGGCGAAATGCGGACGGACCTCGATCAGTCGGCATTCACCGTTCTTGAAAACGGTCGCCGTCAGCCGATTGCGGTCTTTAGACGGGACGACATTCCGGTGTCGCTCGGGGTGTTGCTCGACAACAGTGGCAGCATGAGGCCCATTCGTACCTGCGTCGAAGCGGCGGCACTCGCATTCGTCCGCGCCTCGAATCCCGACGACGAAGTGTTTGTCGTGAACTTCGCAGATGATCCGAAGCTGATCGTGCCGATGACGCGCGACATCGGAGCGCTCGAAACCGGCATCGCTCATGTCGATGCGATTGGCGGCACCGGGTTGCGCGATGCCGTCCATTTCGCCGAGCGCTATGTCCGGGATCACGCGACATGGGATCGACGGGCGCTGCTCATCGTGACCGACGGCAAGGACAATGCGAGCGAGACGACGATGAAGGAGATTCAGCGGGATGCTGAGCACGGCGACACCACCGTGTACGGCATCGGGCTATTTGGGCGCGAGGACCGGCGGGATGCAGAAGGCCGCAAGGAACTCGACGAGATCACGGCACGAACGGGCGGGGTCGCGTACTACCCGTCTGATGTCGATCAGATCGACGCCGCGGCGCTCACCATCGCGCGGCAGATTCGCCAGCAGTACACGATTGGCTATACGCCCACAAACGCGGCGCTCGACGGCACGTATCGCGCGATTGAGGTCAGGGCGATCTCGCGGAATCGATCCGAGCGCCTGAGGGTGCGGACCCGCGCTGGCTATCGCGCAGAGGCGGCATCGTCGAGATGAATCAAGCAGTCTTGTGTGAGCGACTGCTTCGCGCCGGCCACACTTCCTGCACCGCCGGTCCATTTCAGAGTTCACGTCTATACATGTCGAAGCTTCGATCGCGTCGTTTGACATTCGCACTCATGTTCACCGCCTTCAGCTCAGCGGCGGCAGCAGCGCAGGATTCAACTGCCGCGCTTCAGCCCGTAGGCGCGCGCGAGGGTGTTGAGCGCACCGTGACCACACCAACGTCGTTGGCTGATGCGCAGCAGAATGTGCCGCCTGTAGTCGAGCACACGGGTTTCGACACATTAGTCAAGGATATCCTCGCCGACTTCAAAGCATTTCCCCGCCGTGAGTCGACGTGGGTCATTCTTGGCATTGGGGGTGGCGCTGCCTTGGCCGTTCATCCGGCCGACAGCAGCGTGAACCAGCACCTAGTCAGTAGTGGGTGGGCCGATAACCTATGGAAGCCCGGTCACATCATTGGCGGTCCAATCATGTACGGCGTGCCGGTCGCGCTCTACCTGGGCGGCCGGTACCTCTGGGCTCCCGCTGAAGGTCAACCGCAAACGAACAAGTGGTCTCATCTTGGACTCGACCTCATTCGCGCCGAGCTGGAAGAAGAAGCGATCGTACAGATGCTAAAGGTCACCGTACGCCGCACGCGCCCTGATGGCACGCCCTACAGCTTCCCGTCTGGGCACGCCGCCGCCACCTTTGCGTTGGCTTCCGTTCTGGAACGTCATCTGGGATATCGTCTCGCTTGGCCGACGCTGGCGATTGCGACGTACGTGGCCACGTCTCGCCTTCACGACAACGTGCACTATCTGAGCGACGTTGTGTTCGGCGCCGCCATCGGCACGGCTACAGGCTGGACCGTTGTCGGCCGGCACGGTCGCGGGAACTACGCCTTCGTGCCGACACCCGTGGCCGGCGGGTTCGCATTGATGATCCTCCGTACTTCACCGCCACACGACTAAACGCCACCTCACGACAGGCGTTGCGGTGGGGGGTCGTTGGCAATTGTCGTGATCCAGGTCAACAAGACTTAGAAAGGTTCGGCTCCACTTCGCCGAAGTTGTCGATCGGATACCGGCGAGATCAACGACACTCGATGGTGCCTGCACGGCATCTGTGCGGCAGCCGGCAGAGCACAGGCGACGACCTGACTTCGAATCTAGGCGAGGACAGAACGTGAACAGCGGTGTTGGCCGTGCGATGAACTCCGTCACTGCGCTGAGCGAAGGTAGGCAAACTTCTGCACGCGTTTGCCTTCGTAGATGCCGTGCTCCAACTGCGGCCACTCGTAGCCGGCGCCGGGGCCGCCCCACGCGGAGACGAGTGCGCCGCCCTGGTCGAACTCGAGGACGGGCGGCGCCGCCTTCCAGAACGATCGCGTTTCGTTCGGCTGCAGCGTCGACGGACGATGCGTGATCCACACGTGATCGTTCGGGTCCACAGCGACGCCGACCACCGCGCCGACGATCCAGTGGTTCGGCAGCGGCTTGGGCCAAGCCGGATCGACTCTGTATGAGGGTACAGACACCGTCGGCGAATGGGCCATGGCAACCACAGCGAACGATGCGGCGAGCCCGGCCGTCAGTCGTCCTGACATGTTCGACGACTATACTCTCACCACGGTGTTCACCGTGGTGGCGATCGTTTCGCGACCGCCATCCTAGTTCAGAAATGAGGACAATCGCCATGCGACGACTTTCGCTGTTGCTGACCGCGGCCGTCGCGGTGCTCGCGCCGCTCCTGTTCGCGCAATCCAACGGCCCTTACAAAGTGCTCAAGACCGCGCGGGTCGGCGGCGAGGGCGGCACGGACTACATCTATGCCGACACGGTCGGCCGACGGCTGTACATCACGCGCGGCGCGACGCAGGCGCGCGAGGCGACCGCGACGACGCCGGCGGTGCCTGCGTTTGAGAAGCGATTGACGATCTTCGACCTCGACACGCTCGAACCGGTGGGCGTGATTCCGGGTGTGGGGGGCAACGGCGCGACCGTGTGCCCGCACACGGGGCACGGCTTCACCAGCGACCATCCGCAGCCGTCGATGTTCGACGTCAAGACCATCAAGCTGATCAAGACGATCGAGGTCCCGGAGCGATTCAGCGCCGACGGCATTTACTGCGATACGTCCAGCGATCGCGTCTACATCGGCAGCCATCCGACGAAGAGCCTGCTGGTCGTCGACGCCAAGGACGGCACGGTGCTCGGCCACATCGACCTCGGCGGCACGCCGGAGCAGACGATCGGCGACGGCAAGGGCACCATCTACCAGGTCCTCCAGGATCGGCCGGGCGCCGTGGCGGTGGTCGACGCGAAAACGATGAAGGTGACGGCGACCTATCCGTTCGGCGACAACGGCGGATGCAACGGGCTCGCGCTCGATGCGAAGAATCAGATCCTCTTCGCGGCGTGCAGCGTCATCGGCCCGGCGGGAACGCCGGTGGATCCGGCGAACCCGTCGCAGCGGTTCGTCATCCTAAGCGCAAAGGAGGGGAAGATCCTCGAGCGCCTGCCCCTCGCCGGCAGCTCCGACGGCGCCGCGTTCAACCCGGCGACCATGGAAGCGTTCAGCACGCAAGGTAACGGCACGATGACGATCGTGAAGGAAAAGAGCCCGACGAGTTTCGAGGTGGAGCAGGATCTGAAGACATGGCCGTCGAACGGCGCGCGCACGATCGCGTTCGACAGCAAGACGGGCCATCTGTTCGCGATGGCCTCGGAATTCGGACCGCCGCCACCGGCCGGGACGCCGCCGCCGGCGGGCGACCGAGGCGCCGGACGCGGCGCCGCGATCCCGGGTTCCTTCACGATCATCATGGTCGGAAAGTAGATCTCGAGCCTCAACGTCAAGGGAAGGCTGCTCCGCCTCGACGGCATCACTTCATCGTCCGTTCATCGAGCGAGTCATACAATCCGCCGGAATGGAGGCGAATATGCGCACGGTGACATCGGTGTTTGTGGCATGCGTAATCGCGGGGCTCTGCGGAGCACACGCATTCGCCCAGGCGCCAAAATCCAAGGCACTGCAGTTGAAGGACCTGCCGGCCAGCGTGCAGAAGACGGTTCAGGAAACGTTGAAGGGCGGCACGATCAAGACTATCGCCAAGGAGAAAGAGGACGGCATCGAGCAGTACGAGATCGAAAGCACGCTAAACGGTCAGTCGCGCGATTTCAATGTTGCCGTCGATGGACGCTTGCTCGTCGTCGAGGAAGCGACGACGCTCGACGCGATCCCCGCCGCTGCGAAGGCGGCCATTCAGAGGAAAGCCACGGGCGGTACCGTGGCAATCGTCGAGACGTTCTCGAAGCCGGGCAAACCCTTGCTCTACGAAGCCGTCTACAAGGACGCGAAGGGCAAGCGCCACGAGGTGCTCGTCGACGCCGCCGGCAAGGACGTCAAGGACTGACGTTCATGCGCGGCGTCACGGGTATCGTCGCGACGCTCACGATTCTTCTGGCGCCGCCATCAGCCGCGCGCGCCCAGCGCGCGATGTCGCAGCCGGTCACTGGTGTCGTCCTCGACACGACCGGCGGCGTCCTTCCGAACGCGGACGTCGTGCTGACGACGACGTCCGGCGGCACGGTGCAGCAGACGACGGCGGACGCTGCGGGGAACTTCCGCTTCGACGCGGTGCCGCAAGGGCGCTACGAGGTGCACGTCGCGTTCGAAGGCTTCCAGCCGACGACCTCGCGGGTGACCGTCGGCGCGCGCCCACCCTCGCCGCTGCGGATCACGCTGCCGTTGGCGTCGGTGAAGCAGGAAGTGACCGTCAGCAACCAGGCGGCGGAAGTGAGCACCGGCGCCGCCACCAACTCCGACGCGGTGACAATCGATCAGGCGATGCTCGACAGCCTGCCGGTGTTCGATCAGGACCTCATCAGCACTCTCTCGCGTTTTCTCGACGCCGGCGCGCTCGGCAACGGCGGCGCGACGGTCGTCGTCAACGGCATGGAAGTGAGCGCGCTGCGCGTGAGCGCGTCGGCCGTGCAGCAAATCAAAATCAATCAAGACCCGTACTCCGCGGAATACGCGCGGCCGGGCCGCGGGCGGATCGAGATCCTCACCAAGCCAGGGTCCTCCGAGTACCACGGGGAAGCCAATGTCTTCTTCCGCGACGCGGCGCTCGACGCCCAGAACGCGTTCGCGTTCACCAAACCGGACGATCGCAAGCACATCGTCGAAGGCACGCTCGGCGGACCCGTAGGGTCTGGCGGCAAAACGTCGTTCATGCTGTCAGGGCACGACCAGGTCGAGGATCAGCAGGCATTCGTGTACGCGGTCGGCCTCGACGGCATCATTCAGCAGGTCGCGCCGCAGGCGAATCGGCAGTCGCTGATAGCCGGAAGCATCACGCGGCAGGTGAGCAACGCTGTCACCATCGCGGTTCGTCCCAACTATGAATACGAGAGCAGCAAGAACCGCGGCGTCGGCGGGACGACGCTCGTCGGCGCGGGCACCAACTTCGAGCATCGGGAAGAGCAGATCACCTACACGCAGCAGACGATCTTCCGTCCGACACTCGTGAGCCAGTTCCAGGTGCTCTTCGGCCACGAGCGCGAGCCGACCGTCAGCGTCTCGCCCGCCCAGGGCCTCGTCGTCGCGGGTGCGTTCACGGGAGGCGGGGGGCAAGGCGATCTGACGCGGACTGAAACGCACATGCAGCTCAACGCGAGCCTCGGCTGGACGAAGGGCCGCCACCTCGTGCAGGCCGGCTTCCAGTTGCCCGACTGGAGCGAGCGCGGCTTCGACGACCGCACGAATTTCGGCGGCACCTTCTATTTCGCCAGCCTGCCGCCGTATCAGGCGGGGCGTCCGTACGCATTCGTCCAGCAGCGGGGCAACGGCGTCCTGTCGTTCCTCGAGAAGCAGGTCGGCGCGTACGTGAAGGACGACTTCCAGTGGAGCCCGAGCGTCACGCTGTCGTATGGCGTGCGGTACGACTGGCAGAACTACTTCGGCGACACGAACAACCTCGCGCCTCGATCCTCCATTGCGTACGCGCCAGGAGCGAAGAAGACGAATGTGATCCGCGCGGGCGTCGGCGTCTTCAATGATCGGAGCGGACCGGTCGCGATTGCCGATCTGCTGCACTATCAGCCAGGCGGCCTCGTCAAGTCCGTCATCACCGATCCAGGATTCCCCGATCCGTACGCGAACGGTCCAGCGGTCGCGCAACCGCCGAGCCTGGTCGTGCTCGCGCCCGATGTGCAGATTCCACAGACGGTGCAGTACAGCGTCGGCGTGGATCACCAGCTGTCGAAGTCGACAACCCTGTCCGTCACGTACACCGGCTCGCACGGGTTCCATCTGTTCCGGTCGCGCGACATCAACGCGCCGCCGCCGCCGCTTTATCAGTCGCGGCCGGATCCGACAGTCGGCGTCCTACGCGAGATCGAGTCCAGCGGACGTCAGCAGAGCGACTCGCTCTCGGTCACGCTCCGCGGTCGGATGACGAAGTGGTTCAACGGCCAGGCGCAGTACGCGCTGGCCAGGACGCACAACGACACCAATGGCATCAACTGGTTCCCGGCCAACGACTACGATCTTTCCGGTGAATACGCCCGCGCCGATTTCGACCGGCGGCAGCGTCTGGTCCTGCTCGGCCGGGTTGCGCCACGGAAGATTGCCGACATCGGCGTCAGCCTCACGGTGAACTCCGCCGGGCCCTACACGGAGCTGCTCGGCGTCGACGTATACAACAACGCGCGCGGCCGCGCGCGGCCGCCGGGCGTTGCCCGCAACACGCTGGAGGCGGCCGGCTTTGCGAGCCTGGATCTCCGGATCGCGCGCGACATTCCGCTGGGCCCAGGGAAGAGCGAGCGGGAACTGACGATCGGCGCCGACGTGTTCAACGTGACCAACCGTGTCAACTATGGATCGTTCGTCGGCACGATCGGATCCCCGCTCTTCCTGCAACCGACATCGGCGCGGCCGCCGCGTCAAGTGCAGCTGTCGGCGCGCTTCAAGTTCTGATATCGAGAGACCGCGTCAACAACCTGTCAACGTCGCAGTCCGATTTCCCGACGCTCCTCGTCGCGAGAGGCGGGCGTCTTTGTGGACCCGGCAATCAGAGGGGCGGCAGCCGCGTCCGAGAGCGGCAACGGCACGGCATAAGTGGCGGCCGCTCGGCCAGCGAACGAGACGCATAAAACCCCCTCAAGACACACAGATTGCGTGGCGCGCGAGGCGCGCGCGAAAATCGCGGGGCCGATCGCGAAGCTCCAGACAGTGGGAATCGATCCGCCGTCGGATGTCACGCTGGTGCCGTTGTGGTCGTGACCGCAGGACTGCGGCGTCTGCCCGAGATGCGCGGAGCCCGTCCCGCTGTGGTGACAGGCCGGCGTGCTGGCGACCGTATCATGGTGTATTTCGCACGTCGCGGCGCACTGGTCCAGGATCAGCGGCACGGAGGCGACCGCAATGGCAAGCACGGCGACGA
>Ga0070699_100006057_pt1 | contig 10571 bp, 10 predicted proteins | sample KBSK1503metaG_FD_65473 | JGI IMG/M metagenome (GOLD analysis project Ga0070699, IMG submission 65473) | Corn, switchgrass and miscanthus rhizosphere microbial communities from Kellogg Biological Station, Michigan, USA - KBS K1-50-3 metaG | ecosystem: Host-associated > Plants > Roots >...
GCCCGGCCGGAGCCGAGGCCGATCCGCATCCCGTCGCGGACGTATTCGAGCGCACAGATAGCCAGCCGCTCGAGTGGACCCTGGTTCTGGTCGACCGTTGTAGGCGTCGCCACGCGCTATCAGGCCGAGATCGACACTGGGTTCAGCTCCCTCATTGGCATCGTCCGGGCCTTCCGCCGCGTGGCTCGCACGCGCTCGGGATCGCCCGGGCCGCCCCAGTGTACTCCCCGCGCCGACAGGACCGCACCGCCGTCCGGCCGGTCAGTCGCCGCGCGACGCCACTGCTCCTCTGCCGTCCGTCGCGTGACTTGCATGATCGGCAGGTATGACGCCGGCGGGGCCCGGTGAGATTCGCCGGGCGAGAAAATCACGGGTGTGGCGTGGCAGGAGCCCGGGGGTCACCGCCAGCTCGGCGGCCAGACGCTCCAGGTCGGCCTTGGTGTCGACGTCGAACCACGCGGGCAGGCACGCCACGCGGAGCCCGAGGCGCTGGGCCCGATCGAGCGTGCGCGGCAGGACCGCCGACGTGCTCCAGGGCATGCCCTCGAACAGGGCCGGACACGGAGCCCGGAGCCCGATCAGATAGTAGCCCCCGTCGTCGGTGGGTCCGAGGACCAGGTCCACGTCGGGCGCCATGACCAGGCTCACCGCCTCGTCGAGGCACTCGCAAGGCAGGGTCGGCGAATCGGTGCCGATCACGAGAACCCCCTGGTGCCCCAGGGCCAGGATCTCGGAGATGAGCCGCGTCTGCCGGGCGCCCAGATCCTCCCCCTGCTGGGCCAGCAAGGCGAACCCCGGCGCGATGCTCTCGAACTCGCCCCGCGCCTCCACCGGCGCGTACGCCAGCACCGGCCGCACGCCGACCACGCCCGCCGTTCGCTCCACCGCGTCCAGAAGAAAGCATCGGGCCAGCTCGGCCGCTTCGGGCGGGCGCAGCGGCGGGCAGAGCCGCGTCTTCACCGCCCCCGCCCGGGGCGCCTTCGCCATGATCGCCAGGCCCACCGGCTGATCCGCCAGCACCATGGGGCCATCATGCCATGCCGGTGGAGCGCGCGGAGCCGGCCGTCGTGGCGGCCGGCTCCGCCACGTGGCTAGCGGACCTACCGCGACTTCACCAGCAGGTGGGCCCGGCGATTGACCGCCCAACAGGTCTCGTCGTGGCCGCGACAGACCGGCCCTGCCCGACCAGGTAGGTCATGACCGCGTTGGCACGCCGCTCGCCCGGCCAGGTTGTACTCACTCGTACCGCGCTCGTCGCAGTGCCCCTCGATCAGCACGAGGTCGTTCGGGCGCGCCTTCAGCCACGCGGCGTCGGCGTCCCTCCTGCTGGTATGCCCTGCCCGTCACCCGCGTGCCCGAATCAAGCGCCGGAGGGCCGCTACCAGCGCCGGCCCCTCGGTGCGGAGCTCCTTCAACGAGTACGCCGCCAGCCGGCCGAGCACCGCCTCCCCCGCCGGCGCGACCTCGACCAGCGCCGTCCGGCGGTCGCGAGGGTCTGGACGGCGGCGCACCATACGTCGCCGCATGAGCCGGTCGACCAGCTCGACCGCGCTGTGATGCCGCACCTGCAGTCGCTCCGCGAGCGCCCCGAGCGTGACGGGGCCGCGCGACTGGAGGCCTTGGCCTGGAGCAGATACTGCTGGGGCTCGAGACCAACCGCACGGGCCGCCTCCTCACGGATCCGAAGGAACCGGCGGATGTGATAGCGCCGCTCGGCGAGCGTCCAGTAGTCGACCGGCCGGACCCGCGCGGGGACACGCCGTCCTCGAGCCACATGGCCCGGTATATCGGGCCTATTCGCTCCCGAGTTTTGCGTGGCTCCGCGTCGAGCGATCGGTGGTCTCAGGCGGCGCCGAGCAGGCGGATCTCCCGCTGGGGGAACGGCATCTCGATCCCGGCGGTCCGGAAACGCTCCACCACCGACTGGTACAGCTCTCCCTGTGCCGGAGCGTAGTCCGGCACCGCGACCCAGGGTCCCAGCGCCAGGTTGATGGCCGAGTCGCCGAGGCTCGCGATGCCCACCATCGGGGCCGGCGTCTTGAGCACGCGCGAGTTCGCCAGGAGCGTCTCGCGGGCCGCGGCCAGGGCCTTCGGCAAATCGGTCGCGTAGCTCACCCCGACCGTGAGCTCGAGCTGTCTCATCGTCCCGTGGTTGTGGAGGATCTCGCCGACGATCTTCCGGTTGGGGATGATCACCCGCGACTGGTCCGGGTGCAGCAGCGTCGTGGCGAACAGCTCGATGCTGCTCACCTGCCCGTAGACGCCCACGATCGAGATCCACTCGCCCACCCGGAAGGGCTTGGTGAGGATGATGCTGAGTCCGGCCACCAGGTTGCCCAGCACGCCTTGCAGCGCAATCCCGACGCCGAGGCCGGCCACCCCGATGCCCGCCACCAGCGGGGCCACCTGGAAGCCGAACTTGTCGAGAGCGACCACGAGGGTGAAGATCAGCACCACCACCCGCACCGTCTTCACCATCAGGCTACGCACCGGCGGCTCGAGCGAGCGCCGCTCGAGCCAGCGCCCGGTCAAGTTGCCCACGTAGCGGGCCAGGAGCAGGCCCACCCCCAGGATGACGAGCGCGCCCAGGATCTGGAAGCCGTAGCGGATCAGCAGATCGGTCGTGAGCTCCTTCGCGGACAGCGACGGCATGCGAGTCCTCCTCGGTGATTCGAGTGACGTCGAGTGAGGAGGATCACAACACAACCGCGGGGCCGGGGCGAGGCCCCAGAGGAGGGAGCGGCTCGGCTAGTCCCAGAGGAACTGGCGAGGATCTACCGCTTGACCGTGAATCTGGATCTCGTAGTGCAGGTGCGGGCCGGAAGTACGGCCGGTGCTCCCCGTGAGCGCGATGACCTGTCCTCGCTCGATGCGCTCGCCGGGCTTCACGCGAATCTCCTGGAGATGCCCGTAGAGCGAGCGCAGCTCGTGGCCATGCTCGAGGATGACGGTGGTGCCGTACTCTCCGCTGTTGCCCGCGAAGTACACGGTGCCGGAGGCCGGGGCCAGGACCGCGGTCCCCCGGTTCGCGCTGATGTCGAGGCCGCGGTGGAACTCCTGCTCGCCGGTCCACGGGGACAAGCGCATGCCGAACCTCGAGTTGAGCGGCCCGCGCACCGGCCAGCGCAGAGGCAGCGACAGGAGCATGGGGCGGGTGCGCTCCATGAAGCGCCCGAGGGCGCGCAGGCTCTGCCCGCTCTCGCCCACGCTGCTGGACAGGAGCGCCAGCGCCTGCGGCAGGGCCGGCGCCTCGTTGGCGAAGACGAGCGGGAGCACCGCCATCGCACCGCCCATGCCCGTCCCCTTGACGCTGCTTCCTGGAGCCGGGCCGAACGTGCTCCACACCCGCAGGTGCGCGGCCTGCCAACCTCCCACCTCGCGGTTGAGGTCGGCCACTCGCTGCTCGACCGAGTCGAGCATCACCCGCTGCTCTTCCACCCGGCGCTCGACGCTGGCCGCCTGGATCTGGGCCCGCTTCAGCGCGAAGTAGTCCCACCAGGTCCCGGTGAGCAGGGCCACGAACGCGGTCACCACGAGGAACATCCCCCAGAGGAGCCAGCGTGGACAACCCACGTGGAGCATGCGGCTGCCGCCGCCGTGCACCAGGACCAGAGTGAACCCTCCGCGGGACTGGCTCATGAGCGCTTGAGCGGCATCACCGTGGCGTCGCGAGCCGAATTCGTCGCGTCGGGCCTGGGCATCCGGCAGCGACCCTCGAACGTGCCCCCTTCCTCGAGCACGAGGATCGGGGATTCGACGTCACCGTGGACGCGGGCCTTGCGAGTGAGCTCCACGCGCTCACTCGCGTAGATGTTGCCGACCAGCTCGCCGTTGACCACGAGCGTTCCGGCCCGGACACTCGCGTTCACCACGCCCCGCTCGCCGATGATCAGTGTGTCGGGCGAGGCGATCTCGCCCTGGAACTTCCCGTTGAGGAGGACGGTGCCGGTGAAGGTGTACTTGCCCTCGATGTCGGAGCCTTCGTCGAGGAAGGCGGTCAGCTTCTTGCGGCTGGCGACGACGGGGCGCCGACTCCAGGGCCACATGGGATCGCTACGCCTGCGCCCCGAGGCGGTGGGCCACGGTCCTCGGAGGCCCGGCGAGGAGGCCCGTAGGACCTTTGCATCCGAACATCGCGGCCTCCTGGTGGCTGCTGGCGTTGTGGAAAGCGATCCACAGGAGAGCAATCACCCTGCCACCGAGAGGTGTCTGTTAACTGATCGCGAATAAAGGCGTATCCAGGTTGCACCTGGGGACGAGCCGCTTCCGCGGTACGTTGATGGGACGAACGAGTGTCAGCTGGGAAACAGCGTTACTGAGGCAGAGGCACGATCAGGGTCGGTAGCTCGCCGGGGGGCTGGAGGATCCAGCCGGCACCCTCCGGGTTCTTCAGGAACATGGTCGCCGGCGCATTGGCGCTGAGGATGTTCCACCCGCTGTCGTCCTTTCGTCGCGTGACGAAGGCAGCGGATTCGCCGGGACGCTGGACGATGAACCCGCCCTGCTTGTCGGAGATAAGGTAGATCGGCGCCTGACCGGGCGTGTAGATGACGTAGCCTTCACCCCAGGCCGTGAAGTACACGTCGATCGGGAATTGCCCGGGCGCGGTAGCCTTGAAGTGCTGGGCGGCCGCGGGCGGCTGCTGAGGCGGGAAGCTGTCGTCGCTGCTCGCACACCCGGAGAGTCCGACCACCACCAGTCCGAGCCCGGCGAGGGCCCGTCGCGCTCCAGCTCGACTCATATGGCTCGCCACGTTCGGATCAGAGCCCGAAGCGCCGTGCCGTCTCGGCGTGCGCCTTCCAGATCGCGCGCGGCATGCGCTCGCCGAACTGCTCGTAGAACTCGCGCAGCTCGTCGAGCGCCTGGCGCCACTCCTCGCGGTCGACGTGCAAGGCGGCGTCGAGCGCGCCGGGGGCGAGCGACAGGCCCGTCTCGTCGAGACTTCCCGGCGCCGGCACGTGTCCGATCGGTGTCTCGACCGCCTTCCCGCCGCCCTGGATCCGCTCGACGATCCACTTGAGGATCCGCACGTTCTCGCCGTAGCCCGGCCACAGGAACCGGCCGTCGCCGTCGCGCCGGAACCAGTTCACCCGGAAGATCCGGGGCGGATTCTTGAGCTTCGGACCGAATGACAGCCAGTGCGCGAAGTAGTCGGCCATGTTGTAGCCGCAGAACGGGATCATGGCCATCGGATCGCGCCTCACCACTCCGACCTGGCCGGTGATGGCCGCGGTCGTCTCGGTGCCCATCGCGGAGCCCAGGAAGACCCCGTGATCCCAGTCGAACGCCTCGAAGACGAGCGGAACCACCCGCGCGCGGCGCGAGCCAAAGATGAACCCGGAGAGCGGCACGCCCTCGGGATCCTCCCAGTTGGGTGCGATGGAGGGGCACTGCTGCGCGGGTACCGTGAACCGTGAGTTGGGATGCGCGGCCGGGCCCGATCCCGGGGTCCACGGCTTGCCCTGCCAGTCGAGCAGGCCGGCGGGCGGCTCGGGCCCCATCCCCTCCCACCACGGCTCGTTGGATGGGGTGAGGGCCACATTGGTGAAGATGGTGTTCGAGCGCACCATGGCCGCGCCATTTGGATTCGTCTTGGCGCTGGTGTTCGGTGCCACCCCGAAGAAGCCGCGCTCCGGGTTCGTGGCGCGCAGCTGACCGTGCTTGTCGACGTGGATCCAGGCGATGTCGTCGCCGACCGTCCACACCCGGTAGCCGGGCAGGCTCGACACCACCATCGCGAGGTTCGTCTTGCCCGAGGCGCTCGGCATGGCGGCCGCGAGGTAGGTGATCCGGCCCTCGGGGTCCTCGAGGCCGAGGATCAGCATGTGCTCGGCCATCCATCCCTCCGTCCGGGCCTGATGGGACGCGATGCGGAGGGCGTGACACTTCTTGCCGAGCAGGGCGTTGCCCCCGTAGCCCGAGCCCACGCTCCAGATCAGCCGCTCCTCCGGAAAGTGCATGATGAAGCGGCGGTCCGGCGAGAGGTCGCCGAGGGAGTGCAGGCCCCGGATGAAGTCGTCGCCGTCGCGCATGTGCTCAAGCGCCACCGCTCCCACGCGCGTCATGATGTGCATGCTGGCCACCACGTAGGCGCTGTCGGTGACCATCACCCCGACGCGGCTCATCGACGAGCCGGCCGGCCCCATGAGGTACGGGATCACCCACATCGGGCGGCCGCGCATGCTGCCGCGGAAGAGCCCCTTGAGCCGCTCCTTGCCTTCCGCGGGGGCCATCCAGTTGTTGGTGGGCCCGGCCTCCTCGCGTGTGGGCGTGCAGATGAAGGTCAGCTGCTCGGTGCGCGCCACGTCGGAGGGATGACTGCGATGCAGATAGCAGTTCGGGTAGGTCCGCGAGTTCAGGGGAAGCAGGGTGCCGTCCCGCAGCATGTCGTCGACCAGGCGGTCGTATTCCGCCTTCGACCCGTCGGCCCAGGCGATCTTCGCCGGGCCGGTCAGTGCGGCGACCTCATCCACCCACTTCTCGACTTGACTCGTGAGACTCATGGATGACGTCCTCCCGGTGAGAGACACGACGTTCGGATCCCGGCGGGCCCGCGGCCCAGTGAAAGCACGTACCGCGAAATTCTCACCGCACCGCGCGCTTCTGTCAACGACCGGATATATTCGGTCACCCCCCGTCGACCCGGCCGCTGCGTCGGGCCAGGGCATCGCGCACCATGAGGGTCAGGTCCCGGCGCGGGAAGGGCTTGATCAGGTAGCCGAACGCCCCGCGACGCAAGGCCTCGTTCAGGGTGACGGGGGAGGCGAAGGCGGTGATCATCACGACCTCGATCCGCTCGTCGAAGCTCTTGATGTACTGGAGCGTGTCGAGTCCGCTCATGCTGGGCAGGAGCTTCACGTCGAGGAGCACCAGGTCGGGCCGGAAGCGCGGCAGCTCCTCGACCGCCGCTTCGCCGCTCGCCACGCTCGAGATCCGGTACTCGCGATCGAGCAAGGCGCGCAAGCTCATGCGCACTCCCTCCTCGTCGTCCACGAGGAGCACGCGAGGCTTCTGTTCGGTCTCGATCACGGGTTCGCTCATAGAGAAAGTTCTGCGCGGGGCCACCAGCCTGGTGATGACTGCAACGCGAGTGCCAGCGGGAACCCGCTCGCAAAACCGCTGAACTCGCGCGCATGCCCGCTCCCTGACGCGCACCGCGCGCCAGAGAGCGGACAAAAATTGGCGTCGCGACCCTCACCGGACGGAGGCGTCGAGCGTCGACGGCTCCGGTCGCCGGCTCAGGAGCGCGGTGTCCCGCCGCCCGGGCGCAGCCGTTGCGCGATCTCGTTGACCAGGTGGTTGAGCCGCTCCGCCGCGTCTTCCCGCTCCTTCTGGTGCCGCTCGTTCTCCCCCCGCAGCTCGCTCATGCTCTGGCGCAGGTGCTCCGCCTGGCGCTCGGAGGTCTCGAGCCGGTTGCGCAGCTGCTCGTTCTCGTAGGTCACGCCGCGCAGCCGCTCGTTCTCGCGCTCGGAGGCCTCCACCCGCTCGCGAAGGCGGTCGTGCTCGTGCAGCAATTCCAGCAGCGAGGCCAGCTGCGTTTGCCCGGCCTCGAGCCAGCGCCGCACTTCGTCGCCATCGCGCACCTGCTTGGACTCGACGCTCATCATCCGATCCTCTCCTTTCGTACGATTGAGTGGAGTGTAGTCCAGCCCGGGACGCGACGTGTGGCCGATCGCCACCGCCGCGCCCGGAACCCGCCGGGGGACGCGCGGCCGGCGCCGGTCTGCGCGCCGACGCTCCGGCTCGTACACCGCCGCCGCGCTCCGCCGCTCGCGACGCCGACGGTCCAGCATCACCTCGACCTCGCCGGAATCCTCCGCGAAGAGCCGCTGCATGCGCTCCACCAGCGCGGGCCGGTCGGGGCGCACGAACACCTGCATGGGCCCGCGCGTCGGGGTGCTCCAGAGCCACAGTGAGATTCGTCGGAATCGGCCGGTCAGCAACATGGCTCAGCGCTGCCCGGGATCGGTCGCCGTGGGATCCTCGCTCCGGGCGAGAAGGCGGAGCCGGTGGGTCCAGCAGAGCCCGTGCACTTCGCGGTCGTCCCCCGGGATATCGATCGTGACCAGGAGGCAAGGCTTCCCCTCCTGCCGACACCGCGGGCAAATGACTTTCAAGGCGCTCGATACCGGGCAAACTCGGTGCCACCACGGGCGGCTCGACGCCTCAACCGTGCGCCTCGACGGCACTCCGTGTCGCGCCGAAACCCATGCCGAACGGCGGTTGCATTACATAAGAAGCCGAAGCCCTTTAGACCGCGGTCAGCGAGAGATCACATTAGATACGATCGTGGGTGGAATCGTTGCGACCTGCGATGGACGCTATGGAGTGCGCAGCATCGGGTGGGAAGAGCCGGACCGTGCTTGGCCGCTGAACCACCCTGAGTAGGTAAGCACCTTCCCATCAGGCCCGAGCGCACAGCCCGTGATGCCTCAGAAGGAGGTGTTACCGAGCGACGGGGGTGATGCCTCGGAATGGTGTTACCCACGGGCGACCTCCTGACGAGGGGCCCGAGTATCGGCGAGCTTCCACAGCCCGTCCAGCGTCCGCTGGATATCGCGGGCCAGGGCGATGGGATCGAGCGCGGCGAACTGGGCGGCCAACGCCTGCCGCTGCTCGGCGGGGAGCTCGCCCGCGGCCAGTACCCGCTGGTACGGCGTCTGGGCGACGTCGTAGCGCTTGAGGACCCGGCTCCCGACCCGGCGCTTGCTGCGCAGCTTGCGGACGGGGCGGAAGAAGTTGTGGTGCAGGCGGAGCAGGCCGTAGAGCCGTCCCAGGACGGCCCAGGCGGCGCGGGAGCTATAGCGGTCGTAGCCGACGAGCCGCCGCACGAGCAGGCCGTTGCGCTGCTCGACCCAGGCCTGGTCGTTCTTGCGATACGGTCGCCCGCGGGTGAAGCGGATCCCGCGGCGCCGGCACCAGCCGAGCAGGCAGGCGTTGACGAACTCGCTGCCATTGTCGCTGTGCCACTCGCGCAGGGGGACGGGCAGCCGCTCGTGGATATGCTGGATGGCCCCGGGGACGCGCTGGTGGTGCAGGTCGTAGAGCGCCTGCAGCTCGGTCCAGCTGGTGGCCACGTCGACGGCGACGAGCGTGGCGCAATAGCGGCCGGCGGTGGACGCGCCACAATGCAACACGAGATCGCCTTGCAGCGCGCCGGGGCGCACGCCGGTCCACTCACTCCAGGTCCGCAGCGGCACCTGCGCCCGCAGCGCGGCCAGGGCCGGCGCCAGGCGCCGGGGCGACCGCGGGCGCCGTCGCCGCAGGGGGCGCAGCAGCCGGTCGAGCGTCGCGGCGCTCGCGCGGGTGAGCGCCGCCCGAACCGCGGGCGCCATGGCCAGCCCATGGTGCGTCGCCAGGGCCGTGAGCAGCGTCGGCAGGATCGGGCGCAGGAGCTTGCCGGAGAGCCGATCGCTCGCCAGCCACGCCCGCTCGAGGATCGGGGCCAGTTCGCGCGGCGCATACTGCGCGGGGCGGCCGGGAGCCCGGCGCGGGGGGCCGGGCGCTCGCCGCAGCCGCCGGATGGCCGCCTTGCGGTGACCGCCCGTCGTCCGACAGTACTCGTCGAGCAGGCGGCCGCGCTCGGGCTTGTTCGCGTGCTGATAACGGGCGCACATCACCGCGGCATATTCCCGACGCGCTGGCTCGGTCACGGGGCTTCCTTTCCGGTGCGTGGTTCGGTAACACCGGTTTTGAGGCAACCCCTTTTCGGTAACACTTGTTTTGAGGGTGATCGCAGCCTTGACAGCACCATGACCTGGTCCTAGCATGGCTGCCACCCCCGAGGTGGCGGCGATGAGCGAATTCCATGACGAGTACTCCGAAGCCCTCGACGGTGAGTTCCGCAAGCTCGAAGACGCCCTGCTGAGCGACGAGGTGCGTCTCCTCGCCCCCAGCGAGCCGGTTCGCGTCTCCCCAGATACGACGGTCGCCGAAGCGGTCGCCCGTATGGTCGACAATCGGCGGGCCGCGGTGGTGATCGTGGACGCCACCGGCCGGCTCGTGGGCATCTTCACCGAGCGCGACCTGCTGACCCGCGTCGTCAGCCTCGGACGTGACCTGGCGGCGACGCGGATCGGTGACGTGATGACCCCCGATCCGGAAGCGCTGGCCCCCGACGACCGGATCTGCTTCGCGATCAACCGCATGCACGCGGCCGGCTATCGCACCGTCCCGCTCGTGGATGCCCAGCACCACCCGATCGGCATCGTCACGGTCAACGACGTGGTGGGCTGGCTGGCGCGGGTCTTCCCGGAGGCGATCCTGAACCTCCGACCGGGCGACCGGGTGAACCGGCCGACCCAGATGGACAGCGGCTAGGGCAGCTTCCGGAACACCAGCCGGGAGGGCGCGTTCCGGAAGGGCCATCCCGGGACGATCGCGGTGAAGCGGCCCGCGGCCCCGCCCGCGACCAGCAGCTTCAGGCACTCGGGCGACTGGAACTTCGGCACCAGCGCGGCGCTCTGCGCGCCCTCCGGAAACGCGGCGAGCGCCTCGTCGGAGAGCCCCTCGCCACCGTCCCGTCCCGGCACCAGCTCACGCACCGGCTTCTGCAGGCGCGTCCACAGATA
>Ga0070699_100006058_pt1 | contig 10569 bp, 6 predicted proteins | sample KBSK1503metaG_FD_65473 | JGI IMG/M metagenome (GOLD analysis project Ga0070699, IMG submission 65473) | Corn, switchgrass and miscanthus rhizosphere microbial communities from Kellogg Biological Station, Michigan, USA - KBS K1-50-3 metaG | ecosystem: Host-associated > Plants > Roots >...
CGGCGCGAGGCACCGGCGGCGAGCACGACGCCGGCCACGCGCAGCGGCTCACTCGGTCGGGGCATGGATGGGGGCAAGGCGCTCCCGCAGCGACCGGGCCCGCCGGCCGGAGCGCGCCGCGAGCACCTCAGCGATCACTGCCAGGGCCACCTGTTCGGCGCCGTCGGTCCCGATGTCCAGGCCCACGGGGCCGTACACCCGAGCCTCGTCCACCGGGCCCTCCGCGGCGAGGTTCCGGAGGATGCGATCGGTGCGCTGGCGCGGGCCCAGCATGCCGATGTAGGACACGGGCGCCTTCAAGAGCGCGCGCAGGTACGCCTGATCGTCGGCGAAGTTGTGGTTCATCACGATCGTGTAGCACTCTGCGTCGAGGGCCAGCGCCCCACCCAGCTCGTCTCCCGCGCTCTGCACCAGCGCCGCCGCACCGGGGAAACGCTCACGGGTGAGGAATCCGGGCCGCCGATCGACGACCACGACCCGGAATCCGACGTCGGCCGCGAACCGGACCAGTGGTCGGGCGTCGTCTCCCGCCCCCAGAACCACCAGCTGCGGCGGCGGCAGCAGCACGTCGAAAAACACCGAGCGGCCGGCGATCTCGTGAATTCCCGATTCGCCGGTCTCGAGCAGCTCGCGCGCACGCGCGCTCGCACCCCGGTTCAGGTCGGGCGACCCGAGGTCGCCCTCCGAGCCATCCTGGGCGACGATCAGCCGTTTCCCCTTTCTCCTTTCCCCTTTCCCCGGCATCACACCGCAAGCCACGAAGGGTCGCCGTTCATCGAGGAGTGCCCGCTCCTTCGGCCGCGCCTCCGCCGGCTCGACGTAGACGTCGACTTGCCCCTCGCACCCCACGCCCAGGTCCCAGGCGGCGATTTCGTCGGCACTGGAGCAGTAGCTCCGCAGCTCGGGCGCTCCGCTGCGGATCACCTGCAGCGCCACCTCGCGCACGTCCTGCTCGAGGCAGCCGCCGCTCACGTTTCCCGCGGTGCTGCCGTCGCCCGCGACGGCGAGCTTCGCGCCCTCGTGCCGGTACGCCGAGCCCCGTACCCGTACGACGGTCGCCAGCGCGGCAGGCTGCCCCCCGCGCCGAACCCTGGCCAGGAAATCGAGCACTTCGCGCGTTTCAAGCCACTGTTTCATGCGATCTCCCCTCGGCTAATCTAGCCACTGGGCGGGTCTTGCCCGGAGGGGTCCCACGGGTACTTTCACCGTTTCAGCCACGCCGAACCCTCTCGAGGAAGGATCTGGACGTGAATCGCACCGCCACGCTACTGCTGCTGGCCGCCCTGCCCGCCGGGCTGCTCACGGCGCGCCGCGGCCCGGAGGACGAATCGGTCTTCGTCCGGGGCCTCCGGCCCGACCAGCACGAGTCCGTGCTGTACGTCTGGACCAGCGACGCCGACCAGAACGAGCCCGACTTTCTCACCGTGATCGATGCGAACCCCACGTCGTCGACCTACGGCACGATCATCGCGACGGCGCCCACCAGCGCGCCCGCCAACGAGGCGCACCATTTCGGCTACACCGTCAACACCGACCGCATCTTCGCGGGCGGGCTGTTCTCCAACCGCCTGTTCATCTACGACGTCGCGACCGACCCGAAGCACCCCAAACTGATCAAGACGGTGCCCGACCTGGCGGCCAGCACCGGCTACTCCGGGCCGCATACGTTCTATGCCGTGCCCGGGGGCGTGATGATCGCAATGCTGGGCGCGAAGGATGGCGGTGCGCCGGGGGCGCTGGTCCAGCTCGACAACGACGGCAACTTCGTGAAGGCGCTCCCAGCGCCGGATTACATGTACGACGTCGGGATCAAGCCCGAGCTGAACCTGATCGTGACGTCGAGCTGGGCGCACCCGCACGCCGTCAAGGCAGGCAACACGCCGATGGACCAGGTAGGCGATGTCGTGGTGGCCTGGGACTACAAGACCGGTAAAGTCCTCCAGACCGAGCATCTCGACAAAGCCCCGCTCGAGGTGCGCTGGCTGCACGGCGCCACGGCGCGCGGCGGCTTCATCAACTGCGCCTTCGGCAACAGCGTGTGGCACTGGGAAGTGGGAACGGACGGCAAGCTCGCCTTCACGCGCGTGATCAAGCTGGCCGACAACGCGATCCCGGCGGACATGCGGATCTCCTACGACAACAAGTTCCTGTTCGTGTCGCTGTTCGGTGGCGGTGCGGTGCAGCAGTACGACATCGCCGACCAAATGCACCCCAAGCTCGTGAGCACCGTGGCCTTCCCGCAGGCGCAGATGCTGAAGCTCACGCCCGACAACAAGCGCCTCTACGTGAGTAACTCGCTGCTGTCAAATCTGGACGGCAAAGTGCCCTACCGGGTGCGCCTCGTGAACGTCGGTCCCACCGGAATGACGCTCGACCCCAAGTTCGACGTGGACTTCGAGCACCTGCCGACTGGGCAGGCACGGCCGCATGACATGCTGTTGAAGTAGCAAAGGCGTAGCGGAGAGGCGTCACGGAAAGACGTCACGGAGAGGCGTAGGGAGCGCGGCTTGATGCGCCCCCGCACCGTTTACGCCGATTACATTACCGCACCATGCCCTCGGGCCCCGCGTTCCTCTTCGATCTCGACGGCACGCTCATCGACAGCGTGTACCAGCACGTGCTCGCGTGGCGCGAGGCGTTGGAGAGCGTGGGGATCGAGCTCTCCGTGTGGCGCATCCACCGCCGCATGGGCATGAGCGGCGGCTTGTTCGTCAACGCCCTGCTCCGCGAGACGGGACGCGACTTGAAGCCGGAACAGGCGGCGCAGATCCGTCGCGTCCATGGCGAGGCCTACGCGCGCCAGGTGTCGCAGGTGCGTCCCCTCCCCGGCGCGCGGGAGCTCCTCGCCTATCTCACGGAGGCGGGCGTCCCGTGGGCGATCGGGACGAGCGGTCGGATGGAGAGCGCCAAGCCCAACCTCGACATGCTGGCCATCCCTGCCGGCGTCCCGATCGTCACCCGCGACCAGGTGGAGCACGCGAAGCCCGACCCCGATCTGTTCCTCGCCGGGGCCGAGCGGCTCGGCGTGCCGATCGACGAGTCGATCGTGGTCGGGGACAGCGTGTGGGACCTCCTGGCGGCGCGTCGCGCGCGTGCCATCGGCGTGGGGCTGTTGTCGGGCGGGTATGGCGAAGAAGAGCTCGAGCGGGCCGGCGCGTATCGCGTGTATCAGGACCCCGCCGACCTGCTCAATCACCTCGACGAGGTCGGCGTGCGCCTGGGCAGCACGTCTCCGTAGGTCATCCCGAGAAGTGCTCCTCCTCCCGCCCGGGCGGCGAGGAGGGCAGCTGCACCACGCGGTCCCACGCGCTCGTCTGCCAGTTGTCGGGCCGGTCGCGCTCGCGCACCCAGGGCGGCAGGGGCAGCGCGAGGTAACCGGAGAGGGCCTCGACATAGGGCTCGTACATGCGGCGCAGGTCGGTGAGCCGCTCCTCGAAGTCGGCTCGGGCCCTGAGCACCAGGCCGCCGCCGGCGAGCCGATCGCGTAGGCGCGCCAGCTGTGCCGCCGCCAACCGATCCTCCGGCCGCCGCGGGGGCGTGCTGTACACCTGCGCCAGGTCGACGACCGCGTGTCGCGCCATGGCGAACGTCAGCTCCGCCTGACGCACGCACCACCCCTCGAGCCCCACGATCACGAGCGCGCTCGCGTCCAGGATGGTCGTGAGGGCCGCCACCCACGACTCGTTGTAGTGCTGCGACCGGAAGTAGCCGAGCGGTGGATAGGACAGGTGGCTCTCGAGCACGTCGGCGGCCCAGTGCTCCCACTCCTTGAGAAGCTCGACCAGGGCCACGGCGCGCGGATCCGCCCGGTGTCGCCACAGGAGCTCCCCCGCACTGGGCGGCGAGCCGGCGCGCGCGTCGAGCAGGGAGATCGCGACCTCGCGCCGGGAGAACGCCTGATAGATCACCGGAAAGTATCCGATCACCGCGGCGAGGAACGCGAATCCGGTTCCCGCCTCGACGACGGTGATCGTCTTGGCGAACGCGCTGCGGGGCACTACGTCTCCGAGGCCGAGCGTGAAGAACGTCGTACCACTCATGTACACATCGGACCAAAACCCGGTGTCGCCTCCGCCCGCCACCGTCATCGCCGAGCCCGCGGCCCATTGCAACAGCCCGAACGAGACGACGCTGCCCGCCGCCCACAGGGCGAGCAGCGCGATGAGCGAGAGCGGCCCGTAAAAGGAAAGAAACGCCTCCCGGCGCCGGCCCGTGAGCAGCCGCGCGGTGGCGCGCCACGGTGCCCAGGTGTACCGGTAGAACAGCTTGGTGAGGCGGATCCGCCCGCTCACCCGACGCGGCAGGATGATGGTCTCGAACGCATCCCACAGAACCACGGCGAGCACCACCACGCCCGCCACACCCCCGATCCACCTCATGTCCCGCTCCACCCCTCGGAAAGGTTGACTAAACTGCCGGCCTGGGCCGCCGCTGGCGAGTCTCGCGCGCGGCCCGTAAACTTGCTCTGTGAGCTTCGACCGGGTGACGCGCACCTGCGGCGCGGCGCTCACCGCCCTGCTGGGCGTGTGCATCGCCACGGGTCTGTCGGCAAGCCAGACACCGGCCGATTCCACGCCCGCCCGCGCCCGGGACCGCCTGTTCGAAGCGAGCGAGCCACTCGAGCTCACCCTGAAAGCCGACTTCGGGGCCATCAACAAGAATCGCGGCAACGATAAACCGAACCACCCCGGTGTGCTCTCCTACACCACGGCGGCGGGCGATTCCGTGGTGCTCGACGTGCAAGTGCACACCCGCGGGCACTTTCGGCTGGCCCGGTGCCAGTATCCACCGCTCAAGATCGTCTTTAACCGCGAGCAGGCGGCGCACACCACCTTCGCTCACCAGGGGAGCCTCAAGCTCGCCGTGCAGTGTCGGGGCGGCCAAGGGTACGCGAACTACCTGCTGGAAGAGTCCCTCATCTACCGCGCCTACAACCTGCTCACCGATCGAAGCTTCCGGGTGCGCCTGGCACGCGTCACCTATGTGGACGCGACCGGCAAGCACGCACCCGAGACGCGGCGCGCCTTTCTCGTCGAGGACGAGGACCGCATGGCGCGGCGCAACAACACGAAGGTGCTCGAGCAGAAGGGCATCACCCAGGGCGAGCTCGACTTCGACCAGACGGGGCTGGCGATGGTATTCCAGTACATGATCGGGAACACGGACTTCGCCGTGACGGCGCTGCACAACATCGTGCTCATTCGTGATTCGCTCGAGACGGTGTATCCGGTGCCGTACGATTTCGACTGGTCCGGTGTCATCTGGACGCCGTACGCCCAGCCCGATTCGCGGCTCGAGATCCGCGACGTGCGCCAGCGCCTGTTTCGCGGCGAGTGCCGCTCGCCAGAGGAGCTCGCCAGCCTGTTCGCTCGCTTCAACGCCCAGAAGGAGGCGATCTACGCGCTGTACCGCGGGATGGCCGCCGAGGGACTCGAGCCGAAACGGATCGCCCAGGCGCTCGATTACTACGACGACTTCTTCAAGACCATCAACGACCCCGGTCGCACGCGTCGCGAGTTCACGCGGGTGTGCCGGCGCTGACTACGTGGCCGCCGTGACCGAGCCGCGCTGGGACGTGCCGAGCGCCGCACGCCTGGCCGAGCTGGTCGTCGCGCCACTGCCGCTCGGCCTCACCCCCGGACCGTCGCGGCGCACGTTTCACCGGGACCTGTATTTCGACACGCCGGCCGGCGACCTGCGCCGCCGCGGCATCACCTGCCGCATGCGCTTCGATCTGGACGATCGGCGCGCGCTCGCCCTGGAGATGGACATGGGCGCGGTCCGCTACGTCAGCCCGGTGGTCGAGCTCGAGCCGCGGGAGGCGTTCCGCGGCGACGCGGAGCCGGCGCGTCGGCTGCGGGCGCTGGTCGACCCGGAGCGGCTGGTGCTCGGCTGCGAGCTCGAGGTCGAGCGGGAGCTGCGCGACGCCCGCCTCCCGGTCGTGCCGCTGCCGCAGTTCGAGCTCGGGTACGACACGGTGACGGTGCGCGGGACCGATCCGCCGCCCGTGTTCTGCGAGCTGGCGATCACCCGCCGCCCCTGGTGCGTGATCCCGGCGGGGCGCTTCGCCCGCTCGCTCGAGCGCCGCTACGGCCTCGCGCGCTCCTCGCTCGACTGGGTGGAGCGCGCCCGAACGCTGCGCCTCGCGCTCGCTACGGCGGACGGACCCGCCCAGCAGGCCCGCCAGATCGCCGTGCTCGCGGTCGCGCATGGGCGGCTGGCGCTGTGGCGGAGCGGCGCCGCACTCGAGCTGCCGCTCGAGCCGGGCGGCGGCGAGGAGGCGTGTCGCCGAGCCATGCGCCGCCTGTTCGGGAACATCGAAGGCGAGACCCGTCTGATCGGCGTGGTACGCGCGGCGGACCGGCGTCCCGCGGTCGAGGTGTGGCTCGTGCGGCGCCTGCGCCGCAACCTCACCGCGGCGCCGCCCAGCGGGCTGCAATGGTTCACGCCAGCGGACGTCGTCGCGCGAGTGGGCTCGCCCGTGTTACGGGATCCGACGACGCTCTCGGCCTTGGCGGTCGCGGCCCGCTCGGAGCTCGTGCCGGAATGGTCCGCGGCGCCACTCGCGCCGGCGCAGCCGACGGGCCCCGCCGGCGGTACGACCGACGAGTCCAGCCGGCTCACCTTGAGCGAGCTGCGCGTGCCGGTGCTGCCGCCCCGGGCCCTCGATGCCGCGCGGCAGACGCCCGACCACTTCGTCAACGCGCTGCTCTCCTCGCTCGAGTTCAACGTCCGGGTGCTCGAGCTGGCCGAAGATCCCCGCGTCCCGCTGCTCGCACGGCTGCGCTTCCTCGCGATCGTCAGCACGAACCTGGATCAGTTCTTCATGGTCGACGTCGGCTCGCTGCAGCACCAGGTGGCGGCCGGCGTGGTGGAGCGCTCTCCCGACGGCCTCACGCCGGCCGAGCAGCTCGACGCCATCGCGATCCGCCTGCATCCGCTCATCGCGCGGCAGTATCGCTGCTTTCACGAGCTAGTGGGGGGCCCGCTCGCCGGGCAGGGCATCCGCATCCGCGACTGGACGGAGCTCGACCCGGGCGAGCGCGCCGCGCTGGCGCGCCGCTTCACCGACGACGTGGCGCCGCTGCTCACGCCCAAGGCGCTCACCCGCGCCCCCGGACACGCCTTTCCCCACCTCGCCGACCGCCGCCTGAGCCTGGCGGTCATGCTGCGGGACGGGCCGGACGGCCCGCCTCACTTCGCGACGGTCGAGCTGCCGCCGTCTCTGCCCCGGTTCCTGGCCGTGGGCGGGGACGGTGGCGGGGTGGTCGCGCTCGAGACGGCGGTGCGCGCTCACCTGGGCACGTTGTTCCCCGGGCGCGAGATCCTGGAAGCGCACACCTTCCGCGTGACGCGCACCGGGGACATTCAGCTGGACGAGCTCGGCGCGGCGAGCTTCGTGCAGGCCGTCGCCGAGGAAGTGCGGCGGCGACCGTGGGGTCCGGTGGTGCGCCTCGAGGTCGAGCGCGCGATGCCCCCGGCGCTGCGTGAGCTGCTGCAGCGCGAGCTGCGCTTCGAGGAAAGCGAGCTCGCGAGCGCGCTCGGACCGTCGGACGTCTACGCGGCCGACGGGCCGGTGCATCTCGGCGCCGTCACCGAGCTGGCCGGCGCGCACCCCCGCCCGGAGCTCGACTATCCCCCGCTCGCCCCCCGCGATCCTTTTCCCGCCGGGCGCAGCGTGTTCAACACGCTCGACTCGGGCGACGTCCTGGTGCACCACCCGTTCGACGGGTTCGCCGCCAGCTTCGAGCGCTTCATCGCCGAGGCGGCGGACGATCCCGCCGTCGCCGCCATCAAGCTCACGCTGTATCGGCCCGGCGGGCCGTCGGCGCTGGGAGACGCGCTGCGGCACGCCGCCGCTCGCGGCAAGGACGTAGCGGTGTTCGTCGAGCTAAAGGCGCGGTTCGACGAGGAGCTGAACATCGGCTGGGCGCAGAGCCTCGAGGCGGCGGGCATCCACGTCATCACCGGCGTCGCCACGCTCAAGACCCACGCGAAGATCGCCCTCGTCATCCGGCGGACGGGCGGCCACACGCGGCGCTATGCCCACCTGGGGAGCGGCAACTACAACCCCGACACCGCCAGGCTGTACACCGATCTGGGGCTGTTCACCGCCGATGAAGAGATCACGGCCGATCTGCACGCGCTCTTCAACGAGCTCACGGGCTCCGCGCGCGCCCCGCGGGCGGCGTTCCGGCGGCTGCTCGTCGCACCGACCAACATGCTCGACCGTTTCCTCGCCCTCATTGCGCGCGAGGCGGAGCACGCGCGCGCCGGGCGCGGCGGGCGCATCCGCGCCAAGCTCAACGGCCTCGCCGACTGCAGCGTGATCGGCGCGCTGTACCGCGCGTCGCAGGCCGGGGTGGACGTGCGTCTCGTGGTGCGGGGGGTGTGTATGCTGCGCCCGGGCGTGCCGAGGCTGTCCGAGCGGATCAAGGTGGTGAGCGTGCTGGGTCGCTTCCTCGAGCATGCGCGCATCTATCACTTCGAAAACGGGGGAGCCCCGGAGTATTACATCGGCTCGGCCGATTGGCGGCCCCGCAATCTGCGCCGCCGCATCGAGGTGGTCACGCCCGTGGACGACGTCGCGGCACGGGAGCGGTTGGACGGGATGCTCGAGCGCGAGCTCGCCGACCCCGATGCCTGGAGCCTCGCATCCGATGGCTCGTACGCCCGGGGTGTCGGCCTCACACGTCCCTCGCGTACCGCATCGCATTCGTCGGCGTGAAGCCCAGTTTTTCGTAGAGCGGACGCCCGTCCGGGATCGACGGATCGAGAGCCCCGTCACCGCTCGCGATGCCGCTCCAGCAGGTCCAGGGCGCGCCGCAGCCGCGCCAGCGCCGCCTCAACATCCGCATCACCCGCGGCGTGCATGGGCGCCAGCACCTGGAGTGCGTTGCGGAGATGCTCGGCCGGGGATTCGTCCGCGGGAAGTCGGACCGCGCGCCCGCGGCGCTCGAGCGTGCTGCGCCGCTCCGCGCCCCATCGGCGGTCCACCACGCGGCGGCGCTCGAGCCGGGACGGCGCCAACGCCCGTCGCCGCGGCGCGGAGCGTCTGTCCACGCCGTGTCGGCGATCGGCGAAAAGGCGAGAAGGCGTCACGGAGCTCTAATGTGCTGCCGGCGCGCGCCGACGGCCAGCCTCCGGCTAAATTCCCCACCACACATGCCTACGATCGTAACGGCCGAGCGGCTCAGCAAGACGTTCCGCGTCAAAGTACGCGACCCCGGGTTGAAGGGCGCGCTCGCGGCGCTGCTGCGCCCCCGCTATCGCGATGTTCACGCGGTGCGCGACGTGACCTTCCGGATCGAGCCGGGAGAAATCGTGGCCTTCCTCGGGCCCAACGGCGCGGGCAAGACGACGACGCTCAAGATGCTCACCGGGCTGCTCTACCCGACGACGGGTCGGGTCGAGGTGGCGGGGTTCGTGCCGTGGACCGGGGGCCGCGACTTCAAGCGACGCATCGCGCTCGTGCTCGGCAACCGGCAACAGCTCGTGTGGGACCTGCCACCGGCAGAGACGTTCCTGTTGAACCGGGCCATTTACGACATCGCCGAACCCGCGTACCGGGAGCGGCTCGTGGAGCTGGTCGATCTGCTCGAGCTCCGCGACGTGCTCGACAAGCCGGTGCGCCAGCTGTCGCTGGGCGAGCGCATGAAATGCGAGCTCGCCGCCGCACTGCTGCACCACCCGCCGCTCTTGTTCCTCGACGAGCCCACGTTGGGCCTCGACGTCACCGCCCAGGAGGCAATCCGCCGCTTCCTGTCGCAATATCGGGAACGGTACGGCGCCACCGTGCTCCTCACGTCACACTACATGCAGGACGTGACGGCGCTCGCGTCGCGCGTCCTCATCATCAACCGCGGGCGCCTCCTGTACGACGGCGCCCTCGATGCCTTGGTGACGCGGATGGCGCGCATCAAGCGGATCGAGCTGGTGCTCGGACCGGGCGACGGCGTCACGGCCGAGGCGCTCGCCACGTTCGGCACCGTCAAGAGCTTCCACTTTCCCAACGCGGTGCTCGAGGTGCGGCGCGAGGAGGCGGCCGCGACCAGCGCCCGGCTGCTGGCGGCGCTACCCGTGGCCGACCTGTCGATCGAGGACCCGCCCATCGAGGACGTGATCCGCCAGGCGTTCGCGCACGGTGTGGGACACGACGACGCGTGAGCCGGCTCGTGCGGTGGGAGTGGCTGCGGCGCTACGGCGCGTTGCTGCGCGTCGCGTGGCTGCAGGACCTGCAGTACCGCGCATCCATCGTGCTGTGGCTGCTCTGGGGCGTGACCGAGCCGGCCGTCGCGCTCGGCATCTGGTGGGCGATCGCGGCGGACGGCCCCGTGCAGGGGTATGCCCGCGCCGATTTCGCGCGCTACTTCTTCGCCCTGATGCTCGTGAACCAGCTCACCATCGCCTGGGACTCGTGGTACTTGGACTCGTGGATTCGCGAGGGCGAGCTGAACTTCCGCCTGGCCCGCCCGATTCACCCGGCACACGAGGCGGTGGCGGAGAACATCGCCTACAAGGCGCGTACCGCCGGCATGATCCTCGTCGTGTGGCTGATCGTCGCGGCGG
>Ga0070699_100006059_pt1 | contig 10569 bp, 7 predicted proteins | sample KBSK1503metaG_FD_65473 | JGI IMG/M metagenome (GOLD analysis project Ga0070699, IMG submission 65473) | Corn, switchgrass and miscanthus rhizosphere microbial communities from Kellogg Biological Station, Michigan, USA - KBS K1-50-3 metaG | ecosystem: Host-associated > Plants > Roots >...
GGGATCGCGGAACGAGGCGCCGACGCCGTGGGCTATGCGTACCGCAGTCCCGGCGCTCCGATCGCCGTGCACAAGCAGCGCTCCGGAGCGACGGCCCTGCTCGAACGGATCAGCGTGCCGGAGGAGGCCACCAAGCTGCTCGTCCACGTGCGCGACTTCACCAAGGGCCACCCAAGCCTCGCCGCCAACAACCATCCGATCCGACACGGCTCCGTCGTCGGAATCCACAACGGGATCATCAAGAACGACGACGAGCTGTTCGCGCAGCACGGCATCGCCCGCGCCGAGCCGGGAATGACGGTCGACTCCGAGATCATCTTCGCGCTCGCCGAATGTTCACGGGGACGGACTGCCGACGCCCTGCAGCAGCTCTACGGCTCGATGGCGACGGCCTGGCTCGACGAAGGCCGCGCTGAGCTGCTTCTGGCGCGCGGCCTGGGTCGGCCGCTGTGGCTCGGGCACACGAAGAAGGAGCTCTTCTTCGCGTCGACCCGGGTCGCGCTCGAGCTCGTCGAGAGCTACGTCGGCATCAAGCTGCGCAAGAGCGAGCTCCCCGAGGGAACGATCGTCGCGGTCGAAAGCGGCAAGATTGTCAGCCGCGAATCGTTCGAGCCGGATCGCTCCTTCGAGGAGGAGCCGCTTCCGGCCGTTCGCGCCCCGGACGAGGGCCGCTCCTGCCTCGAGCATCTCGCGCGACTGCACGCCGCAGCTGCCTGACTCTTAGGAACTCCTAACGCGCACCTAACGCGCATCTCAGGTTCCTCTTAGGGGACCGTGGCACGGTCAGGTGATCGTGCGCAGGTCCTTTACGAGGCGCCGCGCGCTTGGGGCTGCGGCAGCCGTTGCCGGGTCGGGAGTGGCCGTCAGGCTGTCTCACCTCTCGTCGACGGCCGCCGAGGCGGCCGCTCCCCCGCACCATGACCACCCGCTCGTGCCGGGCTCCTCGCATGCGGGCTTCGCGCACGGGAGCACCACCGTCGATCCCGAGGTGAACGGTTTCGATCCCAGCGCAATCATGCGCGACTTCGACCGGGGCAAGACGCGGCGCCTCGCCGGCGGCCGAATGCTGCGTGAGTGGGACCTCGTCGCGTACGACAAGCAGATCGAGATCGTCCCCGGCGTGAAGTTCTCGGCGTGGACGTACAACGGTCGTGTCCCGGGACCGACGCTGCGGGCCCGCGAAGGCGACCTGTTGCGAATCCACTTCACCAACGCCGGCACGCACCCGCACACCATTCACTTCCACGGCATCCACCCGGCCGTGATGGACGGGACGCCGGGGATCGGCGAGGAGGTCGGCGGCGGGCTCATCGACGTCGGGGAAAAGTTCACCTACGAGTTCGATGCGCAGCCGTTCGGGCTGCACCTCTACCACTGTCACGCGTCGCCGCTGGCCGGACACATCGCCAAGGGTCTTTACGGCATGTTCATCGTCGACCCGCCGCAGGGTCGCCTCCACGCCGACGAGCTCGTGATGGTGCAGAACGCGTTCGATCCCAACTTCAACGAAGACAACGAGGTCTACGCGGTCAACACCGTCGCCTTCCACTTCATGTACCGGCCCGTCCGCGTCAAGCGCGGAGAGCTCGTCCGGATCTACCTCGTCAACATCGTCGAGCTCGATCCGATCAACTCGTTTCACGTTCACGGGAACTTCTTCCACCGGTTTCCGACCGGCACGTCGCTCTCGCCGAGCGAGTACACCGACACGGTCATTCAAGGACAGGGCCAGCGGGACGTGCTCGAGCTGCGCTTCCCGTACACGGGGAAATACATGTTCCACGCGCACAAGAGCGAGTTCGCAGCCCTCGGCTGGATGGGCTTCTTCGAAGTCGTGGAGTGACTGATGCTCGACCGCTTGCTACGACGCATCTGGCTGTTGGGAGTACCGGTCGGACTCGTTGCGGCGGCGGCCGTCATCGCCTATGCACGCCCGTGGCACGACGCTCCGGCCAGGGCTCGTGAGGTGAGCGTCGAGCGGGCGACCCTGCGGCCCGGAACGATCGTTCTCGACGTCGTCAACAATTCGGAGGAGACGGCGCGGGTGGCGCAGGTCATCCTCAATGACGCGTTCGTCGACTTCGACCAGAGCCAGCTCCGGCTCGAACCGGGAAGCGCGGAGCGGATCACGGTCTCCTATCCCTGGATCGCCGGCGAGGCCTACGACGTCCAGCTGATGACGGCCACGGGAGCGACGATCGCGTACGAGATCGAAGAGGCCGCGGCCGGCACGCAGCAGGCGTAGAAACGGTTTCAGGAGTTGGTCGCGTGCGCCGTCTGCCGCCCGTGAAGCTCGTGAGACGCGATTCGGTAACCAGTGGAAGCGGCTAGGCCAGCTGTCCGTCTGACCCGACCCGCACGCCCTCTTCGTCCAGGCGCTCCTTGATGAGGAACTGGAACGTCGACCAGGCCCCCCGGCGTGCGTCGAACATCCGGTAGACCTGCCACTCGGTCAGCAGCCCGTCGTCCTTGCGGCGTGCGGACGCCCAATCGGCGAACTTCGGCAGGCGCTCGAGCTTGCGTGCGAGCTCGACTCCCTGCTCGACCGCGCGCTCGAGCCGCTCCTCGCCGATCGGCACATCGAAGCCGGCTTCGCGCAGTGCGCCTGCGAGGGAACCGAAGGTGTGCCAGTAGAGGGACTTCGACGGCATCGACCCGCGCCTGGCATCGAGGTCCTTCGCGGTCGGCACGCGCCCAAGCTCCTCCCCCAGCTCGCGCAGCAGGCCGACCAGCTCCTCGCGCGTGGCGAAGCGACGCGGAACTAGGCCGGCCTCGCGCTTCGCGGCGTTCCAGCTGCCGAAGTGCTCGATCACCGTCTGGGGGTGCACTGCCGTGTCGGGATCGGCCGCGAACTCGCGCATCGTCGGCGAGCGGCCGAGCCGCTCGGCGGACGCACGCAGCTCCTCGAGGATCTGAGCGTTGGAATACCGCTTGCGGATTCCGGCCTGGAACGAGGCGAGCGCGTCGGGATCGATCTTCGCGACCGCCCTGAAGGGCGGCTTGCGGGCCATGCCAATAAGGATAGAGCGTTCTGGAAAGAACGCAAGTTAAGGCTTAATGATCCCTCCTAGGAAGCTACGAGGGAGAGGCGAGCCCGGTCGGCGTCGCTCTGGATGGTCTCGAGCGGCAGGATCCGCTCCAGGGCGGTGACGCAGCGCGGGCAGAACTGGGTGCCGGCCGCACGGCGGAGCTCCTGGAGCGCCTCTGCGGCCGGGCGGGCGGCGCGATAGATGCGCGTCGTCAGCATCGAGTCGAGCGCGTCGGCCACGTGGATGATCCGAGCGCCGAGCGGGATGTCCTCTCCCTGCAGCCGGTCCGGATACCCCGTGCCGTCGAAGCGCTCGTGGTGGTGGCGGATGGCGGGCACGGCGTCGTTGAGGAAGCCGAGGCGGTCGATGATGCGCGCCCCCTCCTCCGCGTGCCGCTGCATCAACGACCACTCGTCAGGCGTGAGGCTCGCGGGTTTCAGCAGGATGGCGTCGGGGATCGCGAGCTTGCCGATGTCGTGGAAGAGCGCCGCGTGCCCGAGCAGGTCGAGCTCCGCGTGCGAGAGCCCGAGCTCCCGGCCGATTGCGAGGGCAAGCTGCTGGACGCGGCGCGAGTGGCCTGCTGTGTAGGAGTCCCGCGCGTCCACGGTCGCCGAGAGTGATTCCATCGCCGCCGTCGAGCGCTCCTTGAGCAGCTTGTTGGCCAGCTCGAGCGAGACGTTTTGCGACTGGATCGTCTCTGCGGCCTGGCGGAGCTTCTGGGCGCTGCGTTGCGTGTGCTTGAGGTACGCCTCCTGCGTCTTGCGCATCAGCAGGAGCGGCACGGCGAACACCGCGAGCGCGAGCAGCTGGACCGCCTCGTACGCGAGCGCCATCACGCCGCCGATGAAGCCGTACACGAGGTAGTGCGGCAGCAGCCAGGCGAAGCGCTCCCTGAAGACCGACCACCAACGCTCGTGACCCTGGAGTGCCAGAGCGAGCGAGACGAGACCCATGTTGACGACGAAGTAGGCGGTACCGGCGAGCAGTCCGAGGCCGGAGGCGGCGAGCTCGTGCGCGGTGCCGTTCGGGAAGAAGGCCGCGATCTTGAACACGCTCGCCGCGGCGAGCGATGCCAGCGTCAGCGCGCCGACGTTGAAGAGCACGTTGTGAAGCGGCGCCCGCCGCGCGCTCCACTCGACTGCGACGCTCGCGAGCGCAAGAGGCAAGGCGGCGCGGAAACCGAAGAGCGAGGCGGCTGCGAGACAACCGACGGCGCTGACCGAGAGGACAGCCGATCCTTCGTCCGCCTCGAGCGCGAGAGCCTGCCCCACTCCGACCAGCCCGACGACGGTCAAGAGGCCAACCAGGTCTTTCGAGGTCCAGCTAAAGGCGAGGCCGATGATCCCGGCCCCCACGCCGACCGCGCTGACAAGGCCGACGATCAGGCTCAGCCGGCGGTCGAGCGAGAGGAAGCGCGGCCCGTGGACCGCGTGTGGGCGCGGATGGCGCACCTCGCGGCGTTCCTCGAGGGGCTGAACCTGCGTCGCGGCCGCAAGCGGTGCGTGATGGTCCCCGTCCTCTGGCACTGCGATCAAGCGTGTCGAGCGATCCGCAGGCACGAGCAGCGGTTCGGAGCTCGCTCCGAGGACGCGGTTACGCCCCTGCAGCTTGGCGCGGTACACCGCGAGGTCGGCCTGGTGGATGAGCTCGTTCGCGTCGGTGCCGTCCTTCGGGAAGCCGGCGACTCCGATCGAGACGGTCGCACGGATCGGCTCGCTCGAGGTCTCAACGTCGAACGTCCGCTCGGCGACGGCGCGGCGGATCCGTTCCGCGATCTCAAGTGCCTGCTCGGGAGGTGTCTCCGGCAGGAGGATCGAGAACTCCTCCCCGCCGAAACGTGCCGGCACGTCGTAATGGCGGAGCTGGGCACGGAAGGCTTCGGCGATCCCCTTCAGCACGGCGTCGCCCGCAAGGTGACCGTAGGTGTTGTTGATGTCGCGCAAGAGGTCGAGGTCGGCCATGATCAGCGACATCGGGCGCTCGAAGCGGCGGGCGCGGCCGATTTCCTCCGCTAGCGCGGCGGCGAAATGGCGGGCGTTGAAGAGTCCGGTCTTCGGGTCGACGCGCGCCTCCGCCTGGAGTGCCGGAACGCTCAGCGAGCGGTGGATCAGGAACAGCGGTGTGAGCGCGAAGGGAATGAGCCACGGGTTCGACTGCCAGAAGGCATAGACGGCGAACCCGAGCGCTGCGAGCACGAGATCCGTGGCGACGTACTCGATCTCGAAGAGCCCCGTCTCACGCAGTGTGAACCCACGAGCCAGCCTCAGCATGACCGCCAGGAGAATGTGATTGACGGCGACGAAGACGATGCAGGCCGCGAGGCCGGCCATCGAGAGCCGTAGCGCGTCGTTACCGATGCCCGCGTGCTCGAGGATCAGGCAACGGCCGACGAACCAGGCCGCCATCGCGGAGAGTGAGTAGTCGAGGATGTTGAAGGTCTGGAGGTACCACCGATAGCGCATCTTCAGCCACTCCGGCACCATCTGGACGACCGCGACCAGCACGAGTAGCTCCGGCGGCAGGATCAGCGCAGCCGGAATCAGGAAGACGATGTCGGTGTGGTAGGCCTGGTCTGCCGGAGTGCGGACGACAAAGAGACGGGCGATAGCGGCTGCCGAGGCGAGGAGGAGGAACGCCGGCCACTGATGTGTCGACTGGAGCCGGCCGATGAACGGCAGCGTGACCGCCCCGGCCGTGATCGCGACCGCGATGAAGTAGATCTGTGCGTTCCGGGGCAGCGCCCCGTCTCGTCCCGCGCCGGGCTCGGCGACGAGCGAGATATCGGTGGCCGCCGCGCTCATGCCCTGATGCAGTCCTTCATCGGAGGTTCTCCTTCGCCACGCTTCGAACGGAGGGCCGCAGACGAGAAGCCCACCGCGGAACGTAGAAGCGGCCCAGCAGGGGGGCATCCCCCGTTCGGGGAACACTCGATCGGTTCCCCCGAACGGGTGACCCCGGTGCCGGCATGTGGTTAGGGATCCAGCGTGCCGGCGAGGATGGCCGCGAGCTCGGTGTCGTCGATGACGCCGCCGTCGGGAGCCGCAGGCTCGTCGGCTGCGTTGTCGGCCCACGAGGCACTGGCGAGGCTCAGATCGGCCCAGGAGGCAGCGGCCATGGCCGTGTCGGCCCAGGAGGCCGAAGCCCAGCTGGCGTCGCTCCATGAGGCGTCCGCCCAGCTCGCGGCCGACCAGGACGCTGTTGCCCACGAGGCGTCGGCCCATGACGCATCCGCCCATGAGGCGTTACTCGTGGCGCGGTCTGCCCAGCTGGCTGCGTCGAAGACGCGTCCCCCGCTGATCGGGTCGGTGACGACGAAGGCGCTGAGTGTCCTGTTCGGATTCGGGGGATTCCAGATTTCGACCGAGCGTCGTGCGTAGACCTCACCCACACCCACAGAGAGGTAAGAGGCCCGCGGCATGGGCTTCGTGCCGAGCATCAGGGCGCCCTTGACCTGATCGGGCGTGTAATCCGGATGGCGGCCGAGAATGAGCGCGGCGACGCCACTCACGATCGGCGCCGAGAAGGAGGTCCCGGAAAGCTCCATGTAACCGGGCTCGACGACGTGGTCGGGGCGCTCTGAGTAGAGCGTCGCCGTCGTGGGGACCGGGCCGACGATGTAACGGCCGGGCGCGACGAGTTCCGGCTTGGCAAAGCCGTCAAGCGTGTAGCCGTAGGCCGACCAGGGCGCCGCGACGTCGTCGTACGTCAACACGGACTTCCCTGTGTCGCTCGCGCCGACCGTAATCACGAACGGGTCGTTGCCGGGTGCGAAGGGGACGCCGCTCGGTCCGTCGGGCTTGCCGTAGTTGCCGGCAGCCGCCACGACCACGACGTTGTTGAACCAGAGCTTCTCGACCGCCTTGTCGAGCGGGTCGTACATGAAGCTGTTAGCGGCGGATGAGTGCAGCGAGAAGTTCGCGACGCGGATTCCGTACTTCCACTTGTTGGCCAGAATCCAGTCGGCGGCGGCGATGACGTCACTCGTCCTCGCCATGCCCCTGTCGTCCATGACGTCGAGGGAGACGATCTTCGCTCGTGGAGCCGCGCCGGTCTTGCCGGCGAGACCGCTCGCAGCGATGCCGGCCACGAATGTGCCGTGACCGCGTCCGTCGCCCGCGGAGTTGCCGGCGAGGGAGCTGAGGTTGACGTTGGCGACGAGGCGCCCGGCAAACTCGGGCCGCGACGCGTCGATGCCCGAATCCACGATGGCGATCGTCGCGGCAGGGGCTGCCGAGCTGGATGCGGTCGCCCAGTACTTGCTCACGCCCGTGACGAAGGGCCACTTCGGCGTAGCAGCGGCCGAGAGCTGCACGGGCGAATCCGCAGTAATCGCGGTGACGTGCTTGTCGGCGGATAGCGCGAGGATCTGTGCGCCCGTCAGCTGCACGGCCACGCCGTCGATCGAGCTAAAGGTTCGAGCGGTCTTCACGGAGAGCCCGAGGACGTCGGCCACGGCGTGGGCCGCCTGGTTTCCGCCCGCGCCCTGGACGATCACGGCGAACGTGTCGCCCGGGCTGGTCTGAGCCGACGTGAGGATGTTCGGTGCGATGAACGCTCCGCCTCCCTTGCTAGGGCCGGGGACGGCAGACGCACCCAGCGGCACGACGAGAGTGAGAACGAGCGCCGCGAGAAGCGCCGTGCGCCGCTTTCCATTACCCCAGAGCGCGTTGGAGCGCGATCCGGTCCCGCGCTTCCCGCTACCCCAGAGTGCGCTCGCACGCACATCCCGCCGATGACTTCCGCTCCGCATCCTTCTCCTTTGCCGCAGTTGACGAACCGCACCGTAGGTAGCACCCGGGTGACGTACCTCACCCTTTCGCGGTAGCCAGGCCGGAAGTTCACCCGTCCGGGGGATCAGCGCCGCTCGATAGCCTCTTCTGTGTTTTGCGCATTCCGATTCCGCTGTCCGCCGAGATCGCCGTCGCGCGGGCGGCGGGCCGGTTGTCCCGTCTGGCACGGGCCGGCGGCGGCACGACGGTGCCCGGAAAAGTTCTGTGGAAGCTCGATCCCGGCGCCATCGATCGCCTGGCCGCGAGGCTGCCGCTCGGATCGGCCGTGATCTCGGCGACGAACGGCAAGACGACGACCGCGGCGATGGCGGCGACCATCCTTCGAGAACGCCTCCGCCTCGCGCACAACAGTTCCGGGGCGAACCTCGTCTCGGGCGTGGCCTCGACGCTGCTCGACGCACGCGCGGCCGAGTTGGGCCTGTTCGAGGTCGACGAGGCGGCACTGCCCGAAGTCCTCTTGCGCGTCAAACCGAAGGCCGTCTGCCTCGGCAATCTCTTCCGCGACCAGCTCGATCGCTACGGCGAGCTGGAGCACGTTGCGGAGCGGTGGCGCTCGGCGGTGCGCGCGCTGCCCGGCGAGGCTGTGCTGGCGGTCAACGGCGACGATCCGCAGGTCGGAGAGCTCGCGCGAGAGCGACCGGGCGCTGTGGTCTTCGGCGTCGACGATCTCTCGGCCGCCCGGCCGTCCCTGCAGCACGCCGCGGACTCGAAGTACTGCGTTCGCTGCGGAGCGCCGTATGAGTACGACGCGGCATACGTTGGTCATCTCGGCGACTACCGTTGTCCGGCCTGTGGCCACAGCCGCCCCCCGCTGAACGTTGTCGCGCGGGAGATGGAGGTGAACGGGCTCGAATCGGTCTCGTTCAGGCTCGTGACGCCGTCGGGGGCGTCGAGGGTCCGGCTGAGCGTGCCCGGGCTCTACAACGTGTACAACGCGCTCGCTGCCGCTTCGCTCGCCCTGAGCCTGGGCGCGACACTGGACGAGATCGTCTCAGGCCTCGAGTCGTTCAACGCTGCGTTCGGTCGCTTCGAGCGCATCAACGTCGGCGACCGGGGGTTGCTCATGCTGCTGATCAAGAACCCCGCGGGCGCCAACGAAGCGGTGCGCACGATCGTCGACGGCGGAGCGCCGTCCGTCGCGGTGATCGCGCTGAACGACGCGATCGCGGACGGCCGCGACGTCTCTTGGATCTGGGACGTGGATTTCGAGCCGCTCATCGGCGACCTCACGCGGCTCGTGGCGACCGGGGACCGCGCCGCGGAGCTCGCCCTGCGTTTCAAGTACGGGGGCCTGGATGCAGGCGCGATCGAGGTCGTGCCGTCGCTCGAATCCGCGCTCGATCGCGGCCTCGAGCTCACGCCTCTCGGCGGCGAGCTCGTTGTCCTCCCCACCTACACGGCGATGCTCGCCTTGCGGCAGATCGTCAGCCAACGGGGCTTCGTCCGGCCATATTGGGAGCGTGCGGCGTGAAGATCGTCGTCGGGCACCTCTATCCGGATTACCTGAACATCTACGCGGACCGCGGGAACATTGCAGTGCTGTCCCGCCGCGCAGCCTGGCGTGGCCACGAGCTCGAGGTGCGAGAGATTTCCGTCGGCGACCCGTTGGCGCCGGGCGACCACGATCTCCTCTACGTCGGCGGCGGCCAGGATCGCGAGCAGGCCCTGGTCGCACAGGACCTGGTCGCAAAGGCCGACGGCGTGCGCGAGTCGGTCTCGGCGGGTGCGGCGTTGCTCGCGGTTTGCGGCGGCTATCAGCTCCTCGGCCGCTCCTATCGCGACCTGCACGGAGCCGACCTGCCGGGGATCGGCGTGTTCCCGTTCGACACCGTCGCCGGCGACACGCGCATGATCGGCGACGTTTTACTGGAGTGCGAGCTCGAGCACGGCCTGCGCCGGACGCTGGCGGGCTTCGAGAACCACGCCGGACGCACTCGCCTGGATCCGGGCGCACAGCCGCTCGGCCGCGTCGTGGCCGGGTTCGGCAATGACGGCGAGAGCGGTTGGGAGGGTTGCCGGGTCGGGCGTGCCGTCGGGACGTACCTCCACGGCCCGCTCCTGCCCCGGAATCCCTGGCTCGCCGACTGGCTGCTCGCACAGGCGCTCGCGCATCGCCATGGCGATGTGCCGGAGCTGAAGCCGCTGGCCGACGAGCTTGAAGCCGAAGCCCACGAAGTGTCGGCTCGGCGGGCCGAAACTCGAGGCGGGCGTCGCCGCTGAACGTCGCACCCCCACCCAGTGGGTGGGGATAGATCCCGCCACCCTCACGGCGAGCCTAGCGTCCGAAGTCCTACGAGAGTGCGTCGGGACTGCGCCGAAAGTGGATCAAGGAGCCCACAGGGCGCCGAGATAGACAGCCGGGTCGCCGGGTTGCCAGCGGCTGAGGAAGCGCTGGATCGGCGGGTGCAGCACGACGCTGTCGAGATCACCGAGCTCGAACAGGCTGTGTCCGCGAACAGCGGCGTCCTGCGATGTCACGGCTTCGAGCGATCGCCCACCGAGATCGCCGGCGAAGATGATGTGCACCACGTGCTTGGCCGCGAAGCTGCTCTGCGGCGCAATCGAATCGACGATCGCGACCGGACCTTCCACCGGGAGCTGATCGTCGATTCCGATCTCCTCTGCGAGCTCGCGGTGCAGCGCGTCGACCAGGCTCTCGCCGCCGTTGACGCCACCGCCGGGCAGGAGCCAGTACTCCTTGCCCGGCTTCTCGTGCCGGCAGAGGAGCACGCGCCCGTTCCAGCTCAGGA
>Ga0070699_100006060_pt1 | contig 10568 bp, 10 predicted proteins | sample KBSK1503metaG_FD_65473 | JGI IMG/M metagenome (GOLD analysis project Ga0070699, IMG submission 65473) | Corn, switchgrass and miscanthus rhizosphere microbial communities from Kellogg Biological Station, Michigan, USA - KBS K1-50-3 metaG | ecosystem: Host-associated > Plants > Roots >...
TCGTCGGAGTCGGTGAGGACGGCGATGCCAGCCGGCTTCGGCACGTCGGACGCATCGAAGAACCGCCGGTAGTCCTCGAGCACGTTCGCGCGCGCTTCGGCCCAGTCGCCGAGGCCGGGGCGGCCCGAGCGCAGGACGCGGACCTGCGTCAGACCGTGGCTCGAGGTGAGGTGCGTGTCGGCCGGCACGTTCTCGCTCCAGATGTACTTCAGCGGCTTCACCGCGAACCGGGAATACGGGAAGACTGCGTACACCGCCAGCACGCTGTCGTTCTTGCCCGAGCGCTCATCGGCTCCGTCGGGGAACCCCTGCGGCCGCCACGACCACGCGAGAACGGGATGGCTGGTCAGATCCCAGGTGAACTCCCTGGCGGCCTGGATGCCGACGTCGCGCGCCACCGCGTGGAGGAATCGCCGTCCGTTCTCCTCCTGCACGGTGTAGACCGCTTTGCCCGCTTCCTTTCGCACCGTCCAGCCAGGAGGAAACTGCCCGATGGGGGCCGTGGCGAAGTCGTCGACCGCGATGCAGTCGTCCTCGACGGGAGCCGGAGTCTCCCCGGCGACGGCACTCCCGAGCGCGACGAGCAGCAGACCGAGGACGACCGTTCCTCGTCGTGCCCAGGCCTTCAGGCGAGGAGGCCGTCCAGCCGTCGTGCGATCTCCGACTTGGGCTGCACACCCACGATCCGGTCGACCTCCCGGCCGGCCCTGAGCAGCAGCAGCGTGGGGATGCTGCGGACGTTGAACCGTGCGGCCGTCTGTGGATTCTCGTCGACGTTGAGCTTGGCGACCCGTACGCGACCGGCGCTCTCCCGGGCCAGCTCCTCGAGCACGGGGGCCATCGTCCGGCAGGGCCCGCACCATGGCGCCCACAGGTCGAGGAGCACTGGTAGCGGAGACCGCTCGACCTCCGACGAGAAGGTGGCATCGGTGATCGTCACCGGTTCCCCGGAGACGGGCAGCCGGCTCTTGCATCGCCCGCAGACGGGTGCACGCCCCGGTGCGAGCTTCTCCCGCGCCACTCGATTCGTCGCGCCGCAGGTCGGGCACCGGATCAGGATACTCGCGCGATGCTCCATGGCCGTCCTCACCCTTCAGATAGCCATCCCGGCCGAGAACGAAAGGGCCGCGATCCCGCACCCTCACGGTCGGCGTCCGGTGGTTGCCAGCAGGCTGGGCCGCCGCGGAAGGTGACGGAGCCCCATCCACGCCAGCGCCGCGAGGTGGCTCGCCACGGCTTCCACCGGCGGTGCCTTGCGACTCTCCGTCCACCACTGCCCGACGAACGCGACCATGCCGACCAGCGCGTGCGCGTAGATCGGAGCCGCCTTCGCGTCGTAGCCGGCTTTCCGGAACTGCTCGGCGAAGATCGCGCCCACCCGGTCGGCGAGGTCGTACATCAGGGCCGGCATCTCCCCGCTCCGCTTCGAGGCGGGGGCGTCGCGGAGCAGCACCGCGAAGCCGCCGGGACGCTCTTTCACGTAGATGAGGAAAGCCAGCGCCGCCCGCTCCAGCCGCTCGCGCGGTGAGCCCGACGAGATCGCCTCGACGATGCGGCCGACGATGTGCTCCACCTCGCGGTCGACGATCACCGCGTAGAGCCCTTCCTTCCCGCCGAAGTGCTCGTAAACGATCGGCTTCGAGATGCCCGCGCGCGCCGCGATCTCCTCCACCGACGTCGCTTCGTACCCGCGCTGGGCGAAGACGACGCGCCCCACCTCGACCAGCTGGGCGCGCCGCGCCGAGGCGGCGAGCCGTCCCGAGCGTCCCTCCTTGCGGGCCACTTGACACGCCTACTACGTTACCGTAGGTTACGCAACAGTAACTTACGGCGACGTAGCCGTAGCCAGCGCAGGCGCGGTACGGCGAAGGGAGGATCGATGGATCGCTCAGAACGCAGTCGGCACGAGCAGCATTCCGTTCAGCACTACGCGCGCGAGGTCCGGCGGCACCTCGACCCGGCGGCGTTCGAGCCGGGGACCGCTCGGTTGGCCTGGCTGCCGGTGCACCTCGGGATCATCGGCGGGCTCGCCGCGTGCGTCGTGTGGGTCGCGCCGCCCTGGCCGGTCGCCCTGCTCTGCGCCCTCATGGCGGGTCACAGCTGGGGATGCCTCGGCTTCCTGGCGCACGAGGCGATGCACCACGCGCTCACCAAGAACCGCAAGCTCGAGAAGCTCGTCGGCTATCTCGGCTTCGGCCTCTACGGCCTGTCGCCCACCCTCTGGACCGCCTGGCACAACCAGGCGCACCACGGGAACACCGGTAAGCCGGTTGCCGATCCCGACGGCTTCGGTCGTCTGAGCTTCTGGGAGAAGAACGCGGTCGCGCGCGCGCTCGAGAAGTTCTCGCCCGGCTCGCGCCACATGCGAAGCGCGGCCTTCCTCTTCGTCTGGTTCTCCGTGCACTCCCTCCTCGTGCTCGTGTTCCACAGCGAACGGAACGACTACTACGCCCGCATCTCGCGGCGGGCCGTCTACACCGAGTCCCTGACGATGCTGGCGTTCTGGATCGGCGTCTTCGCGCTGGTCGGCCCGTGGAGCTTCGTCTTCGTCTACGTCGTCCCCGTCCTCGTGGCGAACGCGATCGTGATGTCCTACATCGCGACCAACCACTTCTTGAACTCGCTCACCGAGACGAACGACCCGCTCGCGAACACGCTCTCGGTGACGAGCCCGCGGTGGCTCGAGAAGCTGCATCTGGAGTTCGGGTATCACGTCGAGCATCATCTCTTCCCGACGCTGAGCGGCCGTCACGCGCCTGCCGTGCGCGACGTCGTGATCCGGCTGTACGGCGCGCGCTACCTCCACATGCCGCACACGCGGGCGCTCCGTCTCCTCTACAGCCGGCCGAAGCTCCACGACGGGCACGACACGCTGGTCGACCCGCGGACGATGGCCACGTTCAGCACCCTGGCACCGGGCGACCTGTCGATGTCTGCTAGAGCCTGATGCCGAAATACTCGAAGAAGCGCTGGTTGTACTCCTGATCGGACAGATCGTCGCCCATCGCGACCCAGGCCTCGTCGCTGATCCTGGGGCGACCTCGCGACATGCCGATGCCGTCCTTCCCCACCGGCCAGCGAAGCCGGTACTCCTCGCCGGTGATGGCGGCCAGGATCGTCTCCGCCACCTCGTCCGGCTGGGCGGGATCGCGGAAACCCGCCGCGAAGACCTTGCCGTTGCGGCGCATGATCGGCTGGTAGGGAGACGTCTTGTCGTAGCGCGTCGCGGCGGCGGAGTTCTCGAAGATGCTCGTCATCACCACCCCGGGCTCCACGTTGACGACGCGGATGCCGAAGCGACGTACCTCGTGGGCGAGCGCCTCGCCGGCGCACTCGAGGGCCCACTTCGAGGCTGAGTAGGCGATCTGGTTGGGCGTGGCCACGAGGCCGGCGACCGAGGTGACGTTCACGATCGCGCCCCGCCGCCGTTCCCGCATCGCGGGGAGGACCGCCTGGATGCAGCGGATGGCGCCGAAGTAGTTCGTCTCGAACATGCCGCGGTGCTCGTCCTCCGGGGTCAGCTCCAGCGGGCTCGCGCCGCCGATGCCGGCGTTGTTGACGAGCACGTCGACGGGGCCGTGCCGCGACACGCTCTCGAAGGCGCCGCGGACCGACGCCGGCGAGGTGACGTCCAGCTCGATCACCTCGATCGGCAAGCTCGCCTCGGCCGCCGCCGCGCGCAGGGGGCCGGCCTTGCCGAGGTTCCGCATGCCCGCGAACACGCGGTAGCCGTGGCGGGCGAGACGCACGCTGGTCGCGAACCCGATGCCGGTGCTCGTCCCGGTGACGACTGCGTTCTCCATCCGTCAGCTCCAGCCCTGAAATGCGGCGGGGATCTTCCCGACGTCGGTGAGGATCTCGCGCGCCAGCCCGTCGGGCGTGCCCTTGGGGAACGCCAGCGCGATCCGGTCGGACAGGCCCCCGAAGCGCTCGCCGACCCGTTCGGCCAGCTGCTCGTAGGGGGCGACGGCGGTGAAGGTCTCGACCATCTCGTCGGTCACGACGCTCGCCATCTCCTGCCACCTCCCTTGCCTGGAGAGGGCGTGCAGCTTCTCGGCCGCCGCGTCCCAGCCGTGGAGTGCGAGCACGCCCGAGTAGGTACGGGTCGAGCCGTAGAATGCGATCCGGTAGCGTATTTCCTCGAAGGCCTTCCGCACCTCGTCGGAATTCTTGCCGGTGGCGATGAAGCCGCCGCCCCAGATCTCGAACTTCGCGCGCGGCCGCCCCGACTTCGCGAGTCCCTTGCGGATCGCCGGCAGGCACACCTCCTCGAGGTAGCGGCGCGTGCAGAAGCCGTGGAGCCGGACGCCGTCGCAGCTCTCGCCCGAGAGGGCGAGCATGTAGGGCTGAACGGCGGCGATGGTCACCGGGACGAGCGGGAGCCCGGTCGGCGGCGGCGCGAACTCCGGCGTCATCAGCGTGAACTGATAGAACCTGCCCTGGTAGGCGAGAGGCTCCTGGCGCTCCCAGCAGCGCCAGATCGCGCGCAGCGCCTGCACGTACTCGCGCATGCGCGGCCCGGGTGACTCCCAGCGGACGCTGAAGCGCCGCTCGTTGTGCCCCTTCACCTGCGTGCCGAGACCGAGCACGAACCGACCTCGAGAGTTCCGCTGGAGGTCGAAGCAGAGGTTCGCGACCACCATCGGGCTTCTCGGAAAGGCGATCGCCACCGCGGTGCCGAGCCGGACCCGCTCGGTAGCCGTCGCCGCCAGGGCGAGCGGGATGAATGGGTCGTTCTGAATCTCCGGGGCCACGACGCCGGCGAATCCGATCGCCTCGGCTCGCCGCGCCGCCTCCGGGATGGCGCTCCAGTCGGCAAGCGGGATCATCGTGTCGACCTTCATGGCGGCGCCCGGCATAACACGACCGCCTCGCCTCCAGCGAGCACCTATCCGGAGGAACGCCGGCAGCCGCGGGGTCGAAGGGTCAACGTCTGGTGAGGCCGCGGGGACGACCAGGCGCGGGCTCGGCGCACTCCGGGTCAGGACCGGAGACCGCCGAGCCCGGCGGTCGAAAGGTGGTCGCGCGTCGGCGCGACCGATGCATCCGGCGAGTGGGCTAGACCATCTCCTTCAATGCCCGAAGGGGACGGACCTTCACCACGTTCCGGGCCGGCTTGGCCTTGAACATCACCTCTTCCTTGGTGAAGGGGTTGATGCCCATGCGAGCCTTCGTCGCCGGCTTGCGCTGGACGGTGATCCGCATCAGTCCCGCCAGCTTGAACACGCCGGGACCCCCCTTCGAGAGGTCGGCCCGGATGATCGAGCCGAGCACGTGGAACATCCCCGCCACGTCGCGCCGGCGAACGCCGACGTGCTGAGCGACGGTGTCGAACACCTCGCTCTTGCTTCGAGGCGCCTTCGCGGCCACGATCTTGACCGGCTTCGTGAGGTCAAGCTTGGTGGCGGTCCGGCCGTTCAACGAAGCCTTCTTCGCTTTCCTCATCGCCATAGTCCCTCCGCCCGTTAGAGGCTCGTTTTTTCAGTCGCCATAACGAACACCGCCGCCGAATGCAAACGTCCGATCGCATCAATCGGGCTTCCCGGATATGAAAGGAGCGAGCGATGGCCAAATCGGACGACGAGGACTTCGCCGCGCTCTTCGAGGCGAGCGAGCGACGCGCGCCTGAGCGCCGCGTGGCGGCCGGGGACGTCATCCGCGGGCGCGTGATCGCCGTCGGCACCACGTCGGCGTTCGTCGCGGTGGGCGGCAAGGCGGAGGCGACCATTGACCTCGGCGAGTTTCGCGACCCGACGACGGGCGAGGTGCAGCTCCACGAGGGCGACGAGATCGAGGCGACGGTCGTCGACGATGGAGCCCGCTCGGGATCGATCGTGCTCAAGCGGGTGGCCGGCCGCGGCGGCCATGTCCCGGGCGAGCTCGAGCAAGCGTTCGCGCACGGCATCGCGATCGAGGGCCTGGTCACCGGGGAGAACAAGGGCGGCTACGACGTGCAGATCGGCAGCGTGCGTGCGTTTTGCCCCGGGTCGCAGATCGACCGGAGGCGGACCGAGGGGGTCCAGTACGTCGGGCAGCGCTTCCACTTCCGCATTACGCGGCTCGAGGCGGGGGGACGGAACGTCGTGGTCTCGCGCCGACAGCTGCTCGAGGAGGAGGCCGCGGAGCAGGCTCGCGCCGTCTGGGCCGACCTTCGCGTGGGCGCCGTCGTCGCGGGCACGGTCATCTCGCTCCGCGACTTCGGGGCCTTCGTCGACCTCGGCGGCGTCGACGGTCTGATCCACGTGAGCGAGCTCGGCCACAGCCGGGCGTCCCACCCCTCCGAGGTGCTGCAGGTGGGCCAGCGGGTCGAGGCGCAGGTCGTGAAGCTCGAGCCCGATGCGAAAGGTGGGCGCGGGCGCGTCGGGCTGTCCCTCCGCGCCCTCGCCCCCGACCCGTGGGCCACGGCCGCCGAGCGCTTCCCGGTGGGAGCCAGCGTGCGCGGGACGATCCGCCGGCTCGAGCCGTTCGGAGCGTTCGTCGAGCTCGCGCCGGGCCTCGACGGCCTGGTGCACGTCTCGCGCCTGGCCCTCGACCGCCGCGTGTCCCATCCGCGGCAGGTCGTGTCGGTCGGGGACGCCGTCGACGTCACGGTGGTCGAGCTCGACGTCGCGAAGCGGCGCATCGGCCTCTCGATGGTCGAGAAGGCCAAGCGGCAGAAGGAGGCGGCCGAGGTCGAGGAGCGACGCGACACCGACGAGGTGCTCGCCCGCTCGACCGAGAAGGCGAGCCTCGGGACGCTGGGCGACCTGCTCGGGAAGAAGCCAAAGTAGGATCCCGACCCGAGACTTCGTCTCGGGTCGGGGATGGACAGCGAGAATGCCGCCCGGTGGACACGGCCCAGCGGCGTGCCGCGGCCGGCAAAAGCCGGCGCGGCAGACTTTGCGAAGCGCGAGCGCGTGGGTCGCACCTCCGCGCCGCGGCGCGAGCCGATCGTCGAAGGGCCTCGGTGCACCACGTTTTGCCGCGCCGGCTTCGCCGGCCGCGGCATGACGTTCGCCTCATCCTCCGAACGTCACACGCTCGCCTCCGATCCCGACCCGAGACGCAGTCTCGGGTCGGCTGGCTAGGACAGCTCGACGCGACCGCGCGGCGTCTCGAGCACGGCGACCAGCCGCGAGGTGGAGGCTTGGCGAACCGCCACGCGGACGTCGAGCGCCTTCAGGACCGCGCGCAGCGCCTCGGCCTGCCGTGACTCGGCGCGGAGCGCCTGGAGCCGCAGACCCGTCGGGGCGTCGTCCGCGGGGTGCGACGGGCCGTCCCATTCGATGAAGAACGGCACCAGCGTTCCCGCGCCGTGACCGGAGACGAAGACGTTGGTCCAGCGCACGACGAGTCCGTCGGGCCGGCGCCGGTGTCCGTCGATGACGGCGGCCTGATACCCTGCGGCCTCCGCCCGTGCCGCCGTGTCGGCCGCGCTCGGCGTGCGCGCCGCCCACATGATCAACGCCGGAGTCTTCATGCTCGCCAGCCGCCCGGCCAGTGCGCCCGGCGCGAGCGTCGGATCGGGAGCGATGATCTCCAGGAACCGCTTGCGGCCGAGCGCTGCGATGGCGTTGTGCGTGCCGAGGTCGGGATGCCGCCCGCCCGGGGCCGCGCGAACGCCGGTGCGCTCGGCGAGCGCGGCGATCCCCGCGTCGAGATCCGAGGCGCCCCAGAGGAGATGATCGCAGACGGCCGCCAACGCCCGGTCCATACGAGGCGGCGCGTTCGGCGGCAACGTGGCACATGCGGGGCCAACCCGGCGCGTTTGACGACACGGCTCGGCCCCGGGTAGGGCGTCACGGGACGGCGCAAGATTCTCCAAGTCCGACGCCCGGGGCGGGTGCTACGATCACGGCGGTGATGACGGCACACGGCTTTGCGCTCTTCGAGACGGCGATCGGCCGATGCGGTATCGCGTGGGGCGAGCGCGGCGTCGCCGGCGTGCAGCTCCCGGAGGCCCGCGACCTCGACACGCGCGCGCGCCTGCTGCGACGGTTTCCGGACGCGCGCGAGGCGCCACCGCCGGCCGACGTCCAGCGCGCGCTGGACGGCATCACGGCGCTCTTGCGCGGTGAAGCGACCGATCTCTCCGGCGTCGCGCTCGACATGGATCGGGTGCCACCGTTCCACCGCCGCGTCTACGAGGCCGCCCGTACCATTCCGCCGGGCGCGACGCTCTCGTACGGCGACCTTGCGGCGCGGCTCGGCGCGCCCGGCGCGGCGCGCGCCGTGGGGCAAGCCCTCGGGCGAAACCCCTTCGCGATCGTCGTGCCGTGCCATCGCGTGCTCGCCGCCGGCGGCAAGGTCGGCGGCTTCTCCGCCAACGGCGGGATCGCGGCGAAGCTCCGGCTCCTCTCGATCGAGGGCGCGAACGGCGCGGCCAACCTCTTCGCCGGCGACGGCACGTTCGGCTTCGATCCCCGCGTCGCGGTCGAGCACCTCCGCGCGTCCGACGCGGCGCTCGCGCGCGTGATCGACGCCGTCGGGCCCTTTCGCATGCAGCTCAAGAAGACGCCGAGCATCTTCGGCGCGCTCGCCGAGGCGATCGTCTACCAGCAGCTCAACGGCAAGGCCGCAGCGACGATCTTTGCGCGCGTGTGTGCGCTCTTCCCGCGCGCACACGAAGGTCCAACGGCCGAGCAGCTCCTGCGCGTCTCAGACGAGAGGCTCCGCGGCGCTGGCCTCTCCCGTCCGAAGCTCCTCGCCCTGCGCGACCTCGCGCGGCGGACCGCCGACGGCGAGCTCCCGTCGCTCGCCGAGGTCCAGCGCATGGACGACGAGGCGATCGTCGAGCGCCTCACCCGGGTGCGCGGCATCGGCCGGTGGACGGTGGAGATGCTCCTCATCTTCCGCCTCGGCCGACCGGACGTGCTGCCCGCGGACGACTACGGCGTCCGCAAGGGCTTCGCGATCGCCTTCAAGAAGCGCGACCTGCCGGCGCGTGAGGTGGTCGAGAAGCGCGGCGCGCGCTGGAAGCCGTATCGTACGGTGGCGAGCTGGTATCTCTGGCGTGCGGCCGAGACGGCGAACGCATAGCTCGCGATTCGAGGGGGATCCTAACGTTCGTGGCCTTCCTGGCCGATATCTCAGTTCAGGAGGGCCCCGAGCCTCGTGCCCATCGTGGAGAAGGACCCGTGGCGTGCGCAGTACTTCGTCGGCGTCGCATGCCCGGAGGACGTCGTCATTCCGACCGACGACGAGGAGGCCTACCGCCTCTACCCGGCGCATCGGTGGATCTACAACAAGCTCCTCGTCTGCGAGACCCAGGGCCTCGAGCACGGCCCGCACGGGATCCCGCCGTCGCGCTTCCCGGTTTTCAGCAAGCCCATCTACAACCTCCGGGGCATGGGAGTGGGCGGCAAGGTCCTCCGCAGTCGCGAGGAGTACGATCGCGAGCAGGAGCCCGGCTACCTCTGGATGCCGGTCCTCGCCGGCGAGCACGTGAGCAGCGACGTGGCGGTCGTGGACGGGGCGCCCGTCTGGTGGCGGCACACCACCGGCCTCGCCCTCGGTGACGGGACGTTCGACCACTGGACCGTCCGGGCCGAGCCGCTGCCGGCGATCGAGGCCTACGGCGGCGAGTGGTGCCGGCGCCACCTCAAGGGGTATTCGGGGTTCGTGAACCTCGAGACCATCGGCGGCGCGATCATCGAGGGCCACCTCCGCTTCGCGGACCAGTGGGTCGACCTCTACGGGCCGGGCTGGCTCGAAAGCGTGGTCGAGCTCTACGCGCGGGGTCGCTGGCACTTCGCCGACCCGGCGCGGCGGACGGGATACAGCGTGGTGCTCTTCGGGAAGCACGGCGTCAGCTGGGCGATCGATCCCGCCGAGGTCGACGCGCTCCGGCACGTCGCGGGAGTGTCGAGCATCCAGATCACGTTCCACGCCGAACGGCCGCCCGCCACCCACGCGATGCCGCCGGGAGGATTCCGGCTCGCGATCGTCAACTGCTGGGATCTCGCGGTGGGCCTCCTCGTGCGCGAGCGGCTCGCGAGGATGTTCCGCGCCTCGGACGTCCACGACCCCGCACATCCGGGCTGACGCGCGTCGTGAAGATCGTCACGGCGTTCCCGCACCGGGTGCGGCGGATCGAGAACTGCTGGATCCCGCTGCCCGACGGATGCCGGCTCGCCGCCCGCCTCTGGCTCCCCGAGGACGCCGAGCGCTCGCCCGTCCCCGCCGTCGTCGAGTACATCCCGTATCGCAAGCGGGACTTCACGCGCGCCCGCGACGAACCGATGCACCACTACTTCGCGGGCCACGGCTACGCCGCCGTCCGCATCGACGTGCGCGGCTCGGGCGACTCGGACGGCGTGCTCTCGGACGAGTACTCCGAGGAGGAGCTGGCCGACGGCGTCGCGGCGATCGACTGGATCGCTGCCCAGCCGTGGTGCGGCGGCGCGGTCGGCATGATCGGCAAGTCGTGGGGCGGGTTCAACGTGCTCCAGCTCGCCGCGCGGCGCCCGCCTGCACTCCAGGCCGTCATCACGGTCTGCGGGTCCGACGACCGCTACGCCGACGACGCCCACTACATGGGCGGCTGCCTGCTGAACGAGAACCTCACCTGGGGGTCCGTGCTGCTCGCC
>Ga0070699_100006061_pt1 | contig 10568 bp, 11 predicted proteins | sample KBSK1503metaG_FD_65473 | JGI IMG/M metagenome (GOLD analysis project Ga0070699, IMG submission 65473) | Corn, switchgrass and miscanthus rhizosphere microbial communities from Kellogg Biological Station, Michigan, USA - KBS K1-50-3 metaG | ecosystem: Host-associated > Plants > Roots >...
TGCTTCGCCACCGGATCCCACGACCAGTTCGACGGCTCGAAATCCTTGAGATGATGCGCGCATCCTTGTAGCGGTCGGGCTGATCGCTCCAGACGTAGAACTGTCGCTCGGGCGACCCGGGCGGCGCGCGACGCGCGCGCTGGAACCAGGGATGCTGGTCGCTGGTGTGATTCATCACCAGCTCGGTGATCACGCGCAGCCCGCGCCGGTGCGCCTCCTCCACGAGGAGGCGGAAGTCGTCGACCGTGCCGAGGTCGGGATGGACGTCGGTGTAGTCGGAGATGTCGTATCCGTCGTCCTTGCCCGGCGAAGGGCAGATGGGCAAGAGCCAGAGGGCGTTCACCCCGAGGTCCTGCAGGTAGTCCAGCCTGGAGGTCAGGCCGGCGAAATCGCCGATCCCATCGCCGTTCGAGTCGACGAACGAGCGCACGCGCAGCTCGTAGATGATGGCGTCCTTGTACCACTGCGGATCCTCGCGCAACTGGCCTCGGCGCATCTCCCATGGCTTTCGTTTCACCGCGTGCTCCTCCCGTAGAGGCCCGTCATTTCGCCGAGGCGCTCGAGGACCGCCGCATCCGGCAGTGCCTCCAGCCTCCATTCCCAGTTTTCCTCGGCGGTGCCGGGCAAGTTCGTGCGCGCTTCCGATCCGAGGCCGAGCAGGTCCTGGACCGGAGCGATCGCCAGATTGGCTACCGACGACCAGACGCCGCGGATCATGTCCCAGTGGATCTCGCGCCCCCCGTCCTTCACTCCCAGGTACGCGAGCGCCATCCGGCGCTCCCTCTCGCACTGCTCCTTCGCTCGCTGCGGGGAGCCGCAATCGTGGAACCAGGCGAAGCTGGTGTCGTTGTCGTGCGTGCCGGTGTAGGCGACCGAGTTGCGCTCGTAGTTGTGCGGCAGGAAGGTCCGCGCCTGCGGGTCGGTGCCGAAGGCGAACTGCAGCACCCGCATCCCCGGGAACCCGAAGCGCTCGCGCAGCACCGTCACTTCCGGAGTGACCTCGCCCAGATCCTCGGCGATCAGCTGCGCCGGTCCCAACGCCTCGAACAGCTTGGCTCCCGGGCCCGGTCGCCAGCGGCCGTTCTTCGCGGTCTGCTCCCGGCCGGGCACTTCCCAGTAGCGGGTGAAGCCGATGAAATGGTCGAGCCGGACCGCGTCGAACCGCGCGAAGGTCTGCGCGAACCGCTGGAGCCACCAGTGGAAGCCGGTCCGCTCGAGCGCCTCCCAATCGTAGAGCGGGTTACCCCACCGCTGGCCGGTCGAGCTGAAGTAATCGGGGGGGACGCCGGCAACCACCGTAGGGCGGCCTTCCGCATCCAGGAAGAACAGCTCCCGGTGCGCCCAGACGTCGGCGCTGTCCTGGGCGACGAAGATGGGAAGGTCGCCGATCAGCCCGATGCCCAACTCGTGGCATTGGTCGCGCAGCGCCTGCCAGTGGTCGTCGAAGAGGTACTGCTCGAATCGCTGCTGGTCGATCTCCGCGCGCAAGGCCCGGCGGGCGCGATCGAGCGCAGCCCGATCGCGAGAGCGGAGCTCCGGCTCCCATTCGGTCCAAGGGCGGTCGCCCCGCGATCGCTTGATCGCCGCGTAGAGAGCGAAGTCTTCCAGCCACCCCGCGTTGGCGGCGCAAAAGGCTTCGAACTGGGGGTGATCGCCCGTCCGTTTGCCGTGCGCGGCGAAAGCGTTGCGCAGGTGAGGCATGCGCCAGGCGCGCGTCGCCGCGTAGTCGACGCGCCCACGGGGAAAGCGCGGGGCGTCCGTCAGGGCGGTGCGGGACAGGAGACCTTCCTCGGCCAGCCTTTCGAGGCCGATGAGCAGCGGGTTCCCCGCGAACGAGGAGTGCGCGCTGTAAGGCGAGTTGCCGTACCCGAGCGGTCCGACCGGCAGCATCTGCCACCAGCGCTGTCCAGCGCCGTGCAGCCAGCGCGCGAACGAGTGCGCCGTCGGTCCTAGATCGCCGCACCCGTGAGGACCGGGAAGCGACGTCAGATGGAGCAGGATGCCGCTTGCCCGCTCGCTGAGATCGAAGGCCATCCTTGCCCCACCGTCGAACCGGAATCGATGCCAGGAACCGACAGGCGGCTGTTTGTACCGCGAATCCGGTCACCTGGGGGACCGGCCTTGGGCGGGGATGAGATTTGCCACGACCGATGTTACATTTCCCGTTCCGCACGTGTTGCGGATGGGGCGGCAAGGTGCCGTCCAAACAGCGAAAGAAAGTGTTGCAATGGTTACTGGTACCGTGAAGTGGTTCAATGATGCGAAGGGGTTCGGGTTCATCGTGCAGGACAACGGCGGCCCGGACGTCTTCTGCCATCACACCGCCATCCAGGCGGACGGCTTCCGCTCGCTGGCCGAAGGGCAGAAGGTCGAGTTCGAGGTGCAGAAGGGGCCGAAGGGCCTTCAGGCCGCGAACGTCCGCATCGTCGCTTGAGCGGCGATCGGACGGTGTAAATGGGCCCGGCCTTCACAAAGGCCGGGCTTTTTCGTTATCTGGAGGACGCGTGCAGCCGAGATCGAACAAGAGACAGAAGGAGCTGGCGCGTCTCGAGCGGCGCAAGGAGAAGGACGAGCGTCGCGAGCAGCGCAAGAAGGAGCGCGCCGAGCGGGTGGTCCCCGAGGGCGAGGATCCGGACATCGCGGGCATCGTTCCGGGGCCGCAGCCGAAGGGGGAAGAAGAGGAACTCTGATTACGAGACCGCCTCCCGCACCGGCGCTACCGCCGGATTGGCGAGAAACTCCTCCAGCTCGTCCTTCCGCGCCGCCGCGTCGCGCTCGCCGAGCTGCAACAGCTCGGTCGCATATTCGACGTCGAACAGCAGATAGCTGAGCATGTCGGAGGGGTCCCCACGCCCCGCCGCTTCCCCGAGCCGCCGCAGCAGGTACCCCGCCGGGCCCGAGAGCCGGGCGCGAACCGACGGTCTGCCGAGGATGTGCTCGGCCAACGACGCCAGGTCGTGCGAGGGGCGGATGAACACGTCGGCCACCGGCCGTAGCCCACCTCCCGCGTTCTGAAGCGCGACTGCGAGGGAGCTGGGCATCGCGTGCGAGACGCGCGCGAGCTCGTGCAGCGCCGCGTTCACCTGCCGCAGGTTGGCCAGGTCGTTTTCCACCCGGTCCAAGAGCAGCGCGTCGAGAAGCTTGCCGAAGAGATAGAGCGGCGAGGAGAACGCTTTCTGATCCTTGGCGTCCTGCCGTCCCGCGCGCGGCGCGGAGACCGGCCTGGGGGTGCGCAGGCCGACCACCAGCACGCGGCCGGCGCCCAGCTTGAGCGCGGGCGCGATCGGCGTGTTCTGGCGCAGGCTGCCGTCGGAGTAGATGCGGCCGGCGACGCGGACGGTGGGGAAGATGATGGGGATGGCGGCGGAGGCGAGCGCGTGCTGCGGAGTGAGGCGCACCACGGTCCAGTCGATGGCGCGGTCGCCGGAGGAGCCCAGTCTGTGCGACTCGTCCTCGGTCTCGATGAACACGACCGTGTGGCCGGTTTCGACATCGGTGGCCGACACGGTCACGCCGAGGACCCGGCGGTCCGAGACACCCTGGTGCAGACTGCGCCAGGGGATGACCGAGCGGACCAGCTCCGCCAGGGGCGCGGCGTCGAGCAGGCTGCGGGGACCGCCGTCGCGCGCCGACCCGAGGATCCAGCGCATCAGGCCGCCCAGATCGCTCCAGCCGAGGCGGAAGATCTGCTCGAGGCCGAGCTGCCGCCAGCGCTCGGCGAGCTGCCCGACGGCGAAGTCAGGCATGTCGTGGTGGGCGGCCACGGCGCAGGCATTGATCGCGCCCACGCTGGTGCCCGAAAAGATCCGCGGCCGGGCAGAATCGCCCAGCCGCGGTACGAGCTTCCCCAGGACATACCGGAGGACGCCGACCTCGTAAGCGCCGCGCGCGCCGCCTCCCGACAGAACGAGCGCGAGCGGCGAGTCGACGTCCGTCATGAGATCAATTTAACAACGGACCGGCGCTAGAATCTGAAATCGAGGCCGCCGCCTACGTAGAAGGCCTGATAGTTGAAGGCGCTGATGTTCGAGCCGCCGCCGCTCCGGGTCTTCGAGGTGAGGGGAAAGTCCGCGTCCGCCTCGAGGTAGACCTTGAACAGCAACAGAGGGATGTTCAGTCCGACACCCAGCCGCGCATCGAGAAGCTCGCGCTCGCCGGTCGCGGTCTCGACGTTGATGGGCAGCGCGCCGCGGATGTAGATGGGCAAGAGCGGCGGGGTGATGCGGACGCCAGGGCGCACCACCGTTCCGATGCGGCTGCTCGCGCCGGCCGGTGAGCTGAGGAAGAACTGCTCCGCGAGCTCGAGGTCGAAGGAGAGGAACGACCCGGGTGTCCAGTAGCTCAGCATGACGTTGCCCGCGAACGGCCAGTTGTCGCTGATCCAGTGCGTGCCGGCGTCGTCGTGCGTCGCGACGTTGGCTTCCAATCCCAGCCGCAGTCCGACGTCGGCGCGGGCGGCGAGCGGTGCGGCGAGAAGCGCAGCGGCGAGAACGAGCTTTTTCACGATGGGCCTCCGTGACGGTCCCTATTGATTGGACCACCCCACGGCGGTTGCGGCCACTTTTCAGTCGCGGCGGAAGCCTACGCGGAAAGCTCGAGCATGCGCTGCACCGGCGCGAGCGCGCGCAGGCGCAGCTCCTCGGGCAGCGTGATCTCCGGCTTCCGATCGCGCATGCAGAGGTAGAGCTTTTCCAGAGAGTTGAGGCGCATGTAGGGACAGATGCTGCAATTGCACCCGCTGCTCGGCGGAGCGGGGATCAGCTCCGCATCGGGGCGCGCCTTCGACATGAGGTGAAGGATTCCGACCTCGGTCGCGACGATGAAGCTCTTCGCCGGGCTCGTCTTCACGTACTCGAGCAGTCCTCTCGTCGACCCGACGAAGTCGGCGATCGCGAGCACGCTCGCCTCGCACTCCGGATGCGCGATCAGCCTCGCCTCGGGATGACGCACTTTGAGCTTCTGCAACTGCCGCTCGGTGAACTGCTCATGCACGATGCAGAACCCTGGCCACTTCACCAATTGCCGGCCGGTCTTCTTCTCCACCCAGGCGCCGAGGTGGCGATCGGGGGCGAAGACGATCTTCGTCTGGCGCGGGAAGCTGTTGACGATCTTCTCCGCGTTGCTCGAGGTGCAGATGACGTCGCTGAGCGCCTTCACGCCCGCGGAGCAGTTGATGTAGCTGATGACCTTGTGGTCCGGATAGCCTTCCAGCCACTTCGCGAACTGGTCGGGCGGGCAGCGGTCGGCGAGCGAGCAGCCGGCGTCCAGGTCCGGCAGCAGGACCTGCTTGTTCGGGTTCAGGATCTTCGCGGTCTCCGCCATGAAATGGACGCCGCAGAACACGATCACCTTCGCGCCGGTCCTCGCCGCCTGCTGCGAGAGCTGGAGCGAATCGCCCACGAAATCCGCGAGGTCCTGGATCTCCGAGTCCTGGTAGTAGTGGGCGAGGATCACCGCGTCGAGCTCTCGGCGGAGCCGTTCGATCCCGTCCAGCAGAGCCTGTCCCTGGGGCACGTCGGCCATGGGCCTATTTTAACGTGGCCTCGACCAGCTCGCCGAGGCGGGCCACCACCGCGCGTCCGCCATCCTCCGCGTGGCCGAACCGGTAATCGCTGCGGCCCGCGGGAAGCTCGTCGCACATCGAGAGATCGAGGCCGTCGCGGAACGTCGCCGCCGTCACGGCGCGCCCTTCGATGACGACGCCGACGGGAGCATGCGCCTCGAGGCGCGAGAGCAAGGCCTTCTTCACCGGGCGGGCCAGGGCCTTTGGCACTCGCGCGACGAGAACTCCACGGGCCTCTTCGCGCGCCTGTGCGGCGAGCGACTCCACCGGAGCCAGCGCTTCCTGGTGCTTGCGCGCCAGCTCGTCGATGCGCCGCTGAAGCGTCGAGGGGATCTGGCCCCGGACCAGCGCCTGGACGATCTGCTGCCGCAGCGACTCCCGCTGCGCGGTGCGAAGCTCGGCGGCGGCATGATCGAGCGCATTCGAGAGCCGCGCCGCCTGGAGCGAGATGGCATGCCCCCGCCCGGGGCTGTCCGCGGCCCGCGCGTCCTCGTCCGCTTCCGGCCAGGGAGGAACGCCGTTGCGCAGGAACTTGACCGCGGAGAGGAGGCCGTCGAGGTCCGCGTGCGCGACGACCACCTCCACCTGCCCCGCCTTGCGCACCACCTCGGGCGTCACCAGCTCCGGGCAAGCGTGCGCGATCCGATTCGGCACCAGCACGAACCGCGGGTCGTGGCGGAACCGCGACCAACCGACGGGATGCTCGTGGTGATCGATCCAGATCGCCAGGCGATCGCCGAGCGCCTCGATGAACGGGAGCGTGCTCTTTTCGAAGTTCTCGCCGGCCGCGAACGCCACGTCGACTACCGCCACCCGACCCTGCGCTGGCGGGGCGGGCAGGTTCCCGGGCTGCTCCACGAACGTCACTTCCACGCAGTTGTCTTAACGCTGGTCCCCCGTCAGGCGCGAGGCTAAGCTGAGGCGCGCATGCAGAACCTCCGCGACAAGCTGCTGAAGGCCGGGCTGGTGACCGAGAAGCAGGCGCAGGAGGCCGCCAAGGATCAGCGGCAGGGGGCCGCGAGGCCGCATCGCGAGCGGGAGAAGCAGGTCTCCGAAGAGGAGCGGCAGCGCCGGGAGGCGTTCGCGGCCCGCGAAGCCGAGCTGGCCGAGGAGCGCCGCAAGGAAGCGGCGAAGCAGGCCGAGGCGCGCATGCAGTCGGAGCGCGCGCGGCGCCTGCGTCAGCTGGTGGAGACCCACCGCATCCGGGAGGCGGGCGAGATCTCCTTCCACTACGTCCGGCGCAGCGGGAAGATCGGGCGGCTCGACGTCTCGTTGAAGACGCAGAAGGATCTGGAGCAGGGTTCGGCCGCAGTCGTGGAGGATCCGGGATCGCCTGACTGCGCGGTGGTTCCGGGTGAGGCGGCGATGCGGATCTACCAGGTGGATCCGCAGGCAATCCGGTTCTGGTACGGCCCGGAAAAGCCCATCGGCTTCTCCGATGCGGGCGAATGAGTCACTTGCTGCGCCGGTAGCGGACGATGGCGAGCCCGAAGGTGACGACCGCCAGGGCGATGGCGATGCCGTAGCCGACGCGCGGAGGCAGCGACCCCGTCTGTCCCAGTCCGGCAAAGAGCAGCACCATCAGCACGAGGAAGTTGATCAGCGCGCCCATCAGGCGTGACCGAACGGGTCGGCGCGCCGCAATATCTCCAGGACTTGCGGGTGCGGCTGGTCCTCGCTCATCGCGGCGACCAGGGCCGCGTGCCGCGCGGAAGACACCGAGCGCACCATCTTCAGGGTCGGCGTCAGCTCGCCCGTCTCCAGCGACGGCGCCTCCGGGACGAGGGCAATGCGCCGGACCCGCTCGAAGTGCACCGATGCGAGCAGGTTGGCGGCCTGCAGTGCCTCGACGATCGCGCGCCGCAGCTCCGGAACCTGGGTGAGGCCCGCGATGCCTTCGGGAACCTCGAGCTGCCGCTCCTCCAGCCACGGCTGCGCCTCGCCCGGCGAGATCCAACAGAGGGCCGTCACGAACGGCTGCCCGGCGCCGAGCACCACCGCCTGCTCGAGCAGGGGCGTCGCCGCCAGCATCCTCGCTTCCACCTCTCCGGCGGAAATCTTCTCGCCATTTTCCAGCTTGAACACGCCGTCGAGGCGGCCGTGCAGCTCGAGGCCGGTCGGGGTCCATTCGCCTAGATCCCCGCTGCGCAGCCAGCCGTCCTGGATCGCGGCTGCGGTGTCGGCGGGGCGGTTGCGGTATCCGCGCATGACTTGTGGCCCGCGCACGAGGATCTCGCCGCGCCCGGGAAACCCCTCGACGGGTTCGAGCTTCACGGTCGTTCCGGGCAGCGGATGGCCGACCACGCCCGGAGTCCGCTGCTGCTCGCGGCGCGTGATGGTGGCGCACGGCGACGTCTCCGTCAGTCCCCATCCTTCCAGCACGGGCACGCCGTTCTCCTCGAACCATTGGAAGGCCGGCCGGCTGATCGGGGCGGCGGCGCTGAAGGCGAAGCGCAGCGACCGCAGCGCCTGGCGCAATTTCGCGTCTTTCTTCGCCCGGCCGGTCAGTCCGTTGTAGACGCGGGGAACGGCGAAGTACACCGTCGGGCGCACGTCGATGACGTTCCGGGCCAGGGCTTCGAGGTCGCGCCCGCGCGAGTCGTCGATCACCAGCAATGCGCGGTGCCAGAGCGCCATCAAGCGTTCGAAGAGCGCCCCGAAGCAGTGGTGCCAGGGCAGCCAGCAAAGGAAGACGTCGCGGTCGCTCACGTCCCAGACGGCGGCGATGGCGGACTGCTGGGAGAGGGCGTTGTGGTGCGTCAACTCGACGCCCTTCGGGGCGCCCGTGGTGCCGCTGGTATAGAGGAGGAACGCGGTGTCCTTGGAACGCGCCTCGACCGCGGGTTGCCCGGCGGATTTCTCCAGGGAGTGAAGGGGGATTCCGCGGGCGTCGTCGATCAGGGGGCGATCGTCGAGCACGACGATCTTCTCCAGCCGGCGCGACCGCGCGAGCTGGTGCTGCTGTACCGCCGTACCAGCGACGGCAACGCGAGCGCCGGAGTCATTGAGGCAATGGTGCAGGACGTCGGGCGAATAGCCGGGAAAGATGGTCGCGACGGCCGCTCCGAGCGTCTGCGCGGCGAGCTCCCCGATCATCATCTCGGCGGAGTTGTGAGCGACGAAGGCGACCACGTCGCCGCGCTTCACCCCCAACGAGGCGAGCCCGGCCGCGACGGCGCGGCGGCGCGCGTCGAGGGCGGACCAGGTGAGGTCCAGCCAGCGGCCGGAGGGGCCGCGGTACCGGACCGCGGGGCGGGGCGGATCGGCCAGGGCGCGCCCTGCGATCAACTCGGGGATGGTGTGGAAGGGCACCGCCGGCAGAGGCGGTCCGCTGATCTCTTTGCCGACCATCGGCGCGGAGTCTACGCCCCCGTGCTGGAGGAGCAAGGAGGGCCCTGCCGGATTGATTCCCGGCCGGGCCGAGCCTAATCCTCCGCTCCCGGAGGACTCCATGCCCACCAAGTACCTGCTCCGAGAGGACCAGATCCCCCGCCATTGGTACAACATCCTCGCCGATCTCGCGTCGCCGCCGGCGCCGGTGCTGCATCCGCAAACCCGCAAGCCCGTCGGGCCGCAGGACCTCGCGCCGCTGTTTCCCATGGCCATCATCGAGCAGGAGATGAGCACCCGCCGCGAGGTGTCGATCCCCGACGAGGTCCGCGGCGCGCTCGCGCTCTGGCGGCCGTCGCCGCTCTTCCGCGCCGAGCGGCTGGAGCGGGCGATCGGCACGCGATCGCACGTCTATTACAAGTACGAAGGCGTCTCACCGTCCGGGAGCCACAAGCCGAACACCGCCGTGGCGCAGGCGTTCTACAACGCGAAGGAGGGGGTCAAGCGCCTCGCCACCGAGACGGGCGCCGGCCAGTGGGGAAGCTCGCTGGCGTTCGCCGGCGCGCTCTTCGGGCTCGAGGTGACGGTCTACATGGTGCGCATCAGCTACGAGCAGAAGCCGTACCGCCGCTCGATGATGCAGACCTGGGGCGCGAAGGTCTTCCCTTCGCCCACGGACAAGACGAACGCGGGGCGCGGCATTCTCGCGAAGGACCCGCGCTCCAACGGCTCGCTCGGCATCGCCATCTCGGAAGCCGTCGAGGACGCGGCGACGCACGAAGATACGAAGTACTCGCTGGGCTCGGTCCTCAATCACGTCTGCATGCACCAGACCGTGATCGGGCTGGAGGCGCAGGAGCAGATGAAGCTGGCCGGCGAGTATCCGGATGTGGTGATCGCGTGCCACGGAGGGGGCAGCAATTTCTCCGGCATCGCGCTGCCCTTCGTGCGGGACAAGATCAACGGGCGCAAGGTGCGCCTGGTCGCGGCGGAGCCGTCCAGCTGTCCCTCGCTGACCAAGGGCGTGTACGCGTTCGATTACGGCGACACGGTCGGCATCACGCCCATCGTCAAGATGCACACCCTCGGGCACGACTTCATGCCGCCCGGGATCCATGCCGGCGGCCTGCGCTATCACGGCGCGGCGCCGCTGGTGTCGCGCCTGCTGGACGACGGCCTGATCGAGGCGGTGGCGTACCCGCAGCGGGCATGCTTCGAAGCGGCGGTCACGTTCTCGCGGTCGGAGGGGATCATTCCCGCGCCGGAGAGCTCGCACGCGATCAAGGCGGCCGTCGACGAGGCGAAGAAGGCGGATGCGGAGGGAAAGGCCCGGGTGATCCTCTTCAATCTGTCCGGGCACGGGCACTTCGATCTGGGTGCCTACGACCAGTACTTCGCCGGGAAGCTGGAGGACTTCGAGTATCCGCGGGAGGCGGTGGAGCGGTCGATGGCGAACCTGCCTCGGGTGGAGGGGTGAGCGGGGCCGGCGGATCGATCTCTGCCCTTTTCGATCTGTCCGGCCGGCGGTTCAGCCGGATGAACCGGCTCCGTCAAATGGAGGAGCCGTCGGTTCAACTACCTGAAATCACAGCGAAGAGTGCAACGGAGCCATTTGGTTCAGCCGGCTGAACCGCCAACCGGTTGAACCAAGAAATGGGCAGAGATCGCTTCCGGA
>Ga0070699_100006062_pt1 | contig 10568 bp, 10 predicted proteins | sample KBSK1503metaG_FD_65473 | JGI IMG/M metagenome (GOLD analysis project Ga0070699, IMG submission 65473) | Corn, switchgrass and miscanthus rhizosphere microbial communities from Kellogg Biological Station, Michigan, USA - KBS K1-50-3 metaG | ecosystem: Host-associated > Plants > Roots >...
TGGCCGGGTTCCACAGCCTCAACTACTCGATGTTCAACCTAGCGCACGGCTACGCGCACAACCAGATGACCGCGTTCGTCGAGTTGCAGGAAGCCGAATTCGCGGCTGTGGCGAAGGGATTCACTGCGATCAAGCATCAGCGCGAGGTTGGCACCAGCTATTTCGACGCCGTCACGCAGACGGTTCAGGGCGGCCAATCCTCGACGACCGCGCTCAAGGGGTCGACCGAGGACGAACAGTTCTTCGACAAGCCGAAGGCGGAGCTGTCGGTCGCGAACGCCTGACGCTCATTTTTTTGCGAACGCGCGGCGCGGCGCCCGGAAGGGTCCCGCGCCGTTTGCTTTGGTAAGGGCCTCTGAGCTGGTCCGCGCGGCTGTGACAGAGGCTTTCCGGGATGAGATGCGCGAAGCGACGCGCAGCGCCTGGCAGGGCCCACGGGCGAGCGGCGCGACAAAGCAGATCGCCCGTGCCGTTGGCAAATGAGCCCCGTCCCTCCGGGTTTCCGGCGCAATGGCGTCATCTGCGTTGTTGCGCGGCTTGCGAATAGGATGAATTATTCGCTGCGCCGGCAGTTGGCAAATGAGGCCTAGCATTTGAAGCCGATTGCGCCAGCAACGCGGCTCATGTGGGCCAGTTCAGAGGTCACCTACTCTGGATATTCTCGACCTCGTCCATTAGAATCCCGCGTCGGCCTCCGGGCCTTTCACGCGATCCAGTCCTGTCCCGAAGCCGCTACACGCGTCGAGCCGGTCGGGCCCAAGTTGACGGCGATCGGAAGCCAAGTCACCAAGTCAGACGAACGCACCATGAGTGAAGAACTATTCCGCGCTCCTCAGCAAGGCGTTATCAAGCGCAGCTTCGACCGATCGGCTTTCGGTGCCGTACGCGCGCTGTCGGGGTGCTACACGGGGTTTGTGCTCGACCGATTGGGCAAGCTGGGATTCATGAGTCCGGCCATGAAGCCGCTGAGCCCCGGCACAAGGATCTGCGGCCTCGCGACGACGGTCCTGGGAGCCGAGCTGGAAGTGCGGCGAATGGCCATCAACCTGGCCCAGCCTGGCGACGTCCTGATGATCGCCGCGGGAGGCGTGACGGACTATGCGTGCTTCGGCGACGCGACAGCGCTCCGCATGCAACTCAAAGGTATGGCAGGTTGCGTCATCGACGGATCCACGCGCGACGCCGCGTCGCTGCGGGAGACAAAATTCCCGATTTTTGTGAAAGGCGTTACCGCAAGGAACTACCACTATCCCTACGGCGGGGATCACGGTGCCGTCAACGTGCCGATCGTCTGCGACGGCGTGCTCGTCCACCCGGGCGATGTCGTGCTTGGCGATGACGACGGGATCGTCGTCGTTCCTGCCGCAGTCGCGGTTACGCTGGCGCAAACGATCGAGCGCGAATTAGCGGCCGAAGAGGCCACGCGCAAGGCCATGACTTCCTTCAAGCCCTATGACGTGCAGGGCGTCCTGGCCAAGCGCGGCTATCGGTTTGAGGATTAGCGGAGTGAGCCGGGAAGCAGGGGCCGCGAGCGGAGCGATGCGGAGATGCGACCAGGCGAATCGACGCTTGAGGCCGACGCGCTATGTTTCGATTTGATGCGGTAGGCGCAAGGGAGTAGAGGTGCATGTCGGGTAATCGTGGCGCGTCGGTCGACTTCTATTTCGACGGTCGCGTGGTCACGGGGCGTTCTGGCCAGAGCGTCGCAATCGCGCTCTGGGACGCCGGCATCCGCGCGCTTCGCCTCAGCCCGGTAGACAGTGCACCGCGCGGGATGTTTTGCGCGATCGGGATCTGCCAGGAGTGCGTAGTCATGATCGATGGCGTTCGCAGGCCGAGTTGCGTGACGGTCGTGCAGCCGGGGATGCGCGTGCTCTCGGCTCCCGAGCTCTCGACTGGACCGGGACGCTGAGCTCCAGCCACGACCTGATCGTCATCGGAGCCGGCCCGGCTGGAGCCGCCGCGGCTGTCGCGGCAACCGAGTGCGGTTTATCCGTGCTTGTGCTCGACGAGGGTCGGGCGGGCGGCGGGCGGATTCATCGTCCACCAGATTCGTGGAGAGAGCACTCCGGTACTTCGCAGGTCGACTCGGCCGAAGGAAGGGCGCTGCGCGCGGAGCTCTCTTCGTGCGGCGCCGAGCTTGCCTTCGAGCATTGCGTCTGGCACCTTCGCCTGCTGCCGGGGAACGCGGACCATCCGCCGCGCTTTGAAGTATCAGTGCTCGCACCCGAGGGTCAGCGGCAAGCCCAAAGTCGAGCCCTGGTGCTTGCGCCCGGCGCCATCGAGCGTTTCTACCCGCGCCCCGGCTGGACGCTGCCCGGCGTGGTCGGACTCGGCGCGGCAGCGCTCATGCTCAAGGCCGGCGGTGTGCTCCCCGGCAGGCATGTGGCGGTTGTGGGGCCCGGTGCGCTCGCAGTATCCGTGGCCAAGCTCATCGTCGATGCCGGCGGCGAGGTGGTCGCGATCTGCGACCCGAATCCCTTGCGTGCCTGGGCGGAGGCGCTGCCGGCGATGGCGCGGCACCCCGGCGGTCTCGCTCACGGCGGCGCCTGGCTGGCCGGGCTCGCGCTCAAGGGTGTGCCCATGTACCGCGGGTGGGACGTGCGCGCCATCCATGGCGAACGTGACGTCGACGGCGTAACGCTCGGTCGCGTCGATGGTCAGTGGCGTCCGCTGCCCAAAGGGGAACGAACCATCGCAGCGGATGCGGTCTGCATCGGTTACGGACTCGCGCCCGCGACCGACCTCTATCAACTGCTCGGCGCCGCGCGGCGCTACGAACCCGCTTTCGGCGGCTGGGCACCGGTGCTCGATCGCGGCCAGCGCAGCGATGTGCCAGGCCTGTACGGCGCGGGTGACAGCGCCGGTGTGTTGGGCGCCGCGGCGGCGCCCGGCACCGGGCGAATCGCCGCGTTGTCGGCGGCGCTCGATCTCGGCCGCCTCGACGCCGCGACCTATGAGCGCAAGACCGACGCGGCGCGGCATCGTCTCGCCCGCGCCACGAGCTTCGGTTTTGCCGTGACTCGCCTCATCCAACCCCACGCCGCCGCAGTGGGATGGGTGCCCGATCACACGATCGTGTGCCGATGCGAGGACATCCACGCCGATGAGCTGCGCGCGGCGATCGCCGCCGGCGCGCAGGAGATCAACGCGCTGAAAGCGGCAACGCGCTGCGGCATGGGACCGTGCGGCGGTCGTGTGTGCGCGGAGGCGGCAGCCGCGTTGCTCGAATGCGCCGGATTCTCGCGCGAGCGCATCGGCCAGTTCACCGCACGCGCGCCGCTGCGTCCCTTGCCGCTCTCCGCGCTCACCGGAAGCTTCGACTACGGCGACATCCCGTTTCCGCAAACGGCGGATACGTGACGACTTCGTTTGATGCAATCGTCGTTGGCGGCGGCGTGATGGGCGCGGCGGCGGCCCTGCAGCTTGCCGAAGGCGGCATGCGTGTCGCCTTGTGCGAGGCGCGTCAGCTAGCGATGGGCGCGTCGGGAGTGAACGCCGGCACGCTGTCCATGCAGACCAAACGCGTGCCGCTGATTCCGTACGCACTGCGCGGCTATGAGTTGTGGAAGCGCGCCGGCGATGCCGTCGGCTTCAAGGAAACCGGCAGCCTCACGCTTGCGTACACCCAAGGTGAAGCCGAAGGCCTCGTACAGCGAATGACCGCGAGACGCAATGCCGGGGCGCCCATCGAATTGATCAGCGTGACCGCTGCCCGCGCCTTGGAACCCGGTCTTCGCGAGGGCCTGGTGGCGGCGAGCTATTGCGCCGCCGACGGCTACGCGAATTCCAGCCTGACCGGCGTCTATTACCGCGGCCGGCTGCGCGCAGCTGGGGTCGACGTGCGCGAGCTCACGCCCGCGTGCGCGATGGTGCCCGACGACACGGGTGTGACCGTGAACACGCCCGCGGGCCCCTTGCGTGCCGCGCGTGCGCTGCTGGCAACGGGGGCTTGGGCAAAAACGATGAGCGAGCAGATCGGCGCACCCTTGCCGATCCGTCTGCGCGTGAATACGGTGTCGGTCACGGAGCGCATGCCGACGCTGATCAAGACCGTCGTTGCGCACGCGTCGGGCCTGCTGACGCTCAAGCAGGCCGTCAACGGTACCGTGTTGATCGGCGGCGCGTGGCAGGGACGCGGGTCCCCCGACACTTGGCAGGGAGACATCGTGCCCGAAACGCTTATCGCCAATCTGCGCCTCGCGCAGTACGTCCTCCCGCGGCTGGCGGAAGCCCGGGTGTTGCGCTGCTGGACGGGATTCGAGGCGCAAACACCCGATTCGGTGCCGCTGGCGGGACCGATGCCCGGCATGAGCAACCTGTTCGTGCTTTGCTGCGTTCGCAGCGGCTATACCATCGGCCCTTACATCGGCCGACTCATGGGCGACCTGATGCTGGGCCGCGAGCCGGAGATGCCGCTGTTTGATCCGGCGCGTTTGGTCAAGGCGACGGAGAAATAGCACGCGCGAGATATGGCCGCTTCGACGCAGCGTGTGTTTTTCGCGCTCTGGCCCGACGAGCCGGCCCGCGCGATGATTGCCGGCGTTGCGCGCGAGGTCGCGCTCGAAAGCGGCGGCCGCCCGACGGTGCTGAACCACATCCATCTCACGCTGGCGTTCGTCGGCGAGCAGCCGGCGATTCGGGTCGACTCGTTGCGCCGTCTCGCCGGCGTGGTCCGCGCACGCGCCTTCATGCTGGCTCTCGATGAAATCGGCGGCTTTCGGCGCACGGGCATCGCCTGGCTGGGCTCGTCCACGGCGCAGCCCGGGCTGGCGGCGCTGCACGACGACCTCGCGCACGCACTGCAGTCTCGAGGATTTCCGGTCGACGCTCGGCCCTACGCACCGCATCTGACGCTGGCGCGGCGCAGCACCACCGTGATCGATCGCCGCTTGTCGCAGCCGATACGCTGGCGCGTGAACTCGTTCACTCTGATGGCGTCCGAGCTGGCGCCGAGCGGTCCAGCGTACCGGACGATCGCCGAGTGGCCGCTGGTGGCGGGTTGAGGGCGCCTGTACGGCAAAAAGGGCCGCGATTTAACCGACCGCGGCAACTCGCGAGGAACGGTAAATCTTCGCAGCGAGGCTGCGCCGCCAGTTGCTCAGGCGCCCTTCAGCCCCGCGCGGTGCTCTTCGCGCTCGCGCGCCGCGCGTTGGCGCAGGACCTGAACTTCGGTCAGCGAAGTAATGGGCGCAAAGCCGGGCTGCCCGGTCGCGTCGAATTCCGAAGCGGTCGCATCGAAATGCGGCATTGGGACGATAGCCGATGCCGGAGCGTATCTCGCGAACGGCGCTTCGCGCGATTCGGCGCGCCGGTCGCGGCGGCGCGCAACGGCTTCCTTCAAGACGCAGGCGAGCACGCCGAACGCACAGCCCCCGCCGATCACGGCACCGACGCCAAGTCCTATGGCGCCGCCCGCGGCGACGGTCGCGACCAGCAGCGCGAGTCCGGCAATGCCGGTGCAAGCTCCGATGACGTCATGCGTCCAATGCTTCGTTGCGGTGTTCATGGTTCCTTCTCTCCTGTCGCCAGCTTGCCGGTTTGATGCTTCGATCGGCTTGACCGGATTCACCGGTCGGTCGATGGATGGCTGCAGGTTACGGGCACCGTGTTACCGGCTCAAGAAGGACGCGACGAATCCCGCGTAACGCGGGATGAAGTGCGGTGACGGAGCGTGAACGCGGCCAGCGCGCACGCGAACGGGAGCCTCAGCTCGCCTCGTCGCCCCGCGCGACGGGCCTTTCCGGATCCGCGATCCACTCGCTCCAGGAACCGGGATACAGACGCGAGCCAGGCAACGCGGCCACCGACATCGCAAGGACGTTGTGGCATGCCGTGACGCCCGATCCGCAATGGTGCACGACGGCCGACGGCGGAGTATCGCCGAGCAGCGCCGCGAATTCCGAACGCAGCAGCGCTGCGGGCTTGAAGTTCCCCTGCGGCGTCAGATTCTCGCCGTACGGCCGATTGTGCGCGCCCGGAATGTGCCCGGCGACGGGATCGAGCGGCTCGAGGTCGCCGCGAAAGCGCTCGGGAGCGCGCGCATCGAGCACGAACAGCGATCCGTCGTTGAGATGGCGCGCGATTTCGTCCGCTGTCGCGGCCGGTCCGGGGCCCATCGGTACGAACGTGGCTGATCGTGGCGCCGGCAACTCGCTCGTCTGCGGCCGCCTCTCGGCGGCCCACTTGTCGAGGCCGCCGTCGAGCACCGCCACGGCGTCGTGGCCGAGCCAGTGCAGCAGCCACCATAGCCGCGACGCCCACATGCCGCCATTCTGGTCGTAGGCGACCACCTGCTTGGTAGTGTCGATTCCGGTGCGGCCGAAAGTCGCAGCGAGCGCGGAGACCTCGGGCAGGGGATGGCGACCGTTGCGGCCGGTCTTGGCACCGGACAGATCGCGGTCGAGGTGCAAAAACGCCGCGCCGGGAATATGGGCCGCACGATACGCGCGCTCGCCGGCATCGACATCGGTGAGATTGTGACGGCAATCGACGATGACAAACGCGGGGTCGTCGAGATGCCGCGCGAGATCATCGGTGGAGATGAGCGTGGTGAAGCTCATGTCGCTGGCGCGACCAAGCTGCGCCGGTCAGCGCACCGCAGGTTGAGTCCCTGGCAGATGCGGCTCGAGCTCCCGGTGCAGGAACTCATGAAAGTGCTGCATGCCGTCTTCCATCGGCGACTGGTAGGGCCCGACCTCGTTCTTGCCGGTCCTGTACAGCGCGCACCGGCCCTCGTCCATGCGCTCGGCGATTTCGTCGTCCTCCGCGGCAGTTTCCATATACGCGGCCTGTTCGGCCTCGACGAACTCGCGCTCGAACAGCGCGATGTCCTCGGGATAGTAGAACTCGACGACATTGGTCGTGCGGTCGACGGCGCGCGGGAGCAGCGTGCTTACGATCAGCACGTGCGCGTACCACTCGAGCATGATGTTCGGATAGATCGTCACCCAGATCGCGCCATGCTTCGGCGGCTCGCCGCGGTAATACTCGAGCACGGCCTTGTGCCAGCGCTCGTAGGCCCGGGTGCCGGGTTTCGCGAGTGCGTTGTTGACGCCGACGGTCTGCACCGAGTAGCGCTCGGCAAACTGCCAACGCAAGTTATCGGTGGTGACGAACTGGCCCAACCCCGGGTGGAACGGGCCGACATGATAATCCTCGAGATAGACCTCGATGAAGCTTTTCCAGTTGTACTGGCACTCGTGGATCTCGACGCGGTCGAGCATGTAGCCCGAAAAGTCGAAGTCCTTGGCGACGCCGATACCCGCGAGCTCGCTCGCGACGTCGCGTCGCCCGTCGAACAGCAGCCCGTGCCAGTTGGCAAGCGGGGTACTGTCGAGCTTGACACAGGGCTGCTCTTCGAAATGCGGCGCGCCGAGCAGCGTGCCTTTGAGGTCGTAAGTCCAGCGGTGCACCGGGCACACGATGTTCTCGGCGTTGCCGCGGCCCTTGAGCATCACCGCCTGGCGATGGCGGCAGACATTCGACAGCAGCTCGACGCCGCCGGCGTTGCGAACGAGCACCTGTGCGTTATTGCGCCAGGCCAGCGCATAGTAATCGCCCGGATTGGGTACCATCAGCTCGTGCCCGACGTAGCCGGGACCGGGATGGAACAGACGCCTCTGCTCGAGTTCGAACAGCGCGGGATCGCAGTACCAGGAAACGGGCAGCTGCGAAGTGGCCTGTCGCAGCCGATCCGCAGTGGCGAGATTGGACATCGGCCTTTTCCTTACGTAACCAACCCAACAATAAGGGGCGAGAATCCCCGCCCCTCAACCGCTTTGCTAAGTCAGCCCGCCACGGGACAACCCCGTGCACAAGGCCGCGTCGTCAAATCCTGCGTCATTATAGCCGCGGACCGGTCGCCGGTCCATATCGAGCGTTGACTGGCGTCGACCAAATGCGGTACTTTGATCCGCTTTTCAACAGGTTGGTTCCGCGCGGGTCGCGCGTCGCGCGCGCACCGAGAAACCACCTCCGTTGCCGATGGCCAAATCGCCCGATCCGACTCCCCAGACGTTCGAAGCCGCGCTTGCCGAGCTCGAAACGATCGTCGCGACCATGGAGGATGGCCAGTTGCCGCTGGCCGAAGCGCTGGCGGCGTACAAGCGTGGCGCCGAGCTGCTGCAGTATTGCCAGGCGGCGCTCAAGGACGCGCAGCAGCAGGTGCAAGTGCTGGAGCGCGGTGTTCTGACAGCCTTTGCGCCCGGAGAACCAGACGCCGGGACGAAGGTTTCCGATCGGTCCGGCACAGGCGAGGCCGATGCATCCTGACGTCGCCTGGGCTGTGTGGTCGGGCGAGCGCGCGCGGCGAGTCGAAAGCGTCGTCGACGGCTTCCTGCCTTCAGCAACCGAACCGCCGCAGCGCCTGCACGAAGCGATGCGCTACGCCGTGCTGGGCGGCGGCAAGCGTGTGCGCGCGCTGCTCGCCTATGCCGCAGGTGAGCTCACCGGCGCGGACCCGGCTGTCGTCGACCGTGCGGCGGCCGCGGTCGAGCTGATCCATGCCTATTCGCTTATCCATGACGACCTGCCGTGCATGGATGACGACGTGCTCCGGCGCGGCAAGCCGACCTGTCACATAGCATTTGGCGAGGCGACCGCGCTCCTCGCTGGCGACGCCTTGCAGAGTTGCGCCTTCGAAGCGCTGGCGGCCGCGCGCTTGCCCGATCGAGGACAGGCCGTATTGCTGCTCGCACAGGCCGTCGGTTCGCGTGGCATGGCCGGCGGACAGGAAATCGATCTCGCTGCCGGCGGCCAATCCCTCGATCTGGCTGAACTCGAGCACATGCATGCACTCAAAACAGGTGCGCTCATCCGAGCGGCGGTTCGCCTCGGCGCGGATTGCGGCCGGCCGGTGAGTGCCGACGAGAACGACGCACTCCACCGTTACGCGTCGGCCATCGGGCTGGCCTTCCAGGTCGTCGACGACGTCCTCGACGTCGAAGGCACGGCGCAGAGTCTGGGCAAGACCGCGGGCAAGGACGCGGTGCAGCGTAAGTCAACGTATGTAACGCTGATGGGCCTGGCCGCTGCTCGGGAGCGCATCGAAACGCTGCGCGTGGAGGCGCGAACGGCGTTGGCAGACTTCGGGACCGAAGCGCGCCGGCTCCTCGAGCTCGCGGACTGGATCGTGGCGCGCACGCATTGATGGACCGTCTCCTCGAACAGATCAACGATCCAGCCGACCTGCGCCGGCTGGATGCGGACGAGCTGCCGCAGCTCGCGCGCGAGTTGCGCGAATTCATTATTGCGTCGGTGAGCCGCACTGGGGGCCATTTGTCCTCCAACCTCGGTACCGTAGAGTTGGCGATCGCGCTGCATTACGTCTTCGACACGCCGCGCGACCGCCTGGTGTGGGATGTCGGTCACCAGACTTACCCGCACAAGATCCTGACCGGCCGCCGCGAAGGCATGGCGACGCTGCGGCAATGGGGCGGCATTGCAGGCTTTCCCCGCCGAGTCGAAAGCGAGTACGACACTTTCGGCACCGCGCATTCTTCGACGTCGATCTCCGCGGCGCTCGGCATGGCCATTGCCGCCAAGCGCAAGGGCGAGAAGCGCGCCGTCGTCGCCGTGATCGGCGACGGGGCGATGAGCGCCGGCATGGCCTACGAGGCGATGAACAACGCCGGCGGCGCCGATGTCGACCTGCTGGTGATCCTCAACGACAACGACATGTCGATCTCCGAATCGGTGGGCGCGTTCAACAACTATCTCGCCCGTCTGCTGTCCGGTCGCGTGTACAACACCATGCGCCGCGGCGGCAAGGAGCTGCTGGCGAAGCTGCCGCCGGTCAAGGAGCTGGCCAAGCGCTGGGAAGAGCACACCAAGGGCATGGTGCTGCCCGGCACGCTGTTCGAGGAGTTCGGCTTCAACTACATCGGTCCGATCGACGGGCACGATCTCGACACACTGGTAAAGACGCTCTCGAACGTGAGACAGCTTTCCGGTCCGCAACTGCTGCACGTGATGACGGGCAAGGGACACGGCTATCCGAAAGCCGAGGCCGATCCGATCCTCTATCACGGCGTGACCAAGTTCGACCCCGCGGTCGGCTACGCTCCCAAGCCGGCGACGAAGCCCACGTACACGCAGATCTTCGGCGACTGGCTGTGCGACATGGCGGCGCGCGACGTGCGGCTGATCGGCATCACGCCGGCGATGCGCGAGGGCTCGGGACTGGTGCGCTTCTCGCAGGAGTTTCCCGACCGTTACTTCGACGTCGGCATCGCCGAGCAGCATGCGGTGACGTTCGCCGCCGGGCTCGCCTGCGAAGGATTGAAGCCCGTCGTCGCGATCTACTCGACGTTCCTGCAGCGCGCGTACGATCAGTTGATCCACGACGTCGTGCTGCAGAACCTCCCGGTGGTCTTCGCGATCGACCGCGGTGGGCTGGTCGGCGCGGATGGTCCGACGCATCACGGGAGCTTCGATCTCACCTATCTGCGTTGTCTGCCCAACGCGACGGTCATGGCGCCCGCCGACGAGAACGAATGCCGGCAGATGCTGACCACCGCCTTCACGCTCGATACGCCTGCCGTGGTGCGCTATCCGCGCGGCGCGGG
>Ga0070699_100006065_pt1 | contig 10567 bp, 9 predicted proteins | sample KBSK1503metaG_FD_65473 | JGI IMG/M metagenome (GOLD analysis project Ga0070699, IMG submission 65473) | Corn, switchgrass and miscanthus rhizosphere microbial communities from Kellogg Biological Station, Michigan, USA - KBS K1-50-3 metaG | ecosystem: Host-associated > Plants > Roots >...
GGATTTCGAAACTCAACCTGGTGGGCTGGTCATGGGGAACAGCGATCATGGCCGGCTACACGATGAGTAACAACGACAAAGTCAACAAGCTGGTGCTGTATGCCCCGCTGTGGCATCTCAAGGCCCCGCCGCCGTTCAGCGGCGCTGGCGCGTACCGCACCGCTTCCCGTGATGTTGTGCGCCAACGTGGCATTCGCGGAATTCCGCCGCAAGCAGTCGAGGAAGTCAGCCCGACTGCGTGGTTCGACGCCTGGTGGCGGGCCACTCTCGCAACCGATCCTGCGGGCGCGAAGCAGAACCCGCCGATCGTGCGGGCGCCCAATGGCGTGCTCAAGGACATCGTCGACTATTGGGGCGCCGGCAAGGCGACGTGGGAGCCGGAGATGATTCGCGTTCCGACGCTGCTGATCCTTGCTGAGTGGGACCAGGACACGCCGCTGTACATGGCGCAGGAGGTGTTCGCCAAGCTGGTCAACGCACCCTACAAGCGTCATGTGGTGATCGGCGAAGGCACGCACACGGTCGCCCTCGAGAAGAACCGTACGCATCTGATCAACCAGGTACAGAGCTTTCTTGACGAGTAGTGGCCGCGTGGAGCTGCAACGAATGGGGCGAAAGGCCACGGTTGGGCGGGCTTTTGGCTCCTGAACCGATCCACTAAGATCGTCCGCCGGAATTTCCTGCTCTGGAGGATGGACATGAAGAAAATTCTGATGGGGACCGTGGCCCTCAGCGTGCTCGCCTCGACCCCGGCCCTGGCCCAACAATCGATAAAGATCGGATTCATTAGCACCTTTAGCGGGCCGGTGGCCGCGATCGGCGCGGACATGCGCAATGCCTTCGAGCTTGGGCTCGACCATCGCGCCCGTAAGCTCGGCGGCCTGCCTGTCGAGGTGATCTACGAGGACGATCAGACCAAGCCCGAGGTCGGCGTGCAGAAGACCCAGAAGCTGATCGAATCCGACAAAGTGGATTTCGTCGTCGGCTACATCTGGTCGAACGTGCTGCTCGCCTCGCTTAAGCCGCTCATTGACTCCAAGACATTTACGATCGTCACCAACGCCGGCGCCTCGCAGCTCGCGGGCGAGCTGTGCTCGCCATACGTGTTCTCGACCTCTTGGAACAACGACCAGACCCCACAAGCGGTGGGCCTCTATATGAACCAGAAGGGAGTCAAGACCGCATTCCTCATCGGCCCGAACTACGCTGCCGGCAAGGACATGCTCGAGGGCGTGGCCGCGACCTTCAAAGGGGAAATCATCGGCCGCGAGCTGACGCGCTGGCCTGATCAACTCGATTTCTCCGCCGAGTTGTCGAAGGCGCGTGCGGCAAAGCCGGATGCCATTTTCGCATTCTATCCCGGCGGCCCCGGCATCCAGTTCATCACGCAATACGCGCAATCGGGCCTCAAGGGCCAGATTCCGCTCTACACCGCTTTCACGATCGATGCGCTTTCGCTCCCGCGGCTCAAGGAGCTCGCTGTCGGAATTCCCGGCGCACAGCACTGGGTGCGAGATCTGTCCAATGAGGCCAACAAGCGTTTCGTCGAAGATTACCGGGCTCGGTACAAGAGCGACCCGGCGTTCTACGGAGCCCAGACCTATGATGCCGTGCCCCTGCTCGATGGCATCGTGAAAGCCGTCAACGGCGATCTCAGCAAGAAGGACGAGATGCGTCGCGCGGCAGAGAAGGCCGATTTCAAGTCGGTGCGCGGAAACTTTAGGTTTGGGCCCAATCATATCCCAATCCAGAACTTCTATCTTCAGGAGGCGGTGAAGGACGGCGACGAATACCGTCTGAAAACCGCCGCGACGATTGTGGAGAACGATCAGGACAAGCACTCGCAGAAGTGCAAAATGCCGAACTAACCCCTGGCCTGGGTACAAGCTGCAAGACGGCAGAAGCGCGTGCTTCTGCCGTCTTGTTTTGCGCGGTCCGCCATGGCCTGATTTGCAAGGCGCGGGAGCAAGGCCATCCGGCAGCCGACAGGGTCAATTTTTGCCAGAGTTCGCGGGGGGACGGCCCGACAATGTTGTATCTGATCGAGCAGTGCCTCAACGGCATCCAGTTGGGCATGCTGCTATTTCTGCTCGCAGCCGGCCTGACCCTGATCTTTGGCATCTTGGATTTGGTCAATCTGGCGCACGGCTCGCTCTACATGCTCGGCGCGTACTTCGCCGCAACATTTGCGGCGCTCACCGACAGTTTCCTGGCCGGCATCGGACTGGCGTTGCTCGCGACGCTGGTGGCCGGAATGGCGCTTGAGGTGATTGCGATCCGGCCGCTCTACGGACGCGATCACCTTGACCAGGTGCTCGGCACCTTCGGCCTGCTGCTGTTCTTCAACGAACTGGTGCGGCTGATCTGGGGGCCGGCCGGCCTGACGCTGTCGCTCCCGCCGGAGATGCTCAGCGCGGTTGAGGTTCTGCCGGGAGTCTACTACCCGCTCTATCGGCTGGTTATCATTCTGGCGACGCTGACGGTTGCGCTCCTGCTGTATGCGTTGGTGATGCGCACGCGCATCGGCATGCTGATCCGCGCCGGTGCCTCCAACCGCGAGATGGTCGGCGCGCTCGGCGTCAATATTAAGCTCCTCTACACCCTCGTATTCGGGCTCGGTGCCGCCCTCGCCGGTTTTGCCGGAATGATGCAGGCGCCGTTGGCCTTCGTCCAGATCGGCATGGGTGAGAACATCCTGATCCTCGCCTTCGTCGTCATCATCATTGGCGGCATTGGTTCGATCCGCGGCGCCTTCGTTGCCGCGATTATTGTCGGGATCATCGATACGATAGGCCGCGCATTTTTGCCGGATCTCATCCGCCACTTCGTGAGCTACAGCGCCGGCTCCAGCGCGGGGCCCGCACTTTCCTCGATGCTGATCTACACGCTCATGGCGGCCGTGCTGGTCTTCCGACCGGAAGGTCTGTTCCCGGCGGCTCGCCGATGAGCGGCCGGCTGAGTCCGCGCAACGCCTTTGTTGCAGGTGTGATCACCATCCTCGCGCTGGTGCCGGTCTATGCCGAGGCAACGGGCAACACGTTCATGGTTTCGCTATTCACGCGCATCGTCATTCTGGCGATCGCGGCGGTGAGCTTGAATCTGATCATGGGCTTCGGCGGAATGGTGAGCTTCGGTCATGCCGTCTATCTCGGAATCGGCGGTTATGCGGTCGGCATTCTCGCCAAGGAAGGCATCGATTCCGGCCTGCTGCAATGGCCGCTGGCGCTCGCGGCTTCGGCACTGTTCGCGCTGGCGGTCGGTGCGCTTTCCCTACGCACGCGCGGCGTCTATTTCATCATGATCACCCTCGCTTTCGCGCAAATGGTTTATTACGTCGCGATCGGGCTCGACCGGTACGGCGGCGACGACGGCATGACCATCTACAAACGCAGCCAGTTCGGCGGACTAATCGATCTCTCGAACAAAATGGCGTTCTACTATCTCTGCCTCGCGTTGCTGCTGGCGACGATCTACATCGTCTGGCGACTTGTGCATTCTCGCTTCGGCATGGTGATCCAGGGCGCGCGCTCGAACGAGCGGCGCATGCGGGCGATCGGGTTCCCTACCTACCGCTACAAGCTGCTCTGTTTCGTATTCGCGGGCATGCTTTGCGGGCTCGCGGGCGCGCTGCTTGCGAACCATACCGACTTCATCAGCCCGGCGCTGATGCACTGGACGCGCTCCGGCGATCTCATCGTCATGGCCGTGCTCGGCGGCATGGGGACGGTGTTCGGGCCGGTCATCGGCGCGGTGGCGCTGCTGGTGCTGGAAGAGCTGCTCTCGGGCATCACCGAATACTGGCAGATCATCCTCGGTCCGCTGTTCCTGCTGGTCGTGCTGTTCGCGCGCGGCGGCATTGACGGTCTGCTCGCCGGGGTGCGCCGTGGCTGACGCGCTCTTGGAAATCGAGGGTCTCAGCAAGCGCTTCGGCGGCGTGGTTGCGTCCGACGCGATTGCGCTCGCCGTTCCGCAGGGCGAGCTGCACGCGATCATCGGACCGAATGGCGCCGGCAAGACCACACTGATTGGCCAGCTCGCTGGCGAGATCGTGCCCGACGCGGGACGCATCGGCTTCGCGGGTCGCGATATCACGGGTTTGCCGATTTTTCGCCGCAGCCAGCTCGGCCTCGCCCGCTCGTTCCAGATCACCTCGCTGTTCCTCGATTTCACCGCGATCGAAAACGCCGCGCTCGCCGTGCAGGCCCATGCCGGTCACTCCTTTCGCTTCTGGCGCGACGCGCGCAGCCAACCTGAGCTGCGCACGCCTGCTCGTGCAGCGCTCGCGCGCGTAGGGCTTGCCGGCCGGGCCGACGTCATCGTCTCCAAGCTGAGCCACGGCGAGCACCGCCAGCTCGAGATCGCGATGGCTCTTGCCACGACGCCGCGCATGCTCCTGCTGGACGAGCCGATGGCCGGGATGGGGCCGGACGAGAGCGCGCGCATGGTCAAGACGCTACGCGAGCTCAAGCGCGAACTCACCATTCTGTTGATCGAGCACGATATGGAGGCGGTGTTCGCGTTGGCCGATCGGATCACGGTCCTGGTCTATGGCCGCATCATCGCGTCCGGCACGCCGGAGGCGATCAGGGCCAATGCCGAGGTGCGGCAAGCCTATCTCGGCGAGCAGGAGCAGCGTCATGGCTGACAGCTCGCTGCTCGAGGTGTCGAACATCGAGACCTGCTACGGCCTGAGCCAGGTGCTGTTCGGCATGTCGCTTGCCGTCGCACCGGCCGAGATGGTGACGCTCATGGGCCGCAACGGCATGGGCAAGACCACGACCGTGCGTTCGATCATGGGTCTGACGCCGGCCATGACCGGCTCCATCCGGTTCGACGGAAGGGAGATCCGCGGGCTGTCGGCTTATCAGGTCGCCAAGCTCGGGATCGGGCTGGTGCCGGAGGGCCGGCAAGTCTTCCCCAACCTCACCGCGCGCGAGAATCTGATCGCGACCGCGGCCAATCGCAGCAGCGCGGCCAAGCCGTGGACCTTGGACAAGGTCTGCGCGCTGTTTCCGCGGCTGGCCGAGCGCACCGCGAATATGGCGAACCAGCTCTCCGGCGGTGAGCAGCAGATGCTGGCGATCGGCCGCGCGCTGATGACCAATCCTCGGCTCTTGATCCTCGACGAGGCGACCGAGGGGCTTGCGCCGCTCATCCGCGCCGAGATCTGGCAATGCCTCACCCAGCTCAAAGCCGCCGGCCAGTCGATCTTGGTGATCGACAAGAACGTCGAGGCGCTGATCCGCATCGCCGACCGCCATTATCTGATCGAGCGCGGCAAGGTGGTGTGGACCGGCAGTTCCGCGGAGCTCGCGGCCGCGCCGGCGATACAGCACCGCTACTTAGGCGTCTGATAACTGCATTTGTGCATCTAATGGCTCGCCGGCCCGCAGCGGTCCGGCGCCGAAGCGGCAATCAACGAAACGGTAACCGGTTGGTAACCGCCATGGGGTCCAATTCGCCGCCGCATTGAGGATCTTCCATGGGTAAGCACGAGATTATCAAGGATACGCCTTCGTCCTCCAGCGAGGCCGCGGTCCTGCCGACGCCGGTGAGCGAACCGGATGCGACCGTAACACCCAAAATGGCATTGGCCGGCGTCGATCCGGGCAAGGTCGAGATGCCCAAGGCCGCGACGATCAGCGCGCCGCGAATTGAGATTGCCGAAACCAACACCGACACAATAGCGGCGGGGAAGATCGAGCTCGCGAACATCGAGGCTCCCCACCTCGCACCGCAAATCGACGAGCTTAGGCCGTCATCGGGAGGAGACGCTGCGGCCACTGATAATGCTGCCCCGGAGCCTGCCGAGGAGAGCGCTGCGCCTTATGTCAGCCGATTTACGGTGCTGGCGGCGGCGCTCGGCGCGATGGTGGGCGCGCTGGTAGCCTACGGCCTTGCACGGCCCGGTGTCATCCCCGCCGTCGCGGCGGGGCGAACGGCCCTCGAGGAAATCCAGGCGCTCAAGGAGAACGTGGTGCAGGCGCGGGTCGAGCTGGCGGCGCTGAAGGTCAGCATCGATTCCGCCAACCGCAACACGGGCGCCCAACTCAGCAGGATCAGCGAGCGCATCGACCGCGTCGAGCGCAGTCAGGCCGAGCCGGCGGCCAAGCCCACCAAGGCCCTCGACACGCTCGAGCGTCTTTCGCGCGGCGAGGCCGCATCCAAGGATGTCACCGGCTCGGTCGTGCCGGCCGCGAGCGGGCTGAACCAACCGGCCAAGCCGGCGGCGGTCGAAGGATGGGTGGTGCGCGATGTTTATCGCGGGACTGCCCTCATCGAAGGCCGCATGGGCGTCATCGAGGTCGATCAGGGCGACGTCGTGCCCGGGCTCGGTCGCGTGGATGCGATCCGCAAGCAGGATGGCCGCTGGGTGGTGGTGACCCCAAAAGGCCTCATCATGCCAGCGCGCTGATCGACCGATCGCCGGATCTGTTTCTCGCGGGCGGCGTTTGCGGACGCCGCCCGTTTGCTTGCGGCTGCAGCGCCCGTGGCGCCGCATTCGAATCCGTGGCAAACTTTGTGCGACGCTTGAATGGGGGCTCCGGGCGTCCCGCGTTCACGCACGATGGCCGACGGCTCACACGCAAGGATCGCTGCTATGCCCGGCATGGCCCCTCTTGCTCGAATAATGGCGCTCGCCGCATTCGGCGGGCTGTTCTCATCGCAGCTCGCGGCGTTCGAGCGAGTGCAGGCGCCGCCGGCGAAGCCGGAAATGACGCAGAATTGTCCCGGCCTCGTGGCCTTTGACGTTCCGCGCATCATTCCCGCTGCGTTCCGCCTGGCGCTCACCTCGGAACAGGTCCGCCTCACCTATGTCGGCCACTCGACGTTTCTGATCGAGAGCCCTCAGCTCGTGCGCATCGCAACCGACTACAACGATTATGTCCGCTCCCCGGTTCGGCCCGACATCGTCACGATGAATCACGCGCACACCACCCATTTCACCGATTACCCCGATCCGGCCATCAAGTACGTACTGCGGGGCTGGGGGCCGACTCCAGATCAGCCGGCGCGCCACGACATCACGGTCAAGGACGCGCGCGTGCGCAACGTGCCGACCAACATCCGCGACTGGCGCGGCGGAACCGAGCGGCACGGCAACTCGATCTTCATCTTCGAGATGGCGAATCTGTGCATCGCCCACCTCGGGCACCTGCACCACACGCTCAACCAGCAGCAGCTCAACGAGATCGGCCGCGTGGACGTTGCCCTCGTCCCGGTCGACGGCAATTTGACACTCGATCTCGAAGGCATGATGGAAGTTTTGCAGGCGCTCAAGGCGCCGCTGATGATCCCTATGCACTTTTTCAATCCCTACAGCCTTGAGCGCTTCCTCGAACGGGCGCGGCAGAATTGGGCGGTGGAAATGAGCGAGATCCCCTCGCTGGTCGTGTCGAAAACGAGCTTACCGACCACGCCCAAAGTGATGGTATTGCCGGGGCACTGAGCGGCGTAAAGCCGGGGTCAGGCGCCCGGCGTGAAAAAGCCGAGCCACAGCGCGCTCAGAACGATCACTCCCAGGGCCAGGCTCACGCACAGAACGACCAGCACGGGACGGTCAAGAAATCCTGCCCGCGCCTCGACCGAGGTCTCGACCTTGCGTCCCTTCTCGTCGCGCATGACGTGCTCCTTGCGCGCCGTCACCCTTGCAACGTTAACGCCGGGCGGTGGTGCCGGTTCCCTTCGCACCGCGGCGTCGCAGCGAAGCGGTGGGAAGGCTGGCAGACACTGCGTTTGATCCTGTAAGGTCGAGCGGGACGCCGCGGAACGAAGGAAATAGGAAACGGGCATGTTGAGCGCCGAGCAGAATGATCTCATCACCCGCACCGGCCCCGGCACGCCCGCGGGCAAACTGATGCGGTGTTACTGGCAGCCCGCGGCGCTGCTCGACGAACTGTCGGGCAACCGGCCGGTCAAACCCGTTCGCCTTCTCGGCGAAAACCTCGTGTTGTTCCGGGACGACAAGGGCCGTTACGGCTTGCTCGAGCGCGCCTGCCCGCACCGCGGCACCGATCTCGCCTTCGGACGGCTGGAACAGGGTGGATTGCGCTGCGCGTTCCACGGCTGGATGTTCGACGTCGAGGGCCGGTGCCTGGAGACGCCGGCCGAGCCCGAGGGCAGCCGAATGTGCGCCAATATCCGGCACAAGGCCTATCCGGTGGTGGAGAAGAGCGGGATCCTGTTCGCCTATATGGGGCCGGGCACGCCGCCGGCGTTTGCGCACTTCGACTGCTTCACCGCGCCTGCGACCCACACCTTCGCGTTCAAGGGCATGATCGACTGCAACTGGCTGCAGTCGTTGGAAGTGGGCATCGACCCGGTCCACACGTCTTTCCTGCATCGCTTCTTCCACGACGAGGAGCCGGCGCGCGGCTACGGCAAGCTGTTTCGCGACAAATCGATCGACTCCGAGATGCCGATGACGCGGATCCTGCGCGAATTTCCGCGCCCGCAGATCGAGATCGAGTCGACCGACTACGGCATGCGCGTGGTCACGCTGCGCCGGATCAGCGGCGCCAATACCCACGTGCGCGTCACCAACCTGGTATTCCCGCACGCCTTCGTCATTCCCATGTCGAGCGAGATGACGATCACACAATGGCACGTGCCGATCGACGACAACAGGCACTACTGGTACGCCATCTTCACCAGCTTCGGCGCGCCGGTGAACAAGGATGAGATGCGGCGCCAGCGACTCGAGCTCTACGAGCTGCCCGATTACATCCCGCGCAAGAACAAGAGCAACGATTACGGCTTCGATCCGCACGAGCAGGAGCAGGAGACCTTCACCGGCATGGGCACCGACATCAACGTGCACGACCAATGGGCCTGCGAGTCGATGGGGCCGATCCAGGACCGCAGCAAGGAACATCTCGGGCAGTGCGACAAGGCGATCAGCGCCTATCGCCGCATCCTGCGCGGCGCCATCGATGAGGCCGGCCGTGGCGGCAGACCGCTGATGGTGCTTGATCCCGCCGCCGCCGCGAAGATTACCGGCCCTGCGGCCATCGACGGCATCGGTCCGAGCGAGGGCTGGGAAGTCTACTGGCAGAAAACCGATGAGGCCCGGCGCAAGGCGTCGAGCTGGGCGCAAATCAGAGGTCAGACGTCAGTGATTATAAGTCAGGACGCGCATTCTAACACCTGACTGCTGATTATTGATCTCTAGAGCGCTCACACGTCGACGCTGGCGGTGAGCGCGTTCTCCTGGATGAACTCGCGGCGCGGATCGACGATGTCGCCCATGAGCTTGGTGAAGATGTCGTCGGCTTCGTCGATCGCCTTCACGTTGACCTGGAGCAGCGAACGCGCGTTCGCGTCGAGCGTGGTCTCCCAGAGCTGATTCGGGTTCATCTCGCCGAGGCCCTTGTAGCGCTGGAGTGTGAGGCCTTTGCGCCCGGCATTGGTCACCGCTTCGAACAAGCCGACCGGTCCGTGGATCGGGATATCTTCATCCTTGCGGTGGAGCGTAGCCAGGCGCGGATAGGTCTGCTGCAGCGTCGAGGCATGCTCGTCGAGCTTGCGCGCATCAGCCGAGCCGAGCAGCGCGTGATCGAGGATCGCAACCTCCTTGACGCCGCGCACTGTGCGCTCGAAGCGGAAGCCTTCTTCCTTGAATTCGCCCCGCCAGCCACGCTCCGTCTCTTCAGACAGCGCATCGAGGCGGCGCGCGATGTATTTGGCCGCCTCCACCGCCTTCTGCGGGTCGCCGAAAATGTCGGGGGTGAGCACGCCCGCGATCGCCGCCTGCTCGACCACCTGGCGATTGTAACGGCTATGCAGGCCATTGAGCACGTTGCGGATCGCGCGCGCCTGCTCGACCAGCTGTCTCAAATCCTCACCGGCGCGATGCTCGCCCGAAAACAGCCGAAGCACCGCCTCTTCGAGGCCGCTGGCGATGAGATAGTTCTCGAGCGCCCGCTCGTCCTTGAGATACTGCTCCGACTTGCCGCGCGCGACCTTGTAGAGCGGCGGCTGGGCGATGAAGAGATGGCCGCGATCGATGATGTCGCGCATCTGACGGTAGAAAAAGGTCAGCAGCAGTGTGCGGATGTGCGAGCCGTCGACGTCGGCATCCGTCATGATGATGATCTTGTGATAGCGCAGCTTGTCCGGATTGAACTCCTCGCTGATCCCGGTTCCGAGCGCGGTGATAAGCGTGCCGATCTCTTGGCTGGACAGCATCTTGTCCATCCGCGCGCGCTCGACATTGAGAATTTTTCCACGCAGCGGCAGCACTGCCTGGAATGCGCGATCGCGGCCCTGCTTGGCGGAGCCGCCCGCGCTATCGCCCTCGACGATGAACAATTCGGACTTGGTCGGATCGCGCTCCTGGCAATCGGCGAGCTTGCCGGGCAGGGAAGAGACATCGAGCGCGCCCTTCCTGCGCGTGAGCTCCCGCGCCTTGCGCGCGGCCTCGCGCGCCGCCGCCGCCTCGACCACCTTGCCGACGATGACCCTCGCCTCCGCCGGATGCTCCTCCAACCAGTATTGCAGCGCCTCGTTGATGATGTTCTCGACCACGGGACGCACCTCGGAGGACACGAGCTTGTCCTTGGTCTGC
>Ga0070699_100006066_pt1 | contig 10567 bp, 4 predicted proteins | sample KBSK1503metaG_FD_65473 | JGI IMG/M metagenome (GOLD analysis project Ga0070699, IMG submission 65473) | Corn, switchgrass and miscanthus rhizosphere microbial communities from Kellogg Biological Station, Michigan, USA - KBS K1-50-3 metaG | ecosystem: Host-associated > Plants > Roots >...
GGGATCTCGCAACAAGCTCAACTTCAGACGTTCTGTTCGCGCTACGCGCTCACTGCGGGCGGCTCGCCCGCTCCGAGCACCGGGAGGTGCGAGGGATCTCGCAACAAGCTCAACTTCAGATGTTCGCGCTACGCGCTCACTGCGGGCGGGCCGCCCGCTCCGAGCACCGGGAGGTGCGAGGGATCTCGCAACAAGCTCAACTTCAGACGTTCTGTTCGCGCTACGCGCTCACTGCGGGCGGGCCGCCCGCTCCGAGCACCAGGAGGTGCGAGGGATCTCGCAACAAGCTCAACTTCAGATGTTCGCGCTACGCGCTCACTGCGGGCGGGCCGCCCGCGGTCCCAGTGAAGAGCTTGAGTGGTCAAGCGAAAGTCGTCATTGTTCTTAGCTGGGCAGACGCACGATCTTCACTTTGCTTCCTTCTTCGAGGGTATTGATTCCCTCAGGTACGATAATCAGTGCTGTAGCCAGCGCGAAAGCGACGAAGTCAGAAGACCCTCCCCACTTCAAAGCAAAGGCAATGAGTTCACCATCATCGTTGGTAATCAGCTGAGCAGGAAGATAACTTTCGCGTTCAATCGCGCCTTTCACGCTACGGGCGAGCACGGCCGTCTCTTCTTTCAAGGCCGGTTCAGACGCACCCTGCATGGCGCGGAGCGCCGTGCCTGCAAACAGATTGAAGGTTACGGAAACTGAAACAGGATTGCCCGGTAGACCAAATACCAACGTCCCGTTGGGCAGGCGCGCAAATACTGTTGGTTTACCTGGACGAAGAGCGACACGTTCGAAGAACACTTCCGCCCCTAGATCTTTCAAGGCTGACTTCGTGAAGTCGTAAACGCCCATTGAAACCCCGCCGGAAGTTACGACCATATCACACGTTTCAGCAGCAGCCGAGATGTGGCGTTTTAAGGTTGTTGTCTCGTCGCCGGTCAATGGCAGACGCTCAACGGAGGCGCCTGCGAGTTCCGCGTAGGCGGCAATCGAGTAGTTGTTTGAATCGCGAATTTGGTCCTGAGCCGGTTTTTGATCCACCGCGACAAGTTCACTCCCCGTTGCGAGCACGGCGACTCGCGGCTGTCCTCCGACTTGCACTTCCGCATAGCCAAATGAGGCCAGCGCGGCCATCATCGCCGGATTGATCCGAACTCCGGAGTGTAACACCGTCTGCCCCGAATTGATCTCGCTGCCCCGCCTGACAATCGACCTGCCAGGCTCGACACTCTTCTGAATTTCCACCACGGTGCCATCTTTGAGTTCGCATGTCAGCTCAACCTGTTGCACGCTATCAGCTCCGGCGGGTACGGGGGCGCCTGTCATAATACGCACGGCCTGACCCGCCTGCATCTGGTGATGCCAACCGCGTCCTGCAGCTGACTCTCCAACGATACGCAAAGACGTTGGTACCGTTGCCACATCCTCAGCGCGCACGGCGTAACCATCCATTTGTGAACGATCGAACGGAGGCAGATCAGAATCGGCGACAACCTCCTCGGCCAGGAATCTACCTAATGCATCAGCGAGCATGACCCGGTCTGCGGGAAGTATGGGAGCCTGCTGTCTAATAATATGAATGGCTTCAGCAACGGGAATCATTGCAAGGGCGGTCTCTAACTTTCCAACGTTCTATATAGAATCCGAAAGCGGGCGCGGTTTATTTTACATGAACCGCCTCGTTATAGCGTCCGAGCCAACAAAACAGTCGTGTCCTAATTTGTAGGGGCGTCCCTCCGTGGGCGCCCTTTCTTGAGTGACAGATCGGCAGGAATGGGGCACCCATGTCAAAAGACGCCCTTTAAGGCGATTTTGGAGTTCCGTTTAATAGCCCTTGGCTACCCGCCAACCACTTTGGCACATTCCGTTTACAAAACTTTACTTTCCTTGACCGAATCTTGACAGCATGATTACTCATCCGGACAGACAATAGCCTGATTCTGGGTACGAATGAGCATCTGAGAGAGATCACCGGCTGAGAGGATTCGGCAGGGGATGATCCCAACTGTAATTCTCTGCACTAATACGAGAGGCGATTATTTAATGAGTGAGAACGTTTCAGGGCCCGAACTCGATGAGCCTGAGCACGGTTTGAAAGACGCACCATCCTCCGCGAGATCGAAAGATGTTGTTCCACGAAAAGGCAAGACTCGATCGCGCATTGCACAGGGCGTGAGCCTGCTTCTCCTCGTGATAGTCGTGCTGTTGTTTTGGCATTTTCTCGGCGCCAAATCGGACAAGGCCGCAAGCAGAGCGCGGGGCGAAGTGATCCCGGTGGAAATAGCTGCTGCCACGCAAATGGACATACCGGTCCAGATCAAGAGCATAGGAAATGTCGAGCCGCTCTCAACCATTGCTGTTAGATCTCAGATCGAAGGGACGCTCCAGGCCGTGCACTTCACCCCCGGTCAGGATGTAGCGAAAGGTACTCTTCTTTTCACAATTGACCCGCGACCTTTGCAGGCGGCGCTCAGTCAAGCTGAAGCCAATTTGGCAAGGGCAATGGCCGCTGTCAGTCAAGGCAGAAACGTAGTTGCCAGGGACGAGGCAACAGCAGTGAATTCAAGAACGATCGCTAAACGCGACGCGGTACTGATCGAAGCCGGCGTGATCTCGCGTGAAGAGTACGACAATGCAGTATCAAAAGCGCAATCTGATGAAGCGACGGTGCGTGCCGATCAGTCTTCCGTGTCTACTCTCGAGGCCGCCGCCACAGCCGAGCAGGCAAACGTAAACAATGCGCGGGTGCAATTGAGTTACACGAGTATTCGCGCGCCGCTCAATGGCAAGACGGGAAATCTTGTCGTCACGGCAGGCAACTTAATACGGGCGAATGACACCACGCCAATGGTGACGATCACTCAGGCGGCGCCTGTCTATGTAACGTTTGCTGTGCCCGAACAGGACTTACTACGAATTCGACAGTATGCGGACTCGGGCGATTTCCGAACTGAGGTGGTGATTCCAGGAGACGAAGCCAATCCCGCTCAAGGGAAGCTTTCGTTGGTCGACAACACGGTTGATACGACCACGGGCACTATCCGTTTGAAAGCAACCCTGGACAATAACGATCGAAAACTTTACCCGGGGTTATTTGTCAACGTAGTGCTGACATTGGGCTATCAGCGCGAGGCCGTCGTTGTTCCTTCCCAGGCAGTTCAGATTGGACAGGATAGTTCCTATCTCTACGCAGTGAAGCCCGATATGACTGTTGAAGTCAGAAATGTGAAAGCAGGAACTAACGTCAACAACATGACGGTCATCGAAGAGGGAGTCAAACCCGGTGAGCAAGTAGTAACCGATGGCCAACTCAAGCTCGTGCCTGGCGCAACCGTCCAGCCTAAAACAGCGCAGCCTGGATCCGGTCAGCGGGGCGCGGGCTTCGGCAATCGACCGAACGGAAATGCGAATCCTGCTTCCGGCGCTAACCCAATCGCCGGTGGCAGTCCCACTTCAGCGAATCCTTCAGGCAATCAAGGCTACGGCGGCAAGGGCAAACGAGGGCCGTAAGGAATGTCGGAACTTTTCATTCAACGGCCCATTACCACCACGCTGATCATGGTGGGAATTGTTCTGTTTGGCCTGATCGGATATCGAGCTTTGCCCGTGAGCGATCTGCCGAATGTCGACTTTCCGACCATCCAGGTAACAGCGAGTCTTCCTGGAGCAAATCCAGAAACGATGGCGTCTTCGGTCGCGACCCCACTCGAGCGACAGTTCTCTACCATTGCTGGCCTCAACACGGTCAGTTCAACCAGCACTCTTGGCAACACTCAGATTACGCTCCAGTTCGATCTCAGTCGCAACATCGATGCCGCCGCGCAGGATGTACAAACGGCGATCGCTGCATCCGCGCGGCAATTGCCGACTGGCATGCCGAATCCGCCAACGCTCAAGAAGGTCAATCCCGCGGACCAGCCAATCATGTACCTGCGCGTCGCCTCGCCGACTCTGCCACTTTCCAGAGTGAATGAATTTGCCGATACATTGATTGCGCAACGGCTTTCGACGATTAGCGGGGTCGCGCAAGTGCTGGTGACTGGCGAACAAAAGTATGCGGTGCGTGTGCAATTGGATCCGTCCGCACTCGCCAGCCGCGACATTGGGATTGATGATGTTGCTACTGCTCTGCAGCGAGGCAACACGAACCTGCCGGTGGGCACGCTTTACGGCCTGCACCAGAATCTAACTGTGCAAGCGAATGGACAGTTGATGGATGCTGCTTCCTACCGCTCGCTTATTGTTGCCTATCGCAATGGCGCAGCTGTTCTCCTTCAAGATCTTGGTAATGTGGTTGACAGCGTTGAGAACAATCGGCTGGCGAGTCGTTACAACGGTCAGCAGGTTGTGACGCTGACGATTCAGCGCCAGCCGGGAACAAATACGGTCGCCGTGGTCGATGCGATCAGAAATTTGTTGCCTACGTTTCGCCAGCAACTTCCCGCTTCGGTCAGTCTCGACGTGCTTTATGACCGTTCGAGCTCGATACGCGAGTCTGTCAATGACGTCCAGTTTTCATTGCTGCTGGCTATCGTTTTGGTAGTACTCGTAATCTTTCTGTTTCTTCGTAATGTACGCGCCACGATCATTCCCACTCTTGCATTACCCACTTCAATCGTCTTCACCTTCGCCATCATGTACCTGTTGGGTTTCAGTCTCGACAACCTCTCGTTGATGGCGCTGACCCTATCGGTCGGATTTGTCGTCGACGACGCTGTCGTGATGTTGGAAAACATCGTGCGGCGTATTGAGTTGGGGGAAGCGGTAATGGAAGCCGCCCTGAACGGCTCGCGAGAAATTGGATTCACGATCGTGTCGATGACTGTGTCATTGGTGGCGGTTTTTATTCCCGTCCTGTTTCTGGGAGGAATACTGGGAAGGTTGTTTCGCGAATTCGCGGTCACGATCAGCGTCGCCATATTAGTGTCGGGGTTTGTCTCACTGAGTTTGACACCGATGCTCTGCAGCCGCCTGCTCAAAGCGGTGGGTCTTCATCGCGACAAACCGTCCGCTAAGGAGCCGGCTGAAGCGTCCGAAGGCAGTAAGAAAGATTCTGCGTTACCGGGGCGAAGAGCGGGGAACGGTGAGGAAGCAGAGAAACCACGCGGCTGGTGGACCTGGACCGAAAGAGCTTATGAGCGACTGGCAGGCGGCTATAAGTGGACTCTGGAGCTGGCCCTAAAACACCGGCCACTCGTTGTCTTAGTCAGCGTTGCGCTGTTCGTCGTGACCATTCTCCTCTTCTACATCATTCCAAAGGGATTCATTCCCAGCGACGATACGAGCCAGATTATTGGCTACACCGAAGCTGCCGAAGGAACTTCATTTGAAGAAATGTCTCGTCATCAGGAGCAGGCTGTAGATGTTATTCGGGCTAATCCGAACGTCGTGGGCGTGTTGTCGACGGTTGGCGCAAGCGACGTGAGCGCCGCAAGTAATACCGGCAATATATTGGTTCTCTTAAAGGACTCGTCCCAGCACAGCGCGGATGTTGATACGGTCATCGAGCAATTGCGTCCAAAACTGGCAGGGATCTCGGGCATGAGGGTTTACTTACAGAATCCTCCGCTGGTCCAGGTTGGGGGACAAGTGACGAAGAGTCCTTATCAACTGACGTTGCAAGGACCCGACAGAGATGAGCTTTATCATGACGCTCAAGAGCTGCAGAACAAGATTGCGGCATTACCTGAATTGCTTGATGTCACCTCCGACATCCAGATTAAGAATCCGCAGCTGAATGTCGAGATCGATCGAGACAAAGCCTCCTCAGTAGGCATCACGGTCCAACAAATTGAGGACGCGTTGAACGACGCTTATGGTACCCGGCAGATTTCAACGATCTATGCCACGACGAATGAATATGAAGTCATTATGGAAGTGAAGCCAGAGTACCAACGTGATCCTTCAGCATTAGGCCGGCTTTACATTCATTCGACCACACTTCCGTCGTCTACCGGTCAACCCGTTTCTGGTCAATCGGCTCTGACACCCTCTTTACAATCGGTATCAGCCTTGGCTGCGACTTCCTCAGCGAACCCGCCCGCTGGAGATCCAGCTCTAGCTCAGTCAGCCGGAACTCGTCTCGTGCCCTTGAGCGCTGTTGCCAGTCTTTCAACAAGTGTCGGGCCTTTGCTTGTCAATCATGTGGGCCAACTTCCTTCGGCCACGATCTCATTTAACCTGAAGCCGGGCGCCTCGTTGAGCCGGGCCACGGAAACAGTCCAACAGATCGCCAAACAGACTTTGCCACAATCAATCACGACGACCTTTCAGGGCACGGCACAGGTATTTCAATCGTCATTGCAGAATTTGACACTGCTACTTCTGGTTGCCGTGATGGTGATCTACCTGGTACTCGGAATCCTGTACGAGAGTTTTATTCACCCCTTGACGATTCTCTCGGGTTTGCCCTCTGCGGGACTAGGCGCATTGCTTACGCTGGTTTTGTTTGGTCGGGAGCTGGACGTTTACGCGTTTGTGGGGCTGATCATGCTCATCGGTATTGTGGAGAAGAACGCCATTATGATGATCGACTTTGCGTTGTCGGCGGAACGCGAAGAAGGCAAGGACACCGAAGAAGCAATCTTTCAGGCATGTCTCATAAGATTTAGACCAATCATGATGACCACGATGGCGGCGTTGATGGGCACATTGCCGATCGCTTTGGGATGGGGAGCAGGCGCCGCATCGAGACGTGGGTTGGGCCTCGCTGTTGTCGGCGGTCTCGCGGTCTCGCAAGTGATGACCCTATATCTGACCCCGGTTGTCTATATTTATTTTGACCAACTTCAGACGTGGTTGTGGCGCGGCAGAAAGAGTGAAGACGAACGAGACACGGCTGGTGGTGAAGATGACTTTACGCCCGCGAACGCTTAGTTGATTGCCAGCAGGCGCAGGTGCGAAGGATCTATACCGGCCAAGGTGCAATGTCCGAAAAAAAACTTACAGAACCGGGAGCGGTAGCGACCGCACTCAACCCAGGCGCCTTACGAGATGCAAAGTGGAGTGCGGTCGCTACCGCTCCCGGTTCTGTAACTCGGCGTAGCGTTGATATGAATAAGGCCGGGAAAGGTCCGTGAGAGATTATGCCCGATAAGCAACAAGAGAAGGGTGCCTCACGCACGAAACAAGCGGGCTCGCTTCCACACTCGCCCGGCATCTCCGAACTCTTCATTCACCGACCGATTACCACCACCCTGGTAATGATCGGAATCCTGCTCTTCGGATTCATCGGTTATCACGCGCTTCCGGTTAGCGATCTCCCCACCGTTGATTATCCGACCATTAACGTCAGCGCAATTCTGCCGGGCGCGAATCCGGACACGATGGCTTCGTCAATAGCCACTCCACTCGAGCGCCAGTTTTCCGGAATTGCGGGAATTGATTCGATCAACTCAACCAACTCGCAAGGATCGACCTCGATAACGCTGCAATTTGATCTCAGCCGCAACATCGATGCGGCCGCGCAGGATGTGCAAACCGCCATTTCTGCAGCGCTGCCGCAGCTTCCACCCGGAATGCCCTCACCGCCTAGCTTGCGCAAGTCCAATCCCTCGGATAGTCCGATCCTTTTCATGTCCTTGAACTCCCCCGTGCTGCCGTTGGCGACCGTTGACGAATACGCGGAAACATTAGTAGCCCAGCGCATCTCGATCGTTGATGGCGTGGCGCAGGTTCAGGTCTATGGCGCGCAGAAGTTTGCGGTGCGCGCTCAGATGGATCCCGAGGCAATGGCCGATCGTGGCATTGGTGTTGATGATGTAAGCGGCGCGATCAGAAATGGGAATCCGAATACTCCGGTCGGTACTTTGTACGGGCCATACACAAACCTCACGCTGAAAACCAACGATCAGTTGCCGGACGCAGCTGCCTTTCGGCCGCTCATCGTTGCGTTTCGCAACGGCGCGCCTGTGCGCTTGCAGGATGTAGCGAACGTTATTGACAGTGTGGAAAACAACAAAGTCGCCAGTTGGTTCAACGGCCGGCGCGGCGTCACCCTTGCCGTTCAGCGACAGCCAGGAACGAACACAGTCGCTGTTGTTGATGCTATTCGCCAACTAATGCCTCAGTTAAAGCAGCAGCTTCCCGCGGCCGTTAGCCTGGATATTCTCTACGATCGCTCAACATCGATTCGTCAATCAGTCAACGACGTTCAATTCTCACTGTTGTTGGCTATCGTTCTGGTAGTGCTGGTCATATTCTTATTCCTGCGGAACGTCCGGGCCACCATAATCCCCACCTTGGCTTTGCCCACTTCCATTGTCGGCACGTTCGCGGTGATGTACCTCCTCGGTTTCAGTCTCGACAATCTTTCACTCATGGCGCTGACTCTCTCAGTGGGCTTCGTTGTCGATGACGCAGTCGTGATGCTGGAAAATATAGTGCGCCGGATCGAGCACGGAGAAAGCGTATTAGAGGCCTCGCTGAAAGGTTCGCGCGAGATTGGCTTCACCATCGTGTCGATGACCGTATCGCTGGTCGCGGTATTCATCCCGGTGCTTTTTATGAGCGGAATCCTGGGACGATTGTTTCGCGAGTTTGCCATCACCATCAGCGCAGCAATTCTGGTTTCGGGATTTGTTTCACTGACTTTGACTCCGATGTTATGTAGCCGCCTGCTTAAAGCCAAAGGAGTCAGAGCCAGCATGGTAGACGAGGAAGCAAGCAAGCAGCAGAAAATTGACGCGACAAAGACGCAGGGTTGGTGGGGCGCAAGCAAGGGCATCTTTAATCGCGTGTTGCATCTTTATGAACGGAGCCTGCAGCGGGTCTTGGCCCACAGCCTACTCACCATATTGATAATGGTCGTGCTGGCGGGCGTAACCGTCTATCTGTTTATGAAGGTACCCAAAGGGTTCATACCCAGTGGCGACAGCGGTCTGCTCCTGGCGAGCACGGAAGCCGCCCAGGGCATCTCATTCGAGGATATGGTTAAGCACCAGAACGTAATCGCGGACGTTATTCAGCACGACCCGAATGTTGAGTCGATGAGTTCGACAGTCGGCGCCGGCGGAAGGAACTCCGGCGGTAATACCGGTACGATCTTCATCGTCCTCAAGCCACCCAACCAGCGCAAGCTGAGCGCCGATCAGGTTGTAGAAGAATTGCGGCCGAAGCTTTCGCGCGAGCCTGGGATAAGGGCTTTTATTCAGAACCCACCTTCCATCAATATTGGTGGTCGCTCCTCTCGCAGCCTCTATCAGGTCACGCTGCAAAGCACCAGCACGGCGGACCTCTATGATGCCGTTAGATTGCTCGAGAAGAATATGCGGGAGGTGCAGTCGATCCAGGATGTCAATAGCGATCTTCAGGTGAACACACCGCAGATCAACGTTGACATCGATCGCAAGCAGGCCTCGGCACTGGGAGTGACAGTTCAGCAGATTCAGACCACGCTTGGCGACGCTTTTGGTGTGCGACAAATCTCGACGATCTATAAGTCTACAAACGAATACCAGGTGATTCTGGAAGTGAAGCCCGAGTACCAACAAGACCCGTCGGCGCTGGGACGGCTCTACATTCATTCGTCGACAGGGACACTGGTGCCCTTGCGCACAGTCGCCACACTCTCAAGTGGTGTCGGGCCTGCGCAAGTCAACCATCTTGGTCAGCTTCCCTCGGCCACCGTTTCGTTTAACTTGCGTCCCGGTATTTCATTGGGCCAGGCGACGACCGAAGTGCAGGCGCTGGCGAAACGGATCCTCCCGGCCACGATTACCACAACCTTTCAAGGCACCGCGCAGGTATTTCAATCGTCTCTGCAAAATCTCACTTTGCTCCTGGGCGTGGCCGTGCTGGTCATTTATCTGGTGCTCGGCGTGCTTTATGAGAGTTTCATTCATCCCTTGACAATTCTTTCCGGTTTGCCTTCAGCAGGATTGGGAGCCTTGCTTACCCTTTTGATCTTCGGGCGCGAGCTGGATGTTTATGCATTCGTGGGATTGATAATGCTAATCGGCATTGTGAAGAAGAACGCGATTCTGATGATCGACTTCGCGCTTGCGGCGCAGCGAATAGAAGGGACCACCGCCCAGGAGGCCATCTACCAGGCGTGTGTTGTTCGCTTTCGTCCGATCATGATGACAACCCTGTCGGCCTTGATGGGTACGTTGCCTATTGCTTTGGGATTTGGCGCCGGCGCTTCCGCTCGTCGCGGACTGGGTTTGGCAGTTGTCGGAGGTCTAATCGTGTCTCAGATCCTGACGCTTTATCTAACGCCTGTCGTCTATCTCTACTTCGAACGTTTGCAGGAATGGCTGGAAGGAGAGAAACCTGAACAACACAAGCGCGACCAGATCATTACCGCGTCCAACTAATATTGCACAACGGTAGATATCCGCAGGTATCAACGACAGCATCCCACCGCATGAAGATTAAAAGAAGCGTATAGGTTCCCAGCAGGGGAAGAACATCTCTCTTCCTTTAGCTAGAACTCATCAAAAAACAGGTAGAAGCTAGGTGACAAGTGTCACGACATCGATTACACGGCGAAGTGCCATGACATCGGTTACAGTTCTTTGAAAAACTAGTTTGTTGCTCGGCTGAAGCGGTGTTGTTTCATCATCTGGGCCTT
>Ga0070699_100006067_pt1 | contig 10565 bp, 6 predicted proteins | sample KBSK1503metaG_FD_65473 | JGI IMG/M metagenome (GOLD analysis project Ga0070699, IMG submission 65473) | Corn, switchgrass and miscanthus rhizosphere microbial communities from Kellogg Biological Station, Michigan, USA - KBS K1-50-3 metaG | ecosystem: Host-associated > Plants > Roots >...
GGGAAGCGCAGCGGCTTCTCGAAATCGACGAACAGCACCACGCGGAGCCCGGCGGTCTCGTTCCAGGCCTCGTGCTCGTAGGCGTCGTCGAAGATCAGGGCCTCGCCTTCCTGCCAGTGGCGCCGCTCGGGGCCGACGCGGATCGCCAGGCGCTCGCGCGGCTCCGGGACGATCAGGCCGAGATGCAGGCGCAGCACACCATTGTAAGGACCACGATGGGGTGGAATGCGCTTGCCCGGCTCCAGGATCGAGAACATGACGGTCGTGAGCCCCGGAATGGCCTGGACGATGCGCCACGTCTGCGGGCAGAGGTCGATGTTTGGCTGCGACCGAAGCCCATAGGCGACCAGCGGGAAGATCTTCCAGCCGGCATCGCGGGAGAGCGCGGCCGCATCCGCGGTGATCTCCTGCACGTTCGGCAAATCGGCCTTACGGACCAGAACGTGGTCGAGCTCGGCGCGTATGGGGCGCCACTCGCGCTCCACGCCCGCCGCCCAGGGAAAGTCGGCCCGGTCGTAGATACAGGGATTTCCCAGCTTCGCAAGCTTCAGGTTGAGGCGCTCGACGAACGCGACGATCGCCATGATCAGGCGAGCCACCGCGCCTGGCCGCTCCATCGGAGCGATGCCTTCGGTCTGCCAGCTCTGGGCCGGTTTCTCGGGATCAGCCCGGATCATTCGTCACCCGGCGCGCCGCCGCCGTCTCCGTGTCCTGGCGGCCGACTTGCGGGGGCGGGGCTTCCGGGCCGGCTTCTTGCGCCGGCCGCGCTTCGGTCCCGACGGTCTGGTCGCGCGGCCGCCGCCGGCGGGCCCGGAAAGCCCGGGCGCGGCGGGCCGCTTCATGATGTCCATGATGATCCGGAGCGTGATCGCGGGGAGCTTCTCCCGGAATTCGAGAGGGACCAGGTCACGCCGGGCGGGATCATCAAAGTGCGGCCAGGGTATCTTCCGCCGGGGTTGCGTGCGCAGCCACCGCACGAAGGCGACGAGGTCCTCGTCGGATGCCGGCTCCGGCGGAGGCGGAACGGGTGGGTTCATGGCAGCTCCCGGTGCGCGCAGGATCGACCCTAGTGCATCGAGGACGCGAGGATGCTTCATGATCATCATGTGGCTGATGTCGCTGGCCTTGACGGTGATGCAGCGGGCCGGCGCATTCGTCGCGAGGCGCGCCGACCAGGCCGGCTGCGTGTCGTCGCCGGGCACGCTGTCGCCGTCCATGATAGGCGAGGGATCCGTCGAGTCGAAGCTGGTCGGGACCCAGTTCCAGGTAGTGGCGCCCTGGGTGCTGCTCGTCGGAGTCTGCTGATCACTCTGGGTGCGCACGCCGCGGATGTTATAGAACTTCTCCGCCAGGTTCGCCGGCATCGACGCGACGAGCTGCTGGGCCTGGAGCCTCGCGTAGTCGAGCTCGGCCAGATCGAAGCCGGTCATGGTGGGGTAGCGGACCAGGCTGCCATTGGTCTTCGGGTTGTACGGGTCGGCGCGCAAGGTGGCGATCGTGGCGTCCATGCTCGGATAAGAGGCGATCGGGAACGCTGGATCGAGCGCCAGCCCCGATTGGGTGGCCTGCTCGCGGTAGGTCGCCTCGTCCAGGTAGTGCAGGGTATACAGAGAGGGAAGCGACGCGACGACCTCCATGATCTCTTCCTTGAAGATGTCGTTGTCCCCGTTGACGAGCGGCTCACCCTCGAACCAGCGATGCACTTGCCCGGCGTATCCATAGAAGGGCGTCGCCACCGTGATCACGTGGGCCAGGTTGGCGACGATGGGATCGTTGCCGCGCAGGATCAGGTTGACGACCATGCCGCCGAAGCTGTGCCCGATCAGCGAGAAGTTGGCCAGAGGATCCGGAAGCCCGGCGGCGAGCACACGTGCCCTGAAGAACGGCAGAAACTTGCAAATGAAGAACGTCACCGTGTCCTCCAGCCGGCGCCGCCAGTCCCAGTCAAACACGAGCAGGTCGAGATTGTTGTTCGCGCACCAGTCGAAGAAGCCGTCGTACAGCGCGCTCCAGATCACGCCGCTCGCGATGATGATGCGGTCCCCTTTGTCCCGGAAGACGCCCGCGGCGTCCCGGTGCATCTTGAGGTGTCGCATTAACCCGCGGTTGAGCGTCTCCTCGGTCACCCAGACGACTTCGTAGTCGAAGGTCTGGGGCTTCTTGCCCCCGGCCTGGAACTTTACGGTGGCGCGCAGCAGCTCGGTGGCCAGTCCGCCCGCGAAGAAGAACACCGTCCGGCGCGGAGAGGTCGAGGCGGTGGCCCGCGGATTCCGAGACCGGCTGATGAACGCGTCGATCGCGGGGGTGAGCAGGCGGAGGTGCTCGCTGTCCCGGGTGTCCTCGTAGCTGAAGGTCATGGCTGCTACTCCGGCGCGCGGCCTGGGTGACCGGCGACGGCCACGGCGGGGCGAGCCGGGGCCCCGACCGCCGGAACGTAGGGGAGGAGCCATTTCGCCGGCCGCCCGCTGGCGTCGGTCAGCTCGACGGGCTCGAAATAGCGGAGCCGATCGGCCTCGGACAGGTCCGGCGGGCGCTCGAAGTACTGTGGATCGAGGGTGTCGTCGCCGGCCACGTACGTCCGGGCCTGCGACGGCGTCTCGCTCGACCAGATGAAGCAGTGGAAATTCGTCGAGGCGATGACGTACCAGCGCACCGGGTTCAGGCTCCGCGCGCGCACCAGGCGTCGCAGCGTCTTCACCAGGATGCCGAAGCGCGGCACGACCGTCCAGGGCCGTCGGAACATCTTCTCGATGAACGCGGCGATCGCTTCCCGGCGGTCGACCAGGTTCGAGTGGCAGATCGTCTCGCCGTCCAGGTCCCGCAGGCGCAGGTTGGGGGCGAGATGGCCGAGACGCAGGTCGTCCCAGAAGCTCGCGGTGCCGGCCAGCGGCGCCACCACGCTCAGATAGACTGGCATAGGCAGCCGTGGATTGCGTGCGATCATCAGGATCTGTCGCTCCATCTCGGCCGCCGTCTGATGGCAGCAGTCGAAGAGGTAGCCGTAGCCGATGGCAATGCCCAGCGATTCCGTGAATGCGATGTCGTCGATGACGTTGAAGCGACGACTCATGTTTTGCGTCTTGTTATATCGGCGGAGCATCTCACGGTCCAGCGATTCGAGGCCCACGAACAGCCCCATACATTTGAGCCGCACGAGGGTCTTGATCAGCTCGCGGTCGTGCAGTACGTTCTGCGTGACAAGGGCGGTCCAGCCGCGCACCTTGGGATGCGATCCCAGGAACCCCGCAACCGCAAGCATGTGCGCGCGGTCGTCAGAGAAATTATTGTCGAGAAGGTTGATCATGGGATACCAGCGCCGAAAACTCAGCACGGGACTGGAGGAAATCGCGTTGTCGATGGCGGCGCCGAGGGTCGCGAGATCATAGCGCGCATGGCCGCCGACCTCGGCCGGTATGACGCAGAAGCGGCATTTGAAGCTGCAGCCGCGGGAGGATTCCACGAGGTGAAGAAGCGGATTGATTCCGCTCTTCGCGAGGAGTCCATGGTCGATCGCGTAAGACGAGATGCGGTCGGCTGGTGATCGGTAGATCGGCTTGAGAGATCCGCGCAGGTAATCCGCAACAACGTCCCTCACGCTGTCGACGCCGCCGGCGCAGACGACGTCGAAAAAGCGGGTCGCGAACTCGGGGAAGGAGGTGCAAATGCTCCCGCCTGCAACCACCGTGGCGCCGCTGCGGCGGAAGAAGTATGAGAGTTGGCGCATGCGGTCGAAATCCGGCTGAAGACCGGAGAGGAATACGAGGTCGTAGCCCGCGGACCGCGCCGGATCGAACGGCCCGTGCCAGTCTTCATGATAGAGGTGCACGTCGAAGTGCCCTTGGTCGATCAAGGAACCGATATGCAAACCGGAAATCGGTTGCATGAAATATCTCGACCGCCGCTTGTCGCGGCCTGGGCGCAGGTGCGCGCAGACAACCAGCGCCTGTCTGCGCGGTGGTGCGGATCCCTTATCGCACGTGGACGAACTACGAATTTCTGGCCGAGCACGTGACAGCGGCTGCATGATCCCCCCCGGTGACGCATCGACGCGGCCCCGTTCCGCCCTGGGGGAGTCTACACGATGGCAGCCGGGGAACGCCACTAGGGACGAAGCTGAGTTAGAATACCTCGCTGGGAGCGACCTAGGCTCGGACGCGCATCGTGCTCGCGGCCACAGGTATCCAGGCCGGCAAGGATAGGCAGGGGGGCGTGCGATGAGTGAACTTGGGACGGCTGATTCGGACCAGCGGCTTTCCGAACACCGCTTTCTCACGATTGAGTTCATCGACCTAGTCGGGTTCACGAATCTGGCCGAGCAACTGGATCCTGAAGACCTCGGTCTACTGTTGCGTCGCTACCAACGACTGGCTCTGACGACCATGGAACGCTTCGGAGGATTCGTCGCCCAGGCGTTCGGCGACGGACTCCTCGTCTACTTCGGCTATCCAGCTGCTCACGGAAATGATGCCGAACGCGCACTCCTTGCCGCGCTCGCATTGCTCCAGGGCCTGCGCGATCTCGATACAAATATTCGTGGCCGGGTCGTGCCGAGGCTGGGTGCACGGATCGGGGTCCATTCCGGACTGGTGCTGATTGCTGCGCAGGAGCTGTTGATCAGCCCGGGTACCAGTCCGTATGGCGCCGTTGGAGAGGCGGTGAATCTGTCGGCCCGGCTGCAGGGTGAAGTGCCTTCGGGTGGAATCGCGATCAGCCAGGAAACTGCCGAGCTCGTCGAGGGCTTGTTCGAGTGCAAGTCGCTGGGTTCGAAAGCCATCAAGGGCCTATCTCGCAATGTCGAGGTCTACCAGGTCGTGCGTGCCTTTCCCAGCGCCAAGCGGACTGAGTCCCGCCTGCGCCGCGGCGCGGCACGCATGGTGGGGCGCGAGCCTGCCATCGAACGCATCCTGGCTTGCTGGAAAGTCGCCCGGGACGAGTCGCGCTGTCAGACGGTCGCGATGGTGGCCGATGCCGGCTTGGGCAAGACGCGCCTGATGCTGGAGCTTTCTAGCCGGCCCGAGTTCGTCGACGCGACACTGGTGCAGGAGCAATGCCACGAAATCTATGCCAGCACACCGCTCTACCCGATCCGGACCTTCTTTTCGGGGCGGGCCGGGTTGACCGCGGACGACGACGAGTCAGCAAGTGTTCGCAAGATATCAGACTATCTCGACGAGATCGGCCGAAACACCCAGGACAATCGCGACCTTGTTGCCAGTCTCTTAGGCGTGGCCCTAAACAGCGGTGAGGAGGCCGCCACGACGCCACAGTTGCTCAAGCAAAAGCAATATGAGTTCATCGTATCGCTCTTCGGTCAGGCCGCACGCGCGCGACCGCTCATCCTTTGGATCGAAGACGTTCATTGGCTGGATCCGTCATCGGCAGAGCTCTTGCGCGATATCGTCGTCGCCTCGGCAAAATTGCCCGTTCTCGTGGTGCTGACCATGCGACCCTTCCCCAAGGGTCCAGCGCTTCCGGAAATTGACGAGACGGTGCGTCTTGACTATCTGGGCTTGCAGGAGTGCCTCGAGCTTGCGCGGTCGGTCCCGGGAGCCGGTGCTCTGTCTGACGAAATGGTGTTGAAGGCAATCGAGGCCGCCGAGGGGGTGCCGCTCTTCCTCGAGCAACTTATCATTTCGCTGCTTGACGAGAAATCGCGAGGGCCAACCCTACACCGGCGGCTGGGCGGTGTACCGCTCATGCTTGCCGAATTGATGTCCGAACGTCTCGACCGGCGACCAGGGGCGCGGCGCATCGCCCAGGCGGCGGCCTGTATAGCGGGCGGCTTTACACTGACCTTTCTGCTCGCCCTCCTGAATGATGAGAAGGATCGACAGGTTCACGACCGACTGGAAGCCTTGGTCGAAGCCGACATCCTGATGCCGAAGCGATTTGGTGGGGAGATCCGCTACGAATTCCGGCATGCTTTGCTGCAGAGGATGGCACATGAATCCATGCTTCAGACCGAGCGGCAAGCCATGCACGTCCGCATCGTGGAAGCACTGCGGACCGCTGAAGGGATCGAACCAGCCATGCCGGAAGTGCTCGCATATCACCTGACGGAAGCAGGCACATTTCCGGAGGCGGTCGTTGCCTGGCTACGCGCGGGCGTGGCCGCCGCAAAACGGTCCGCGCACTTCGAGGCAGTCGAGCATATCCGCAACGGACTTGGCCTATTGGGTAAAGTGCCCGATCTGAGTTCTCGCCAGCAATTCGAACTCAATCTTCAGGCCTCACTGATGGGCTCGCTTTTGGCGACACAAAGTGCGACGTCGTCGGAGTTGGCGGCGTGCTGCGAGCGCGGCCTCCAGCTGTGCGAAGAATGCGCCGCGGCGCCGATGGTCTTCCCATTTGCGTTCGGACAGTTCACGTTCACCAATTGTCGGGGCCGCACCAGCGAAGCGATCGCGCTAGCAAGACAGTTCATCTCGCGTGCCGAACATGGCGGCTTCGAATCTGAGCGCGTCATCGGTTACCGGATGTTGGGCCAATCACTCTTCACCAACGGCGAAGCCGAGGCGGCGAAGGTGGCACTCGAGCAGTCGCTCACCCTCTATGTCGCCGAGCGAGACGCCGCGACTACCCACCTGTACGGGCAGAACACTGAGGTCCATACGAAGTCTGTCCTCAGCCTCACGCATTTGTGCCTGGGAGATGTGGATGCTGCGCTTGAAGCAGGTCTCGACGCGCTGCGGGCGGCCGACGAGATCCGGCATCCGCACTCGACGGCGATCCCGATGCTCTATGTGGGAGGCTGGGTATTTGGGCTTTGCGGGGCTGCCGAGCACATGCTGACGGTGGGGAGAAGACTCCTCGCGTTGGCGGAGCAGCATCGACTTTACGGGTTTCGTGCACACGCGGCTGCCATCATCGGATGGGCACTCTGCCAGCGGGGACATATGGAAGAGGGAATTCCCATGATCGAGAAGGCGGTCGCGGCGTTCGATTCCGTTCAGTTCCGCATCTCCGAGGCTGGTCACTTGGCCAATCTGGCCGACGCGCAGCGTCGGGTCGGCCGGCTCAACGAGGCGGCCATCACGTGCGAACGTGCCCTGCGCTTGATGCCCGAAGGCACCCAATTCCTGGAATCGGAGATCCGTCGCGTGCATGCGCTGGTCGTGGCAGAGCTCGCACCGACGGAGCTTGACCGTATCGAGAATCTACTTCGGGGCGCAGTAGAGTGTGCGCAGGACCACCGATTTCCGGTACTCGAGAGGCGATGCCTGGTCAGCCTGGCACAGTTTTTAGATTCCTCGGCGCGGCCCGATGCGAGTGTCGAGTCGCGGCTTCGTGAGTTGTCACACCTCGCCGATCTTGACCGGCGCGTCGATCGCGCGATGCAGAACCTGTTGCGCGTTTGATGCTCGTAGGTTCCGAGACCGAGCGGCCGACTGACTTGCACACACCTCGCCTACTGGGCGCGAAGACTCTGACAGCTTGCTGGATGGCTTGGCGTGTTTCTACGCATTTGCTCTGGGGTGCCGCGCTGGGCAGGCTTTTGGTCCCCAGGCTCTCGAAGCAGCAACGCGACGAGCGACTTCAGAAGTGGGCTCGCAAGATGCTGAACCGGCTCGGCGTTGAATTGAAGATCGTCGGTGCTCCAGCGCAGGCAGGGCCTATGCTGCTCGTATCAAATCACGTATCCTGGGTCGACATCCTCGCATTGTATGTGGCCTGCCCTTGCCGTTTCGTATCCAAGGCCGACGTCGAGCGCTGGCCGTTGGTCGGGGCCCTTGCTACCGGCGCAGGCGCCTTGTTCATGAGGCGGGAGTCTCGGCGCGATGCCATGCGCATAGTGCACCGGATGACGAAGGCGTTGAAGGACGGGGACATTCTTGCTGTGTTCCCAGAAGGAACTACCAGCGACGGCAGCTCAGTGCTGCCGTTTCATTCCAGTTTGATTCAAGCAGCGATCTCCGCCGACGCGCCGGTGCAGCCGGCGGCCTTGCAGATTCTCAATAGCGAATCCGGAGAATCCAGCCGGGCCATAAGTTACATAGCTGACGACTCGCTTGTGGGATCGATCTGGCGCACACTATGTGCGCGGCAGTTGTGCGCTGTGGTTACCTTTGGCACACCGCAGCTTGCCGCGGGCCGTGACCGTCGCGCATGGGCACAGGACCTGCGTGGAGAGATTGTCGCGATCCGGCAGCGATAGTGAAGGGAAGTTGCGGTCAGCGGATTCGAATAGGCTACCAATTCGGGCCGCAAGGAACGGCTGGATACATGGCGGGGAGGCCGAGTGCATGCTGGCCGCGCAGCGCGATGAGCTCGGCATGATCGAGGGCGAGGTCTTCTGCGAGATCACCGAGTCGCCGGCGCGCAGGCGGTGACCTATGGCGCCCTGGGGCGACACCGTAGCCTGGCTGCGTCTTGCCGAGCTCGTGCCTTCCGTGCTGCGCCGCCGTTTCCGCCGCCAGTGGCTGGCGTACATCCCACTGCTGTTCCACCTGATTTGGCTCACGCTGCACTTCCGGTCGGTCACGCTCTTCACCGCGGCGAACCCCGGCATGGCCAATGGCGGGGCGACGGGGGAATCCAAGTCGGTAATCCTTGAGCGGCTCGGGCGCATCGAAGGCGTCGTGCCGGAGTACATGGTGCTTCCGGCAAATCTCGACCCAAGCGCGCGCCTGCGGGCGGTGCGGCAATGGATGCTGCGCCGGCAGGTGGCGTTCCCCGTCGTGCTCAAGCCCGATATTGGAGAGCGCGGTCGCGCGGTGGCGGTGGCGCGCGATCTCGGGGAACTCGCCCGCCGTCTGCGGCGCATGCGCGAAAGCACGATCGTCCAGTGTTTCGTTGACGGCGTCGAATTCGGAATCTTTTACCAGCGCATGCCAGGCGAGCCCCGCGGGCAGCTCGTCTCGATCGCGGAGATGATCCATCCGACGGTTGTCGGTAACGGCCGCGCGACGGTGGGCGAGCTGCTGCGCGCCGGCCCGTGGATCACGGCGCGCGCGGCTGCGCGGGGCGTCTTCGATGCGGCGCGCTTGCGCTCCGTTCCCGCAGCCGGCGAGCGCGTGCATCTGTTCGAGATCGGCTTCTACAGTCATGATGCCACCTTTGCCGATCGCCGGGATCTGCGCACGCCGGCGCTCGAGCGGAGGATCGAAGCGATCAGCCGCGCCCACCCTGGATTCTTCGTCGGTCGGTTTGACGTCATTGCGCCGAGTGCCGATGCGCTGCGCCGGGCGCGGTTCCAGGTGATCGAGCTGAACGGCGTGGTCTCGGAGCAGACCCACATCTACGATCCTGCTACTGGCATCGCGCAGGCATTTGGGGTCCTGCGGCGGCAATGGAGCGATGCCTTCAGGATTGGCGCGGCGAATCGTGCGCAGGGCGCCCGGCCGATGCCAGCATCGCTGCTGCTGCGGCTGATCTGGCGACGGTTCGTCGAGCATTTCGACGACGACGCGCGCCTTATGCTGCATTTCCGCAGGAAAGCTGCCCGCCGGGCGCATATATATGATGACGCGCACCGGGTATAGCTCCGCGAGGAGCGTCGTGGTGACATTCGGCGCGCCGCAGCGCCACGGCGACCGCTACCGCCGCGCTTGTGCACGTGATCTCCGTCGAGCGATTGCGGCGATGCGGCAGGTTAGGCGGCGCGTTTTCGCTGGAGCGAAGGCAACATTAGCCGCCTCCGGCGGCGGGCGCCCCCGCGGGTTGGCCGCCGCCCGCTGACGTAGTCGGCCATTCTCAGACACCGCCCACCAGAAGCTCCCCAAGGGCCGATGCCACAACGCACATCAGCAGCCACCTCACGGGTCGGGGACAGCCCGCCTGGCTGAGCGGCATGCTAGGCGGGCACACCACCGCCGTCAACTGGCAAGTGAACCCGGCGAGTGCGACCTGGATCAGCACGGATGGTGCTTCGCGACGCAGGCTCGACGGCATTCGCGGAAGGCCTTCCCTACCTTGAGCGCGCCGTGAGCATTCATGAGGCCTCCGGTGCCAATGTTTTCTTGTCACGGATGTACTGGATGTGGGCTGACGGTCTGCTCCTTGCTGGAGACACGGAAGAGGCTATCGAAAAGACTCGGCATGCGTTGGCGCTCTCGGGTGCCTTCGGGGAGCGCGGAGTGGAAGCGGAAGCGTCGCTCCTTCTGGCTGACATTGAAGCCACGTCGGACCAGTTGGTCGCTGCTGCGTCACATTACAGTCACGCCATCGGGATCGGCGAAGAGCTAGCTATGCGACCGCTACTCTGCGCGCACCGAATGGGCGCTGCCAGCGCTCGCTTCATCCTTTTCTACCTGCCCCCGGCTCGCTCCTTGACCCCGGAGCCGCCGCGCGAGGCCAGCTCCGCCACCACCTACCGGTTCGACCCGGCCCGCCCGGTGCCGTCCATCGGCGGCAACGTGTCATCCCTGCGCGACGTGCTACGGCTGCCCCCCGGCCTCGCGGACCCGAGCTACGCCGGCCGCGGCGAGCGCACCGCCGACGTCATACGCCCGGGCGGCTTCGACCAGCGCGAGGCCCCCGGCTTCCACGGCTGCCGCCCGCCCTACCTGCCGCTGGGCTCCCGGCCCGACGTGCTGGTGTTCCAGACCGAGCCCCTGCGCGAGCCC
>Ga0070699_100006071_pt1 | contig 10562 bp, 8 predicted proteins | sample KBSK1503metaG_FD_65473 | JGI IMG/M metagenome (GOLD analysis project Ga0070699, IMG submission 65473) | Corn, switchgrass and miscanthus rhizosphere microbial communities from Kellogg Biological Station, Michigan, USA - KBS K1-50-3 metaG | ecosystem: Host-associated > Plants > Roots >...
CATCAGCCCAGCCGTCAAGGCGATGCCGGTGGCACCGCTGAACAGGAGGACGATGGCCGCGACGAAGGTGATCACGGCCGCGATGCCCGGCGCGTTGACGAAGAGAGAGCGCCGCGGTTCGCGGTTTAGCGCGGCAACTATTCCACCCACCACGAGCAGCGCACCCACCACGTAGGCCCCCAACGTAGCGGTATGGTGCGACGTCTCACTGAAGACCAGCGGCGAGATGAAAACGACGACACCGAAGACCATCGTGGCGTAGTCCTGCCACCGTTTCCAAGCACTCATGACCGTTTGACCTCCATCGGAAGCGCCCCAGAAACCTGCTGGCCGGCGCCGGGCGCTTCCCTCGGGCTCGCCGGGTTGCTCGAAACGTTGGTTGCTCCCCCCTGCCAGCAAGTCTGCGCCGTCGCCTCAACCACCTTTCGAGGAGCTCCCCCCTAAGTCATCGCGGTCCGGCGTGTAAGTCATCCACTTAGAGCCGCTGGCAAAGAAGTAGTCGTCCGTCGGAAGCCAAGAATCGATTGGCCAACGTAACTTGCCCGCATGAGCACCAAAACCACACAAGCAAAGGAGAGCGAGATGACTGCTCAGAACAACCTGGAGGAAAACAAGCGGATCGTTCGTGCGTTCATCGAAACGGCGTTCAACCAGCATCAGGCCGATCGAGCAGCGGACTACATGACGTCCGACATCAAGTGGCACGGCGGCACCCTCGGAACAGTCGAGGGTCGTGAGAACTTCGCCGGGCTGATCGGCGCGATCGTCTCCGCCCTCCCAGACCTGCGTAACGTCGAGCAGGACATCATCGCGGAACGAGACATCGTGTCCGTGCGCGCGGTGGTCGAGGGAACACACAAGGGCGACCTCCTTGGGATCCCCGCCTCGGGCCGTCACGTCCAGTGGGATGCGGTCGACGTGTACCGCGTGGCGGACGGAAAAATCGCCGAGGAATGGGCGGCGGACGATCTGCTTGCCTTCGTATACGGGGTTGGCGCCTACACCCCGCCTTGGCTCGCGCAGAAGTCGTAGCGGCGCAAATGACGGAAGGGGAGTTATAGCCGCCTGACTCGGCAATCGACGATCGTGTCTCGGTGCGAGCGGCGGGCACCAGCCCGCCGCTCACCGCGTCAGAGCCGGCTCGATCGATGTCAGAGCCCGAGCGAGCTCTGACCGCGAAACGATCCCGAGTTTCGGGAAAACACGGTACAGGTGGGTCCCCACCGTGCGGTGCGAAAGGAACAACCGGTCTCCGATCTCACGGTTGGAAAGGCCGGACGCGGCCATCTGCGCGATCTGGAGCTCCTGGGGCGAAAGGGGCTGGTGAGGCGCCTTCACGGGCTCAGCAATCCTCTCGCCCGAAGCCCGCAGCTCCGCGCGCGCCTTGTCCGCCCAGGGCCGCACTCCGAGTGCGTCGAACATGTCCCGGGCCGCCCTGAGGTGTGGCCTCGACTCGGTGATGCGGCGCTGCCTTCGTAACCAGCTGCCATAAGACATCTCCAGGCGTGCGAAGTCGAAGGGCCATTTCGGCTCGGCGGCGAGCGCCAACTCATAGAGGTTTTGCGCCTCCGACTCGTCCGCGAGTAACGGACGTGCGAACCGCAAACCGATATGTACGAGGTCTGCCGGAGTCCGCCTGCCGAGCGCCTCGAGCAGCGTCATCATGTGGCGCGCTTCGTCGTCCCGACCCGCTCGCACCGCGCATTCGATCACGTAGGGCGCGGCCGCAAGCGCCACTCGCTCGTGGTATGCGGGTCCGTGAGGGTCGTACATGCGCACGAAATGGTCGAAGGCTTCTGAGTGACGTCCGGCAGTGAGGTGCGTGACGCCACGCGCAAACTCCGCTTTAGCGAGAACGATCGAGAGGCGCAAGGATGCCACAGGTTCGATCGCCTCGGTGATGAGCTGTTCGGCACTGCCCTCCTCTCCCTGGAGCCCCGACAAAACAGCACGTCCCAACTTGCTGATCGCGGTCCAGATCGGCTGTCTGGTCTCGATCGCGAGGTTGTCGGCTTCCTCCATGGAGCGAGTCGCGTCCCGGAATTGGCCGGTGCTGATTCCGGCCCAAGCGCGCACATCAAGCAGCTGGGCCAGGAGCCCGAGGCGTCCCTGGGCACGCAAGATGGGGGCGGCGCGATCCATGAGCTCGATCGATTCGCCGAGGTTGCCTGCCGCATACGCCGCGAACGCAAGGAGCTGCGTGCGAGACGGGTCCGCATCGTCGACCTGGGCAGCCTCACGAACCCTCGTTGCGATTCGTGTCGCCGCGTCGACGGGCGCTGCGAGCGCAAGGATTTCCAGAGCGCGCGGATCCAGCACGTCGCCGGCGAATTCCTCAACCGCGTCGATGACCAGAGTCTTGGCAGCAGCGCCGGGGTCCGCCCACCAGCATCGAAGGGCGGCGCCCTGGAGCAGGTTGAGCGAAAGATTTCGGTCTCCTCCAGCAGCGGCTTCGCGTGCGACTGCGACCAACCTCGCGACGGCGTTGGGGTCGCCGGGCGCGCCGTCGTGGAGGATCTCGCGCAACCACGCCATTCGCGCGGTGTCGTGAGGTGAAAGCTCCAACCTGGCGGCTGTGTCGAGAAGCCGAGCCACGGCCGGCGGATCCCCGAGTTGAAATGCCAGCTCCGCCGCAGCCAGCAGACGCCGGGCCCTGTCCGGACCATGAGGCGTCAGCGACGCGGCAAGCTCGAGAGCGCCAAGCGCTGTCGCTGGGGCGCCACGATCCTGTGCCCGGCCGGCGGTGGCCTCGAGGTCGGCGGCGGCGCCCTCGTCTTCACCGAGCACCGCTTTGGCGCGGTGCCAGGCCCGGCGGTCCGGGTCCGCGATGACCTCGGCGAAAGCGAGGTGGGCGTTCCGTCGCTGTCCCGCGGTCGCCGCCTGATCCAGCGCTGAGCGCATCAGCGGGTGGCGATAGCGAACCGTCGAGCCCACGATGGATATCAAGCCTGCGTCGAGGGCGGGTTGCAGAACTTCGACGGTGACCTCCTCGCCGACCTGCTTGCGCATTGCACCAAGCACGTCGCTCACGGTGGGGTCCTTGTCCAGCGCGATGAGCAACAGCGCGGCTTGCGTGAGCTCCGGAAGCTGCCCGGCTTGCGCGGAGAAGGTTCGCTCCAGCCGATCGGTCAACGGAATGCTTCTCAGTGCGCCCTCGCGCCCGTCGGTGCCCTGAAGCCTTAAGGCACGTGGAAGCTCGAGGAGCGCCAGTGGGTTGCCCAGCGCCTCGTCCAGGATCAGGCGCCGGGTCTGAAGGTCCAGATCTGGTGCTACGGATACCAGCAGATCCGCCGACGCCGTTTCGCTCAGAGGTTCGACATGGAGCTCCGGCAGCGGCCGAGATCGAAGCGCGGTCTGGAAGGTCTCTCGCAGGCCGGAGATGAGGAGAATGTGGGTCGATTCGAGCCGGCGAGCGACAAAGTTCAGGACGGAGGAGGTCGCACCGTCCAGCCATTGAAAGTCGTCCGCAACCACGACCAGAGGCCTTTCGTCGGCGACCTCGTCCATGAGGCTGAGCGTGGCCAGGCCGATGAGAAACACCTCGGGCGGCGCACCGGCGCGCATTCCGAATGCGGTGAGCAGCGCGTTCTTCTGGGGCCCGGGAAGCGCGCCTGCCGACGCCAGTACGGGCTGCAGAAGCTGGTGCAGCCCCGCGAATGGAAGGTCAGCCTCGCTTTCAAGACCTGTGACCGTGAGCACCTTGTAGCCGCGGCTGCGGGCGTCTCCGGCTGCGACGTCCAGAAGGGACGTCTTGCCGATGCCGGCTGCTCCGGTGACGAATAGAGCGCCGCCGTGCTCCGCCGCCTCGTCAAGAGCCGTCCCGACCTGCGCCAGCTCAGCATCCCGGCCGACCAGTCTCGAAGTGCCCATCCCGGGCTGATCTTGCCCCTGGCTCACATTTAGAAAACACCCCCGGCATGTAAGTCATTTCAGATCTGCCCCTAAGTCATCAGGCAGGCTTCGGACCGGCAAAAACAGTCGCCCGCCGGAAGCGGGGCGATGGCCGGCCTTCCTAACGTACCGGACATGAGCACAACAAGCACTCCACTCACCTCCAAGCAGAGAAGGAGGTTTGTCACCGATGGCAACTGAGGTTGTTGCGGCGAAGGCCGCCATTCGCGATCAGTTCGGCGATCACCTGCTTACGCCGAAGAACTCGGCTCTGGTCGTGATCGACTACCAGCCGAGCCAGCTCGCGGGCGTCCGGTCGATGGATCGCGACCTGTTGCTCAAGAACGCCGTCTCGACGGTGAAGGTCGCGAAGCTGTTTGGCGTTCCGATCGTGCACTCGACGGTCAACGTCAGGACGGGTCGCGGCAAGCCGACGCTCCCACCGCTGGCCGAGCTGCTCGCGGACAACCCGCCCATCGACCGAACCACGACCAACGCATGGGAAGACCCTGACTTTCTCAGCGCGGTTCGCGCGACGGGCCGGCGCAAGCTCATCATGTGCGCCCTCTGGACCGAAATCTGCATGGCGTTTCCCGCGCTCGACGCCATGCGTGAGGGCTACGAAGTCTATCCAGTCGTCGACGCGATCGGCGGCACTTCCGTCGAGGCCCATCGCGCCGGCCTGGAGCGCGTCGTACAGGCGGGTGCAAAGCCGACCAGCTGGGTTGCGCTGGCGGTAGAGCTGCAGCGCGACTGGGCCCGCCCGGAAACAGTGCAGGAAGTCGTCCAGATCGTTCTCACCGAACGGCTGCTCAAGGAGGAATGACATGACAACCGCAATCATCGGAATCGGAAACATTGGCGGAACAGTGGCTCGCGAGCTTGCGTCGGGCGGCGAGCCAGTGGTCATTTCGGCGGTAAACCCCGACGACCTCGCAAGGCTGGCCGCCGAGATCGGGAGTCGGGCAACGGCGGCGCCGAGCAACCGCGACGCAGTGCAGCGTGCAGACACGATCGTCCTGGCCCTGTGGCTTGGCCCGATGAAAACCGTGATCGACGATGTCGCGGACCTCTTGCCCGGCAAGCTGGTCATCGATACCTCGAACCCGATCTCGGTCGGTGCGGACGGAAACATCTCGCGAACGCTTCCGGACGGCCAGTCCGCCGCTGAGGTCGTCAGCGGCTGGCTTCCGAAGGGAGCCAGGTACGCCAAGGCGTTTGGGACGCTACCGGCGCCCCTGCTTGGTTCGAGCGCTCATCGGACACCGGAGCCGGCGGTGCTCTTTTACACGACGGATGACGCCGCGGCGGCAGCCGAGGTCGAGCGCCTCATAGGGCTTGCCGGCTTCGGCGAGATCGAGCGAGGGCGGGTGAAGCGCTCAGACTCGGTCGTCTTCATCCACACCGGCGGCACGCCGGCCTTGTTCGCCGACCCCTCGCTCTACTGGCACGCCGACTAGAGCTGGGCCGACCGCCACGCCCTGGTCAGGCGAGTGCCGCGCGTGACGAGTACCAGCATGTCGACGACCTCGTCGATGTCCGGGTAGCGTTCGGAAATGTAACCGAGCGCGAGCACTTCGGTGGCCGCGATGTGGATGTCGGCGACCATCTCCAGGCGCCTCCGCTCGGCGAGCGTGGCGGCAGGGTATCCGCGGGCCACCAGCTCGTTCACCAGGTCCTTACGAGTGTTGCCGGTGAGGCTTCGGCTGGACTCGCCCAGCGGTGAACCCGGGTGATGGCGGACCCTAAGAGCCAGCCGAAAAAGGTCCGGATTGGCAGCCAGGACCTCGACGGGCGTTCTGAACTCTTGACGCAGTTTCTCCTCGTCATCTGGCGCTGCCAATGCCTCCCGCCGAGCCTTTGCAAGCTTGTCTCGAAGTTCTTCGAACAGGCTGTCCGAGAGTGCCCGAATGAGGTCATCGCGGTTCCGGAAATGCTCGTAGAACGTCGCACCCCCGACACCAGCCTCCTGCGCGACAACGCTCGCGGCGACCCGGCCCTCGCCACCAGCCAGGATCAGTCGCCGAGCTGCGCCGAGCAGACGCTTGCGGGTAAGTTGCTTCGCCTCCCGCCGGCTGATGGTCGGGGTCGTGGCCGGTCGCATAACCCGGCGCCGTTCGGTGGTGGCTCCCTTGCCCGCCATCGAGCAAACAGTAGCAATTGGATGGATGAAGCGATACTTGTCAGAGGCAATTGGCCGAGAGTACTATCGGCCAATCTTGGCAAAAGATCGTCACAACGTGATGGCCGCTGGGAAGGCAGCGGATGTCGAGATCGCGACCTCGGAGCGACCGGATGAGTCCCTCCGCAGGTACCTCAATGAGATCGGACGCATCTCTCTGCTGACGGCCAACGAAGAGGTCGAGCTTGCTCGGGCGGTCGAGGCCAAGCCGCTTCATGAATCGATGAGGACCCTGGGGGTTCCCGAGAGCATCGACGGCCGGCGGCGCCCGGTGGATGAGATCCTGCCCGATGTCATCAGCCAGCTCGCACGAGCGAGACGCAAGGGGAACCAGGCTCGCCTTGCGCGTGAACTCCTCGGCCTTGTCGATCTCTGCGCGCTCCCGGCTCTGCTCGAGGTCGTAGAAGCCAAGAGCTGGCATCGCGAGACGGGTGCATCGCCCGCACGCGTCCGCTCGGAGGCGATTGCTGCCTACAGAGCGGCCGGCGCTCATCTCACGGGGAGATTCGAGCATGCCCGAACAGCCCGACAACGCATGACCGAGGCCAATCTGCGCCTGGTGGTCTCGATCGCCAGGAGGTACGCTGGGCGCGGCCTCTCGCTGCTCGATCTAATCCAGGAAGGCAACGTCGGCTTGATCCGTGCTATCGACAGGTTCGACTATCACCGGGGCTACAGGTTCTCGACTTACGCAACGTGGTGGATTCGCCAGAGTATTCGGCGGGCCCTGGCCGACCAGGCCCACACCATTCGGCTCCCCTTGTACACGCTCGAAACCATTTACCGGCTGACATGCACTTCGTACCGACTCCGTAAGGAACTGGGCCGAGAGCCAAGTGAGGAGGAGATCGCCGGGGAGATGGGGATCAGCCCGTCCAGAGCGCGCGACGTCGTCAGGTGTGCTCAGGCGCCGATCTCGCTGGATACACCGATCGGCAAGGAGGGCGAGTCCCGCCTTGGCGACATCGTGAAGGACCATGCTGTGATCTCACCGTCGGACATCGTGTCGCGCACCATGCTCCGCTCGGAGGTTGATGACATCCTGGATAGCCTCGCCCCACGTGAGCGGCGTGTTCTTCAGCTTCGTTATGGCCTGGTCGACGGCCGGCTGCGGACGCTCGGAGAGGTGGGCAAACGCTTCGGGGTGGGGCGTGAGCGGGTTCGGCAGATCGAGGCCGGTGCCTTGTGCAAACTCCGCCAGCCCGAGCTCTCAGCAAACCTTCGCGACTATCTCTCTTAGAGCCCGAGCGCAGCTATCGCGGTGGGAGCGAGCCGCGTCAGCAGTCGAACGCAAACCAGCACAGCTCGTTGCGCAGCCGCTGGTCGTCGAGCACAAGTTCTCGGATCTCGTGGGGGAGCTGAGCGCGCTGCCACTGGCACTCCAGGCGGCCGGCCGCCTCGCGCTCGTCTTCAGCCGCTGCCGCCTTCGCCGCCTTGATCGCGTAGGCCGCAGCACCGAGCTCATGGGCCGCCACATGGCCCACCGCCGCGGCCTGGCCGGCAGCGTACGCGGCATTACGTGCCGCCCCACTCAGGTCTCTGGCCGCGGCGTTTGCATGGCCGGCCGCCGCGCGGGCCTCTCCCCACTTGATCTCACCCCGCGCCCAGGCCCGCCCGAGGTCGATCGCCCGCCGCGGACGGTCGTCTTTCGGCCGTGCCCGCTCGAAGTGGTGCAGCACGTGCTGCGCGCAGTCAGCCGCCCAGATCGCCAGAAGGCTGTGATCGTCGTCTTGGAGGGTGCCGCCGCGACGCACGGTGATGAGCCGTGGATCCCGGATCTTGGGAAGGATCACTGGCTTTCCATCTCGCTCTTATGTCCGCCGAGGGTAGCGGGATCGGCCTCCGACGAACCCGCCTCCAGGGTCAGAACCGCTGCAGGACCAGCACGGATCGAGCCGCCGTCCGCACCACATCGCTGACGGCTCGCGTTTCTGGCTCGGGCTGCAGCCGCTCTGTGTCGTAGAGAAGCCTCCACGGACCGCCGTACTGCTTGGGCAGCGTCCACTTGACCTCCCGCGAATGGGCGTTGAACACCAGGACAAACGAGTCATCTGAGAAAGGCTGCCCGCGTTCGTCGTGGCCAGGGATCCCTTTTCCGTTCAAAAAGACCCCTAGGGAGCGCTCGTGTCCGGCTACCCAGTCTTTGTCGGTCATCACCTTTCCGCTCGGCTTGAACCAACCAATATCCACAGTGCCGCGAATCGGACGCCCCTGGAACCAGCGACGCCGGCGAAACACGGGGTGCTCGCGTCGCAGCCCGATCAGCCAGCGGGTCACCTCCAGCAGCTCCCCGTCGACCTGGTCCCAGTTGACCCACGACAGCTCGTTGTCCTGGCAGTAAGCATTGTTGTTGCCCTTCTGCGTCCTACCGAGCTCGTCACCCATGAGCAGCATCGGCACGCCCTGCGCGAGGAAAAGTGTGGTCAGGCAGTTACGCTCCTGCTTCGCGCGCAACCTGATGACGGCGGGGTCGTCAGTCTCGCCCTCCACGCCGCAGTTCCATGAGCGGTTGTACGATTCCCCGTCGGCGTTTTGCTCGCCGTTCGCCTCGTTGTGCTTCTCGTTGTACGAGACGAGGTCGCGGAGGGTGAAGCCATCGTGCGCAGTGACGAAGTTGATGCTGGCCACCGGCCGGCGTGAGTCGTTCTGGTAGAGGTCGGAGCTGCCGGTGAGCCGCGACGCCAGCTCCGCGACGGTCGACGGGGCGCCCCGCCAGAAGTCTCGCACCGCGTCTCTGAATCTGCCGTTCCATTCCGACCACAGGGCTGGAAAGTTTCCGACCTGGTAGCCGCCCTCGCCGATGTCCCATGGCTCGGCGATGAGCTTGGCGCGGCTCACGACGGGGTCCTGGTGGATGAGGTCGAAAAACGTCGAAAGCCTGTCGACTTCGTGAAATTCCCTGGCCAGCGTTGCCGCCAGGTCGAAACGGAAACCGTCGACATGCATCTCGGTGATCCAGTAGCGGAGCGAATCCATGATGAGCTGCAGCGTGTGTGGATGCTGCACGCTGAGGCTGTTGCCGGTGCCTGTGGTGTCGTAATAGAACTGCGGGTCCTCGGCGACGAGCCGGTAGTACGCAGCGTTGTCTATGCCGCGGAAACAGAGGGTCGGCCCGAGGTGGTTGCCCTCCGCGGTGTGGTTGTAGACGACGTCGAGGATGACTTCGATGCCTACTTCGTGCAGCGTGCGGACCATGGCCTTGAACTCGTTGACCTGCTGTCCGCTCTGGCCGCTGCTCGCGTATCCGTTATGCGGCGCGAAAAAGCCGATCGTGTTGTATCCCCAGTAGTTGCGGAGCGACATGTCGAGCAATCGATGGTCCTGAACGAACTGGTGGATCGGCATGAGCTCGACAGCGGTAACGCCCAGCGTCTGCAGGTGCTCGACCACGGCCGGATGCGCAAAACCGGCATAGGTGCCGCGCAACTCTTCTTCCACATCTGGATGACAACGCGTCATTCCCTTCACGTGCGCTTCATAGATGACCGTTTCATGCAGTGGGGTTTCGGGGGGACGGTCACTCCCCCACTCGAAATACGGGTTGTGCACGACAGATCGGAAAACATACGGAGCGCTGTCGGTGGTATTGATCGAGCTCTCATTGCCGAGCTCGTATGAGTAGCAGGCTGGGTTCCACTGGATCTCTCCTTCTATCGCGCGGGCGTAGGGATCCAGCAGAAGCTTGCTTGGGTTGCACCGCGCGCCTCGCTCGGGCGCATATGGACCTCTGACGCGGTACCCATAGCGTTGGCCGGGCTCGATGTTGGGCAGGTACGCGTGCCACGAGAAAGCGTCGACCTCCTCGAGAGGCACTCTATGTTCCTGTCCCTCGTCGTCGAAGAGACACAGGTCGACCCCTTCGGCGACCTCGCTGAAGAGAGAGAAGTTCGTCCCGGTGCCGTCGAAGTTGGCGCCTAGCGGATAGGCGCGGCCAGGCCAGACCTCGAGGTCATGCATGCTCGACGACCTCGACCTTTGTGCAGTCGGGCACGCACAGGTTCACGCGCACGACGACACCGTCTCGCTCGAAGACGATTCGATCCCCATCTACATGCGCCTTGACTTCCTGCGCAGCCGCGGGCATGCGGCGTCGCATCGCGATCAAGTCGCGGTACCAAGCGAGCATGCGTCGATGGTAAGGCTCGTCCAGCTCGTCCCATTTCAGCTTCGACTGCTCGAAGGTGCCCGGGTCTTGCGGGTCGGGCACCTCCTCTGGCTTCCAGCCGAAAGCGGCGAACTCGCGCCGCCGTCCTTCCGACACGGCCTTGCCCAGCGCCGGGTCGCCGTGGTCGGTGAAGTAAAGGAAGGGCGAGCTCGCCGCCCATTCCTCTCCCTGGAACAGCAGCGGCGTGAAGGGCGTGGTCAGGAGCAAGGCGGCCGCCGCCTTCACCCTGCCTTCGTCGACCAGAGCCGCGAGCCGCTCACCCGCGGCCCGGTTCCCCACCTGATCGTGGTTTTGAGCCGCGACCACGAAAGCGTTGGGAGGAAC
>Ga0070699_100006072_pt1 | contig 10562 bp, 7 predicted proteins | sample KBSK1503metaG_FD_65473 | JGI IMG/M metagenome (GOLD analysis project Ga0070699, IMG submission 65473) | Corn, switchgrass and miscanthus rhizosphere microbial communities from Kellogg Biological Station, Michigan, USA - KBS K1-50-3 metaG | ecosystem: Host-associated > Plants > Roots >...
AAGTGCGAAAGAAAGGCAGAGACGTTTCGCCGAAATCATGGTGTATCTCCTTAGGTTGAAGTGATTGGTATTATCCCTCGCGCGGAGTTCGACAGCAACAGTGAGCTTGCATGCACGGCCGCTTGAGCGATCTTTTTGATAGCTTAGATTTTACGCGTTTACTGAAACAGTATAATAAGGTTCCCCAGCGAGACGTTTATTTCCTGGCACTCCGACCCTTTGATCGAGTTGGCGGGTTGTCAGGGTGCAGATTGTCATTGAATAGTTTAAGAATGCGCCTGTATTCGTCGGCCCAGCTAGCCTCGCGATCGAACGTGTGATCTTCAGCCGGGTAGGGCGCCACCTGCCAGTTGTCCTTGCGTAACTCGATCAGCCTTTCAACCAGGCGGACCGTGTCCTGGAAATTTACGTTGGTATCCACCATTCCGTGACAGATCAGCAGCGCCCCCTTCAAGCCACCGGCGAAATAGATTGGTGAACTTCGCTTATATGCCTCCGGATCATTTTGTGGCAGATTGAGAATGTTCGAAGTGTAACCGTTATTGTAGTGGGCCCAGTCGGTGACCGGACGCAACGCCGCACCGGCTGCAAAGACATCAGGTTCAGTAAACATTCCCATCAGGGTGATGAAGCCGCCATAACTCCCGCCATAGATACCCAAGCGCTTCGCATCGACGCCATGTTCCTTCACCAGATAGTTCACCGCATCAACGTGATCGGACAGATCCTTTCCGCCCATGTAGCGATAAATTCCAGTTCGCCAGTCGCGCCCGTAGCCGGCGCTGCCGCGATAGTCAATGTCGAAGACGACAAAACCACGTTCCATCAGCAGGTGATGAAACATGTATTCGCGGTAATACGAACTCCACCAACGGTGCACGTTCTGGAGGTAACCGGCTCCGTGGACAAAGAGCACCGCCGGTCCGCCGCGTTTCCAGTTCGACGGCATATACATTCGCCCATAGACGGTCGCGCCGTCACGCGCCTTGAAACTGACAATTCGGGGGTCAATCCAGTCGTGACTGTAGAACTCCGGAATGGGCGATGTTGTCACCGGCTTTGGTTCGGCTGGCGCGCCTGCCTCTGCACGTTTGTTAGGCAAGAGATACAACTCCGGGGGCTTGTTACTGTAAGAACGCACATCCGCGAGCATCGCATCGTCCGGTGAAACATCCACCTGATTGTTTCCGGGCATCGAGGTAAGGCGCGTTCGCGCTCCCCCGTCGAGCGACATTGAGTATAGATGTCGCTCGAAAAAACTGCCTTCGCTGGAAGTGAAGTAAAACTTCGTTTTGTCCGTAGAGAGACGGACGCCGGATACCTCAAACGGACCTGAAGTGAGTTGCGCTGCTTCGCCGCCTTTTGTTGAGACAGTGTAAAGATGCGCGAAACCGTCACGCTCCGACTCGAAATAGACGTGCTCATTGTCGGGCAACCACCCGAGCGTGAATGCCCCTGGTCCGCCAACCCAGGCATCGTCGTGAACCTTCGCGAGTGTCCTGGTTTTGCCCGTCGCAGGATCGAGCGACAGCACCCATCGATCTTTGTTGTCGGCGGACCGTGCCATCAGCACGGCGTTTTTGCCGTCTTCGGACCACTGAAGTTGAGACAACTGGACATCTCGATCGCGCGTCTGGCCACCCCCGGTTTCTGAGCGCCGGCTCTGTTGTGCGGTTTGTTGTTGTTCGGTCCTGGCTTCCGGCTCACCACGTTCCCGCTGAGCCTGCTCAGTGGTGTTCAATTCAGTGCGAGTGCGAACGGGCGGGGCAACTTCGCGCTGACCATGATCGACGTTCTTCACTTCGCCGGTTTCTGCGTTCACAATTACCAGCCGTGTGCGCGTTTGGGTATCGCCGACCTTTGTGCCAAGGGTAATGTCCTCGGTGTAAGCCGATTCGGTAACAAAGTTTGGCACGATGATGTTTTTGGCACCGGTAGCCGGCTGGCTGATCGTAGCAATAACGTATTTGCCGTCGGGCGAAAGCGTGAGATTAACAACATTCTGTCCGGTGGGCAGGTTGAACGGCTTGCGCTTCTCCCGCTCCTTGCGTTTCTTCTCCTGCTCTTCGCGTTGCTCGGCGCGTTCGCGCACCGATTCGATTAAGGCGCGCTCTTCCTTCTTTAGATACTCCTGACTATCGGTGCCGCGTTGCTGACCTTCGCCGGTAGCGGCCTGTCCACCTTGTCCGCCTTGCCCGGTTTGTCCGAATTGGCCCTGGCCACCGCCTCCGCGGCCGCCTGCTGTTTGCGCGGCGCCGGCACCGGTAGCGGCGCTTCGAATGTCGGTGACTTGTTCCAGCAGTCCGCCATCCAGGGACATCACATACAGGTTATTCTGTCGCGTGAAGTAAATCCGTTTTTGATCGAAAGTAAAGTGCGGGTTTGTTTCGGCGTCGGTGGTACGCGTCACTTGCCGGCGCTGATTCTTAGTATGATCGTAAATAAATATGTCGCCCTCATCGGTGAAAACAGTCATCGTCTTATCGATGGACAACTCTCCCGTCGCGGGTGGGGCCTGGCGGGCTTCGTCATCCGACAGTCGGCGCAATCCGGTGCCGTCGCGGTTAACGACGTAGAGACTCATCTCTTTTAAGCGCGGCTCATCGGGGCTTTTCCACCGAAAGTAAACACGCTGGCTGTCCTGCGACCAATAAACTCCTGCCGGTGAATAGCCCACCAGCCGCGGTCCACGCATGATGCTGTCTACCGTGAGCTCAAACTTTTTTGGTGGCGGCGACGGCGCGGGACGATTTTGAGCGAGAATCAAATGTGGTGAGAGCAATGATATAAGGCAGATAACGATGGCTGCCTTTCGGAGATGCTTCGTTTTCATGTTTGTGTTTGGGTGCTTGTCAGAACCACCTGCGTAAGCGGACGGACAAAAAATTCGGATGATTGACACAAATGCGCTCTCAGGTGACCCGGAGAACATGGTCTACACACCGGCTCGTAGCGCATGTACCGAGGGCCGGCGTCATATGCTTCGTTCTTGCGGAAGTCTTGGAAACGGACTGATTTCGGAAACTTACTTCGGACTATGCGGCGCAGGATATCATCGGGACAGGCTGCGATTCCAGTTGATAACGCTTACGGTTGGGAAGAGGCAGGGGTGGACAAACGCTTTCAGCGTTATACAAAACATCATTCCACTTTTTTACTGCGTCACGATCGTACCCATCTGCACGACTTCGAAGTTTGAGCCTTTGATTGTTTTCAAGGTGCTCAACTCGTCGTCGTTCCAGCGTGGGTCGGGCGCGCCACTGAAGTACCAGTTCGAACCGTTGTCGGCGACGATCATTCCATATTTTTTCATGGCGCGCAGGATCACTTGCATGGCGGGAGAGAAACCCGAAATATTAAACGACGCTTTTAACCGAACCCGCATGCCCATCGGCGGTAAGTTTGGACTGGTGTTGCTGCTGGCGTAATGTCGGGCTGGATGGACGTAAGCCCGGCGCGAGGTTTGTACGGTGAAGCGAATCGCATGGGTAATCACGCCTTGCTCAAATACTTCATCGTAACGCACCAGTCCGGGAAAGATTGGTAACCCGGCGGCGTCGGCCGAAGTCCATCCCGCGGGCCGCAGCGCGTTGGAGCTCAAGTCGAAAACAGCACCGCAGTTTGCATTCCAGCTCGCGCCATTGTTGATGGGGAATGCATAACCCAACTCGTAGAGTTTCCAGCTATCCCGATCGATGACCAGCACGTGACGGTCGCCCTGCGAACTTGGTCCACCTTCAATCGGAGCATTTGAGGGAAGCGGATAAGGGCCCGGATCGCTTTCGTCTCCATATGCAGTGTAATTAATGGCCACTCGCGATTGCGTTCCCGCCACTACAATGTACGGAATCCCATTCGGTGCGCCGTTGTAGACTGTGCCGAAATCAGGATGCAGTCCGGTGTTTACACCGATGCTGGAAATGAGATTGGTGGAATTTGGATCGACAGGCATTGTAGAGATGTCCTGGTTCCATGGATTGTCTGGTGGAAAAAGTTGCTTGCCATGAAGGCTTGCGCCCGGTCCCAGATCCGGGGTTGGGCTTGGTGTTGCCGGCGGATCATCAGGGGGCCCACCACCTATGTGGCCTATGCCGATCCTCACGCGATTGCTGGTCATTCCCCGGTACGTGATTCCTACCAGCACATCCCCCGCGTCGCCCAGGTTGTCATTTAACCGAACCACAATTGCCGTCATCCATGGATAACCAGGAACTGTGCCGAGATATTCAACGGCCAGCGGGTAATGAAATCTCAAGACGTCCTCAGCATCCGATGTAACGGCGGTGATATTCTCACCCTCAGCCAGGGAAAAGTTTGTCGCAAATAGCATTACGCGAGTCCTGGCATCGCTCCCAAACGCAACCGGCGTTTGTGGTTGAAAAGGCTCAGCCACATTCATCACCGAATCGAGTGCGATTCCGCGGGTTGAGTTAGGCTTTGTCAGCAAGACAGGGGGACCGAGCGCCGAAAAGATAGCTGAACTCTTTGCGCTGCGGACGATATTTGGCGACATTACTAATGTCGTGAGGCAAGCGAAGAGGCTCAAGAGAAAGAGCCTTGACCGAATGCGACGCCGCTCGCTCCGCGCAATGGCTTCTGCACACCTCGCTGATGTGCGACGCCCCTGACCAGAGCTGAAATTACTTGAGTGCATCGACTAACACCTCGAAACGAATTCCTGCCGGGGCATCTACTGTCGGGGCTTGAGGGATTGGGCAAGTAAGAGGAAAGTCAGGGCCAGTACAGAATCAACACTAATGGCCGGGCAGGCCGGGGGTCAAGATCTCTTTTCATGAATCCATTCGCCTTCTTCATTTTTGAAACTTCCGGGTAACCAGCGTCAAAGCTTTTCCATGGCGAACAACGGCAACTCAGAGTCTGCTGAGACTTTTCCACCAGAAGTGTTGAGCGCCCGCTTGAGTTCATCGACAGTAGGTAGCAGCGGCCAGGGTGTTGCCCCGCGGCGCTGAAGGTTGTTGTTGCCCTCGGAAGCACCGGAATTTGTTCGCACGTAGACCGGGCAGCTTTTGAAACGCTCCAGCTGTTCAATCGCTCCGGCCCAGGTGCCCCCCTTGTTCAAATCTGAGCTGACAACCAGCGCCGCATCAGCCAGGCCATAAATAATTTTGTTGCGCTGCATTGCGTTACCGACATTAAATCCAACTGATGGATCAACCAAAGATATCAACGTCAATTGACCTTCCCGAATCGGTTCACGGCAATCAGGGGCGACGGCCAACTTCAGTAGGTGTTCGGCTAGCACCCCGACCGCTGCGCCTCCTGCGTCCAATGATCCCTGCATTGCGGTCCGATCCACACCTTTGGCGCCGCCGGAAATGATCGTCACCCCGGCAGAGGCCGCTAGTTGTCCCACCGACTGTGTAAATTCCAGCGCTTCCTCATCGGCATTGCGTGAGCCGACGACGGCCAGGCCCCCGTTCTGTAGAAGGTTTTTCTCTCCACAACCGTAGATCAAAGTTGGAGCGCGTTCATGGAGTCTTGTCTTAAGCGGTTTCGGGTAGTCGGGGTCTGTCCTGCTTGTGATCCAGATTCCGCGGCCGCTCCATTTTTCGATCGCCTGGCTCATCTGAAAACCGCGATCGAGCAGGCTTTCGAGACGATCCGGCGATTGAAGTGGCGAGAGTTTCCGGATTAGCTCAGTCCGGGCAGCACCCATCAGGTCGCGCGGCTCCGCCGCCAACTCCTTCATGCGTCGCTCGAGTTTATTGTACTCAGACAGCGACAAAACCGGCGGGCCACTACCATCTGCGGCTCCGACGATTAGAGGCGCGGTTAAAAGCAGCAAGGCATGAGTATTTTCCGAAACGAAAGTCATCGATTTGACGCGAGCGACAGCGCTAAAGGATATACCGGACCGCTACCATGCTGTCGGAGAAGATATCCCACCACGGTCACGGTCCAACCGGAGTCAATCATGTCGTCTATCAAGAACACCGGCCCATTCTGACAAGTTCCTGGACAAATTGCGAATACTCCATCCACGTTTGCCGCTTGCAAGGCCGAGTTTCGCATGGTTCTCTGAGCCGGGTGCTTCGCTGTGCTGTCTATCGCGTGAATCAAGGGCAAGTCCAACGCAGTAGAAAGCCGGCTAGCTAAATCCCGAACCAACGCAGGATGCCGCTTCGAAGGCACGTAAGTAAGCCAGGTGGGAAATGGGTCAGGCTTCCAACGCTGGACCAGATCGGCCAAGGCCGTAACCAAATCGTCAGAAAAGTGACCTTCCGTGTATTTTCCGCGCTTTACCAGCTCGCCCCATCCTGGATCGCCCCAGAGGCAGAGACAGCGCCCCTCAGAGAGTTGATGGTCTACAGGAATCAGGCCCCGAACTACGAGCTTGGGCAATCCACCCCCAGGCCATCGGAGGCGTGGTTTAATCAAAACTTCCCGACGGCGGAGGAAAGCGAGAGCACGTTGGACCACATTCTGATCGGGCGCTCCTGGCAGCGGCGGAATGCTTATTCTTTCAAGGTTGCTTGGATCGCCATCAAGAGCGTGGATCAGGAACTCCATGTGGCCGTCTTTCAGATCTACATATTTCTTCATCTGTTCCTGCTCCTGGCGGCGGAGTTCTGTCAGGCGCTGCGCCCGCTTCCAGAACTCGTTACTGAGATCCGTCGCAGTCAGTACCCACTTTGTCCCTTCCTTTGTAATCGGAGGAGGAGATTCAAGCGATAGTAACTGGATTGCTTTCTCGATGCGCCCTTTACTGATGTTCACTTCCCTTAACAACTCTGGAACCGAGAGTCCGCGCGGGTGCGCCTGAAGAGCACCAACCAATTCCCTGGCTTCGTCCTGGGTAGGAAAGGCAGACTCGATGAAGTAATCGGTAATCTCAGTCTCTTCAGCACCACTCAATAGAACGCCATAAGCTGAAGGTAAGGCCCGACCTGCTCGCCCAACTTGCTGGTAGTAGGCGATTACGGAACCAGGTGTTTGGTAGTGGACCACAAAACCCAGATCTGGTTTGTCGAAACCCATACCGAGCGCAGTTGTCGCGACCAGGGCCTTGAATTCGTTATGTAACAGCCCCTGCTCCAATTCTTCGCGGCTCTCGCCAGTCGCGCTCGTGTAACACTCAACCGAAAAACCCTCCTCCTGCAACCAGACCGACAGCCGTTCTGCATCTCGAACGGTCAGTGTGTAGATGATACCGCTGCCAGGCATGCGCTTCAGATTTTCGCTTATCCAAGCCATGCGCGAGACCGGTGAAGCCAGGCGGATGGTTTGCAGGAAAAGCGAAGGGCGATTCAAGTCACCCGTCATTACGGCGAGCCCCGGTCCAAGAATCGTACCTAAATCTTCCATGACTCGATTGTTGGCGGTGGCGGTGGTTGCCAACAACCGCAGATTCCTGGGGAGGTTGGTCACTATGCGCTGGATCAAACGGTAATGTGGTCGGAAGTCGTGTCCCCAATCAGAGATACAATGGGCTTCATCAATTACAAGCAGAGAGAGCCTGCGGCTGATTCGTGACAGTACCTGATCGACGAAGGCCTGGTTTGCCAGCCGTTCCGGGGATATAAGGAGCAGATCAACTTCATCGTTTGCCACACTCGACTGCACTCTTCCCCAATCGGAATGGTTGTCGGAATGGATTGTCTCCGCGAGCAGCCCCATTCGCATAGCTGCTTCAATTTGGTTTCGCATTAGCGCGATGAGTGGCGAGATTAGCAAAGCCGGACCGGTTCTGGCTTCACGAAGAAGCTTGGCGGCAATGAAATAGACTGAGCTCTTGCCCCAGCCAGTTTTCTGAACCACTAGCAAGCGACCGCGACCCTCTATCACATGCTGAATCGCTTCTACCTGGCCTTCGCGAAATTGGGAGGATGGGTTCGACGTCCCTAGTCGTAACAACTCAAGGGCTCGCTGTTTGTCGAAGTTCATCTTTTCCTTATCAAGAAAGGATTTGGAGGACTCGCTTATGAAGTAATGCGTCAACACAATGAAGACGCGAATCCGTAGTTGGCTCTGGTGGGCGAAGAAATAAACCACCTGGCGAGCCTCGTCAAGTCAGCGTCCAACTAATGACACCAACACTTGATGCAAAAACTTTGGCTTAGGGCGCCACACTATCGTTAGGTGTCATCATTTAAGCCTTGAGAGATTGTGAGATGTTGGATGGAGTCGCTTTTTAGCGTACCCGCAAGTAGCGAGCATTGTGCGGGAAGTTGACCCGACCGTGAGGGCGTGGTTTTCGGCTAAGCTACTTATTCTTCATTTTCCGAAACTTCCGGGTCACCAAATCTCTACGCAGCGGACTAAGATGACGGATGAACAATATGCCGTCGCAGTGGTCGGTCTCATGCAGGAAGCAACGGGCAGCGAGTCCGCTGGCTTCGCGCTCGAAAGTTTTGCCTTCAGTGTTCTGAGCCCGCAGAATAACCCGTTCAGGCCGTTTAAGTTCCGCGTGGACTTTACCGACTGACAGGCAGCCCTCCTCGCCGCCTTGTTCGCCTTCAGTGAATATTATCTCGGGATTGGCGGCCACCAATTTTATTCCGTCACAGTCCATTACAAACAGGCGAAGATCAACGCCTATCTGCTGGGCGGCCAGTCCCACGCCCCCTTCGTAGTACATCGTCTCGAACATATCCTGGACCAGCGTCTGCAGCTCGCCATTAAAACTCGTCACCGGCTCACCGGGTGACAAAAGCACCGGCGCTGGATATTCAACTATCGGTCGTGTTGTCATAACATGCAGTTAAAAACTCGGGCGGCGCTTGCTCACCAAAAGTCAAAAAGAATCAATGCGGGAGCAGTTTATAGTTTCTGTTATTACGATCAAACAGGCCAAGCCGGTAGTGTCATGTCTTCAATATTTACATGCACCTCAAGAAGATTCGGCAAGACGATCAACGAAATCACACGAAGCAACACGAAATAATTTAGCGCCATTTCGCGTGAACTTGGTGGATCGTTTTCTATAAAGGTTCAAGAGACTAAGGTCCAAGCCGAAAGGCATTTTCTTCACCGAACTTTTGAACTGTTGAATTCCTTGTTGGTGTCGAGAATGTCACGAATTCGCAAACAAATGGGAAGTAAGCTCGGGCGTGTCCTATAATTCTAACTATGGAGCATAAGGATCCTCTTGCGACAGGACCGCTTCCGGGCATCGATCCTAAACAGGAAGCTGAAGCGCTAAGAAGGCGAAGACTCAACTTGAGTAATGAGGAGGACTCTGCCAAAAAATTCCTGATTCTCGTAGTTGACGACTCGGCTGATAACCTCGCCGCGCTTAGTTTGGATCTTCAACAACAGGATTACAGGGTTGTGACCGCGACTAACGGCGAGGAAGCAATTAGCGTTGCCTGCAACACTCTGCCCGACCTAATCTTAATGGACATTAGTATGCCAAAGTTGGATGGATTGGGTGCCACACGCAGGATCCGCGAAAAAGAGGGGCTTCAAGATATACCGGTAGTCGCGATTTCCGCTTTCAGCACCGAAGGTTTTCAGCGGGCAGCTTACGACGTGGGCTTTGCTGGTTATCTGCCCAAACCCATCGATTTTGGCCGTATGCATCAACTGGTCGCAGGACTACTGGCGCCAAGAGGCTCGGGTAGTCTGATTCGTCCATAAACTCGCATCCAATCACCTCCAGCGTCGTACATCTTGTCGAACATGTCGCGTATTCCGCGTCAAGGTCGCTGAAGGTAAGGCAGTGCCCTACTTTGAAGAATTTCTTTGCGCGTCTTTGCGGCTCTTCGCGTACTTTGCGGTGAAAAAGCCTTTAAAACAATTAACCGCAAAGAGCGCTAAGAACGCAAAGATCACGCAAAGAGTTGAACTTAGGACATTACCGAAGGTAAATTCCCTGCGCATTTCTTCGCATTGGCGTCATGTAAGCCGGATAGTACGTTGGAAACGCAAACGGGATAAGCTTTGCCAATAGCGGTGTATTGCCCGGCTGGGCTCTCGAGATGCTCGAGCCCGAAGTCTCTACGACGAATCGCACTTGATCGCCCGAGCTCGTAAATGATTTGTTGGATCCTCCGGATGCCAAAACGCGCACGCGGATTTCGCCGCTTGGGGAAATGAAATTAACAGGCGACGTTTGTGTGTTGGTAATCGTCACATCAGACTGTCCGACGGATCTGGAATCAATTTGCGTCCAGGCGCTGCTTGACCAATTGTACAGATAGAGAGTTTGTGTCCTGCCAGTGCGGGAATACTTTCCATCGTAGGTCGTTGTTAACGTAGACACCGAACTCGGCGCCTGCGAGACAGTCGCGCTCGCGTACCAATCAGTAAAGCGCGTGGAGCCGCTGGTCGTCGAGTTTACGACAAAGTAGCTCGCGTCATTGCCCGCCAGATTCGAAAAACCGCCAGCGCTGAGCGAGCCCTGAAGAATCGTCGTAGAAGCCGGGGCGTAGGCGGTCGATCCTCCGGTCTGGAACGAATGGTCCACAGAAGTAGCCAGGTTGCCCGCGGCGTCAGTCGATTTCACGCGATAGTGATAGAGGGTATTTGCACTCAGACCGTTAACCGCGATGCTGTGACTTGTCACATTGGTCGCGTTTGAGGCGGTGCTGCCGTAGCTG
>Ga0070699_100006073_pt1 | contig 10562 bp, 7 predicted proteins | sample KBSK1503metaG_FD_65473 | JGI IMG/M metagenome (GOLD analysis project Ga0070699, IMG submission 65473) | Corn, switchgrass and miscanthus rhizosphere microbial communities from Kellogg Biological Station, Michigan, USA - KBS K1-50-3 metaG | ecosystem: Host-associated > Plants > Roots >...
AGCGTCTGCGATGTCGCCGACGGCGCGGCAGTCGCCCGGATGTTCGACCAGGTGTCCGCCGCATTCGGCGGCCTGGACGCGCTGGTTAACAATGCCGGCATCGCCGGCCCGACCGCCGCCTGCGAAGACATCGCGCTCGCCGATTGGGAGCGCACGCTCGCCGTCAACCTGACCGGGCAGTTCCTCTGCGCGCAGCGTGCCATTCCATGGCTCAGGAAGAGCGGCAATCCCAGCATCGCCAATCTCTCGTCGGCCGCGGGACGCTTCGGCTTTCCGATGCGCACGCCGTACGCCGCCTCGAAGTGGGCCGTGATCGGCCTGACCAAGTCGCTGGCGATCGAGCTCGGCCGCGACGGCGTTCGCGTCAATGCGATCTGCCCGGGTTCGGTCGCCGGCGCGCGGATCGACGCGGTGTTCGCCAACAAGGCGGCCGCGCGCGGACTCCCGGAGGCGACGGTTCGCGACGAAGCGCTGGCCAAGACGTCGCTCAAGCGGCTGGTGTCCGCCGACGACATCGCCAATGCCATCGTTTTTCTGGCCTCGCCCTTGGGCGCCAACATCTCGGGCCAGGCCTTGCCGATCGACGCCGATACGCAGGCGCTGTTTTGAGAACTTGGCTTTGCGCCGGCTTCGGCGAGCGCCCGTCGTCCTGCCGCGGGAGCAGCAGAAGGAGATGAGATGCAATCCGTGTTCGACCTGTCGGGCAAAGTCGCGCTGATTACCGGCGCCTATCGCGGCCTCGGCTTCGCGATCGCACAAGGACTCGCACGCGCCGGCGCCACCGTCGTGCTCAACGGCCGCCGCGCCGAGGCGGTCGAACCTGCGGCGCGAGCATTGACGGCGCAGTCGCTGAAGGCATCGACCGCGATCTTCGATGTCACCGATCGCGATGCAGTGCGCCTTGCGGCGGCGGCAATCGAGGGCGAGCACGGCCGCATCGACGTGCTGGTCAACAACGCCGGTATCCAGCGCCGCGGAGCGCTGGCAGACTTTTCGCAGCAGGATTGGGACGACATCATCGCCACCAACCTGACGGCACCGTTCGTCGTGTCGCAAGCGGTGCTGCCCGGCATGATCGCGCGCAAGAGCGGCAAGATCGTGCACGTCGCCTCGCTGATGAGCGAGCTGGCGCGTCCCAGCGTCGTCCCGTACACGGCGGCGAAGGGAGGCGTGCGCCAGCTGACGCGGGGTATGGCGGTCGAGCTTGCCCCGCACAATATCCAGGTCAACGCGATCGCGCCAGGTTATTTCGCGACCGAAATGAATCGCGCGCTGATCGACAATGCCGAGTTCAACGCGTGGGTGTGCAAGCGCACGCCCGCCGGACGCTGGGGCCAGCCCGACGAGCTCGCCGGAATCGCCGTATTTCTCGCCTCGAGCGGGTCGAACTACATGACGGGACAGCTCTTGATCGTCGACGGGGGTATGAGCGTCGCGCTGTGAGCAGGCAAGCGCGTCGGAACAGCAACGGGAGCGTCGCGGCGACATCAGGCATCGACCCGCTGCCGGCGCTTGCGCAGGTTGCGCCCGCCGGCGGCAGGGCGCCAAGCGGCGGACAGAGCGACGGCCCGCTAGGCGCGCAAAACGGTTTTGGCGTACAGGTCGCCGAGGACACCGGCAGGATCGTACCTTTCCTTGAGCGCCGCATACGCCGGACGGTTGTAGATCTGCCAGAACTCGTCCTCGGCGAAATACGAGTCGGAGTAAAGCGACTTGATGCCGCCGAGCTCGCGCACCTTGCGCTCGATCAGCCTGTTGCAGTACCCGGCGGGCCGCTGCTCGCGCGTCGTGACCACGTCCCAGAAACCGAAGTTGACGTACATCGTGCCCGGATCGAGCGGGTAGAGCGTGAATGCGGCGGCGGGGTCCGGCGCCCGGATCGGGCACAGCCAGATCGGCAGGATGCCGACCTCGGCATGCAGAAACGCCAGGAATTCCGCGGCGCGGTCGATCGGAATGTCGACGTCCTGGATCACCGATTCGGCATGCAGCCCTCGAACCCGGTTGAGCGCACGGGTGAGGCCCCAGCGGCTGTTCCAGCGCATGATGCGCTGGTAGGTGACCGAGTTCAATCGCTTGCGTCCGTACAGGCGCCGCAGCAGCGGATGCTGCGCGCCGACGTTCTTCGAGCACCAGAACCAGTCGGTGTCCCAGCGCCACAGATAAGCTTCGGTAGTCAGGAAATCGGTCGCGCGCTCGCGCAGCGAGCGGTAGTAGATGCGCTCGAAGCTGTAGTCGCTGACATGCGGCGCCTCGTCGACGAAGCGGCCGACCGACACGACGATTTCGTCCGGCGCGAAAACGACGCCGTCGAGAAAATCGACGTCCGGTTGCGCCGCGAAACGGGCGATCGCGGCAAAGCAATCGCCGGCGGCGGAAAACCGGTTGTGCTCGACCTGCACGAACTTCCGCACCGGTTGCGTGCGCATCGTCAGCTTCAGCGCGTAGCCGAGGGTGCCGTACGAGTTGGGAAAGCCGAAGAACAGATCGCGGTGCTCGTTGTCGCGCGTGCAGATGACGACGTGGCCGTCGCCGGTCAGCACTTCGAGCGCAACGGCCGTGTCGTGCACCAGGCCATGGCGGAACGACGTCGCCTCGATTCCGACGCCGGCCATCGCGCCGCCGACGGTGATCGACCTCAATTGCGGCACGACGCAGGGCATCGCCCGATGCGCGAGCGTCGCCGACGCGAGCTCGGCGTAGGTCGTCATTCCTTCGGTGTCGATCGTCTGGGCGGCGCCGTCTAAGGCGACGACGCGGTTGAAATGCTTGAGGTCGATCCGCGGCGCGGCGCGCCGGGCGCGGTCGCGGAACAGGTTCGACGTCGATTTGGCGAGGCCGACCCGCGCCGACGCTCCGGGCGCCGCTGCGATTTGCGCCTGCAGGCGTGCGATCTTTTCGACGTAGGAGGCCAAGGTCGAATCCGTTGCGTCAGCCGCGGCGGCGGCGTTACCGCTGCGGCAGCGTCACACGCCGCCGCGAATCAGGCGCGATGCCGCCTCGAGCAAACCTGAGCCGGAACGACCGACCCAAGCTTCATGACGGCCGCGCCGCGGCATCGTAGAGAAAGGCACGGCTCATCGGGTAATTTCCGGCGATGTTGCCCTTGCTCACCAGGACCTGGAACAGATGCGTGTGGCTGTTTTTCGAGCGGAACATCTCCGCGCACGACCATAGATAGGTTCGCCAGGTGCGCCGGAAGCGCTCGTCGAAACGCCTGGGCTCGAGCGCCTGGATCGCCGGCCAGTTCTGGTCGAAGCGGGACGCCCACGCATCGAGCGTCAGCGCGTAGTGACGGCGCAGGTTCTCGACGTCGAGGACTTCGAGGCCGCATTTCTCCATGGCGTCGATCGCCAGCGACAGGCTCGGTATCCAGCCGCCCGGGAAGATATGCTTGCGGATATAGAACTCGGTAGTGAAATCGCCGACATGTCCGATGAAGTGTATGACGCCCAGCGCCCCCGGCTTCATCGCGTCGGCGTGCGCACGGACGACTTCGGTCAGCTGATCGGGTCCGGCGTGCTCGAGCGTGCCGATCGACAGCAGCTTGTCGTACTGGCCCGGCATCTCGCGGAAGTCGCACTCGACCAGCCCGATCCGGTCGTCCAGGCCGCGGCGCGCGAGCTCGGCGCGCAGTTCGGTCACTTGCCTGGTGGCCGTGTTGATGCCGGTGCCGAGAGCGCCGTAACGCTCGAACGCGTGGAACAGCAGTCCGCCAAAGCCGCAGCCGACGTCGATAAAAGTTTCGCCCCGCTTGAGCTGCACCTTGCGGCAGACGTGGTCCATCTTGTTCTGCTGCGCTTCCTCCAGCGTCTTGGTGCCTTCCTTCCAATAGGCGCAGGTGTACATCATGCCGACCCGGTCGAGCCATAGCTTGTAGAAAGGCTCACCCAGGTCGTAGTGAAACCGGGCGTTGGCCTTGGCCTGCGCGATCGACTTGTTGGAGAAACGGAATTCGTGCCAGCGGTTGCGCAGCGAGACCAGTGCGTTCTGCGAATTGTCGAACCCGGCATCCAGCGCCGCGCGAAACGCCAGGGGGAAGTTGCCCTCGATATCGATGTTGCCGTCGAAATACGATTCGAGCAGGCCGACGGGACCGAAAGCGAGCACGCGCAAGGCCGCGCGCGTCGTGCGGAAGGTGACGGTGAACTCGGGCGTCTGCCCCGGCTCGCAATTGGTGTAGGCCGACCCGTCGGCGAATACGGCGCGGAAGCGCACCGCCGTCGCCGCGCCGATGGCCGCCAGCTTGCGGCCGACGAGGCCGCCGACGCGCCATCCCGCTGGCGTGCCGGCGGTGCGGGCCGACGCGGGCGAGCGATCGCCGTGCGTCAATCCGTCGGCGGTGATGCGGCCTTCGATCCGACCGATGCCCGCCGGCTTGCGGCGATGCTTCGAATGTTGCTCAGCCATGTTTTCGCGATCTTCTTTTGGTCTGACGCGCTGTCCGGCAGATAGCGGCAGGAGCGGTCAACGGCCGCCGCGACCCGCTGCGATCATACCGAGGCTGCCGCGTTTGCGGTAGCGCCACAATCGGAATGGCTCCGATTCGGCTGTAGTCCGACCTCCGACAATCGCTGCTCGTTCCACCTAGGCGCTGCGCCCGCGAAGCGCGAACCTGGACCCGTTCCAAGCCACTAATAAGTTGTCCACCGCAACGGTGGACGAAACGGTGGATCGACGGTGGACCGTCGGTGAGTCGAACCGAAATCCCGCGCTTAGAGCCTGATTTTTCGATGCTTTTCCGCGCCCCTCCCTGTGCATGAAAAAGCGCTTGCGCCGCTTGGGCCTAGCTACTATGATTGGTGTTGATTCAGCACTTGAACACAAGATATAGTAGTTTTGATTCGTAAGGGATTTCGGGAGGCCTTGGGGCCCGGGGCCGGTGGCGAGGGTCGGCGCCGCCGGATCGGCAACCGAAAGGCCGCACGGCGCCGGATGGGCCCGACGAGGGGCCAGGCGAAGCGCGGGCAAGCCAAGAACATAAGATCTGACAGGAGAACACTCGATGCAAGTCGCCAGCTCTGCCGCCACTCCATCCTCTACAGCGCAGCGCAACCTGATGCCCGGAGAGACGAGCGCAACGCCCGCGGCGAACAACGATCCGCGGCTGGCCCAGTACAAGGTTATCCGCCGCAACGGCGCCGTCGTCGCGTTCGAGCCCTCGAAAATCGCGATCGCGGTGACCAAGGCTTTCCTCGCCGTCAACGGCGGACAAGGCGCTGCGTCGGCGCGCGTGCGCGAGCTGACGGCGAAGCTCACCGACGTCGTCGTCGCCGCGCTGATGAAGCGCAAGCCCGACGGCGGCGCGATCCACATCGAGGAGATCCAGGACCAGGTCGAGCTCGCGCTGATGCGCGGCGGCGAGCACGAAGTCGCTCGCGCCTACGTGCTCTACCGCGAGAAGCGCTCGCAGGAGCGCGCGCACGAAAAGAAGGAAAAAGGCGCCGCGGCCGAAAGTGTCGCGATCAACGTCATCGACAACGGCATCACGCGCCCGCTCGACATGGGCAGGCTCACCGACCTGGTGCGGACTTCGTGCGAAGGCCTCGCCGACGTGGAACCCGAGCGCGTGCTGAGGGCCACTCTGAAGGACCTGTACGACGGTGTACCGATGGACGAGGTGCGAAAGTGTGTCGTCCTCGCCGCGCGCACACTGATCGAAAAGGACCCGGCCTACAGCTTCGTCACCGCGCGGCTGCTGCTCGACGCGATCCGCTTCGAGGCGCTGGGGGAGGAGGCGACGCAGGCGGACATGGCAACCAAGTACGCCGATTATTTCCCGCGCTTCGTCAAGCATGGCATCAAGATCGGACTGCTCAACGAGGGGCTGGCGCATTACGACCTGAAGACGCTCGGCGCCGCGCTCGTTCCGTCGCGCGACATGCAGTTCGGCTACCTGGGCTTGCAGACGCTGTACGACCGCTATTTCCTGATCGACCAGTACGCGCAGTTTGCCGGGGCCGGCCGCCGCTTCGAGCTGCCGCAGGCATTCTTCATGCGGGTCGCGATGGGCCTGGCGCTGAACGAGGTAAACCGCGAGGCGCGCGCGATCGAGTTCTACAACGTGCTGTCGACGTTCGACTTCATGAGCTCGACGCCGACCTTGTTCAATTCCGGAACGCATCGTTCGCAGCTCTCGTCGTGCTACCTGACGACCGTCGCGGACGATCTCGACGGCATCTACGAAGCGATCAAGGAGAACGCCCTGCTCTCCAAGTTCGCCGGAGGCCTGGGCAACGACTGGACCAACGTCCGCGCGCTGGGCAGCCACATCAAGGGCACCAACGGCAAGTCGCAGGGCGTCGTGCCGTTCCTGAAGGTCGTCAACGACACCGCGGTTGCCGTCAACCAGGGCGGCAAGCGCAAGGGCGCCGTCTGCTCGTATCTGGAGACGTGGCACCTGGACATCGAGGAGTTTCTCGAGCTGCGCAAGAACACCGGCGACGATCGACGCCGCACGCACGACATGAATACGGCAAACTGGATTCCGGATCTGTTCATGAAGCGCGTGATGGAAGGCGGCGACTGGACGCTGTTCTCGCCGGCCGACGTGCCGGATCTGCACGACAAATGGGGGCGCCGGTTCGAGGAGGCGTACACACGCTACGAAGAAAAGGCGGCGCGCGGCGATCTGAAGCTGTTCAAGAAGCTGCCGGCGCTCCAGCTGTGGCGCAAGATGCTGTCGATGCTGTTCGAGACCGGGCATCCCTGGATAACCTTCAAGGACGCCTGCAACGTGCGCTCGCCGCAGTCGCACGTCGGCGCCGTGCACAGCTCGAACCTCTGCACCGAGATCACGCTGAACACCAGCGAAACCGAGATTGCCGTATGCAACCTGGGCTCGGTGAATCTGCTCGCGCACATGAAGAAGGTCGGCAAGGGCGACGACGCCGTCTACGAGCTCGATCACGAAAAGCTGCGAGTGACGATCCGGACGGCGATGCGAATGCTCGACAACGTCATCGACATCAATTACTACGCGGTGGCGAAGGCGCGCAATTCGAACCTCAAGCATCGTCCGGTCGGCCTCGGCATCATGGGCTTCCAGGATTGCCTGCACCTGCTGAAGACGCCGTACGCGTCGGACGACGCGATGGAATTCGCCGACCGCTCGATGGAAGCGGTCTGCTACTACGCCTACTGGGCGTCGACCGAGCTCGCCGAGGAGCGCGGCCGCTACAGCTCGTACAAGGGCAGCCTGTGGGACCGCGGCATCATGCCGCAGGACTCGGTCAAGCTCCTTCGCGACGAGCGCGGCGGCTACGTCGAGCTCGACGACTCGGTCGCGATGGATTGGGACGCCCTGCGCGCGCGGGTCAAGCAGCACGGCATGCGCAACTCCAACTGCATCGCCATCGCCCCGACGGCCACGATTTCCAACATCATCGGCGTCGGTGCCTCGATCGAGCCCGAGTACCAGAACATCTACGTCAAGTCGAACCTGTCCGGCGAGTTCACCGTCGTCAACGAGCATCTGGTCGCGGAGCTGAAGCGCCTCGACCTGTGGGACGACGTGATGGTCTCGGACCTGAAGTATTTCGACGGGTCGCTCGCCCGGATCGACCGCATTCCGGCAGGTTTGCGCCAGCTGTACGCGACGGCCTTCGAGGTCGATGCGACCTGGATCGTCGAGGCCGGCGCCAGGCGCCAGAAATGGATCGACCAGGCGCAATCGCTGAACATCTACATGGCCGGCGCGTCGGGCAAGAAGCTCGACGAAACGTACAAGCTGGCGTGGATGCGCGGATTGAAGACGACCTATTATCTGCGCACGCTCGCGGCGACCTCGGCCGAGAAATCGACCGGCCAGGGCGGCGAGCTCAATTCGGTGCCCGAATCGGGCGGCGCGGCCGGCCGTGCCGCCGCGAAGACGATCGCGCGACCGGCGGCGAACACGATGCAGGAACCCGATCCGCCGAAGTTCTGCGCGATCGACAACCCGGATTGCGAGTCCTGCCAGTGATCGGACGGCGCCCTGCGGGGCGCTCAAGCCGAGCGGAGGTAATCGGCTCGATATCAGCGAGCCTCGCCATCGATGCGGGGCTGCAATTTACGTATCCCGCCGCGGCAGCGTTAAAGACGAGCGGGACTAAGAAGGGACGTTGCGGCGCGCACCCAGACAGGAGGTTGCGAGAGTCGCCGGGCGTCAGTGGGACGGCCGAATGATGGCCGGAGGGTTGCGGACCCAGTATCGGCGCGTGCGAGATCAGTCGCACGCGCCGGCTGAGTTGCCGCAACGGATCCGTGCGGGATCATCCGCACGGCGTACGACGCAATACGGCGCGACGAGCGGCACGAGAATGGCAAGCTCTGGCAACCAACGTGGAGGACCGGTAGATGGCCCAGTACGAGCATGTCCCATGTCATGTGGTGGATGCGCGGTACCTCGGTGACTACAAGGTTTGGTTGGAATTCAACGATGGACGCAAAGGCGTGGTCGATCTGGCGGACGAGCTCTATGGCGAGGAATTCGAATCGTTGCGCGACCGCGATCGATTTGCCGCCTTCGTCCTCGATTACGGGCTGGCGACGATCGCCTGGGAAAACGGCGTCGACTTCGCGCCGGACTACCTCTACGAAAGGCTGAACGCAGTGCATTGACGAGGCCACCGCCTGCTTCGAGGGGCTTGTCCACACCGTCGTCGGTGCTGGCAAGGCGTCTGTCCCCTTCGCAAACAGAGCGCGGCAAGACGGCGGGATAACAGGCAACACCTTGAAATATCAGCAAAAGAAACTATATTAAAAAGAACTCCCCGCAGCGGACGATAGTGCCGGAACGAGGAAAAAGGACACGCAGCAGTTATTAGGACAACGAGGCCAGTATGCTCACTTTCGAAGACGATTTCGTGACACCCGCGCCGCAGCCGCGCGTGCTGCCGGCGACGCCTGAAACGATCCGCGCCCAGACCACGGGAGGCATCCTTTCGCGCGAGCCGGTGCACGATCTCGACGTCGAATCGCAGGCGATGGCCAACGGCTTCCGCCGCGTCCGCGCGGAAGACAAGCGCGTGATCAATGCGCAGTCAGACGTCAATCAGCTCGTCCCGTTCAAGTACAAGTGGGCCTGGGACAAGTATCTCTCCGCGTGCGCCAATCACTGGATGCCGCAGGAGATCAACATGCAGCGCGACATCGAGCTGTGGAAGAACCCCCAGGGCCTGACCGACGACGAGCGGCTGATCGTCAAGCGCAACCTGGGATTCTTCGTCACCGCGGACAGTCTGGCGGCGAACAACATCGTGCTCGGGACCTATCGCCACATCACCGCGCCCGAATGCCGGCAATACCTGCTGCGCCAGGCGTTCGAAGAGGCGATCCACACGCACGCCTATCAGTACATCGTCGAGAGTCTCGGGCTCAACGAGGCCGAGATATTCAACGCCTATCACGAGATCAAGTCGATCCGCGACAAGGACGAGTTCCTGATCCCGTTCATCGAGGTGCTGACCGACCCGGCCTTCAAGACCGGCACGATGGAAGCCGATCAGAAGCTGCTGAAGAGCCTGATCGTGTTCTCCTGCATCATGGAAGGGCTGTTCTTCTACGTCGGTTTCGTGCAGATCCTCGCGATGGGGCGCCAGAACAAGATGACCGGAGCGTCCGAGCAGTATCAGTACATCCTGCGCGACGAGAGCATGCACTGCAATTTCGGCATCGACCTCGTCAACACGGTCAAGATGGAAAACCCGCATTTGTGGACGCCGGAATTCCGCGAGGAAATCCGCGTGCTGATGAAAAAGGGCGTCGATCTCGAGTACGCGTACGCCGAGGACACGATGCCGCGCGGTGTGCTGGGACTCAATGCGCCGATGTTCAAGGAATATTTGCGCTTCATCGCCAACCGCCGCTGCCAGCAGATCGGAATCGATCCGCTGTTCGACAAGGCCGACAACCCGTTTCCGTGGATGGCCGAGATGATCGATCTCAAAAAGGAGAAAAACTTTTTCGAGACGCGGGTGATCGAGTATCAAACCGGCGGCGCGCTTTCCTGGGACTAGGATGCCGGCCGCGCGATGCGCACGATGCAGCGCCCGATGACTCGAAGGCCCGGCCCGCGCCGGGCTTTGTCCTGTGTGCGATGCAGCACGCGCGCGGCCGCAAGAACTTCTCCTGTGGAGATGCCATCCAATTCAGTAGCCGGCACACGCTCATGCGTAAGCTCGGTAGAAACGGAGGTCACCGATGGTCTCTATCTGGTGGTTACCGGTCGTGTTCTTCATAGGCTCTTTCATAGGGATGCTGATCACGGCACTGATGTGCATGTCGGCTTCCCAGTCCGAGCAGTCGGCGCGAATTCCAAAACACGCGCGAGTCGTGTTGTCGGACGACTACTGACGCGAGAAGATTGGCGCGCCGACACGGCGCAGTCATGGTTGGAAGAGCAGCGCCACGTTGCATTGCAGCAGTTTCGACGCGAGCCCGGCATCAGGCCGGGCTCTTTTTTTGACCAATAGCAAACACATTGTCAACAACAACGCCGAGCCGGCGGCAGATCGCAAGGCTCGGATAGGGCCGGGACGCGATGACTTACCCGGCGCTCGCGGAACCGACGTAGCCTTAAG
>Ga0070699_100006075_pt1 | contig 10561 bp, 15 predicted proteins | sample KBSK1503metaG_FD_65473 | JGI IMG/M metagenome (GOLD analysis project Ga0070699, IMG submission 65473) | Corn, switchgrass and miscanthus rhizosphere microbial communities from Kellogg Biological Station, Michigan, USA - KBS K1-50-3 metaG | ecosystem: Host-associated > Plants > Roots >...
ATCGCTGGGGTTGGCGTATATCTATAACAAGCGGGCCGCATCACCTCACCCCCCGGCCCCCTCGCCATGAATGGCGAGGGGGAGATCAATCGATAGCGGACAGGGGTGAGATCACGCGGGTTTCGCGGCTACCTTCACCGACGACCACAACGCGATCCCGACGATGAGCAGGTTCGCCACGATGACCGGGCCCGAGTGCAACAGGAAGCCATAGAGCATCCAGAGCACGGCGCCCAGGGCCTGGATCCTCCGCAACGTCGACGGGTTCTTGAACATGTAGGAACAGAGAACTACTCCGGTCGCCAGGTATCCCACGGCATCGTTCATCAGGCCGCTCCAGTGACGGCCGGAGCGGTGCCCCGGATGGTGAGCGAATCGGTCCGGACCTTCTCCCACTCCTGCAGCGCAAACCCCTGCGACTCGAACACGGCCCGGATACCGCTGGGACTCAATCCCACGATGTCCTCCAGGAGAGGGACCAGAACGCTCAGCGCGTCATCACTCAGGATGGTGCGCTGCGCGATCGGGGTCAGGTACTTGTTTTCCGACACGGCCACGGTGAGGCCGCCGACCCGGTTCACGTGAAGCATCACGTGCACATCCGAGTAGCCGTCTCCCACGTAGACCAGCCGGTCAGGGCTGACCGACAGCTGGGCCCGCAATTCTTCGAGCACGGCAACCTTGCCGTAGCCCGCGGGGACTCGGACGATCGATGCGATCTCGCCGGTCACCGGGTCGTAGCGGAAGCGGGTCCCGTAAATGTGGTCGGGAGGCACGATGCCTTCCAGCGCGGACTGGATAACCTCCTGGGGCGCCGCCGAGATCACGTAGAACAGAAAGCGATAGCCTTCAAGATCGTCGAGCATCCGGGACAGCAGCGGCAGGTTCTGCTTGAGCCGGATCCGCTTGCCGACCTCGACCAGGTCTTCCTTCCGCACCCTGCGGTATTCCGGATCGTGCAGCAGGAGATACGCCAGCTCGGCGCCCTGCTGCACCAGGTGGGCCTGGGAGAGTCCCCTGATTTTGTCGTGAAAACCGCTGGTACCCAGCAGCTCGCTCAAAACGACGCCGGAATCGTTGAAGCTCAGCGTCTGGTCAAAGTCGCTGGTGAGCAGGTACTGTTTGCGTAGGACCGGACTTCGGATCTGCATGATCGGTTGCTCCACGGTTGGTATAACGGCGACGCCCCCACCGGATCAGCCGGAGGGGGCGTTGGCATTATCATCTTGCCACCCATCGGGCTGACGCTCAGGGTTCTCCCAGGCAATTGGCGGCGGCCAGGCGCACGCGCATCATAGCTCCGGCGTTCGCGCCGATACGGAACCAGTGCGCGAAGTCGGAAGCGAAGCGATAGGTCGGAATGGCCGGTGATTGCATGGCCCGAACCTTAGAAGTCGGCAAATATCCTGTCAAGGGAATTGGAATCATCCATGCCGCATGATATTATGCAGCAACCCTTTAGCATGCCGCACCCATGAAATTCGCTATCCCGGCCGTCATTCTCCTGATGCTCGCGGCGGCAGGCTATTATGCCTACGCCCGCTCCCGCCGGATTCCCGACCGGCTGGAGCCACTGGGTCCATTCGAGCTGGTGACCCATACGCTCCGCTTTACCTCGGGGTACAACGAGGGACGGATCTACCACGGTACTACCGAGAGCTACGGACTTCGCTACCGGGGCCAGCCGTTCACGATCACCGGCAAGTCCGGGATGTGGGGCGATTCGACCGAGACCTACGAAATATTCAACTCGCTGATCACCTTCCCCACCGCTGAGCCCGCCCTGGTGGTCAACGTGGGCGATCCCGCCAACTCCAGCTTCTACTACCTGGTCCGTGAGAAAAACGGCGCGGCCGACGCCGAGTACCTGGGTCCGGGCAGCGGGGGGGTGTCGGCGGAGTGGCTGGATCCGGCGCCGGGCCAGGCGCCGGCGGTTACCGATGTCGCGCTGCACCGGGGCAAGCTCGAAGGCGGCCGGCTGCTCCTGCTGGGCGAGACCACCGTGTTCGACGTGGCGTCGTTAAAGGCATATCCGGTGCGGCAACCGAGCGGCGCGTATCCTAACCAGTTCAAGCCGCCGATCGCGATCTCTCCCGACCGGACCAGTTTCGTGCGGCTCGGGTCGGGCGAGTCTCCCGAGAACCTGCCGCTGTTCATCGTCTTCGACTTTGTGGGCGACACGTCGTACACCCTCCCCATCGAGCGCGGACTGATGCGCTACACGGACTGGGACGAAATCGACAGCGCCTGGTTCGATCATTATTTCGAGTGGCGAAGCGAAGCCGGGAGTCATGACCGGCTGGTGCAGCGAGCCGGCGCAGTCCCGCTGGCGTATAAGGGGCGGCTCCGGGAAGACCAGTACGACAGCACCTACGTGGAGTACAACCTGCTGCCGGTGAAGCCGGAGATGCAGGATGTGGTGATCGGATTCATCGAGAAGGAGTTCGGAGGGAAGCGGCTGCCGCTGGCGCAGTACAGCACCACGCCGAGTCTCCTGGTGGGAGCAGACACCGTCAATGTCCTGCTGCACGAGGACCAGGTGGGGGTATTCATCGACCGGGGGAAAGATCCCCAGGTCATCCGGGATATCGGCACCAGGTTCGACGAGGTCCTCAAGCGCGGGACGTACGATAAGCTTTTCCTTCCCTAGCGGCATCCAAGGCGAAATCCCACCTGGAGATCCGCATGCCGCGCCCCCGCTCGACCCTGGCGGCCCTGCTCTTTCTGTTTGCCGCCCTCCTGCTGGTCGCGTCTCCACCGATGGGCTGGGGCGGCGGCGAAGCGGTGGACGGAACCCGATATAAACTCTCTCCCCTTCAGTTGTCTCATGTACTCAAGCCACACCAGACCGTCTCTCCCACCGAGAACTGCCGGATCTACGGAGCGGACACCCCTGACAACCGGTGCCGGATGGCGGCGGGCGGGGAAGCCGCTTTTGCGCGGCTTCGCCTGGTGTATCCCCTGATTCTGATCGGTGCCTCGGCTTGCCTGTTCGCCGCCCTGCTCGCCTTGTTTCAATCGCCGTGGCCGCTCCGCCTGGGCACCGGGCTCTGCGCGGCGTTACTTCCGGCGGCCGCCATGATGCTTTTTGCTTTTTCAGCTCGTCCCGCGCTCGAGGGCCTTGCCCATACCGACTTCGGACTGGCCGCGGCGCTGGGCACCATGCTGCTCATCCTCGCCATCGCGCTGACCCTGGGTGGGACCGGGCTGATGCTCTTCCCCGGGCTGACCCGCGGACGCCGGCTTGCGGCGCTCGGGGCGCTCTTTGTTCTGCCCTTTGGCGGACTCCGCGTCGGAGGCTGGCCAGGAGTGGCTGCGGCGTTTGGGCTGGGACTCCTGATCTTCATTACATTGTCAGGGCCGTTCAGGTCGCTCCCCCAAACCAATTCGTGACAGGGCGAACGGAGACGCAGCAATGCCGCGCGGCAAGGCCACGACCGTCAAGGAATACCTCGACCGATTGCCGGAGGATACCAGGCAGGCGCTGGCCAAGGTGCGCCAGGTGGTCAACAAGAACCTCCCGAAGGGATACCAGGAAACAATGGCCTATGGGATGATAGGCTGGGGCGTTCCGCTCTCCCGGCTTCCCAAGACCTACAACGGCCTGCCGCTGTGCTATGCCGGCCTCGCGGCACAGAAGAATTACAACTCGCTCTACCTGCTGGCCGCCTATGGTGATCCCCGGCAGAAACGGAAGTTGGTGGAGGGCTTCAAGAAGGCGGGGAAAAAGCTGGACATGGGAAAATCCTGCATTCACTTTCGAACGGTTGAGGATCTCCCGCTCGACACTATCGCCGAGGTAGTCGCCAGCATACCGGCGGAGGCATACATCAAGATGTACGAGGACTCGAGGCGGAGACAATGACGACGACCCTCACCCCGGCAACCACCGAATACCTGGATATCCGCAACCCTTATTCCGGCGAAGTGGTGGGCCGCGCGGCGTTGGCGAGCAAGGCCCAGATCCTTGCGGCCATTGCGAGCGCAACCGACTCCGCCGTCGTCGCCGCCGCGCTGCCCTCCCATGCCCGGGCGGCCGCGCTGGAGCGGGTTCGAGCCGGTCTCACCGAGCGCCGGGAAGAAATCGCCCGGGTCCTTGCCCAGGAAGCGGGGAAACCGCTGGGCCTGGCCCGCACCGAGATCGACCGCGCCGTGTTCGTATTTCAGCAGGGTGCCGAGGAAGCCAAGCGGATCGGCGGGGAAGTCCTGCCCATGGACCTGATGCCGAACGGGGACCGGCGCTGGGCGATCACTCGGCGTTTCCCCCTCGCTCCGATCGCGGCGATCACCCCGTTCAACTTTCCGGTTCTCCTGGCGGCCCACAAGCTGGCGCCCGCGATGGCCTGCGGCGCAACGATGGTCCTCAAGCCACCTCCCCAGGACCCGCTCTCCACCCTTCTCCTGGGTGAGATTGTCGAGCAGAGCGGTTACCCCTCCGGGGCGATCAGCATCCTCCCCTGCACCAATGACGACGCCGCTCCGTTGCTGGACGATCCCCGGATCCGCATGGTGACCTTCACCGGTTCGGCGCGAGTCGGCTGGATGATCCGGCAGCGGGCCGCCACGAAGCGCGTCGCGCTGGAACTGGGTGGCAACGCGGCGGTCCTGATCGAGCCCGATGCCGACCTGGATCACGCGGTGCAACGCTGCGTCGCCGGGGGTTACCTCTACGCCGGCCAGTCCTGCATCTCGACCCAGCGCATCCTGGTCCACGAGCGAGTGTACCAGGCGTTCATCGAGCGCTTTGTGCCCGCGGTGGCCGGGCTTCGCACCGGCGATCCCCTGGCCGCGGGGGTCGAAGTGGGCCCGATGATCGACGAAGCCAATGCCCGCCGAGCCCAGGAATGGATCGACGAGGCGCGCTCCGGCGGCGCCCGAGTGGTGGGGGGAACCCGGCAGAGAACGCTGCTGGCTCCCACCGTGATCCTCGACAGCACCAGTGCCATGAAGGTGAATTGCGAGGAGGTCTTCGCGCCGGTGACGACGGTGCGGCCCTACCGCGACCTCGACCAGGCGATCGCGATGGTGAATGATTCGCCCTACGGCCTGCAGACCGGCCTGTTCACCTTCGACATGCGCACCATCCTCGGCGCCTTTGAGCGGCTCGAAGTGGGCGCGGTGGTCATCAATGACGTGCCGGGGTTCCGGGTCGACCACGTGCCCTACGGCGGAGTCAAGCAATCCGGCATCGGGCGGGAGGGCGTGCGCTCCGCCATTGAGGAAATGACCGAGCTGAGAGTGCTAATGCTGGGGAGCGAGCGTTGAAAGGCATATCGCAAACCACTTCACCGCAAAGGCGCGAAGAACGCGAAAGGGCCGCCAAGAGATTCCAGCGTTCACCATACATTCCTATTGAGCAGTCTGCGGATACGTAAAAAAGGAAGTCCTTTGCGGCCCTTTGCGTTCTTTATGTCTTTGCGGTGAAGCTGCCTGTTCTACACAATTACCATACATCCGGAAAGAACCATGAAACTGGCCGTCACATTGGGCATGATGCTCTCCTCAGTCGCGCTACAGGCGCAAAATCCGCCGGCCACCAACCGCGCGATCTTCCAGGCCAAGCAGATTCCCCACGAGGCAGGATTCCGGGTCTTCATCGTGCCGGACATGGAAGGCATGGGAAGCGCGGTAGACATTCACGAGGTCATCGCCGGCAACGAAGGCGAGCGCTACAAGGACCTGACCAGCCCCGACTACTGGGACCGGTTCCGGTCGCTGCTGACCCAGGAGGTGAACGCGACGATCCGCGGCGCCCGGTTGTCGGGCGCCCGGAGCTTCGTGGTGAACGAGGGACACGGCGGCAACCTGTTCGCCAACGTGCTTCCCTGGGAGCTGGACTCGACCGCGATTCTGGTGCGCGGCTTTCCCAAGCCCCTGGTCATGATCACCGGCATCGACAGCAGTTTTGGAACCCTGATGTTCACCGGCGCCCACGCCAACGCCGGCAGCCCCGGCGTCATGGCCCACAATTTCGCGTTCGACCATTTCACCGTGAATGGCAAGCCGCTGAACGAAGTCGGCATCAACGCACTGATCGCCGGGGAGATGGGCGTCTCGGTGTCCCTGGTGAGCGGCGATGACGTCCTGGTGCAGGAGACCCAGGAGATGCTGGGCAACGGGGTGATCGGCGTCGTGGTAAAACGGGCGGTGGGGCGGAGTGCCGCGATCACCTACAGTCCCGCCCGGGTGCGCCGGATGCTCCAGACCGCGGCAGCCGAAGCGGTGCGCCGGGAAATGCGCGGAGACTTCCAGCCCTTCACGATGGAGCGGCCCTACCGGGTCGAGTTCACCCTGCGCCGGAGCTATTCCGACAGCACCGTCGCCGCGATTGCCGCGCTGCCTGGCTTCACCTTGGAGAAGACCGGCGACCGCGACTTCCGCTTTGTGACCGACAGTGCGAAGCAGATGGGCTACCTGCTGGACGCCATTGAAGAGACGGTGCTCAGATGAGAAACCAGACGGCAGGGCGGCAGGCCGGCAGGACGGCACCGTTCCTGGGACTGTGCCTGATATCGTTGACGACGTCGCTCGCGGCCCAGAACCCGGCCCAACCCGCCGCGCCTCCGCCACCACCGCGCGACACAACGCCGCCATCGGCCTACTACGGAGTGACCGAGTACCAGGAGGCCCGCCGCAAACTTGAACTCGACATGCAGCGCGGGGGATTCAGCGTCTACATCATCGCGGACATGGAAGGCCTGGCCGCGGCGGTACGCAACGCCACGGAGATGCGGCCGGTATCCCGGGGTGGATCGGAACAGCATGAACGATTTCGCCAGGAGTTGACCGACGAGGTGAACGCGGTGATCGCGGGCGCCCGGGCAGCCGGCGCCACCCAGTTCATCGTGAATGAAGGGCACGGCGGGACGCTGTTTCGCAATATCCTGGTGGAGCAGCTCGATCCCGATGCCATCCTGATCCGGGGCTACCCCAAGCCGATCGTCATGACCACCGGGCTCAACCCCATGGTAGATGCCATGATGATCGTCGGTGCCCACGCCAACGCCAGCAGTCCCGGTATCATCGCCCACAGCTACGCGTTCAGCTCCTTCACCGTGAACGGCCAGGTGCTGAACGAAGCCGGGATCGCCGGCTTCATCGGCGGAGAGATGGGCGTTCCCATGGCCCTCGCCGCGGGCGACGACGTGCTCACGGGAGAGACCCGGCAAATGCTCGGCGACCTGGAAACCGTCACCGTAAAGACCGCGTTCTCGAACAGCGCGGCGGCGGTTCTTTCCCCGGCCACCGTCCACCGGCTCTTGCGCGAAGCCGCTACCCGGGCGGTGCGCCGGGTGCGAAGCGGAGCGATCAGGCCACTCGTGATCCAGAAGCCATACGAGGTCAAATTCTGCCTTCGACGGTCCTTCGATGACTGGGTCAGGGAAACGGTAGGCAAGCTGGACGGGGTGAGGCCCGGCGAGGGGCCCGGATGTTTTGCCTACACCAGCGATTCGGCAGAGGCGGTGGGCAACCTGCTGAACGAGATCGAGTGGACGGTCCTTAAACCGTAGCGTGATCAGCCTTCCCCCGCGCAATGTGATCCATGAACTTGTGCGGTGGGTCCGGGCTTCGTAGGGTTGGCACTCGAGGTCATTTGGACGGCTTGAGTTTCAACCAGGGAGACGGTGGCCATGGCTGACAGACACCAGCGGAGCCGGGGGACCCCGGATCTGCGAAGCGACGAAATCATGGAAGAGACTCTCAATCCTCACCGGCGAGAGGAACAGCTTCGAGCCGCGGAGGAGGCGAGGGACCGGCTGCTTCAGCGCGGCATCCGGCTGTCTGGTGATGAAGCCCCGGACGAGTTATCGGATCTCCAGGATGCGGTCGAGCGCTTCGAAGCCGTCGTCGAGTCCCGGGGCGGCGATCTCATGGTGGACGATCTCCGCAGTTCCCAGCCGGAAGCACCTGAGCTGGTACTCCCCGAGCGCCAGCCCGGCGAAGCGGCGGAGGAATACATCGCCCGGATCGATGCCGCCGCGGTGAAGCTCAAATCAAAGGGGTAGTTATTTTTGAGGGATGACTCCAACGGTCACCCTCCGCAGCGCCACCCCGGCCGACGCGACCCAGCTCGCCGAATTCGCTCGCCGCAATTTTGCGGAGACCTTCGGCCCGTCCAACACGCCGGAAGACCTCGAGCTGCACCTCTCCTACACCTACAGTCCTGACATCCAGCGGCGCGAGCTCGCCAACCCCCGATTCGCCACGATCCTGGCCGAGTCGGAGGGAAAGCTGGCCGGATACGCGCAGCTGCGAGAAACAAAAGCCCCGGCATCCGTCACCAGCGCCCAGCCGATTGAGCTATTGCGATTCTACGTGGACCGCCCGTGGCACGGCCGGGGTGTCGCCCGGCTGCTGATGGAGGCGGTGTTCGGGGCGGCCCGGGCGCGCGGGGCGGATAGTGTCTGGCTCTGTGTCTGGCAGGAGAATCCCCGCGCGATTGCCTTCTACCAACGCGAGGGATTCCTCAAGGTGGGAACCCAGGATTTTCTGCTGGGGACCGATCTGCAGCTGGATTGGGTGATGGCGCGGGCGATAGGGTAGCGGGGAGCCGGGTCTCAAATCATCTTTCACCCCCGCTACCTGAAAGGAGCACACGTGGATGCCGGCGCCGTTGCTGTGTTCATTCCGGTCGTCGCCATTATCTGCGCGACGGTGGTGAAGTTACAGAAGGTCAAGAGCGCTGCCAGCGCCGAGCTGCCGGAGGAAGACCTGGCGCGGCTGGACGCCCTCGAGCACGAGGTCGTGGCGCTCCGCCAGGAACTGACCGAGGCGCAGGAGCGGATCGACTTCACCGAGCGGCTTCTCACCAAGGGCCGCGGGACTGCTTCCGGAGGAGGGGAAGTATGAGCCGGGTGTATCCCATCATGCCGGCGGGCCCCCGGCCGCTCTACCTGGTGATTCCGGTTCTTATTCTCCTGCTCTCCCGCGCTCAATGAACGACGATTTGGACATCCGGCTCAAGCTGTTCGTCTACCAGACGATCGTCGAGGAAGGACGGCCGCCCAGCCGGAACCGGATCGCCCGGGCCCTGCAACTGGACCTGGCGAACGTCGGCGATGCGCTGACCCGGCTCAGGGGCAAGCGGCTTCTCGCCCTGGCCCCCGACTCCGGGGAGATCGCGATGGCGCCGCCGTTCTCGGCGGTGCCCACCGCCTTCCAGGTGCAGGCGGGCGGCAAGACCTTCCATGCCAACTGTGTCTGGGATGCGTACGGGATTGCCGCGGCACTTCACCTGGACGTCATCATCGACGCGGGCTGCGGGTGTTGCGGGGAGCCGGCCCAGCTCCGGGTAACCGACGGCATCCCGGAGCCCAGCGACTGGGTGGCGCATTTCGCGGTCCCCGCCCGGCAGTGGTGGGATGACATCACCTTCACCTGAAGCACGATGCTACTCTTCCGGTCGGAAGAGCACGTGGATCGGTGGTGCAGAGTGCGGGGATGGCCGAAACGGCCGCTAGTGTCCCTGGCTCAGGTCTGGGAGCTCTCGGTCGCGTGGTACGGCAACCGGCTCACCGCGGAATCCCGGCGGCCCATGGGAGACGAGGTGAAGCAGATCCTTGCCAGGACCGGTCTCACCGGGGAGTTCTGGGAGGTTTAGCAGGAGATCGCGGAAATACGCTACCGCTTCAACGCGGATCAGCGCTGAAACGCGCCGATCGCCCCTCGAGCGACTTCAATGTCCTGATCGAACAGAACCGTCATCCGCTTGTTTCGGTGAGTTATCCGTGGCACGACTGTTGGTGCCAAAAAACGGCTGCGGAGTCAATCGGCGCGTTTCGGCGTTCATCCGCGTTGAAGCGGTAGCGCCTGCGGATCAGAATCGCGCTACTTGCTCCATCGCGGCGCGCAGGTCCTCGACTTGCGGCAGGATGACATCTTCCAGCTCCGGTGCATACGCGACGAACGTGTCGGTCGCCGCCACCCGGCGCACCGGCGCGTCCAGCCAGGCGAACATCTCGTCGGCGATCCGCGCCGAGATCTCGGCGCCGTAGCCCCAGCTGAGCGAGTCCTCGTAAGCCACGACAACCTTGCTGGTCTTGCGGACCGACTGGTAGATGGTCTCCCAGTCCACCGGAGACAGCGAGCGCAGGTCGATCACTTCGGCTTTGATCCCGTGCTGGTCCTCCAGCTCCTTGGCGGCGACCAGGGTGCGCTGCACCACCGCACCGTAGGTCACCACCGTCAGGTCGGTCCCTTCCCGTACCACTTTCGCCTTGCCAAACGGGATCATGAAACCGGGACCCGGGTTGGGCGCCTTGTTATAGGTCTGGCGGTAGAGATGCTTGTGCTCGAGGAAGATCACCGGATCATCGCAGCGGATGGCGGTGCGGAGCAGGCCGTTTGCGTCGAGCGCAGTCGCGGGGCAGACCACCCGAAGGCCCGGCACGCCGGTGAAAATCGCGGCCCCGGTCTGGGAGTGATACACCGAGCCGCCCTTGAGATAGCCGCCGTAAGTAACCCGGATGACCACCGGCGAAGCAAAGGCATTGTTGCTGCGCCAGCGGATCAGGGCCAGCTCGTTGCGGATCTGCATGTAAGCCGGCCAGATGTAGTCGAA
>Ga0070699_100006080_pt1 | contig 10560 bp, 9 predicted proteins | sample KBSK1503metaG_FD_65473 | JGI IMG/M metagenome (GOLD analysis project Ga0070699, IMG submission 65473) | Corn, switchgrass and miscanthus rhizosphere microbial communities from Kellogg Biological Station, Michigan, USA - KBS K1-50-3 metaG | ecosystem: Host-associated > Plants > Roots >...
GACGTTCGGAACCTTTGCCGGGTCGATGCTGCCCTTCCTGTTCCGGCGTCTGGGGTGGGACCCCGCCAGTGCCTCGGCGCCCTTCGTGGCCACATTGGTGGATGTCACGGGTCTGATCATCTACTTCACCATCGCCAGCATTCTCCTGAGCGGCACCCTCCTGTAAGAGATTGTCATCCCGAGCGAATGCGAGGGATCTTGCCAGCCCCCAACAAGGTTCCTCGCTACGCTCGGAATGACAGCCTTTCCACGAGACTAAACCCCTTTCTCGTCCAGCAGCGCCAGGAATTCCTCCGGCGACTGCACCGTCATCAGCCGCTCCGGGACATCCGGCTCCTTGACGAACTGGGCAATCTTGCCCAGAACCGGCAGGTACTGGTTGGAGACCTCAGGCGGGGGGGCCACGATCAGGAACAGGAAGTGGACCGGGAGGTTGTCGATCCCCTGGTACTCTACGCCGGCCAGGGTCCTGCCAAAGGCCAGTCGCAGGGAATCCACGACCGGCGAGCGGCAGTGCGGAATCGCCACGCCGCGGCCGACCCCGGTTGACCCGAGGTTCTCCCGGCGCTTGGCAATCTTGAAAAGTGTGGCGTTGGCGGCTGGATCCAAGCCGAGCAGGCCGATCATCTCGCCGAGGATCTCGTCCTTGCTGGTTTCCTTCAGAGCGAGATCGATCGACCCTTCGGTAAACAGCTCGCGAAGCCGCATTCGTCTTTTCCGGTGTCTGGTGGCGAAACGGAAGGCGGGTGAACCTTATCCGCACCGGGAAGGACTGTCAATTTGCCGGCACCTCGCAGCGCTGGTGCTGCCGGGTCAGAACCAGCCCCAGGAGGAGCAGAATGCCGGCGAACACCATGAGATTGTAGGAAGCCCGCCGCAACATCACCTTGACCACGTAGAACATGACCTGGAGCCAGCTGTTGGTGCCTTCTGACACCGCTACCATCTTCACCTTGAAGACCGCGCCGTAGAGGTCCAGGTCGAAGAAGAAGACCGGCAGGAAGATCAGTAACAGGATCAGCGCGGTGATCAGGAGGGGCGCCGCGATCCGGGCGTAGCAGTGGCGCCGGTCTTTCCAGCTCAGCAGGACGATCCCACCCAGGAGCAGCGGCAGTATCGGGAACAGCCAGGCCCCCGCGCGCCCGATAGCCAGGCTGCGCCGGACCAGGAGATGGGTTTCCTGGTTGAACGCCGGCCGCACCTTTATCGAGTCGCTGCCCTTCCCCTCGCTCCGATCCAGCCGGGCCGAGACCGCCTTCATGATGGCAGCCTGGATTTCCCGGGGCCCGCGGCAGCGGGGCAGCCGGCGGAGCTGTTCGTCCTCGCTGATCCGTTTGCCGAAGAGTTTCTGCAACCCCATCCAAGCCAGGCCGGTGACCCGCCCCATGGTGCATTCCGGCCGCGCCGCCAGTTTGTGCCGGAAATACTCCTTCAGGTATTGCTGCACCACGGGACGCTCGGTCTTGATGTTGATATAGAACTGGAAGGTGTCTGGTGGCGCCTGGTCCATGGTGGTCGCAATGGTATGCACGACCGTTTCGGCTTTGCGGATCACATCCTGCTCCGAAAAACTGCCGGTGATGATACGGGTCAGGTCGTCCCGGTTCAGCTCCAGGGCCGTCCCGTCCAGGGCCCGGATGCCATGGTCCTTCTCCAGCTCGATGACGACGCCGGGAATGGTCATGGCGTAGAGTGTCGTGGGATCTATGGTGCGGGGGACCAGGTCCGGTTGCTGCACCATCCAGAGCAGGTAGACGACCGGCAGCACGAACGCCCCCAGCACGATGAACAGGGTGGCCAGGATCAGCGAAAGGTGACGGCGCATAGGGTATGGTAGCACAATTCCGCCTCAGGCCCGGTGACCGGGCTTACCGGAGGTGGCCTCCATTGCCGTCCCATGGAGCCCCAAGTATTTTCAGCGCATGAAGTTGCCCTACTGGTCCGGGTCCCCATGCCCGCTGATTCTCGCCCCGATGGCCGGGGTGTCCGAAGCGCCCTTCCGGCAGATCTGCCGCCGGATGGGAGCGGACATTCTCATGACCGAGTTTCTTTCGGCTGAGGCGATCAGGCGGGGGATTCGGCGGACTCTGGAAGGGGCGGAGTTCGAGCCGCTGGAACGGCCCATCGGAGTGCAGATCTATGGGGCCGATGCCGGGGCCATGGAGCGGGCGGCGGCCATCGTGACTGAGGTTTATCAGCCCGAGTTCATCGACATCAACTTCGGCTGTCCGGTCAAGAAAGTAGTCCAGAGGAACGGCGGTAGCGGCTGCCTCCGGGACCTCGACCTGGTAGACCAGATCATCCGCCGCGCCGTCGCCGCGACCCATCTTCCCATCACGGTGAAGACTCGAAGCGGCTGGAGCGAAGAAACCCGTGACCCGGTGGGGATCGCGCTCCGGATGCAGGACGCCGGGGCCCGGGCATTCACTCTCCATGCCCGGACCCGCACCCAGATGTTCGCCGGCAAGGCGAGCTGGGACGAGATCGCCCGGGTAGTTGAAGCCCTCGATATTCCAGTGATCGGAAACGGTGACGTTCAGAATGCGACGGACGTGCTCCGGATGCGGGACCATACCGGCTGCGCGGCGATCATGATCGGACGGGGGTCATTCGGCAATCCCTGGATTTTCCGGGACGGGCGTGCGCTGCTTGCGGGCCGAACCCCGCCGCCGGCGCCCGACGCCGAGGAGCGGTTTGGGCTCGCCTTGGAGCACGCCCGGCTGGCTCAGCGGCTTCAGGGCGACACCCGCAAGACCGTCATCGAGTTCCGCAAACACCTCGGCTGGTACACCAGGGGATTGCCGGACGCGTCCTCGCTGCGGGAGCGGCTCTTCCAGGTCGAATCCATGGCTGCAGCCGAGGCGATCTTCGAGCAGTATCTCGAGCCGGCTGCCCGGGTGGCGTGAATCGCCCCCAGCTGGAAGCCCTGCTTGCCGACGTGGCCGCGGGCCGGCTCGCTCCCGAGGCGGCCCTCGAACGGCTTACCCATTTTCCATTTGAAGAGCTTTCGTTCGCGAAGGTAGATCACCACCGCGCGCTGCGGCAGGGTCTGCCCGAGGTGGTCTACTGCGAGGGCAAGGCTCCGGAGCAGGTCATCGCCATCCTGGAGCGGCTGCAGCGGGCTGACGGTGGGTTTCTCGGCACTCGGATTGCGGAAGATCAGGCCCGACAAGTCATTGCGCACTTTCCCCAGGCCCGCTGGAACCGGTTGGCCCGCACCGTGGTGCTTCCCGCCGAGCCGGCAGAGTCAGCGATCGGACCGCCCCTCCTTGTGGTATCGGCCGGAACTAGCGATCTACCCGTCGCTGAAGAGGCAGTCGAGGTGGGGCTCGCCTGCGGCCTGCTGGTGGAACGGCTGGTGGATGTGGGGGTCGCCGGGTTGCATCGGCTGCTCGCCGCCAGCGAGCAGTTGCGCCGGGCGGCGGTGATTATCGTGGTGGCCGGAATGGAGGGAGCGTTGCCGAGCGTGGTGGGTGGCCTGGTCCGAGTTCCGGTGATTGCCGTGCCCACGTCGGTCGGGTATGGCGCTTCGTTCGGGGGGATATCCGCACTGCTCGCCATGCTGAATTCCTGCGCCGCTGGTGTCGCCGTGATGAACATCGACAACGGCTTCGGCGCGGCGGTGGCCGCGTTCCGCATCCTCAAGGGCATCCCGCCCGGCGGGGAGGCAGCGTGATCAATACCGTCCTGACCGGGAAGTCCGGGTTTGTGTGGATTGACGTCGTCAATCCCACGCGGGAAGAGCTGGACCAGATCGCCCTGACCTACAGCCTGCACGCCACGGCAGTACTCGATTGCCTGGATCCCGAACACCTGCCCAAGTATGAGCGGTTCGGCGCCACCTCGTTCATGATCCTCCGAGCCTTCGACGAGGCGGCCCCGGTGGAAGGCGAAACGGTACAGGAGCTGACCCGCAAGGTTGCGGTGTTCTACGGCGACAAGTTCTTCATTTCGATTCACCGGAAGGACCAGTCCTTCCTCGCCCAGCTCCGGGACCAGCATGTGCTACGGGCCCGGACCCGCGAAATCCGCCTGTCCTACGTCCTCACCGATCTCATGAACGCGGTGGCCAGCACCTATGAGAAGCCGCTGGACGAATCGGAGACCACCATCGGCGAGTTCGAGGTGGCGCTGTTCGATCGCCAACGGGTGAGTCCTTCCCTGCAGAGGATCCACGTGCTGAAACGGCGGGTGAGCCTGATCAAGCGGATGCTGTGGCTTAGCCTCGGCGTAGTGCACAAGATGGCGCCGCCCTTCGAACGCAGCGCGCCGCTGTTCCAGGACGTTGAGGAGAACGTCCAGAGCTTTCATTTCTATGCCGACGAGCTGCTGGAAGAAGTGAACAACCTGCTCAGTATCCACCTGGCGATGGCCTCGCACCGGACCAACGAGGTCATGCGGGTTTTGACCGTATTCTCGGCATTCTTCCTGCCGCTCACGTTCATCGTGGGGATCTATGGCATGAATTTCAGCTTCATGCCTGAATTGAGCAAACGCTGGGGATATCCCGGCGTCATGATGCTCATGCTGGCGATCAGCCTGCTCATTTTCGTCTGGTTCCGCCGCCGCGGCTGGCTCCGCCGTCCCCCGACATGATGCCGACCATTGTCTGGCCCACTCTCCTGCTGGTAGCCGCGGCCGCCGGGTTTGCCCTCGGCCGCCGCAGGCCGGTTCCCCGGCCTGAATGGGTACCGGGTCCCCAGGACCCGGCTACCCGGGTTCTGCCCGATCCTGGTCTCCGCTGGCTGGGTACCGCTCACCAGGCCACCGCGGTCTGGGCTATCGAAGGGGTGGGAGCCGAGCAGGCGCTGGTGGCCCGGCACGTCGACGGTTCCCTCCCGGCCGACCAGCTGGCTGAGCTCGAGCTCAAACTCATGCTGCTCACGGGACACGAAACCGAGGGTCTGGAGCGGGTCACGGCTGGTACCCTGGTCTACGTGGCTCGGCCGGGCGCGCTGGGCGCCATGCTGCTGCCGCCCTCGGCGAGTTCGGCAACCGTGGGGAGCGCTACCGCTGAACTCCAGAATCTCGCCGATGCCCTGCTTTTTCATCACGCGCTGCTTCCCACTCGGGAATCCAAGTCGCCGGTGGAACCCCTGGAACGAGTGACCATGGGGCTGGCTGTGCAGCTGGAGCGGCTGACGGGATCGGCCGCGGCCATCGTGATCAATCTCCCAGGCGGTCCCCAGGTCATGGCCCTGTCTCCCCAGGCCGATTCGCGAAGGCGGATGAGTTCGGTCGACGCGAGCAGCCCGACCATGAAGGTGCTGAATGGAGAGGAATCGGTGCTGCTCACCGCGCTGGATCCGCTGGGAACCACGGTGACGGACCGGCGCCGCTCGACGGCGTCACAAGTGGTCGCGATCGGCCCCGAGTCGGCCCGGATCGGCGCGGCCGTCTTCTGGCCGCCCCGAGGCCAGTCCCTGGGGAGCCAGGCGCTTGCAGATGTGACCGAGGCCATCCGGGACATGGAGACCGCCCTGTCGACATCCAAGGTGGTCCATGAGCTCCGCCAGACCGCGACGACCGATCCGCTCACCGGGCTCAAGAACCGGCGCGGGTTCGAAGGCGAAATGGCCAAGCTGGGGACCGAGAAGGGTGCGCTGATCTACGCCGACCTGGATCGCTTCAAGGCGCTGAACGACGCGCTGGGACATCCAGCCGGCGATGCGGCGCTGGTGCACTTCGCCGCACTCATCCGGGAGCAGATCCGGACCAGCGATACCGCGGCCCGAATCGGAGGCGAAGAATTCGCCGTCTGGCTTCCCGATGCCTCGGCGGCGACCGGAATGGACATCGCCAACCGGATCCGGACCCAGTTGGGCGAGCGGATGTTCCTGTGGCAGGAATCGCGGTGGCCGCTGACCGCTTCGTTCGGGGTGGCGGCATGCCCGGAAACCACCAGGAGCCGGCAGAATCTGCCGGCCCAGGCCGATGCGGCGCTGTACAAGGCGAAGAACGGGGGCCGGAACATGGTGGCGATCGCCAACTCTTGATGTGAACTGATTCACCACGGAGGCACGGAGAACACGAAGGTTGCACGGAGACTACAACTGCCTACCACGGATAACACACCGAAACAAACGGATCGATTTGGGTTGGCGATTGAGTCGCGAGAAGAATTCGTCCTTTTTTACCGAACTGCAGTTATTGGTTGCTAGAATCCGTCAGGGTTAAATCCGTTAGTTTCGGAAGGGATCCGTAGTGAGCTGTTCTCCGTGCAACCTTCGTGTCCTTCGTGCCTCCGTGGTGAATTTGTTGCATAGATCACCTTGAAAACGAGGTTCCGACCGGCTAGTTTTCAGTCACCCGGGGGCGATCGGCTTCGACGGGTTTGAAGAAGGAATCGCAGCGTGCCCAGGTCCAGGTCCCTGGTAAAACCGCTTGGAAAGATTCAACTGCCAATTCTAACCTGGCACTGGCCGCGTAAGCTGAGCTAACGCTCGCTTCACGCGCCTTCCGTGTGAAGAGCCCGCCTGGGGCGCTTCCGCGGAATCGCAAATCCGGGCTGGCAAACCATGGTGCTCCGCCGTGGGGAGCGAGATCTCAGGAGCTGATCCGCCGGAAGGTCGGCTCGTAACCGGCCGGTGGACGAAGCAGGAAGATGAGCCTACGCACGTAGACGTGGTTCTGGAGCCTTACTCGGACCAGGGTTCGATTCCCTGCGCCTCCATGACCTCACCCCCGACCCCCTCTCCATGAAAATGGAGAGGGGGTTTTTCTTCCCAAGTGCCTCACCCAACCCTTTATTGTCCCCGTTCGACTAACCTGCACCAATGATTCCGTGCACGGATTCGGCGTGACCCCCGATCGCGAGCTGGCCCAGGCGATCCTGCAGGACGGCGACGAGCGCGCCTTCCGGGAGCTCTACCGCCGCCATACCCCGCGGCTCTACCTCCTGGTGCTGCGCCTCCTGGGCTATTCCGAGATGGACGCCGAGGACGTGGTTCAGGAAACCTGGGTCCGCGCCATACGGGAGCTGGCCGGATTCCGCTGGGAATCGGCACTGGGCACCTGGCTTTCCGCAATTGGTTGCAACGTCGCCCGGGACCAGCTCCGGAAGCTCAAGCGGCGGGATGAACGGGAGCAGTCACCCGGCATCGACTCGTGGGTCGCGCTGCAACCGCCCGAGCAGGTTGACCTGGAGCAGGCGATCCGGCGGCTTCCGGAGGGGTATCGCACGGTGCTGGTGATGCACGATCTCGAAGGCTTTACGCACGAAGAAATCGGAACCGCGCTCGGCATCGCGCCGGGGACGTCCAAGAGCCAGCTGTTTGGCGCCCGCCGATCGCTCCGAGCCCTGCTCAATCCAGTCGTGGAGGCCGAGGATGTCGCACGAGGATGAACTGACGCCGGCGGAACGGGATGCGCTGGCCCGGATGCCCAGGGAGCTGGAGGCCCCACGGATGCTCGAGGAGCGGACAGTAAAAGCGCTCCGCGCGGAGGGTGCTCTGACCCCGGCCCGCTGGTCGCGACGGCCGGTGCCGAGGCTGTTCGCGGTCGCGGCGGCCGGGCTGCTGCTCTACCTCGGTGGACTGGCAACTGGTCAGTGGCTTGCGACGCGGCAGACGGCTGACGCGTTGAAAGGCTTGCAGCAGAACAATGCCATGGAGGCCGCCACCCTGGTGCAGCGTACCGGCTCGGCCTACGCCGAGGCGATTGCAGCGCTCTCCCGGATTCCCGCGGGAGGGGACAGCCAGTACGTGGTGCAAGGGCAGGAGGTCGCGCTGAGTGCCCTGATCGCCGCTGCCAACCAGATCGTCAAACTCAATCCTGATGACCACGCCGCCGTGCGCATCCTCCAGGCGCTCGAGCACGGGGATTCTTCGGCAGTGCGCGAAGGAACCCGCCGAGTGGTCTGGTTCTGAACACTTACGAGGAACCCATGAACCGAAACATCGCTACCTCGATCCGCTGTGCCGGCCTGCTCCTGGCCATTCTCATGGGCCTGCCCGCACGGGCCCAGGCCCAGGCGGTAGCCGTCAGCCGCTGCAACTCCGGCTGGTCCAGCTTCGGTGCTCTGGGTATCAGCGGTTTTACCTGCGATTGCACCCTCAACCGCAAAGACAACTCCGCGACCTGGAGTTTCCGGGGTGAGCCGATCATCAGCGCCATCACACCCGGTGGGCCGGCCAGCGGCAGACTCCGCGAGGGCGATGTCATCGTCGCGATCGACGGGCTCCTGATTACCACCCGTGCGGCGGGAGAAAAGGTCGCTAATCTGGCCGTTGGCGAGAACGTCGTCCTCACCGTACGCCGGAATGGAAGAGTCCAGGAAGTCGAGATTCAGACTGTGGAAGATTGCACTGACCTTACGGCCCCGGTTGTGGCGATGACACCGCCGGTGGCCCCCGCCACGATCGGCACGCCGCGGGCCGACCGGGCTCCGCGGCAACCGCCGCCTCCCCTGACTGCCGCGACTCCCGCGGTGCCCAGCGGAGACCGCGCTCCGCGGACGCCGCGGCCTCCAGTGATGGCGGCTCCAGCCATGGTCCCACCTCCGCCGGAGAGGCCGATTTCGGCCTGGTTCGGCTTTGGAATCAGCTGCCACAACTGCCGGGTCAGCCCGAGCGAAGACGGCGAAGTCTGGCAGTTCACCGAGTACCCTACGATCTACTCGGTGGATCCCGAGAGTCCCGCTGACAACGCCGGCCTCCGGCGCGGGGACATCCTGATGAAGATCGACGGCGCCGACCTGCTAACGCCCGACGGGGCCAGACGCTTCGGCAACATCGACCCCGGTCAGACCGTTACCTGGTCCTTCCGTCGGGGCGGCATGACCCGTTCGGTCCGGGTGACCGCCGCGGAACCGCCCGGCCGTTCGGCCGATCTCACCGAGCTTCGCGCCACCATCGAGCGAATGCACGCGGACCAGGCCGGCGAGCTCAACGCCGAGATGAGCAGGCTCCGGGCTGACCTGGCTCGCGCCGAGCGGGAATCCGGGGGCGGAAATCGAAACCTGGCGGCCGCGCGCGCGTTGGTCGACAGCCTGCGCCAGTCCCAGAGCGCGCGAATGGGTGAACATGTGCAGGAGTTGCGGGAAACGCTGGCCCGGGCCGAGCAGGACCGGGCAAACGGCCCGGCCGCCATCGCCGGGTCCGACGAGCAGCATCTTCGCTTCGCCGGCATGGTGGGCAACACCAACGTCGAAGTCCGGGGCTTGAGCACGGTGGACGTGAGCTACGACAACGAAACCGGCGAGCTGTTGATCCGCACCATGGATTCCACCATTCGGGTCAAGGCGCCAAAGCAATAACGCCCACTTGACACGGCGCACGGGTGATCGTATTGTCCGTCCACAATCGATCACCCGTGGTCATTTGAGCGCCGCTTGCCGCCACGTTAAACAAAGTGCTAAAGTGCCAGACGCCCGGCGGCTCGTCCGCGGGGTTTTTGTTTTTGTGCAACTCTTATCCCAATGCTCATGACTGCTCGAGCCTTTCAATTCGCCCGTCACTCCCGGTTCATCGGCTACCTGCCGATAGAGATGTGCTGGCATCCGCGGCCGGGGAGCTAGGGTTGTAACCAAAGCAGTCACCGCTCCCCCAGGCCGCCAGACATGAGGCGGCCTTTTTTTTATGGATGAAAGGAGATGGGAATGACCGTAAGCCTGGCAGAACGGATGCAGGAACTGCGGGGTGAAGGCGCGCTCGATGTATTCACCCGCGCCAGGGCGCGGGAGGCAAAGGGCCAGCGGATCTCCCACCTGGAGCTCGGGGAACCCGATTTCCCCACGCCCGCGCACATCGTCGAAGCGGGAGTCCGGTCGCTTCGCGAGGGCGAGACCCGGTACGGACCCCCAGCCGGTATCGCCGCTCTCCGGGAAGCGATCGCGACCGCGTTCCAGGCGCAGGGGATACCGGCCGTTGCCGAGCAGGTGGTCATCACCCCGGGCGCCAAGCCGATGCTCTTCTATTCCATCCTCGCGCTGGTCGAGCCGGGGGACGAAGTGCTGGTGCCCAACCCCGGGTTTCCCATCTACCCCTCCGCGGTTCGCTTCGCCGGGGGAACTCCCGTCTTCTACGGGGTAACCAGCGCCGGTATCGACCTCGACGAAATCGCCGCGCTCGTCACGCCGAGGACCCGGGTCATCATTCTCAACTCTCCCCACAATCCGACCGGTTGGGTGATCGAGACGGCGGTACTCGAGGAACTGGCCCAGCTGGCGACGCGGCACCGGCTCTCGGTGATCTCGGATGAGGTCTATTCCCGCATTACGTATGCGGGTCCGCCATCCCGCGCTCCCAGCCCGGCTGCGATCGCGAGTCTTCGTGATCGAACCATTGTGGTGGACAGTTTCTCCAAGTGGGCAGCCATGACCGGCTGGCGGCTGGGATACGGCCTCCTGCCGCGGGCTATCGTCGAGCGAATCACCACCCTCGCCGTCAACGGACACACCTGCGTGCCGACGTTCGTGCAACGGGCCGGTGTTGCCGCCCTCACTGGACCCTGCGGGCCGGTGGAAGAGATGCTGCATCAGCTTCATGCCCGGCGCAAACTCCTGGTTGACGGCCTGGCGCGGCTCCCCGGCGTCCGCTGCGCGGCTCCCCGGGGCGCTTT
>Ga0070699_100006084_pt1 | contig 10559 bp, 5 predicted proteins | sample KBSK1503metaG_FD_65473 | JGI IMG/M metagenome (GOLD analysis project Ga0070699, IMG submission 65473) | Corn, switchgrass and miscanthus rhizosphere microbial communities from Kellogg Biological Station, Michigan, USA - KBS K1-50-3 metaG | ecosystem: Host-associated > Plants > Roots >...
CGACAAAGCCGACCCCATCGGCCTGCTGCACGAGAAGCCTCCGCGTACTGCGTCCGTAGTTTGGAACCTCGACTATGAGTGGGGCGACCGCGAGTGGATGGAAAAACGCGCCACCCGCAATTCGCTGCGCGCACCTCACGCGGTTTACGAGCTCCACCTGGGCTCGTGGATGCGCGTTCCCGAAGAACACAATCGACCACTCACTTACCGCGAGACAGCGCCACGGCTCGCCGAATACGCCGCTCGCATGGGTTTCACGCATGTTGAGTTCTTACCCGTCATGGAGCATCCGTTCTACGGCTCCTGGGGGTATCAGACCACCGGCTATTTTGCTCCCACCTCCCGCTACGGCACGCCGCAAGACTTCATGTACCTGGTGGACTACCTGCACCAGCATGGCATCGGCGTCATCCTCGACTGGGTGCCTTCGCACTTCCCTTCTGACGCTCACGGGCTGGCTTACTTCGACGGCACACACCTCTACGAACATTCCGATTCGCGGCAGGGCTTCCATCCTGACTGGAAGACACACATTTTCAACTATGGACGCACCGAGGTCCGCAGCTTTCTGATGTCGAGTGCAATGTTCTGGCTCGACAAATATCACGTGGACGGCCTGCGTGTGGACGCCGTCGCGTCGATGTTGTACCTGGATTATTCCCGCAAGCAGGGCGAATGGATTCCCAACAAATTCGGCGGCCGCGAGAATCTGGATGCCATCGACTTCCTGCGCCGCTTTAATCAGGAAGTGTACAAGGAACATCCCGACGTACAAACCACGGCGGAGGAATCGACCTCATGGCCGATGGTTTCAAAGCCTGTCTACCTCGGCGGACTCGGCTTCGGCCTGAAGTGGGATATGGGCTGGATGCACGACACGCTGCACTATTTCCAGAACGATCCCATTCATCGCAAGTTCCACCACAACGAACTCACGTTCCGCATGATCTATGCGTTTCATGAAAACTTCGTATTGCCGCTCTCCCACGACGAAGTGGTCCACGGCAAGGGATCGCTGATCGGAAAGATGCCGGGCGACGAGTGGCAGCGATTCGCCAACCTCCGTCTGCTGTTTGCCTACATGTATGCTCAGCCCGGCAAGAAGCTGCTATTCATGGGGTGCGAGTTTGGACAGGTGCGGGAGTGGGCGCACGATACCAGTCTGGAATGGGATGTCACGCAGTACCCAGTCCATCGTGGTATGCAGGCTTGGGTTGAGCAGCTAAACCGCGTATACCGCAGCGAGCCTGCCATGCACGTGCTCGACAACAATCCTGCCGGCTTCGAGTGGGTGGATTGCAACGACAACGCGACCAGCACCATTTCCCTGCTGCGCAAGAGCGAATCCGTACAGGACACAGTCTTGGTCGTCTGCAACTTCACGCCCGTGCCACGGACCGGATATCGTGTCGGCGTCCCGCACGGCGGATACTGGCGAGAGTTGCTGAATAGTGACGCCAAAGAATACGCCGGCAGCGGCGTCGGCAATCTAGGCGGAGTAACCGCAGAAGCTGTACCCACTCACGGCCGCCCCTATTCACTAAAGCTGACGTTGCCCCCGCTCGCGGGGTTGTTCTTCAAGGCCGAGTGAGAGGCTCCTCGCCGCGCTGACGAAACTCTGCTTCGGGCCGTCGATTGGTTCAAAACTAAAGGGACGATTCTGAGCTCGTGGGAATCCGCCAGACTGACAGAGAATCCACCTCAATTGCGCTCAGTCTACTTTCGTGGAACGCCGCCATTTCGCGTGCAACCAGACGAGAATCCCCAGCGCACAAACTTCCAGCGGACCGGGAGGCAAGATTTGGAGGCGCCACAAAGCAGCATAATCTGCCGTTGCCGCGTAGGTTGCCCAAATCGTTCCTGCTGCGGCTACCAGGCTTCCGATCCGCTCTTGTGTCGAAATGCTGAATCGATATTGCTGGCCGCTACGCTTGCCGGCGAACTTGCTCACGGGCACATACGTCGGCGTGCGCGGCAGGTCAACGTAGCCTTCGCGTCCCGCATCCCAATCGATGTAGTCAGTTTGATGAGGCTTTGTCACCACTGCATGGTGCCATGAAGATGGCTGCCTCGGTTATTACATCGGTAACTTTCAATAGGGGCTGCTGGGAATAAGGTTGTCGCAACTGCGCTCAGTGCCCCCCAAACCTCCCCGCCGTGCTATGCTCGGCCAAAGCGCGCTCTCATGCGGATTCTGACCCGCCACATTTTGCGTGAAGTGATCTCGCACGCTCTCATCGGCGCGGCGATCTTCACCTTTGTTCTGTTCACGCGCGATCTCGGGCGCATGGGTAGTTCTTGATTAAGGCGTGAGCTTGAAAACAATTCCAGGACCGCCAGAAGTTCCTCCGTTCGAGGTCGTACCGTAGAGGTTGCCCGCCGTGTCCGGGATCAGACCTGCGAAAGGGATTGATCCGCCCGAAGTGTCGGGAAAGGCGACCAGCACAGTTTCCTTGCCAGTCTTAGTCAACCTGAATACTGTCCCGCAGCCGTTGCCGGCGCAGCCCGTTCCGCCGCCTACCTCGGTTGTGCTGTAAAGATTGCCCCTCCGGTCCTGGATCAAACCTGCTGCAGGACTTTTACCGTCGCTCCCTGCGCCGAAGCTGTGTAGCACAGTCTCTGTCCCAGTTATGGTCAACTCGAAAACCGTCCCATAGGTATAGGCACCGCCCATCATTGTCGTACCGTAAAGGTTGCCGTTCGCGCCAATAATCAAACTTGAGAAGGGACCCTCCCCATCTGTGGGGTTTCCGGTGAAGCTGTGCAGGATTGTCTCGCTGCCTGCGTTGCTGATCATGAAGACTGTTCCACAGCCGTTAACAAAGGGGTCGCTGCAATTCGTTCCGCCGCCCTCTACGGTGGTGCCGTAGAGATTCCCTGCGGAGTCCCGGACCAAACCTGCGGCCGGACGCTCCCCGTCAGTCCCGCCGGCGAAGCTGTACAGCACCGTCTCAGTGCCGCCCGCACTCAGCATGAACACAGTTCCGCAACCCTGGGCACCGCCGCCATTGCAGCTCCCACTGCCGCCATGCAGGGTGGTGCCATAGAGATTGCCTGCGGAATCGCGGATCAGCCCTGCGAAAGGGGTCGCGCCGTCCGGCGCTCCTCTGAAGCTGTACAGCACTCTTTCCTTGCCGGCCTTCGTCACCTTGAAAACCGTGCCGAAGTTGAAAGCCCCGCCATAGGCTGTCGTCCCGTAAAGGTTGCCCGCTGCGTCTTGTACCAAACCTGCCCAAGGCTGTGAACCGTCTGGATTTCCTTTAAAGGTGTGCAGGATTTTCTCCGTGCCTTGGCTAGTCACCTCGAATACGGTTCCGTTATTGTTGCCACCGACGTTGGTGGTGCCGTAGAGATTGCCGGCCGCGTCCCTGACCAACCCTGCGACCGGAGTTGACCCATCCGGAGATCCCTTGAAGTTGTAGAGTACGGTCAAAGTCTGTTCTTCCGCTGATGATGCTGCAACTAGGGTTAGTCCAAGGACCACCGCTGACGCTAGAGCGCAAGCACGCTGCCAATTCTCCATCCCTTTCGTTAAGTGCGCGGAACCAGCGGCCACCTCTGATACAGCCAAATGCGACTCAGCTCTTGCCATGCATGCCTCCCTGCAAAGAACGTTCTGGCTTGGTGATGGGAGCGAATATTGCCGAAGCAGTAGCGTTCCCGGCAACCGGTTATGATGCACGACGCGAGATTACGTATACCGAGCAGTTGATCTGCAGACTCGATAATTTAGCGTAGTGATTGTCGGGCGGCAACGGGTGGGCTGCTCGCGCAATATCATGCGTTTACGTTACGTTGGAAGTCCCCGGGCAGAAATAGCAGCAACATCCGCACAAATCGCGCCAAACCTCCCCGCCGTGCTATGCTCGGCCAAAGCGCGCTCTCATGCGGATTCTGACCCGCTACATTTTGCGTGAAGTGATCTCCCACGCCCTCATCGGCGCGGCGATCTTCACCTTTGTTCTGTTCACGCGCGATCTGGGACGCATTCTTGAGCTGGTAGTCCGTGCCAGCGCGACCCTTCCTAGCGTCGCCGAGATTTTTCTTTATACCGTTCCCGTCGCGTTCACCTACACCCTCCCCATGAGCGTGCTCGTCGGCATCCTGATTGGCTTGAGCCGCCTGGCCGCCGACAGCGAGATTACGGCCATGCGCGCCAGCGGGATGGGTGTGTGGAGTTTCCTGCGCGTCCTCTCTATTTTTGTGGTAGCCACGTGGCTGTTCGCGCTGGTTAACGGCCTCTACCTTGCCCCAAAATCGCAGGCCGCCCTGACCCGATTGGAGGACCAACTCAAGGGTGCGCAGGTGTCTTTTGAAGTGCAGCCTCGCGTCTTCTATGAAGGTTTTCCCAAGGTCGTCCTCTACGTTCAGGACGTGCACACGGCACAAGGAGCGGCCGTCTGGAAAGGCGTTTTCCTGGCAGACATTTCCGATGCCTCCAACCCGCGCGTCACCCTGGCCCGGGAAGGTATTCTGGTCAGCGATGCCAGCGACCAGCTGCATCTTCATTTGACCGATGGCTCGGTGCACGAAACCGATCCCAAGCAGACCGATAATTACCAGATTTCCAACTTCCAGCAGACCGACATTCCGATCGAGATGCCTGCGGCGGAGAACAAGCCCGAAGAATCCGTTCCCGTCGGCCTCATGAACACGTGGGCGCTGCCAGAGCAAGCGCAGCGAGTCGATCCCGTGTTGGCCCGGTGGTACCTGATCGAGTATCACCGCCGCTTCGCGCTGCCCACCGCATGCCTGGTACTTGCCCTGGTGGGCATCCCGTTGGGACTCTCATCGAAGAAGAGTGGCAAATCCGGCGGATTCGTACTCACCATCTTGCTGGTGTTCGGTTATTACTTCGTTTCTCTGATCGGAATCTCTCTGGCCCGGCAGGGCAAGCTCGCTCCGTGGTTCGGAGCGTGGCTGGCCAACCTGGTGTTCCTGGCGGGAGGCATCTTCCTGTTGTGGCAGGCGGAAAGACGGCCCTTCGAACTTGCAATCCTCCGGCTCTCCTGGAAAGCCTTGCAGCCGATCCAGAATGGCGCGTTCATCCGGCGCAAGGAAGATGCCTTCGAACGCGCGTCCACGCGCCGCCGCATGTTCCGGGCCAGCTTCCCTACACTCCTGGACGACTACGTGCTCCGCGACTTCTTCATAAATCTCGGGCTGATCCTGGCGACCTTTCTGGTGCTCGTACTCGTATTCACTCTATTTGAGTTGTTGGGAGACATCATCCGCAACCAGACTCCCTTTACTGTAGTGGCCGAGTACCTGCTCAACGTTGCCCCATACCTGCTTTACAATGTCGCTCCACTGGTCATGCTGTTGGCCGTGCTCATCACTTTCGGGCTGATGCAGCGCTCCAATGAAATTGTCGCGGTCAAGGCAACCGGGATCAGCATTTATCGCATTGTCACTCCGGTTTTAGTGGCCGCTCTGTTTCTGGCAGGAGGGCTTTTTCTGGCCGACCAGTTCTATTTGCCTCACACCAATAAGCGCCAGGAAGCGCTGCACAACCAGATCAAAGGGAAGCCGCCCCAAACCTACTTGCGTCCCGATAGGAAGTGGATCTTCGGTCAGAACAACGACATTTACTATTACCAATTCTTCGATCCCGACCGCGACCAGTTCGCCAAAGTCACCATCTTCCAGATCGACCCTGCGACTTTCACCGTCGCGCGCCGGATTCATGCGGCGCGCGCGCGCTGGGCCGAGCATCTGGATCGCTGGATCTACGAACAGGGATGGGATCGCTCCTTACACGGCTCGGCCATCGCCAATTATCATCCCTTCGACGTAGCCACTTTCCCGGAGCTCGGTGAAACACCCTCGTATTTCAAGAAGGAAGTGAAGCAATACTCTGAGATGAACTACGAGGAGTTACATCGCTACATTGGGGATCTTCAGCAGAGCGGCTTCGACGTTGTGCGCCTGCGCGTACAGCTGCACAAGAAATTTTCTTACCCTCTGATCACGCTGGTCATGGCGGTCCTGGCAGTCCCGTTCGCGCTTTCGACTGGAAAAAAGGGAGCCGTCGCCGGGGTCGCAGTCGCGGTGAGCATCGCAGTCTTCTACACCGTGGTGTCGCGACTGTTCGAAGCCATGGGTGATCTGAGCCAGCTGCCTCCGGCTCTGGCAGCCTGGTCCCCGGACCTGATTTTCTGCCTGTTGGGCGGATATTTAATTCTGAAAGTACCGACGTAGAACCTATCGAGAACTGAAACCGACAAATTCAGGTCAGACTATGCCCGTCTTGCAATGTCCGTTCTTCAATGTCCGAGGAACGTCGCGTGGAAAAGCTCTGAATTCTTATCAGTAGATTCGTATCACGGCACAACTTCAGTCGTGCCGTAAGTAGCGGAAGATGGGTTCGGCTTCAGCCGCTGGCAGTTTAATTTCTTGTCCGCGATTCTGTCTTCTCGTGGCACGCAGATGCGAGGTCCCCGCTCCTACTTCACCGCCACGCCCAACGGGAGATTATCCGTCGCAATGCCCGTGGCGGTCGGATTGAGCGCCCCCGTCGCGGGAGTAATAGCGTATTGCGATAAGCTCGCCGAGTTGTAGTTGGCGACAAATAGCCAATTATCATCGCTGCGGATCGCGATTGAAACCGGAGTCGTACCGGTTGTCACCGTCGCGGGACTCAACGGAGTTAAAGTACCCATGGCCGAGCTGATGCGGTATGCGGAAATCTGGTTCGACAATTTATCTACCACGTACAGGAAGTTTCCCAACGGGTCAACCGCAATTGGCCCCGGACCGTTGCCGGCCGAGGTAGCCGGACCAACGGAAATCAAGCTGCCATCCGTAGGGCTGATCGTATAAGCGCTGACATTGTTAGACACTTGATTGGCGACGTAGACGAAGCGGTTGCAGGGATCAACCGCCACGCCAGAAGGCACGGAGCCAGCAGCAAATCCGACAATCGATGTCGAAGGAGCCGGCGGCCCCAGTGTCCCAGACGACGTGTTCACTTGAAATTCCCACACCTGGTTGGTCGCCGCGTCCGCTGCGTAAAGGTATTCATTTGTAGGAGGAGTTTGCTTGGAACACACAGCATTCGCGCTGGGGAAAGATCGGGGAGTGACGGCCACGCTGACCGGGTTCGCGCTGGCGCCACCCGCAGTCGCTGGAACAGCAAAAGGCGAACCCGCGACCTCTGTTACGCTGCCGCCGCTGCCGATCGAAAAGACCGACACGGTTCCCGCGACAGCGATTGTGCCACTTGTTGTCGCCTCGTCAGCCACGAACAGAAACTTTCCCGACGAGTCAACCGTGATTGCCGCCGGACTCACCACGCCCGCTGGCGCACTCATCGCCAGAGGCGTCCCGGCCGTCGAGAGCGTGCCGTCGGAATTGATCTTGTAACTTGCTACAGAGGCTGCCTTCACGCTATTCGCAACTGCCGAGTTAGGAACAATGGTGACGTAGGCGTATGTCCCGGCTGGGTCCAGAATGATTGCCGTGGGCTGGCCGAGAACGGCCGGCGATGTGTTGATCTGCGACACGCGGCCGTTGCTGAGCGTAATCCCAAAAGCCTGTATTACTTGCGAGCCCTGATTGGGGACGATGACCAGCCCGTTGGATGAGGAATTGGATGAAAAATGGCTACCGCAAGCGACCAGAAAGCCAATCGAAACCAGAACCATAACCGCGAGGAGGCAGGTGAATCGTTTACACATTCTTGGGCTTATCTCCATTTTGCATGCTTGCTCGTATCCCCCGGTTCGCTCGGCAAAACGGGGGTCTTCGGTATTCTCAGAAGGCGTGAAATCTCCCACATTTGTGTATCAGGAAAGCGTGGGAAGAGCAAACTCCACAAAGACTTATTGGAACCCGAAGTGGTGGTTGGAGTTGCCCGAACCCACTGGGCGAATGTGAAAACCTCAGATTGCTAGGTCTGCACGGCCGCGACCGGTTCTATTGCCTTCGCAGTGGCCGCGCCAGCGGAAATCAGCGGCAGACGGATCTCCACCAGCAAGCCGCCCTCGGCTTGGTTGTAGGCGGCGACTCTGCCCCCATGGAAACGTACTGCCCGTTCAGTGATGGCTAATCCCAATCCAACTCCGCCGGTGAGTCTGTCCCGAGCGTCATCCAAGCGGTAAAACGGCTGGAAAAGCTTCTCCAACGAATCCGGAGGAACCCCGGGGCCAAAATCTGTCACGGCCACCAGTGCTTCCGCTCCGTTCGGACCTCCCGTCCTCTGCAGTTGGATCTCGACCGTAGTTCCCTCGCGCGTGTAACGAATGGCATTACGCACAACATTTTCGATCGCGCTGTGTAGCAGAGATGCATTGCCGCGAACACCCCAGTCTCCCTCAGGAATCGTGCTGCGCACGTGGCAGTGCCGGGCCTGCGCTTCAAATTCCGCATCCTCGGCGACATTGAGTACCAGTTCGTCGAGAGGAACCGGAGTGCGCGGCACGCGCTGTTCTCCATCCTCGAGGCGAGCCAGGGTGAGAATCCGTCCAATCAGTTCGTTGAGGCGATTGGCTTCGAGCTCCATGCGCTCCAGCATGTCCGCACTTTCGGAACCGGAACGCTTGCGGGCAAGCCCCAAGGCCACATTCAACCGCGCCAAAGGCGAGCGCAGTTCGTGAGAAATATCGTTCAGCAGGCGGGACTGCGCCTTCACCAGCGACTCCATGCGCTCCGCCATGGCGTCGAAATCGCGCATCAGCCCGGAAATCTCATCCCGGCGGCGGCTGGGGGGGGCGCCTGCGCGGGCGGTTAGATCTCCCGCAGACAACTGCCGGGTCGCAGCCCGCAGTCGCACGATCGGCTTGGTGAGATACCAGGAGAGGAAATAACAGACCAGCCCCGAGCAAAGAACCAGGAAGAGCAGACCGGTAAGAGGGAATCCGTGAGGCCCGAAGAACACGCGCGGGCCCGGAGGCAAAACCAGCGCGATCGTGTAGCGATGATGACCATCCGAAGAGGCTCGCGACTCGATCATAACGCGCGGCGCGGGGATGCGGATGCCGTCACGCCGCAGAAGCGGCTTACCCAGAGCCATATGCTCGAGCCAGCCAGGCGCGGCTCGGCCTGAGATCTCATTGCCCTGCTCATCGAAAACATGAGCGTGGACACGCTGCGTCAGTTCCAGGTTGTCGAGATATTCTCGAAGGCGATGGGGGCCTCCCTGCTCGTAGGCAGCAACCGAGTCTGCCAGGGACGTGGTGACCAACGACGTCCAGGTGGGGTTACGCTGCGGGCGCAGTACCACAACGGCCAGGATGGTCAGCATCACGAACAAGGCGATGGCCAGCCAAAACGAAAGGAAAATTCGCAGGAATAAGCTCTTCATGAAATGCTCTTGGACTGATGCGCTGACTTAGTAAAAATTCTGACTTATGAAATGCTCTTGGACTTCTCGCGTGGCCGCGCAAAAATATATCCTACACCGCGCACGGTTTTGATGTGCTCGTCGTTCTCGGTGTCGCCCAACTTCTTGCGGACTTTGCTCACGTGCATGTCGATGCTGCGATCGAAGGGCGAGAACTTGCGGCTGAGCACGGCATTTACCAGACGCTCGCGCGGAACCACCCGGCCGGCCTCGCGCAGCAACACTTCCAACAAGTTGAACTCGACCGAGGTCAGGTCCACGGGCTTGCCATCACGGCGCACAGTGCGCGTCGCCGGGTCCAGTTCCACCTCTCCGACACGCAACATCTCAGGTGCGGCCGGAGCTGGCTTGCCATCACTGCGGGTACGCCGGAGAATTGCCCGAATGCGTGCCACCAGCTCGCGTGGGTTGAATGGCTTCGGCAGGTAATCGTCGGCGCCAATCTCGAGTCCCACGATGCGATCCACGTCTTCCCCACGGGCTGTGAGCAACAATACGGGCAACCGGGACGTGGCACGGATTCTCCGCAGCACTTCGAAGCCATTGATACCAGGCAGCATCACGTCGAGCACGGTGAGCATGTACTCCCCGGCCGTCGCTCGTTGCAATCCGCTCTCTCCGTCGTGCACGCATTCAACGGCGAAACCCTCGGCGTGCAGATACTCCACGACTAAATTACAGAGTTCCACGTCGTCGTCGACAACAAGAATGCGTTCAAGCTGCTCCGACTTCATTTTTTCACTGTGCATTTTTCATGGTTCATCTTAAAATTGTTCATCTTCAATCGTTCATCTTCATCGTTCATCGAGCATTATTCATCGATATTCATTGTGCACCCCGCTCCCGCCGCCGGGCTGTAAAGAATTGTCAAACGGAAGCCGCGCAAAGAGCGTCAGAATAGGAATCTATCGCGGTTGACAAAACTTTACACCGGTTGACCGACTCTTTACCGCTGCCTGTCCCTAGACCGTGTTCCTATAAGTGTACGCAAAGTCAACGGTTCCTTTCGCAGGATCCCTAGGAGAAGGTATGAAATCGATTCGCTCTCGTTTTCTGATCGCAGCGATCGCGGTGCTGTTTACGACCGTGGTCGCAAATTCGCATTCGCAAACTGCCGAGGCCGCGCCTCCGCCAATGCACGGACACGGGCGTGGCATGGGCGAGCACATGTTGGAATTCTTTGCCGACTACCTGAATCTGAGCGACACTCAGCTGG
>Ga0070699_100006086_pt1 | contig 10556 bp, 6 predicted proteins | sample KBSK1503metaG_FD_65473 | JGI IMG/M metagenome (GOLD analysis project Ga0070699, IMG submission 65473) | Corn, switchgrass and miscanthus rhizosphere microbial communities from Kellogg Biological Station, Michigan, USA - KBS K1-50-3 metaG | ecosystem: Host-associated > Plants > Roots >...
TGGAATAGATAGGGGTGGAATTTACGCAGCACGTATCCCGCCACCGTGCGGATGGCCGCATTGCTAGCCACCTCGCCAAATTGATGACCTCCCATGCCGTCTGCAATAATATAAAGACCAAACGGCAAATTACCAGAATTGCCCGCCATGGTTGTTGTCATGGCAAGCAGGCTATCTTCATTCAGATCGCGCTGCTTTCCCACCGACTGCCCCCCGGCAGAAATCAATTGCTGAAGATCAAAACGCGGGTTTTGGTTGGTGACAATGGATTGGAGCTGTTGTTCAGTAAGAGGAGCAGTATTTGCGATCTCCTGCGTGGTTGCAGAAGAGGATTGTTGATTGCCAAATAGACCAGAAAGCCAGCGAGATAATTTATTCACAAATAACTCCTTGTCAGGCGAGTAGGGCATAAACCTGATGATCTGTGGAGCCAATATACACAATATCATCGTATACCAGAGGCGTACCTGTAATGGCGCCCTGTGTTCCAAACTTCCAGCGCAGACGTCCGGTGCGATACTCCAGACAATAGAGAGTGCCATCCACAGAGCCGCAATAGAGCGAGTCTTTATAAACCACTGGCGAACCATTCACCTGATGCTCAGTACGGAAGCGCCACACTTCCTTTGAACTTTTTGCCTCCACGGCATATATAAAGCCATCTGCGGCGCCCACAAACACAAGATCCTCCATGACACAAGGCGTGCTAATGGAGGCCTTGCCCAAACGAAAGCGCCAGATCACCCAGCCGTTACGGGAGTCGAGGGAATAAAGTGTTCCATCCATGGACGAGAAATATAACATCTGGCCCGCCCCTGTGGTTGAGGATGTAATGGCGCGCTTGGCGCGAAACCGCCATTTCAATTCGCCGCGGAAATCCACAGCATAGTAATCACCAGTTTCACACCCCACATAGACAAGGTCATTCATTACGAACGGCGTGGAACGGACAAAATCAGCCGTTTCAAACCTCCATGCCATCCGCCCACTATTAAGGTTTACGGCATGTAGATGGGTATCGTCCGAACCAATAAAAACATGACCTTCAGCAATGCGAGGCGAGGAACGGATGGGTCCATTCGTAAAGTACGTCCACACCACCTTGCCGGAGCGGGCGCTTACAACATGCAGGCGTTTATCTTCCGAACCCACATAGATATTACCCTCAAACAGCGCGGGACGTGAAACAATGCCGCCATCGGTTGGATATTTCCACTGGAATTTACCCTCAGCCGCATCCAGCGCATAAAGGTTATTATCGTATGAACCGATATAAAGAGTGCCTTGAAAGAGCGTGGGCGTGCCACGGATCTCATCTTCGCACTTGAATGACCACAATGGCTTAATTCCACTGGATTGTATGGTCCCTGTTTGCGGACTACGTACAAGTGCACCAGTCTTGCGCGCAACAGCTGTGAGTGCCTGCTTCATATCTGCCGCAGTACGAAAACGACTTTCAGTATTATATTCAAGCGCCATGTTGACCACTGTCTCGAGATCGGGTGAAACAGCAGAGTTTATCCGGCGGATTGGGCGCTCTGAAAAAGAGAACGGAGGCTCAAGACGCGGGTCGCGACGGGTCAAGGCGTGGTGGATGGTGGCGCCCATGGCGTATATATCCGCAGAAGGCGTAGCCTCGCCGCGATATTGCTCAGGGGGAGAATATCCCTCCGTACCGATCATCGTACCCCGGATCCCGCTTTGAAACGTTTTGGCGATCCCAAAATCCACCAGGATCACATCGCCGTTCTGGTTGATCATCACATTGGATGGTTTCATATCGCGGAAGATGATCGGGTCAGGTTTATGCTTATGCAGGTAGTCCAGTACATCACATAATTCAATTGCCCAGGTCAGTACTTGGCTTTCAGGCAGGAAACCACTGGTTTCGTTAATAATAGCTTCCATATCCTTGCCGTGGATAAATTCCAGCACAAGGTACGAACGGCTTTCTACCGTGAAATAATCAGAAATGCGGGGAATGGATGGGTGTTGAAGAGTGGCCAGCAAATTTGCTTCCCGCTCAAAATTTTGAACAATATTCTCACGGACAAGAGGATCGGGCGCGCTGTTGATCATCTCCTTTACCGCCACAAGTTTTGTGACGCTCGGGAAGTGCATATCACGAGCGCGATATACTGATCCCATCCCACCAACGCCTATTACCTCCTGAATCGCATAGCGTTTGGCAAGTGTCACACCTGCCTGAAGTTGACGTGGAGGTGGCGAGCCTTGATCACCCCGATCGTCTGATAACTCAGGGAATATTCTTGTTTCCAGTGCGCTTCTCCTAGTGAGTAAATTATAGTTTGCACTGCTTTGTTTGACAACCACCTAAAATCAAATAACATTTCAATTTCGTACATATATTGCGCTTTATACGCACTTCGGGAATTCCCTTGCAGGGAAAATGGTTCTGCGGCACAATACGTGTACCGTGAAAATCCTTGTATTAAGCGATGAAGTTGTCGAACGCCTCTACAGCCTTTGCACAAACGGGCATTTCAGTGACATCGAATTGATTCTTGGGTGCGGAGACCTCCCCTATCCCTACCTCGAAAATTTGTTGACCTTTCTGAACGTGCCTTTGCTATATGTACCCGGCAACCACGACCCCACTTATAACCCTGATAATCCCCTGGCACGCGCAGAAGGCGCCTCCAATCTGGACCTGAAGCTGGCGCGCCATAAGAAGTTTCTGATCGGCGGCTTTGGTGGCTCCATCCGCTATCGCCCGGACGGGACGAATCAGTACACTCAGAGTGAAGCTTATTTCAGGGCTTTTCGGCTTCTACCACGCTTATTTTTAAACAAGGTGAATTATGGTCGTGCCCTTGATATCCTTATTACACACTCGCCTCCATTCGGGATCCACGATGAAGAGTCTCAGGCGCATCAGGGACTGAAAGCCATCAACTGGCTTTTGCGAGTTGCCACGCCGCGCTATCATTTTCACGGACACACACACTTCCAGCGACGCAACCTCTCACCATCGGAGACCACTCAAAGTCTCACAAAGATCGTCAACGTCTTCCCCTATAAGATCATCGAAGTGAGTCATTAGCGTTCAAGCCATCTTGTGCTTGGGCATCATTTAAGGAAACAATGTCTGACATAATTTCGGAACAGGCACGCTCAGATTTTCAAAAAGCGCGCTTCAAAGCATTCATGAACCGTGCCTGGGCCACTCTTTCCGGTAAACCCACCACTCTGCTTTCCTATGACGAGATCAAAGAGAAACTACACATTGGCGGGCCTATCTATCGCGGTGTTAAGACCGTTCAGGTGGAGCAAATTGCGGGCAGCCTGAACCGTTATCACGAATTTGACAGCGTCTTCCTGCCGGCAAGCGATCAACTTGCAGACCGCTGGCAAAGTGTCAATCGCGCTTTCTATCAGGAGATCAGCCTACCTCCAGTGGTGCTGTACAAAGTGGGACAGGTCTACTTCGTGGTGGACGGACATCACCGCGTCTCTGTCGCACGCCAACAGGGACAGATCTACATTGAAGCTGAAGTGCGTGAATGTGCCACACGTGTTAATCTAACAGCAGATATACAACCCGAAGATCTTATCATCCTCGAATCAAAAGTACAATTCCTTGAACGAACATCGCTAGACTCATTGAGACCAGATGCCAATATCAAATTGACCATTCCAGATGGCTTCGACCGCATGCTGGAGCATATTGCTGTCCATCGTTATTTCATGGGCATCGATTGGAAACGCGACATTTCTGAAGAGGAGGCAATTATCCATTGGTACGATACTGTCTATATGCCGGTCATCCATGTGATCCGCGATACGAATATTCTCAAGGAATTCCCGACCAAGACCGAAGGCGATCTATATTTGTGGGTGCTCGATCACCAGCAATATCTCGTGGAGGCCGGCAAACCGCTTCAACCTCCCACTGACGCGGCACACACTTTTTTTAGTGATGATGATGACAAGCCTGCGCGCGTAAAGAAAGTAAAAACAAAAAACAAATCTCGTAAATCGGAGAAAAAATGACGTCAACCCATCCCCTCGCTGGAGTCTATGCCGCGGCGGTGACGCCCCTGCGCGAAATCCATGGTTCCACACTGGACTTGGAGTCTGTCCCCGTTTTATTGAATTTTCTCGCCTCCCGAGGCTGTCATGGCGCTGTGCTCTTTGGAACAACGGGAGAGGGACCCTCATTCTCTCCATCTGAACGTGAAGCCCTGATGCGGGTTGCAAGCGCACATCGAGATCAGCTTCCCGGCTTTCGTTTGATCGCCGGTATCGGAACGCCGAGTATTTCTGAAACCATAGAGTTGACCAAACTCGCATTTGACCTTGGGTACGATGCGGCGCTGGCTCTGCCCCCATATTACTTTCGTAATGCCACAGATAACGGGCTTTTCAACTGGTTCAGCGAGCTCATCAATAAAGCTGTTCCGTCAGATAAATATTTACTTGGATATCACTTCCCCAGGGTGGCAGGTATCGGATTCTCGATCGATTTGCTGGCTCGTCTAAAGGATGCATTCCCTACACAATTCGCAGGCATCAAAGACTCATCGCATGATGCCGGACTCGCCAGAAACCTTGGCGAAAAATTTGGCTATGACATGGTCGCGCTCACTGGCACAGATTCATATGTTCAACTCGCCATGCAAAATAAAGCCGCAGGCTGCATCACCGCGCCCGCCAACATTCTTTCACCTGACCTGCGCACAGTCTGGGACCTGATGCGAGAGGGCAAAGATGCTTCACAAGCGCAGGCGCGCATCGCTGAACAAAGAGAAATTCTAGATAAGTATCCGCCCTTCCCGCCCACGCTCAAAGCCATACTTCATCGTTTCCATGGCTTGCCGCGCTGGTCGGTCAAGCCGCCACTGGAAGATATGACTGACTTATTGGCAGACCAGCTTGCGAAAGAACTCGCAGAGATCAAGCATTAATTTTTTTATCGCAAGTATTTGGCAATTCAATCATCAATTTTGTGTCAACAGTTCAAGAAACCCGGTCACTACTCTTGGATCAAAATCGACACCGGATAGTGAGCGGATATATTCGAGCGCTTTTTCCTTCGTCCATGCGGGTCGATAGGGACGGTCTGAGACCAGCGCGTCGTAAACATCCACTACAGAAAAGACACGCGCATCCAAAGGAATTTCCTCGCCTTTGAGACCGCGCGGATAGCCAGTGCCATTCCATTTTTCGTGATGACAATAGGGAATACTTAAGGCGGGACGCAGATATTCGATGCGTGATAATAGTTCTTGCGCATATACCGGGTGGCGCTGCATGATCTCCCATTCTTCAGTGGTCAGATTGTCCGGCTTCAGCAGGATCCGATCAGGTACACCCATTTTCCCGATATCATGCAAGAGCGCGCCGCGTCTAATTTGCATGAGATTCTTGTCGCTCAAACCCATATGCTTCGCCAATCGCAAAGTGAGATTGGTAACGCGCAGTGTATGCCCCTCCGTTTCCTTGTCGCGTAGATCGAGCGCCGCAGACCAGCCTTCCAATGTGCTCTCGTAAGCCATACCAAGCTCAAGATTCGAGCGCTGGAGATTCTGAAAGAGGGTAGCGTTATCTATAGCGAGACCCGCCTGCCCTGCGAGAGCTTCGAGAAAGTCCTCCCACTCCTGGTCGGCCTCCATGTGAGCGCGCTGAAAGACCTCCAATACACCTTTCACCTCGCCCTTTGCGATCAGTGGCACGCCGTAATAATCGGTGAAATTCTCTCCATCCAGAAGTGTTTTTCGGGTAAGGCTCTCATTACTTTCATACAGTGCATGGATGCTGACCATCTTTCGTTCCAGTACTGCCCGGCCCGCCAGTCCCTCACCGATGCGCACAGATGAGCGCTCAACGCCGCGTGTAAAAAACCCCATGCCATCGCTGTATTCGAGGAGATGTGTGGTTGGGTTGAGCAGTAGAATATCGGTCGCATCAACCTGCAATTGGGAAATAGTCTGCCTCAGGATCGTTTGCAAAGATAAGTGTAGATCGGCACTGGCTGTGATGGTCATATCGATCATACGCAATGCTTTTAAATGATCCAACTGACGTTTGATCTTTTCCTCCGTCCGTTTGCGTTCGGTAATATCGATCATCAACCCCTGCCATAAAAGCGGATGCCCCTGAGCGTCATGCACAAGGGTCGCCTGATCACGGATCCAGACCACACGGCCATTACGCGCAATGAAGCGATATTCCATGTCGTGTTGCCCACCACTCTGATTCAGACGCTCTGTTTCCAACAGAACGCGCTCCAGATCCTCCGGATGAAGACTCTTCATCCAGATCTCCGGATCTTCCACCCATTCCTCTGGCGCGTGCCCCAAAAAATCCTGTACCTGGGGGCTGATGTAAATGATGGAGTTCAGGTTGCTGGCAGAGCTGGCATAAACGATCATCGGAAGCTGTTCCACCAATGAGCGATATCTAGTCTCTGCCGAGCGAAGATTCTCTTCTGCCCGCTTGCGCTCGGTGATATCCTGCGCAACACCGATCAGAGCTATGATCTTTCCCTTCTCATCTAGAACAGATGAAGTGGATAAATGAACAGGAAACTCACTCCCATCTTTTCTTTTATTGATCAGCTCGCCTTCCCAAGTACCATCACTTGTTGCTGTAGTTAGTTTTTCAAGTAGCGCGGGGGGATTCTTGTTTGACTGAACAATACTGATATGCCTGCCGATTAACTCATGGCTCTCATAACCATAGGTCTTTTGAGAGGCGTGATTAACGAACAGAATTTTGTTGTTCTCATCGGTGATCACCATGCTTTCACGCATATTTTTGATCGCTTGAGAGAGCAGTGTCATTTCTCTTTCCGCATGCTTGCGCTCGGTGATATCTACCAGCACACCCTGGACGGTGGGCAGTTCACTCTCACGCGGCGGAAGAATTTGCGCCGAGTCGCGAATCCAAATCTCACGGCCATCGCGGGTGAATATTCTATATTCACCTTCAAATGGCTCGCCGCGCACATAAGATTGTTCCTCCAACTCCTCCTGACGCTCGCGATCATCAGGGTGGATCTGTCTGTACCAGAGGTTGGGGTCAGCCATCCATTCTTCTGGCGTGAATCCTAAAAGCGAATGGATCTGCGGGCTGACGTAATGCCAGGCTCCTGCGCGTCCCAATTCGGAAGTGTAGACCACCACCGGTAATCTTTCTACCAGTGCTCGATATTTAGCCTCAGCTTCCACAAGCGCAGCCTCTGCACGGATCCGATCTTTCAATTCATCTCGCGCCGCTTGATAGTACTGGGCATTTTCCAGCGCGATCGAAGCGAGTTGGGCAAAGCGCGTCAACAGTTCCACGTCTTGAGCGGAGATAGTCCCGCTGTCATCTATATATTGCACACCTAGCACACCAATAGTCTCCGAACCGGAGAGCAGTGGTACACCAACCATGGCCCGGATCCCAAACTCATCGAATCGCCTGGAACGACCCTCCCAATTGGGGTAGTCCTGCACTACCAGTGGCTGATGTGTTTCCCAGATTTTCCCAGCCAGGCCCTCACCCAGCTCGAGCATGAGATCTACAGAACCAGAGTTGACACCCAGCCCTACGCGCATCTTCAAATTTTTTCCATCAGGTTCAACCAGATAGAGGAAACCATTAAGCGTATTCATCAATTGCAGGATCTGCGTGACGATAGCCTGAAGTACATCTGTCAATCTAACACGCCCCATCAAGACCAATGTGGACTCCTGCAAAGCAGATAAGATCTGATTACGCCGCCTGATATCACTATAAAGCTGGGTACGCTCAATGGCCTTTGCCACCTGACCCGATACATATTCCAATATTTTCAATTCCCGGTCGGTATAGACATTCGGGTCATCATAATCCTGCATGGCGATCACACCAATCGTTCGCCCATCAATAATGAGTGGAGCGCCAATCCATATAGGAGAGGGTGTGCCCACAAGCTCTACTTCGCCGCGGCGAGCTAACTCCTCAAAATTTGCGATGTCGCTGAGTAAAGGTTTTCCGGTGCGAATGACGTACTCGGTCATTCCCCGCCCAGGCTTGGCCGCCAATATTGAACTGGACGTGAAGCGATCCATTTCATCCACATAATACGGAAAACTGATGAGGTCACTTTCATCATCATAGAGTGCTATGTAAAAATTATGCGCTTGCATCACCCGCCCGATGGTTGCGTGGACAGCTTCAAAGAGTTCATCAAGGTCAGCTGCCTTATTGGCCGCCTCACTGATTTGATAGAGCGCATCCTGCAAAGACTCGGCTTGTTTACGCTCGGTAATATCGTAGAAACAACTTAACAGGCAGGGCTTGCCATCAAAGGTAATCGCCTCCGTGGACAGCGAAACCCACACGAGAGTGCCATCAGGGCGACGGAGGCGCACCTCATAATCGTGGAGTGATCCATGTTGCTTGAATTCGGCAAGCACGCGGGAACGTTCGTCAGCATCAGCATAGTAATTAGAAGCACGCTGACCTACAATCTCTGAAAGAGGCACATCCAGGATTTTGCTAAGAGCCGAATTTCCATACAAAATAATGCCATCTTCGATTGAATTGATGGTTAGTGGCAGAGGCGAGGCTTCCACAACTGTGCGCAAACGCGCTTCACTATCGCGCAACGCATCTTCGGCATGCCTGCTTTTGGTGACATCAGTTATGAACCCTTCAATGAAAGACCCATTGCCCTCCTGAACAAGACGTGCATTCGTTTGTATCCAAATGATCGAACGATCCTTGCGATAATGTCGAACTTCAAAATTTTCAACCCTCCCGCTTGCGGTTAATAACCGAATGAAATCTGCGCGATCCTTAGAATGCACGTAAATCTGACTCTTGATATCCGTTACCTGCGCCATCATCTCCTGCGGAGAGTCATATCCATAAATGTGTGCCGCGGACGGATTGACACTCAGGTAACGGCCATCTAGTGTGGATTGATAGATTCCCTCTACTGCATTTTCATAAATGGACCGGAACCTTTCTTCAGCCCGTTTCCCTTCTTCTTCCAGGTATTTCTTTTCGAGCACTGCGTAAATCGTAATGGGCAAGCGTTGAATATGCCTGGGGGTTTTGATGACGTAATCTGCGGCGCCGCGCTTCATGGCCTCCACCGCCACTTCTTCGGACCCTGTGCCTGTCACGATCACCACAGGTATGCGCGCGTCTTTGGAATGGACCGTGTCCAGCACCTGCAAGCCTTCGAAGCCGAGAATGTTGAAGTCACTCAGGACGAGATCAAAGCTGCCATTAGCGAGAGCCGTTTCAAAAGCCGCGCGTGAAGCGGCTTCAGTCACCTGGAACCCACCATGTTCCCTTTCCAGGGCGTCCCTCACCAACTGACGGTCAAGGGGATAATCATCAACGTAGAGAATCCGAATCAGGTCTGTCATGAAATATCACCCCCTGGAGGGGCAACATTCAGCGAAATCCAGTAACCTTCGATCTGTTTGATTACATCCAGAAATCCATTGAAGGAAACAGGTTTGACAATATAACTGTTGGCACCAATATCGTAGGTAAGAGCGCGGTCTCCTTCCTCCTTGGAGGATGTAAGGATGATGACAGGAAGGCGCCTGAGAATAGGGGCAGATTTGACCTGACGTAGAACTTCGAAACCATCTATGCCAGGCAGTTTTAGATCCAACAATACCAGGTTAGGTATTGGATAGGCAATTCGATCTGCATACTTGCCGCGCCCGAAGAGATAATCCAGGGCATCCTGTCCATTTGGTGATACATAGATGGTATTGAGCAGGCGGGCCTCTTTAAATGCATCCAGAGTTAGTTCAACATCCATGCGGTTGTCTTCGACAAGGAGGATATGAGCAACTCTATCCATAATTTATTCCCTTTAATAATTTGACAATAAACGTACTGCCTTCCCCCGCCTGCGACTCAACCCACACGTCACCTCCAAGCAACTCCACTGACTTCTGGACGGTTGCCAGTCCGATACCCGTTCCCGGATAGTCATCTTCACTATGAAGTCTTTGGAAGATATTGAAGATCTTCTGATGATGTTCCGTTGGAATGCCAATGCCATTATCACTCACACGAATGATTACTGCCTTACCTTCCAGTTGCCAACTGACATTTATCCGCAAGGGCATATCTGGTTTCCGATAAGTTAGCGCGTTTTCCAGCAGGTTGGTGAAAATCTGGTTTAGCAGGGTTTTGTCGCCTATTATGACTGGCAGGTCGTCAGTGATCTCCAACGTTCCATTGATTTCTTTCAAGCGTGCAGAAAATTCATTTTTCAATGGAGCCAGTACATCTCGCAAAGTGATAAGTTCGCGGCGTACTGCTCCGCGTCCGATGCGCGAATAATTCAGCAGGTCATCGATGAGATGCCCCATCCTCTCACTGGCTTGAACAATATTGTTGAAATAATGCTGGCCTTCCTCGTTTAGACTGGCACGATGACGGTGGGCAATGATCTCGGAAAAGCCGCTGATTGCACGCAGGGGAGCGCGCAAGTCATGGGAAACAGAGTAGGAGAAAGATTCCAGCTCTTTGTTGGCAGCCCGGAGTTGTGAGGTACGTTCGAGAACACGCTTTTCAAGTCCCTGATTCAG
>Ga0070699_100006088_pt1 | contig 10556 bp, 10 predicted proteins | sample KBSK1503metaG_FD_65473 | JGI IMG/M metagenome (GOLD analysis project Ga0070699, IMG submission 65473) | Corn, switchgrass and miscanthus rhizosphere microbial communities from Kellogg Biological Station, Michigan, USA - KBS K1-50-3 metaG | ecosystem: Host-associated > Plants > Roots >...
CATGCGGTCGATCTCCCGCTCGCGGGTGACGTCGCGCAGGGTGACCGTGACCCCGACCTCGCCCCCCAGCAGGTCGCGGGTGGGCGTGATCATCCAGCGGAGCGTCCGCCGCTCCGGGCCCGCCAGCTCGAGATCGCCGTCGGCGCTCTCGCCCGTCCGCTCGAGCGCGGCGGCCAGCGCCGGCCCGCCCGCGGCGTCCCAGTCGACCGCTTGCCCGACCGCCTCCACGAGGCGGGCGAACGAGCGACCGATCACCGCGTGGGGGGCGATCCCGAGAAGGTCGCCGCCGCGCTGGTTGAGCGCCACCACCTCGCGGTCGAGGCCGAGCACCAGGAAGCCGTCGGAGGTCGAGGCGAAGACCTGCTCGAGCTGGGTCTTCTGGTTCTCCGCGTTCTCGAAGAGCGTCGCGTTGTCGAGCGCCATCGCGAGCTGGTCCGCGTAGGCCGCGAGGAGCCGCGTCTCGGCCTCGGTGAGCGCGCGCGGGGTCGCGAACTGGAGGAGCAGCCCGCCCAGCACGCGGCTCCGTCCCCGCACCGGGAAGCCGGCGAGCGCCCCGCCCGGCTCCAGCAGCCCGGCCCGGAGCAGGTCCGCGCGGGCCCCGGTGTCGGGAATCAGCAGCGGCGCCTCGCGGCGGCGGAGCGGCTCGGCGAGCGCGCGCACCGCCTCGGGAGGCCAGTCGCCCCACGCGATGACATCCCCGCTCCCGCTCCCCGGCTCCTCGAACAGCACGATGCCCACCCGGCTCGCCCCGAAGGTCTGCCCGAGCGTCCCGGCCGCCTCGGGCAGCAGCCGCTTGACGTCGAGGGTACGGTGCAGCGTGCGGGCGGCCGCGTTGAGCAGAGCCGCGCCGGCCAGGTTCTGCTGGGTGGCCGAGTACAGGCGCGCGTTCTCGACGGCCACCGCGCCCTGGGCGGCCAGGCTCGAGAGCAGGTTGACCTCGCGCTCGGTGAAGGCGTGCGGCTCGAAGTAGGAGCCGCCCAGCACCCCGAAGACCTCGTCCCGGATCATGATCGGCACCGCGAGGTAGGCGCGCGGCGCGTCGTCGCGCTGCATGGCCTCCGCGTTGGCCGCCGCGTAGGCGAGGCTCGGGTCGGCGAGCCGGTCGTTGGTCCAGGCCGGGCGGCGCTCGGCGTAGGCGCGCCCGGTGATCCCCTCCCCCGCCTTCAGCAGGAGCGGGCGCGAGAAGCCCTCCGGATGGTTCCGGCCGCGGACGAAGACGAGCCCGCCGCGGGAGGCGTCCCAGCGGTAGAAGGCGGCCGCCGCGCAGCCGAGCGCCTCGATCGTGCCGTCGGCCACCAGGTCGAGCACTGCGTCCAGCTCGAGGGTCGACGAGAGCTTCCGGGTAACCTCGAGCAGGAGTGTGGCGTCGCGCTCCCGCTGCCGGGTCTCGCCGTAGAGGCGGGCGTTGTTGACCGAGGTCGCGAGCTGCTGGCAGAACAGCTCGAGGTGAGCGACGGCGCGCCGCGTGATGGGCCGGCGGCTCGGCTTGTTGTCGACGCTCACCACCCCGACCGGGCGGCCCTGGACGAGCAGAGGGACCACCGCGAAGCGCCGGGTGCGCAGGATCGGGTGGTGGCGCCACTCGGGCGGCAGCGGCGGCACGTGGGCGAGCTGCTCGTTGTCCGCCACCATGAGGGTGATGCCCGAGTCCCACACCTCCCGGAAGCCGCCCACCTGGCCCAGGGGAAGGAGCGGGGCCACCTCCGGTCGCGCGTCGCTGCCCGCGACCAGCCGGAGCGTCGCGCCGTCGGGCTCGGCGAGCCAGACGTTGAGCCGCTCGAAGTTGAGGGCGCGGAGCGCGGAGGCCGCGAAGATCTCCACGCGCTCCTGCAGGTCCATCGAGCGGTCCATGGCCTGGGTCAGGGCGTAGAGGTCCTCGGTGAGCCGCCGGCGATCCTGGATGTCCTGGAACAGGCGCGCCTTGGCGATCGCGGAGGCGGACTGGGTGACGAAGACGTCCAGCATCTCGTGATCGTCGACCGCGAGGCGAAACGGCTCCCGGCCGCCCATCACCAGCACGCCCAGCAACAGGTCCTGGAAGATGATGGGCACCCCGAGGAAGCTGCGGAAGCCGTGGGCGTCCCACCACTCCCGGTTGGTCACGCGCTCGTCGGTCGCGACGTCGTCGATCTCGAGCACGCGGCGCTGGGTCGCCACCCAGCCCACGTCGCCCTCTCCCGCCTCGAACGAGCGGCGTGGAAAGTCGGGCACGCCGGCCGGCCCCGCGAAGGCCCGCGCATCGAGGCGCTTGAGCACGGCATCGACCACCCACACCGAGACCACCGGCACCTGCATCAGCTCGGCCGCCGCGGCCGCGATCCCGGCCAGCACCTCGTCCGGCTCGAGCGACGAGGAGACCAGCTGGTTGAGGCGCGTCAGGGTCCGCAGGCGGCCCGCCCGCGCGTTCAGCGCCTCGTGCAGCCGGGCATTGCGCAGGAGGACCCCGGCCTGCTCGCCGATCGCCTGCAGCGGGGCCAGGTCGGCGTCCTCGAAGCGCCGCCGCGTGTGCCACCACACCAGGTAGAACGCGCCCGCCACCTGGTCGTCGAGGTAGAGCGGGATGATCACGCCCGACTGGTGCGGGAAGCGCCGGAAGAGGTCGATGGCGAACCGTGGATCGGACGGCAGGTCGTCGCTCCAGATGACCTGGCCACTCCGGAACACCGCGTCGAACCCGTGCTGGTCGCCGGCGGTGAGCTTCGCGCCGGCCAGCGCCTCCAGCGCGTGCTTCGGCACGTGGTACGCGGCCATCGGGCTCAGCTCGGCCCCGGCGGCCTGCCGGACGTACGCGGCGACGGTCTCCGCGCCGGTCAGCTGGGCCAGCTCGCGGCAGATGAGGCGGAGGGCCTCCCGAAAATCGGTGGTCGCGCTGGCGACGCGCGCGACCGAGAGAAGGGCCGCGGTCTCGCGGAGTCGCGATTCGAGCGCGGCGTCCCCGGACACGGGACCGGACCCCGCCTGATCTTCCGGGCGGCTCGGGCGCGCGCCGCCGGCCCTGTGGCTGCTCATGGGGTGAGTTCCAGTATATGCCGGAGGCGCGGGAACACCGCCAACGAGAGACCCGGCCGACGGGGCGAGCCGGCCGCGCACCGATCAGCTCGGCGTGACCTCGCGTGGCTTGATACCGGCCGCCCCGTAGTAGTTGAAAGTGAAGACGAAGTGGCCCGCCGCGTCGGCGCGCTCGATGGCGTCAAGCCAGCCGCCCGCCTGTCGAGGACGGATCAGGCCGAACTGCATGGCGATCTCCGTCCGCCGCTTCAGCAGGCTGTGGGTGAACGGGTCGAGGCTCCGCACCTGGTACACGTCGGCCAGGAGGCGCACCCGCTCGAGACCCAACTCCACCAGCCGCCGCACCAGGGTCCGGCCCGAGTAGGGCTCCGGGTACATCCGATCGGCCACGCCCTCGAAGATGAGGCGGGTGAGCGCGCGATCGGGGTGGTCGAGCACCTGAGTACCGAAGTCCTGGTCCACGACCGCCCGCTCGAACGCGGCCGACCCGTTCGTGCGGCGGCTGGAGGGGACGATCGCCGCGTAGGCCATCGGCTCAACCCCAAGGCTGCAACTCCGGGCGTCGGGCGAGGCCACCCCTCCGGCGCCCGCGGTCTGTTCTCGGCCGCTCGCGGGCCGCGGCGCCCCCGAGCGAATGCCTACGCCGTCGATCGCTTGTCAGTGACCCAACACGCCCCGGTCTGCGCGGACCCGACGAACGACATATTCTTCTTGAAGGTTGACTCGATCACCCATCCCATCACGTCGAGAGACGGATAGAGCTGATTTGCGGCTCGGTACTCATCAGAATCCGATCGGACGACGTGTGCACCGAAGATGTCGGTGGCCTCGGCCAGGTCGATGACGAAGTTGTGATCCTTGTACGTGTAGACCAAGCGCCGGGCAATCGCCTCGATTTCTTCCGGAGTCTGTTCCAGATCGCGCCGGCCCCGGAGCAGCCTCTCGGCGTACTGCTTGGCGGACTCCGCGACGCGCTCATAGAAGCCCAGTGCTTCGATGTTTAGCGACTTGCTCAGGTACTCGCTGAACATATCGCGGGCCTTCGGATACTGTGTGGCCAGCTGGGCGAGATGCTCGATGGAATGCTTCAGCGCGAGGGCAGGGATTTTGCCGAGCTGAGGGTCTATGGGTCCGAGCTCGCTCAAGCCACCCATGTGAATCTGGTCCGCTCCGCAACAGATGAGCGTGGCGGCCGACTTCGCCTGTTGAGCGACGGCCACCTTGAACGCTGCCTTCGTGGACTGGCGACAGAGCTTCGAGATGAAGTAGGCCGACGCGACATCGCCCCCGGTTGTGTTCACGATCAGCAGCAAGGGTTTCTCGGGCTGCTGCAAAGCCGTCACCGCGGTGTAGATCCGATTCGCGTCGGATCGGCCGATCGACACCAACGGGAAGAGGAAGAGCACGTTGTGGTCGGCTGCGATGGGATGGCGGTCGAGGATCCACTGCACATGGCGATTGACGACGTCCTGGATCACGATGTCGGTCGCATCCGGCGGCAGCTGAAAGAGCTCTCCGAAGGGCGGCGTTTTCTCGCCCGGCGGCGGCGGCGGAGGTGGGAGAGGCTGGGCGGCGGGCGCGTCCGCCGGCGTGTCGACCACGAATGGTTCCTCTCTGATGGGAATAGGTTCCGCCGGCCTATTGGCCGCGCCCGTTTTCCTCTTGTTCGCCATCTAGCTATCCCTTTCGCGCAGCGTTGGCCGCGAGGGCCGCGCCGGCACCACGAATAGGCGGCCGCCTCATCCCAATGAGCTTGCGGGGTCCGGGGATGATCTCGACCTTCAGGCGACCGCCGAGCGCGGCCACGTAACGCGCGATCGTGCTGATCTTGGCGTTCTTCACCTTGTTCGATTCCAGCTTCGCGACCGCCGGCTGGCTCACGCCGAGGATGAGGGCGAGCGCAGTCTGGGATACACCACTCCGCTCGCGCAGCTCTGCAAGATCCTGCTCGAGCGCCATCTCGGCCACCATCGCCTCCACCTCTTCCTGGAGTCCAGGCGTCGCGCGATACTGCTCGGCCATGTACTCCTTCAAGGTCTGCCCCTTGCGATCCTTCGTCATTTCCCTCTCTCCCCTCACGCGCCCCGCCGGCGTCTCTGGCCGGCGGGGCGGAATCCGTCCATACTCCCCTTCGTTCACTGTGCCTTTCGCTCTCTGGCCTCCACTTCGCGCCGGTATCGGCGCATCCGGTCCAGCACGTTCCCGGGAATCACATCCTGCTTTTTCAGGATCCCGTCGAGCACCACCGCCCGACGCCCGGGCAGGAACATGTAGAACATCCGGATCTGGCTCCCGCCCGACCCCCGAAGCTCCAGCAGTCCCGGCTCGACGACCTTGGAATGCGGCTCCCGCAACTGATTGCCCCGCGACTCCAGCAGCGTGAGCAGCGCGAAGGCCCGCTTGCGGTCGGCCATCGGCAGTCCGTCCAGATAGTCCCTCAGCGGCACCGCGCCGCCCGTCTCGAACCACTCCACCGTCCACGACGACCCGTCGGCCATCTCTGCCTACCCTTTCTGCTCCATCGGCTTCGTGTCCTCCTTGCCCATAGTTATAACCCACAGGTTATGTCCCGTCAAGGAGGAAAATAACCTATAGGTTATGAGGTAGACTGGCGCCATGATGCCGGCGCGGCTCCCGCGCCGAGCACCTCCGGCACGTCGGCTGGCGGGCTTACCAGGCACCGCCACCCGCCCCCCGCACCGCGCCCTGGACCCTCACGCCGCCGACCCACCTCGACGCCGGAGTCGGCCCGAGCTGATTCCGGCGTCCTACCGCCCAGGCCGAGGCGTCCGCGTCCACCGCGGGCCGATCTCGGCGCTCTCGATTGCCGAGGGAGGCCCGCCCCGCTGGGCGCATACGGCCTGCGCCCCGGGGCTCGGGCGCTCGTCGAACGACGACCACCCGTGTTCTCGGATCGCACCAGCGCGGCTGTGGCTTCCGCCGCGCCCGCACAAGGCCTGCCCCGGCCGAGCCCGGTCACGCCGCCAGCGCACCGGCCAGCCGAAGCCGGTACTGTCCAGCTCCGGTCTGGCTCGGCCTCCAGGCTGGCCGCCTCGGGTGCGCCCGCGGCCCGTCTCCCCGGGGCCGCACGAATCGCTTGGCGCGAAAACGGGGCGCCGCGAGACTTGGCCCATGGTCGAAGCCACGAGGAAGGCCCGATGAGGCAAGCCACCGTCACCGGTCCCCTGCGCCTGCCGCGGCGCTTCCGCTCGCATCTCGGGGCGATAGGCCACGCGTACCGCGAGCACTTCATTGGCCTGGAGCAGACCTATGGCCCGTTCCAAACCGAGCTGCTGCGCCAGGCCGCGGCGGACGCGGCCTCGTGTCACTGCGTGAAGCTGTCGGCCGTGCGCGCCTGGGAGGAAGCGCAGGTGGCGCGCCGCACGGGGAAGGGCCGTCGGCCCAACCACGCGCTGCTGATCCGGCTGGCCAAGCGCATGGCCCTGGAGTCGTCCAGCTACCAGGCCGCGGTCCACCGCCTGGAGGAGCTGGTGGCGCGCACCAAGCCGGGCGCGCCCTCGGTCGCAGGCCTCTTCGCCGCCGGGAGCCCGCGCCCGTGAGCAAAGTGGCGCGCGTGAAGCGGACGCCCGTGCGCGTGTGGCTCGACTCCCCCGCGTTCTTCAGCCAGCTCCACTGGCTCACCGGCGTCCCGCTCACCGACGTGATCGAACCCTACCGCGCACGCATCTTCACCCGCGTGCTCGACACGTTCGACGGGCCGGGCACGCTCCAGTTCAACCTGGCGCTGTGCGGGCGGGCGAAGAAGAACTGGAAGAGCAGCGACCTCGTGCTGGCCGCGCTGTTCGCCTGCGTCGCCAACGACTCCCCCGGCGGCAACCAGTGCTACATCGTGGCGAACGATGAAGGCCAGGCCGCGGACGATCTGGAGCTGGCCAAGAAGCTGCACGAGGCGAACCCGCTGCTGCAGGCCGCGCTGAAGGTGACGGAGAAGGCGCTCGTGCGGCGCGACGGCCGCGGGTTCCTCAAGATCCTGCCCGCGCAGTTTGCCGTCGGCGAGCACGGCAAAAGCTACCGGTTCCTCGGCATCGACGAGATCCACGGGCACCGCTCGTGGGACCTGCTGGAGGCGCTGCAGCTCGACCCGCACCGCCCCGACGCGCAGCAGTGGATTACCTCGTACGCCAGCCTGTTCCACAAGCCGGGCGTGCCGCTCTTCGATCTGCTCCAGCGCGCGCGCACCGACCAGGATCGGCGCCTGTTCTTCTCGTGGTACGCCTCCGACTTCACGACCGACCCCGCGCTCCACGATGCGACGCCCGAGGCCCGCGCCAATCCCTCGCTCGCGTCCTTCACGCCCGGCTACCTGGAGCAGCAGGCCAAGCGCCTCCCGAGTCACCAGTTCCGCCGCCTCCACCTCAACCTGCCCGGCCTGCCCGAGGGGTCCGCCTTCACCGCCGACGCCATCATGGGCGCCGTCGCCCGCGGCGTGAAGGTCCGCAAGCCGGTGTTCGGCATCCACTACTTCGGCTTCGTCGATATGAGTGGCGGCTCCAGTGACGATGCCACCGCGGGTGTGAGCCACCGCGAGGAGGGCCGCTGGATCCTGGACGGCGTCTGGCACCAGGCCCACCCCGCCCCGTTCAATCCGCGCCTGGCCGTCGAGCGCTTCGCCGGGATCTTCAAGGCCTACGGCATCACGGACGTGTGGGGCGACAACTTTGGCGGCAAGACGTTCTGGTACGACTTCGCGCAGCACGGGCTCATGTACTACGTGATCGCCGCCACCGCCTCCCAGCTCTACGAAGCCTTCGCCGTGCCCCTGAACGCGGGCGAGGTGGTGCTGGTCGATGAGACCAAGCTGGAGCAACAACTGCTCGGCCTGATCTGGCGCGGCGGCAAGATCGACCACCCGAGCGGCGAGCACGACGACTACGCCAACGCGGCGGTGGGCGCCCTCATGCTGGCCCACGAAGCGGGCGTCGAGCCGCTGGGTCCGACGCCCGAAGAAGAGGCCCATCACCGTGAGCAAGAGCGCGCCGTGGAGCGCTACCTCGGCCTGCTGCCCACGCCCCCGGGTGGCTTCAACAACCTGGCCCTCGATGATGACGGCCGCCCGATTGACCGGCGCTATGCCGGCGGAGAGTGGTGGTTCTCCCCGCCCCCGCTCGAGCAGGGCTACGTCGACATGTCATGAGCACCGTCGACCTCGACGCGCTGGAGCAGTACCTGGTGGACCGCATCGCCTGCCGCGTCCTGCCCTACGTCCAGTGGCTGCACGACAGCGGCGTGACGGACGTGGAGCCCTGGCTGCGCTGGAGCCTAGCCGAGGTGGCGCAGGTCCACCACGAGGCGACTGACGATGATCGAGCGGTCCTCGCCCTGGGTCCACCGCCCGCGCCGCCTCAGCTGGGGCTCGCCAACGGCACCACCCGGTGGATGCACGACTTCTGGCGCGCCTGGGACGAGTTCATGTGGCACTTGGTGATCGCGCCTCCCTTCCTGCCCTCGCTCCGCATGCTCATCGGTCACGCGCTCGACGTGGTGACCGAACGCCCGGCGTCATCCGCTTCAGCACGGCGACGAACTTCATGACCAAGACCGCCGGGGACACCGTGCACCCGCTGGACAATCTCGTGATCGACCACGAAGCCGGCTTCGAACATCCCGACATGCGGTGGCGGCGTTGGGATGGCCACCGCTGGAATTGCCTCTGGTAATCCACCTCACAAGGAGACCCACATCATGATTCTGACCGAACGCGACAAGGACCTGATCGCCCGCGTGGTCCGCTGGGAGCAGCAGCACGGCTACGTGCCGGCGTCCGAGGTCGAGCGCCGGCGTGCCGCGCTGCAGGCCTCGATCCTGATCGAGGGTAGCGAAGGCAGCGATGACCAGCTCACGCAGCTCCGCCTCCCCGACGGCTGGCAAGAAGCCGAAGGCGACTACACCCATCCGGCCCACGGGACCGTGCACATCAATGGGGATCGGTGGCTCCACCGCAAAGACAACACGATCATCAAGAGTGGCAGCGGCCGGACCTCGCTCACCGCGCACCTCAAGGCGCTCGCGCCGGGCGACGTGGGCCCAGCCGGCACCGCGAGTGAGAGCCAGCACGAAGTCCTGAGGCGCGCTCTCGTCGGAGGTCCGGCTCCCGTCCGACTGCAGGAAGGCACGCACGAGCGCCTCGCTCGAGCGCTTCGGTACTAGTCATGGCGCCGCGCACGCCGATCAAGATCCCGATGGAGGAAGAGCCTGAGGCCGGCGTCAGCGTCCCGTTCGAGCCGCCCACGCCCCTCGTGCGTCGCCCGGCCTCAGTCACGAACGCGCTCGTCCTGGGGCAACAGCTCGCGGATGCCCTCGGCGCGGCACGAGCGCTGATCCACCGAACGCCCACCGATCCCGCCGTCATGGTCGACGGGCTAAGGCGATGGTACTACGCCCTCGATCCCGCTCAACGGGATCGGCTGTTATGGCGGCGCTTTGACGAAGCGAAGCAGACGCACGCTCGGCTCGAGCAGGCCATCCAGGCCGCCCGGGAGGCGCTCGACGTCGAGCGGCCGGCCCTCGAGCAGGCCCAGGCGGAACACGAGGCGCTCGCCACTCGCCGGCTCCCCGCGACAGTACAGGAAGAAGCCACTAACGCCCGGCCTGAAGCCGTGCGCCGCTATCTGTCGGTCGGCATCGAGTGCCAGCAGCGAGCGGCCGCCATCGCCGAACTGGAGCGCCTGCTCCCGGCGCCTGAACAGGCTCTCGGCCCGCTGACAGAGGCCGTGACGCGACTGTTAGAAGCGGTTGGAACGATCGACCGTGAAGCCTTCGTGTGCCGGGTTCGCGAGAGCGGCGAACTGGAGCATCTGCGCTCGCGGTTTGAACGGCTCAGGACAATGGCAAACACCCACGCCGCAGAGATTGACGAATGGAGTCAGCGGGTCGGTCCTCCAGTCCGCGTCCCTCGGGTCATGTTCCCCTGGCCTCCGGCACCCGTCTGGGATGCCTTGCTCGCCGAAGCCGTCGAAGCCCCCGAACTCATCTGGGATGACGATCCGAAGCGCCCGGGCATTTAGGCCGCGCGCTCATTTCTTAGGGTTGACGCAGGCCGATGACCGCCTAGGGCTAACGACTCTGGTAATAGGCTCTCGGTCCTTGACCCCTCCGGTCCCCCAGACTACCCTCGGGCCACCCGTCTGACCTGTCCCGGCTCGCTGGGAGGCCCCCGGCATGCAGTGTCCCCGGTGCCAGCATGAGAATCCGCCGAAGGCCAAGTTCTGCGAGGAGTGTGCCGCTCCGCTGGCTCGGACCTGCGCGAACTGCGGCACCCAGCTCTCACCCACCGCGAAGTTCTGTCCCGAGTGCGCACACTCGGTAGCCGCCGGGCCCGCGGAGCCCCGCTTCGCTGCACCACAGTCCTACACCCCTAAGCATCTCGCCGAGAAGATCCTCACCTCAAAGGCCGCCCTCGAAGGCGAGCGCAAGCTGGTCACGGTGTTGTTCGCCGACCTGAAGGGCTCCATGGAACTCCTCGCCGACCGCGACCCTGAGGAGGCCCGGAAGATCCTCGACCCCGTGCTCGAACTGATGATGGAGGC
>Ga0070699_100006089_pt1 | contig 10556 bp, 6 predicted proteins | sample KBSK1503metaG_FD_65473 | JGI IMG/M metagenome (GOLD analysis project Ga0070699, IMG submission 65473) | Corn, switchgrass and miscanthus rhizosphere microbial communities from Kellogg Biological Station, Michigan, USA - KBS K1-50-3 metaG | ecosystem: Host-associated > Plants > Roots >...
GCTTCAAAGAGTGCGGCGCCCAATTCAGCGCGCGCCGCCGAAGCGTGTGCGGGTGTGCCATTTTCCGCGGCGAGGGCCGCGGCGTAGTTCTGGTAATAAGTCGATGCCCCGGAATAATCCTTGAGACGAAGTGAGATTGCCGTCAGGGCACGCGCGACTTCGGCGTCCGCCTTGATCCCAAGCGCACGCTTAAACAACTCCGCAGACGCGCGCAGATCGTCAGGCGTACCACCAGCGAATCGGATCTGTGCGAGATTGACCAGGGCGTTTGGCTGATCGGGATCGAGCTTGAGCGATTTTTCAAATTCAACAGCGGCGAGAGTTGCCCTTCCGGTGCGCATGAGAATCGCGCCGTAGTTGTTTCTCACTGACGCGCGGTTAGGTTCGGCTTTGACCGCCGCCGCGAAATGTCGCTCGGCCTCTTTCAAATCGCCGGCCTGGTCCGCGATGATTCCCAGGTACGTGTGAGCTGTGACTTCATCCTTTTTGAGATTGAGCGCTTTCTCGAATGCGTCGCGTGCCGCGGTCGTATCACCCCGATCAAACGCAGCCAGACCTGCATCCACGTATTGCTGTGCTTGCTGTCCGCGTACGGGAACACAGACCACAACCAGACACATAAGGCACAAAAGAGTTTTCCGGTTGTCGATCAACGTTCTACTCATTTGTGCCTTTGTGCCTTTTTGCGGCTCCTTAATATTAGAAGACGAACCTCCCGCCTACTTGAATCCGGCGCGGCTGGAAGATGTCGGCGTTGCGTGCAGAGATGCCAAAGTTGATGTCGTCAACGTTGACGTTTGGAATTCCGAAGCGTCCACGATTGAAAAGGTTGAAAAATTCAGCACGTATTTCAAAGTAAGTCGTTTCGGTAATTTTAGTTTTCTTCATGAGGCTGAAATCCTCAGTGAAGAAAGGTTGTGCTCGCAGTCCACCGTACGTGGGCGCAGCGTTCCCAAAGAATCGATTCGGATCCGAATAATACGCCACATATGCGGGATTCACTGTTGCGCCGCCGTCAAGCGAGAAAGCAGGCGCGTTGCGGAAATCCAGCGGGCGTGAAAACGCTGCCGGATTGAGATAACGATAGTTCACACCACCGGCCGGGATGTCGGTATAAAACGGCTGTCCCGTTAGGTTAGGCCGCAGGTTGCCGAGATAGCCGGCCAGTTGCAGGAAGTCTCGTTGTCCTCCCGCGACGAAAGGCGTCAGTGCAGGGCCGCTTCGATAGCGGTGAATTCCGGTTACCTGGAAGCCACCGAAGACCCGATCAACCAGACCGCCCCGATCAAGGTAGCGCCTGCCTTTACCAAACGGCAGCTCGATGATGTAGTTGAAGACCAGCGAGTGCGGCGGTATGTTCGGCGAAACGGAACGCAGCGGTCGTCGATCGAACGGATTCTGGATCACGCCGTTTAGTGGCGAGTCGCCGAAGATGTCCTCACCGGCGTCCGTGATCAACTTGGCAAACGTATACGAGAGACCTGCCTGGATGCCGTTCGCGAAGCGCCGCGTGACGTCAACCTTACCCGCGTTGTAGAAACTCTGCCCCTGACTTTCCAGCCGGTTGTTGATAATTCCGTACTGCGGAAATGCTCTGAGCGATTGCGCGACGGTGCCTGCGAACGCTCCTCCCTGAACACTGAAACCGGGATAGACCGCATCCGAGGTGGCGGCCAACGGCACTCCCACACTGGCCGCGAACGCGCGCTCGAGCGGTGTCACCGCGGACAATTGCTTCTGGAGCAATGGCAGTCCGAGTTTCAACGCGTTGAGCGGTATCTTGTTGATGGGATCGAAATTCGAGCGCAGCCGCGTGCCCTTGCTGCCGATGTAGCTGACCTGCACGGCGAACTGGTGTGGCAACTGGCGCTGAATGTCGAGACTGTATTGCGCAGTGCGACCCGTCTTGAAATTCTTGTCGAAGAAATCCAGATCCGTGCGATCAAGTTGGCCCACTGCCTGATCGTCCGGATTAGCCAGCGGTACGTGTGGGTAATTCTCGAGTGTGATAAACGCATCGAGACCGCCATTGATGTTTACGGAACCAGGGCTGTACCCGAGAAATCCGGTATTGCCAAAGTCGTTGTAGACAACCGGGGCATAGTAGATTCCATAGCCGCCACGCACGACGGTCTTATCGTTTAGCGAGTAGGCGAAGCCGAGACGTGGTCCAAAATTAGTTCGGTCCGGATTGACGAGTCCGAAGTTGGCGGCCTGAAGTCCACCTTGTCCGATTGCTCCAATGATAGCTCCGCGTCGTCCGCCTGCCGCCGGGTTTCCGGTATCCGGATCAAAGCCGCGCAGGAAGCCGCGCGCCTCTTCACGCGGACGCCCGTAGTCGTACCTGATACCAACATTCACGGTCAGCTTCGGCGTGACCTTGATGTCGTCCTGTGCGAAGAAGCCATTGGAAAAAAATCGCAGCGCCGGATCGATTGTCTGGTTGCTGTTGAAGGAAAACTCCGGCCTGCCGGTAATCAGGCTGGCGATGGGCCAACCCTGGTTGAAATCGTTGGTGTTGGCCGTTTGATTACTGCGGAAGTTGAAGTTGCCGCCAATGTCAAAGTGCGCTGCGTTGTTCAATTGCTGGATACGCACTTCGCCGCCGAACCTCATTGTATGACGGCCCTTCAGCAAAGTTGCCACGTCACTCAGGTGCTCTGAGTTATCGCGCACTCGGTTATCGAAGAAGGTCGAGCCGCCTGGCTGCAAGGCTCTCGGATCAGTTGAACCGACCGCGTCGCCGTACCCGGGAAATCCGATCAGCGGTAGACCAAAGTTCTGGGTGGCGGTGGGGCTCAGTCCGAGCGAGCTCACCGGTATGCCACGCGTGAAGTTACGGTTTTGCACGTCGGAGCGCGAGAAGCCGGCGTTGAAGTGGTTAATGAAAGACGGCGTCAGGGTCCAGTCGTGTTGCAGCCGCGCGTAGTACGATTTGAAAACCTGGTTCCAGACTCCCTGCGCGACAAAAGGATCGGGAAAGCGCGGAAACCCGCCTTTTACGCTCGGCAGCTTACGAAATGTGTAGCTGAAATTGAGCGTCTGCCGGTCTGTCAGATTGTGTGTGATCTTGGTTACGTAGTAGTTCGTCTGCGCGGTGGCGTTGGTAGAAGCAAGATAGTTGCGAAACACTCCACCCTGAGTCGGCTGCGGGAAGAGGTCAAGGAAGTTCTTACCGATTGCCGAGATACGAGCTCCACCCAGATATTGATCCAGCCGGTTACCAGGAATAGCTGTACGCGCTCCGACAGGTTGCGCCGGATCGAAGATCTGGACCGGACCGCCGAAGAACTGAAGCACATAAGGATCAGTTAACAGTTCACTGAAGTCACCGGTATGCATTTTGGCGGTTGGAACAGTCAGCTGAACCGTTTCGGATTGCGACGTGCGGTAGCCGCCGTAGTTAAAGAAGAAAAACGTCTTGTTCTTACCACTCCAGACGCTTGGTCCACCCTCGCCGAATCGCGGCAGGTACAGCGGCCCGCCGACGCTGAAACCGTAATCGAACTGGCGATCGAGCGGCTTGTCGAGACCAAGAATGCGACTGCGATCGATGTTTGCGTTCAGCGCGTCGTTGATATGAAAGAGATAGGCTTCGCCGTGGAAATCGTTACTGCCGGTCTTGATGGTGAAGTTGACGACGCCACCTGAAGAATTGCCAAACTCGGCTGAGTAGCTGCTGGTTGAGAGCGTGAATTCCTGAAACGCGTTTGGACCGGGTGCGACTTCGGAGAAGAACGTGCCGTTCTCACCGCGTCGGGTTTGAGCGCCGTCGATGAGGATGTCGGCGCCGAGACCTTGTCCGCCGTTGATGCGGAAGTTGGTGGCGTTTGTGCCCGTGCTGCCCGACGTCGCTCCGGTTGGCGTGCGGTCATTTGATACCACACTGCTGTCGAGGAAGATGAACGACAGTGGTGAGCGGCCGCCACTCTCGGACGCGACCAGTAACGGTAATTCGCGTACTTGCCGTTCGCTGACGTTGAGCTGGCTCGCTGGATTCTCGGTTTGCAGTACCGGCGCCGCATCGCCCGCAACGGTTACAGTATTGATCATCTCGCCGACTTCAAGCGTCACGTCCACGGTACGGATGACTTGCACCGCGACTTTAATGCCTTCGACCGAAGCGGTTTTGAAGCCGGTCGCCTCGACTTTTATCGTATAAACTACCGCTGGTAACTGCGGAACGGTGTAATTGCCTTCACCGTTCGTGCGAGCCTCGCGAGTTTCGCCGGTCTCGCCGTTTAAGACTGTCACTTTTGCTTCAGCCACCACTGCACCGGTTTGGTCAGTCACTCTTCCGGTTATGCCGCCACGATCACTTTGGGCGCAGACCGGTGAAAGACCGACGAACAGGAGCACGAGTAATCCAGCGATGGTTAAGTTAGAAACTTTCATTCCTACCTCCCGTAGACTAGGACGCAAGCAGAAAATCCCGGTTTATGAATGGCAACTTATGCAGACCTGGGCACAGATTCGGCGATCACTCGGGGGAGCGATTTCAAAATCTGTCGTGTGTAAAACTTCCCGAATCGATTAGGGGTATGCTCATTTACACTACAAATGAGCATGAAGTCAAGAATTATCTTCTTGAATTGTGTGCAATTTTACAGTTGGATCCGCGTTAATCTGTGTCACATGTTCAGCAAAAACTCGTTAGCTGCGCAATTTCTGATGACTTTGTCGCTTCTCGCTACATTCCCGGTGTCGGCACAACTCCAAGGCGACATACGCCAGGTACATGATCCCAGCATTATTAAGGAGCGAGATACTTACTATCTGTTCTCGACGCGGGCCGGTATCGCGATTCGGTGTTCGAAAGACCTGATCGATTGGCGATTGTGCGGCGACGTCTTTGCTCATCTTCCCGAATGGGCAGTAAAGGATGTGCCCGGTCTCCGAGGTTTGTGGGCTCCGGACGTCGCCTACTTCAACGGCAAGTATCACCTTTACTATTCTGTTTCTACTTTCGGCAGCAATCGCTCCAGCATCGGTCTGGCGACGAATGAGACATTGGATCCGGCGAGTGACAAATACCGGTGGGTGGACCAGGGGAAGGTAATTGGCTCGAATGTCAGCGACGACTGGAACGCGATCGATCCTGACGTCGTGCTCGACGAACACGATCAGCCGTGGCTGGCGTTCGGCAGTTTTTGGAGCGGCATAAAACTCCGCAAGCTCGAACGCACCACCGGCAAGCTCGCGACCGACGATCAAAATCTCTACTCACTCGCAAGCCGGCCCCGAACAGCCGGAGAGCCGGGCGCAATTGAAGCTCCGAATATCATTCGGAAAAATGATTACTACTATCTCTTCGTGTCTTTCGACTTCTGTTGTCGTGGCAAGGACAGCACCTACAACATTCGCGTCGGCCGTGCGCGGCGCGTCACTGGTCCATACCTGGATCGCAGCGGCAAACCAATGATGGATGGTGGCGGAACACTCGTCGTCGCAGGCGCCGGGCGTTGGGCCGGCCCCGGTCACAGTGCGGTATTACAGGAGAAGGATGGTGACCGTCTCATCTATCACGCTTACGACACAGAATGGCGTGGTGCTTCAACCCTGCGGATTGCGATTCTCCGTTGGGACTCGGAAGGTTGGCCCACGGTAGCAAATTAAGCTCGGTGTACTTCGATCCCGAGAGCGGTGAAAGGCGCGATGGCTTCGGCGGACACACCTTTGTCGGTAATGAGGATGTCTACTTCGTCCAGCGAAGAGATCAGAGCGGTACCGACTGCTCCGATTTTTCGATGGTCGGCGACGACGATTTTTTGACGTGCCTGACGCATCATCGCGCGATGAATGGTGGCCTGATCCGGGTAGTTTGTAGTTAGACCATGTTCGACGTGAATGCCGTCAACGCCGATGAATACCTTGTCCACAAAGATCTCGCCAACGCTTTCAATAGCGGCGGGACCAACCAGGGCGAACCAGTCTCCACTCAGGAATCCGCCCGTAACAATGACCTTAAGATCGTCGCGATGACTCAACTCCATCGCTACGTTCACGGCATTGGTCAAAACCGTGATTCCTTTATGAAGACAAACGCTGCGGGCAACCTGCGTCGCCGTTGTTCCGGCGCCAATGGCAAGGATGTCGCCGTCACTGATCAGTTCTGACGCGACGAGACCGATACGACGTTTTTCTGCACTGCGCTGTCGCTCCTGTTCATGAAAGTATGAGATATGACGAAACGGCTCATACAGCAACGGCTGAACGGGAACCGCGCCGCCATGACTGCGTCGCAGCAGTCCGCGTAGCTCCAACTCGCCGAGATCGCGGCGGATCGTCGCGGGCGAAACCTTCAGGCGTTTGGCGAGCGAGAGCACCGAGACCTTACCGGTACGCAACAGTTCCTGCAAAATCATTTGAGCGCGTCGCTCGGTAGGAGAGGGTTCTTCAGGCATTTAGTTTAGTTACGAATTGTCCGTGAGCCGTTACATATTATGGACGCGCCGGTAACAAGGTCAATCTGTTGGACCATCGTTCGCTGCGCCTACGGTTGCGGTGCGTCGATCAGTTTGAGAATTACTCTTTCCTGCTCATGCTGGCGTTTGCGTAAAGCGTCGGCGCGCTCAAACATCTTTTGTGCAGCTTCTTTGTCTCCGAGTTTGGCGTAAACCAGGCCGAGTTGATAATTCGCGCGCAAGTCGTTGACGTCAAGCTCGACTGCCCGTTCGAGTTCGACACGAGCTTCAGCAACCATGCCCGCTTCGCGATAGGCGGCGCCGAGCGCCGCATGGGCCGCGGCGTGTTCGGGTCGTGACAGAATGACCTTCTGAAATATCTTCATAGCTGCATCCCGATTGCCGGCTTTCTCGAAACTCGCCCCAAGCAGATATTCAGTATCCGGATCGGCTTTGAGGCCAAGACTTCGTTGCAGTGCTGATTGTGCTTCCGAAGTTCTTTCCTGGCGCAGCAATGCCGCACCCAACAAGTACCAGCCCGAAGGATCGCGCGGTTGCAGCATGACGTAGCTGTTCATCAAGCGAGTGGTTTCAGCAACTTCACCTTTGGTCCAATGTGCCGCTGCGAGGCCGTAGAGATAAGCCGGTTCACTCGGATGATCCCGTTGCAGCCGCTGGAACACGGGCAAGGCATCGAGCACCAAACCCATCTGCAAAGTGGTGGCGCCGAAGTCATAAAGCACGGCGGGAGAATTGGGAGCAAGGCGGCGCGCCTCGACCAGATGGGAAAGCGCTTTTTCGAGATTGCCGGCGGCTCGCGCCACTTTTGCGAGCGCTCGGAGTGTCGCTACATCGCCAGGCTTGAGCTTCAATGCCGTAGTGAGATATTCGTCCGCTTTGTCATATTGCTTCAGTGCGGCGTTCACGATTCCGAGGGCGTAGGCGATCGGAAACGAGGTAGCAGTTTGTTGCGCGGTGTTGAGAAGGTTGAGCGCGTCGTCGGGAAACCCGGCTTGTACCAGCAAGGTTGCAAACTCAGCCTGCGTCTCCGCGCTGACTGAGTTTGACTGCTGAAACTGTCGCACTAAATCCCGCACTTCCTCAGGCCGCTTCAGAGCGGCTAGTGATCTGAGCATTAAAAGAAAGTAGTTGTCGTTGAAGGCTTCTTGTGGCACGAGCCGCAGATGTTCGTAAGCCTGCGGGTAACTACTTTTGGCTGCGTACAAGGTTGCGAGATTCAAATTGATCTCAGGACGCGAGGGCGCCAGCTTATATGCGCGCAGCAGGATCGGCATTGCTTCGGCGGATCGATCGTGAGTCAGCAATAGCTCCGCCAGGTTGATGTGCGCGCTGACGTGTGTTGGCAGACTGGTGAGCGCGCGACGGAATAGTCGTTCGGCTTCAGCAAATCGATCCTGCTTTGCGCGAACCACGCCCAGCAGATTCAAAGCGTCAGCATCGTTGCGCGATGTCGTGAGGACCGAATTGAGCAGCTCTTCCGCACGCGATAACTGGTTTTCGTTGATTGCGTTTACGGCTTCCGCGAGGCGGTTGAGGTTGATGTCTATGGGATTCGTTTGCGCACTAGCGATCGCAAGCAGCAACTGGACCACAACTGCCGCGCTCAACATCCCACGCCTGACTGTCATGTGACGAGTTATTACTCGCTCCTGTGGATGGTGTCAATCATCAACCGCGGATGACTCGGAATGAAATCCGGATTTTTTCCGTGTCATCCGCGGTTGCGTGTTTGTGTGAAAGATCTGCAGCGGAAAAGTATATGATGGTCATTAAATGACCCATACTGAGAAAAAATATTCTCGGACCTTAATGGTCCAACTCTTCGGTGTCGTGCTGCTGGCTGGCAACTTCGTTACTTCGACAGCACAAACTGCACCACAGCGGCCAGTATTGTTTACTCATGCCGAGCTGATTCAACTCTATGAGCAGGAACCTTTGCCGGAGCCGCTGCTCGCAAAGCTGCAAGCGCTGCGCACTACTCCCATTGTCGCAAACTCGGCCACCGGCCGCGGCGCACGTCAGTCCACGTCGCTGCGTGTCGCTTCGTGGAACATCGAGCGCGGGCTTAATTTTGATGCAGTGCGTGCCGCGCTGCTTGGTCCGGATCGGCTCGCGCGTTTTCTCGATAACGCGAAATTCCCGCGTGGTAGTAATGAGCGAGCCGAGGTATTGAAAGAAGCGGAACTTCTCATGCAGGCGGACGTGATCGTTCTCAACGAGGTCGATTGGGGAGTGAAGCGCACGGGCTATCGCGACGTTGCGCGAGAACTCGCTGCGGCGCTGCGAATGAATTACGCCTGGGGAGTTGAGTTTGTCGAGATCGATCCGTTGGAAACCGGCACAGAAGACTTCGAGGGCATCGACGAGCCCGAGCGCGCCCAACTCGTCAAAAACATCGCAGTGGATAAAGCGCGTGCGTTGAACCTGCACGGGACGGCGATTCTCAGTCGTTACCCGCTCAGCAATGTGAGGCTCGTGCCTTTCGTGAATCAGGGTTACGACTGGTATGACTCCGAGAAGAAGAAAATCTCGAAGCTCGAAGCCGGGAAGCGCAAAGGCGCAGCCCTCGTCTTCAACGAGAAGATCGCGCGCGAGGTGCGGCGGGGTGGCCGCATGATGCTGCTGGCTGACGTCGAAGACGCGCGCATTCCCGGCGGACGCGTGACAATCGTTGCGACTCACCTCGAAGACAAAGCAAAGCCCTCAGCCCGTGTCAAACAACTCGAAGAGCTGCTGGCATACGTCAAGGATGTTCCGCATCCCGTGATCATCGCGGGCGACATGAACACCTCAGGGACAGATGCTGCGCCGACGTCGTTCGAAAACGAAATCAAGCAGAGGTTGGGCAGCGGCTCGTTCTGGGTAACCCAGGGTGTGAAGTACGCCACCGGCGTCGGTTTGCTTTATGACGTAACGCTTGGCGCAGTGCGGCGAGTGCGCACGAAGAACGATCCCACCGTGAAGAGTGTGAAGTTTGTGTCCGAGAACCCTGAGGAGAATTTCTTTACGACGTTGAAAGAATTTCGCTTCAACGATGGCGGGGCAATTGACTTCCGCGGGGCAAAAGAGTTTTCGACCGGCGGCAGTAGCGAAACGTTATCCGATTCCAACGAGCGTGAGTCGAAAGGGTTTGTCGCAACCTTCGGGCTTGAAGGAAAGTTGGATATCGACCTGAAGCTTGACTGGATCTTCGTCAAGCCACCGGGACTGAAGGACCCTGACGACCGCGCTCAACCATACTTGTTTGCACCGCAATTCGGCCGCACCTTGAAGGATTTGAACCAGAGCATCAAAGGCCGGATCTCGGATCACAATCCCATCGTGGTTGAGCTGTCACTGGAAGAGCGAGCGACGCGAAGCAATTGAGATGAGCGTCTTATCGGAGGTTACGATAATGAAATGGGCTTTAATATTGTTCTCCGTCCTGACGAGTCTCTCATGGTTGTTTGGTGTGCAAGAGAAGCAGCCGATCGTATGTCATGGAAAACCACTCTCGATTGCGTTGTTACCTGGTCCAAAAATGACGGGACCCTCGTTGCCGCTTCGCTTTGGCGGCACGAGAGAGTTCCCGCGCCCTCCTATTAACAGTCTTCGCTCTGACAATGAGCTTCGTTTGGTTATTAAGAGTCAGGAGGAATTCAGTAGTCTCTGGAGACGGTTCATCGGGCCCGTTCCACCGGAGCAAGGGGTGCCACCATTCCCGGAAATCGACTTCTCCAAAGAAATCGTGATCATCGCGGCCATGGGAACACGACCGACGTCGGGCTACTGGATTTTTGTTGACGGTGCTTGTGAGGTTGATGGTCAGGTCGAAGTGTTTGTCAGTAATGTCGAAGACACTTCCTGTATCGGAGGTCTGACGTCGCTGACGTATCCCGCTGATGCGGTTCGCTTACCTCGAACCGATTTGCCGATTGTATTTCGCGAAACTCAGATCCCTTGTACTGAGTGGGCCAGGCGATTCAAGCTTTTGCAATAGTAGGTAGTGAATCAGTTTGAAATTTGGGTGAATACGCCGAAGGTGTTCGCTATTACGCCGAAGGCGTTCGCTAATTTCAGCCCAGGGTTGGAGCGCAGCGACAACCCTGGGATCAGAACATTAAATAGTTATTGAACCCTGAAAGGGTTCGC
>Ga0070699_100006090_pt1 | contig 10555 bp, 10 predicted proteins | sample KBSK1503metaG_FD_65473 | JGI IMG/M metagenome (GOLD analysis project Ga0070699, IMG submission 65473) | Corn, switchgrass and miscanthus rhizosphere microbial communities from Kellogg Biological Station, Michigan, USA - KBS K1-50-3 metaG | ecosystem: Host-associated > Plants > Roots >...
TCGTGGATCCCAAGGTGGGCGATCTGCGGGCTCGGGGCCTCGTCGCCCGCCATCGGGCGCGGTATCCCGGTGCCGGAGGGATCACGCTTGGATACGGACTTCGACGGGCGTCCGCGGCCCTCGAACCGCGGCGCGGATCTCGGGGCGTTTCAGTCCACGCCCTGAGCGCGCGGCGGCCCGGCGACGGGCGCTAGGCTCGGCGGGGGAGCATCTCCTCGATCGGGCGGCCGTCCACGTCGGGCAGCGGCACACCGAGTAGCGCGGTGATGGTGGGCGCGAAGTCCACGATCGACACGGTCCGCTCGACCTTGCCCGGCGTGATCCCGCCTCCGACCGCCACGAAGAACCCCTCCGGCCGGTGCTCGCCGGTGCGGCAGTAGCGGTTCTCGCCCTCGATCACGCCGATCTTCTCCGAGCCGATCCGGATGCGGCCGGTGCCCGCCTTGCCGGCGGTGGCGGTACCGAGCACCACCTCCGGATTCCATTCGACGAGCAGATCGGGCAGGACGTCGAGGTGCTCGCCCTGGTAGAGATCCCGCGTCCGGACGACGGCGGCCACGAGGGGCTTGCCGCTGGCCAGCTCGCGGATGTCCAGCAGGTCGTGCTCGAGCTGGGTGCAGAGCGCGTCCATCTCGAGGCCGCGGGCGACGAGCCCGGCGGGCTCGCGGCCGACGAGGTTGAACCGGATGCCGCCCACCGCGAAGCCGTTGTCCACGATGAAGCACCGGCTCCGGGCGTGATGCAGCTTCGGAGCGGGCAGGCGCTCGGGCCCGTCGATCCAGCCCCGCAGTCGGCGCTGGAGAGGCTTGAGCGCGGCCTTGATCGCGCTCGGCATCGCGCGCCAGCCCAGCGCGAGCAGCGCGTCCACCCGGTCGCGCAGGCGGGGCGGCCGCGGGGCCGGAGCCGGGGGCGGCACCGCCACGCCCAGGCGGATCAGGATCTCGTGGAGCAGGAACTGGGCGCCGTGCTTGTGGGCCATGCCGTGCCCGGCCAGCACGATCACCCGCGTGTCGGGGCCGACCTCGTTCAGGACGCGTCCGATCGCCGCGTCGATCGCCACGTACACGTCCTTGATGGGGTCGCCGGTCACGCGCGCGACACCGGGGTCGTGGCCCGGATGCGCCTGATCGTGCAGGTGCCAGCACTGGTGGCCGACGCAGTGGCTCTCGGTGAAGACCTGGGCGAAGAATCGCCAGCCGCCCTGGCGCAGGTAGTGGCAGGTCAGATCGGCCTTGGCCCGCACGCCGCGCACGAGCGTGTCCCGGAACCTGAGGAAGTCATGGGGCCCGCGGTGCTCCACGTTGCACGTGCCCGCCTGCGGGTGGAGCCCGAACCGCGACGTGATCTCCGCCTTCAGCGCCGGCGGCCACGCCCGGAACCCGTAGTTCTCGTCGTGGGAGCCCCACTCCACCGTCTGGATGCCGTTGAGCCCTTCGCTGATGCCGGAGAGCGGGATGTCGAGGACCGCGACGCGCTGGCCCGCGCGGCTCAGGTAGTTCCAGAACGGCTCGCGCTTGATGTGCTCTCCGGTGGGATGCAGCGCGATCTCGTAGCTGTTCGCCTTGAGCTGCACGAGGCTGTGGATGCCATGGCGCGCGGGCGAGACGCCCGTGTAGAACGAGGGCCAGATGGAGCCCACGAAGAACCCCCGCGGGGCCATGGTATGGCCGACCAGCCCGCGGACGAGCAGCGCCTGCATGTTCGGCATCACCCCGGCTCGCGCCCAGTCGAGGATCAGGTGCTTGTCACCCGCGTCGATCTCGAGGAAGAGGACGTCCGTCGGCGTGGTCACGTGACGCTCCTCACGCAAAGAGGTGGCGCGTGTAGGACAGGTAACGCCAGCCCCGGGGATAGAGCACCGTCTGGAGGTGGAGCCGCCAGGCCAGCGACGTCCGCCCGAGCGACAGGCCGGTCACCGAGGCGCCGTGGAGCGCCGCGACGTACTTCTGGCGCAGTCGCCGGCGCACGTCGGGAGGCACCGGCAGGCGGAGCAGCGTCTTGATCGCCTCGGGCTGGCGGAGCAGGTACTCGCGCGACTTCGACAGCGAGCCGGGGGTGTCCTCGTTGTAGACGAACGTGGGCGTCGCCACGAAGGCGATGCGCCGCTCGAGGGCGAGCACCATGGCCAGGTACGTCCACTCGAGATAGCCGGGCATCGCCCGGAAGTACTCGGTCGAGATCGTCGAGGTGCGGAAGAGACCCGCGCAGGGCGGCAGCCACATCGTGTCCATCAGCGAGCGGAGCGGGTCGGCCGCGCACCGGGTGAGATCGGGGAGATTCAGGCTCTCGCGCTCGCCCGCGCGCAGGAACCCGGTGGTGACCACCGCGTCCACCGTGGGCTGGACGCGCATCCGCTCGAGGCGCGTGGCGAGCGCGCCGGGCAAGAGGAGGTCGTCGTCGTCCAGCTCCGCGAAGAAGGGCGCGTTGACGAGGTCTCGCCCGGTGCTGATCGACGGACCGAGGCCCGCCTCGTGTCGCCGGATGAGCCGGATGTCGCGCCGCCGGGCGAGGGTCGCGAGGACGTCCGGGTCGCAGCCCGGCCCGTTGGCAACGACGATCACGTCGGGGCGGACGCCTTCCTGGCCCAGCGCGCTCTCGAGGGCCCGCGTGAGCGAGGCGGCCCGGTCCTGCGTGGCGGCGGTCGGGACGATGACGGAGATCGCGCTCACGCCCGGCCCTGCGGCAAGCCCTGTACCAGATGGCACGGGCCCGCCGCGTCCTTATCTTTCGCCTAGTTGCCGATTCCGGTTAGGAAGTCGCTGGAAGATGCGTGGGCAGATTGCTTCCCAGAATCGCGCTTCAGCTACCACTACTTCCTTGGATGGCCCGGGCGATCTCGTCGGCCAGGGACCGGATGACCGCCTCGTCCTCGCCCTCCACCATCACCCGCACCAGCGGCTGGGTCCCCGACCGGCGCACGAGGACGCGGCCGTCCTTGCCGAGGCGCGCCTCGGCCTCGGTGATCGCCTTCGTGACTTCGGGCGTGTCCCCCGAGGCGCGGTCCGCGGTGGGCACGTTGATCAGGACCTGCGGCAGCGGCTCGAAGCGGTGGCAGACCTCGCTCATCGGCCGGTCGTGCTGGGCGACCACCGCGAGCACCTGCAGCGCGGCGATCAGGCCGTCGCCGGTGGTCGTGAAGTCGCTCAGGATCAGGTGCCCGGACTGCTCGCCGCCGATGTTGTAGCCCTGCTCGCGCATGTGCTCGACCACGTAGCGATCGCCCACCTGCGTGCGGACGAGCATCAGGCCCAGGCCGGCCAGGTGACGCTCGAGCCCGAAGTTGGACATGACGGTGGCCACCGCGCCGCCGCCCCGCAGCGTGCCGGCCCGCGCCCACTCGCCGGTGACCACCGCGATGAGCTGATCGCCGTCGACCACGTGTCCGCTCTCGTCGGCCAGGATCACGCGGTCGGCGTCGCCGTCGAGCGCGATGCCGAGGTCGGCCCCGTGCTCGACCACCGCGCGGCACATGGCCGCGGTGGCGGTCGACCCGCAGTCGCGATTGATGTTGAACCCGTCCGGCTTCACGCCGATCGGCACGACGTCGGCGCCGAGCTCCCACAGCACGGCCGGCGCCACCCGGTAGGCCGCGCCGTTCGCGCAGTCGATGACGATCTTCCGGCCGTCGAGCCGCAGCCCCTTCGGCAGCGTGCTCTTGGCGAACTCCACGTAGCGCCCGTGCACGTCGTCGAGGCGCTGCGCGCGACCGAGCCGTTCCGGACCCACGAGCTGGAGGCCCCGTTCCCCGTCCATCAGGGTCTCGATGGTCGCCTCGGCCTCGTCGGAGAGCTTGTAGCCGTCCGGGCCGAAGAGCTTGATGCCGTTGTCGGCGAACGGATTGTGCGAGGCCGAGATCATCACGCCGAGGTCGGCGCGGAGCGACCGCGTCAGCATGGCCACCGCGGGCGTGGGCATCGGCCCCACCAGAATCACGTCCATCCCGACCGCGGTGAAGCCGGCCACGAGCGCGGGCTCGAGCATGTAGCCCGACAGCCGCGTGTCCTTGCCGATCAGCACGCGATGTCGGTGCGTGCCACGGGTGAAGTATCGGCCGGCCGCCATGCCCACCCGCAGCGCGGTGGCCGCGGTCATCGGCTCGGTGTTGGCCTCGCCGCGGATTCCATCGGTACCGAAGTAGCGTCGCTTCACGGGATCTGGTCTCCTCAGCGTTGCACGGTGAATCGGGGTGACGGTTGTCCCACGTGGATGTGGGCGCCCGACGTCGAGCCGGGGATCGCGCCCCAGGCCGCGATGAACGGGATGCCGGCGAGTCGCAGATGCTCCATCAGGGCGCGCCCCTCGGGGCTGTCCGGATGGACCGCGACGTCGAGTGCGTTGCGATGGTCGAAGCCCATGCGGTCGTGGAGCGGGGTCTGGCCCAGCGCGCTGATCGGCAGCGGGCGCCCGAAGCGGGCGAGGAAGAACTGCTGGAGGCGCGGCAGATCCCCGGTGAGCGACCAGGCCGCGGTGCCGTTGTAGCGCACCAGCCCCGGCGTCTCCTCGTAGCCGCCACGCGCCAGCGGAGTCAGCCGGGCCAGCGACTCGGCCATGCGGGCTTCGGAGAGCATACGATCAGCATCGCTCATGGCGCGGCGAGTATCTTCGACATTCCGCTGAGCCTCGAGCTGGGCCCGCTGGCCGTCCTCGAACTCCCGGCGGGACAGCACCCCCCGCTCGTAGAGGTCGTGACGCAGCTCGGCAAGCTCGCTCCGGCGTTCGAGCTCTCGCTCGTGGATGGCCAACACCTTCTCGAGCGCGGCCCGATAGCTGACCGTCGCCGCGATGACGTCGGAGGCGGCCTTCTCGAGCTTCGTGGCCGTCTTTGTGGGTTCCGGTGCGGGAGATCGGCGCGTTTGGGCGGGTGCCGCGCACGGGCCCATGACAACGAGCAGGCCGGCCAGAAGACCTATGAATTTGAAATAACTGAGAGATTTCATGCTCGCGTGCTCAAGTCTAGCAGCGCGGAGACACTTTCCGTCATCCAGCCTACACTTTCCTGCATGATTCGCGGCGATCCGGAGAGGTATCTGGCTGAATTGACTTGCCCAATCGATATGGCCCTGGGTTTGCTCAGTCCCGGATCGAGGACCACAGGATGCCCGAGTCGGTCGAGAAGCAGCACACGAACGGCCAGTCCGCCAAGCGCTGGCTCATCGTCGTCGCGCGCGGTCAGGCCGATCTCTATAGCCATCTAGTCCAGGCGTTCTCCCGTGATACTAAGGTTCGCGTCATTCTGGATCGACGCAAGGACGACTCCCGGAATTCCCCCCAGGTCACGCATCGACTCCGGACCCACGGCGCCGTCATCATCCGGCAGCCTCAGTAGGAAGAATTGCCCGCCTTGGACCCTCGGGTAGGTACGATGGTCAGGAGGAGGGCCACCGTGCTCAGTGGCCAGGACCGCCGCCGCTTCCCGCGCATGCGGACCGCATGGCCCGTCATCCTCGAGGCCGCCGACGGCCGGGTCGGCGTCGGCCAGGTCATCGACGTCAGCCTGTCCGGCATGCGGATCAGCACCGACCTCGAGATCGAGGCGGACACGCCGCTCATGCTCCGGATCACCCTGCCGAAGGACACCGGGCGCCTCGAGATCCTCGTGAAGGTCGCCAGGCCAGACTCGCGTGGCTTCGGCGTTTCGTTCCTCACGCTCGGCGAGGGCGAAGCCGAGCGGATCGCGCCCTTCGTGGCCCCCGGCGACATCCGCCGCTGGGCGCGTCGCGTGGCGGTGAGCCTGCCGGTGCGCATCGAGGCGGGCGTCGAGGACGCCGACGCCATCCACGGGCGCACCGTCGACCTGAGCACGTCCGGCGTCCGGCTGACCCTGGACGGCCGGCTCTCGGTCGGCGACGTCGTGGTCGTGGAGCTGCCCGGGCCGGAGGTCGGCGGTACTCTGCGTCTGCCCTCGCTGGTCTGGGAGGTCTACACGGGGGGAGCCGTCCTGGTCTTCGCCAACCTGGCCCGGGCGGAGTACCTGAAGCTCCGGGAGTTCCTGAGCCACTTCGCGTAGCAGCCCGTCTGCACAGTCCAGGGGAAATTTGGGGTGACGCCGAGGGGGTCTCGCCCTGACAATTCTTGCACACTCCCCTCGAGCCCCTCTTCGTAAGTAGTTGATTTCATACCCGCCTACCCACTGGCATTGCCGTTGCTCTTTCCGTGACGATGCTCAAATCTGCCCCGGATAAGGTGCTCCGAGTGGGCAGGTCGGTCGTCATGGCTTTGCGATGGAGGGCAGACCGGCCGGGGGCTAGAATGAGTCCCCCGAGTCAGGGCGCGAGCGACACCTGGACAGCGCCCGAGCTGGAGACCGGCGATCTTGGGACAGGTGTGACAGGAGGAAACGTTCCGATGGATAACTCGGCCGAACCCGCCGCGAGGACCGAGATGCGCCATCCGCTGACCAAGTGGGTAGACGAGATGCAGGACGTGCTCCGCACGGTCACCGCGCTCATGGAGGACAACGAGCGCCTCCAGACGGTGGCGGCATCGGCGAAGCGCGAGCACGCGGATCTGCAGGAGCAGCTCTCCCACGCCCGTACCGAGCTGCAGGACCAGCTCTCCCGTGCCCGCGCCGACCTGCAGCAGCAGCGAGGCCTCGCCGAGAGCACCCAGCGAGAGGTCGAGCAGCTGCGGGCGGAGGTCGCCGCCCTGCAGGCCGAGAACGAGCGCCTGAAGACCGAGCAGACCGAGGCCGGCGAGTCGGCCGCGAAGCTGCTGGGCGAGATGAAGGACCTCGTGAACCAGGTCGCTCACAAGTTCCAGGGGCCGTCCAAGTCGAGTCCGTTCTCTCGCGACCCCCGCGCGCCCCAGGCCTGAGGCGCGAGAAGGGCGGCCCCGCAGTGATGCCCGCCGGCGACCAGAAGCCCACCATGGGCGAGCTTCGCTCGCTCCTGGACGATCTGGTCGCGAGCCATCTCCGCGTGGTGCAGCAGGAGCGGCTCCGCGCCTTCCGCGAGATGGCCGGCGAAGTCGCCCACGACTTCAACAACACGCTGTCCGGCATCCTCGCGCGCGCCCAGCTCCTCCTCGCCGACGTACAGGATCCCGACGTCCGCCGCTCCCTCCGCATGATCGAGCAGGTCGCGCTCGAGGGCGCGTGGGTCGTTCGGCGCTTCCAGGATTTCAGCCGCACCCGCCCGGCCCGGCCGTTCCAGCCCCTCGACCTGAACCAGCTCATCGAGGAGATCGCCGCGTCGGCCCGATCGCGCTGGACGCAGCAGCTGGCCGCCCGCGGCATCACCGGCGAGGTCCAGGCCGAGCTCGGGCCGGTCCCACTGGTGCCCGGCGACATGGCCGAGCTGCGCCAGGTCCTCACCGCGATCACCCTCAACGCGCTCGACGCGATGCCGGAGGGCGGCAACCTCACCTTCCGCACCGGCACCGAAGGTACGCGCGCGTACTGCCAGATCGCCGACACCGGGGTCGGCATGACCGAGCAGATTCGCCTGCACATCTTCGACCCGTTCTTCACCACCAAGCGGGAGAAGGGCAAGGGCTTCGGCCTGAGCGGCGCCTACGCGATCATCGATCGGCACGGCGGCGAGATGACGGTCGAGAGCGAGCCCGGCAAGGGCACGCTCTTCACGGTGTGGCTGCCCACCGGCGCCGAGAAGCCGGTCGCGCGACCCGAGACGGTGCGCCCGGCGGCCGCCGTGGCGGCGCGGGAAGCACCCGCTCCCGCCAAGGCGGCGCAGGGAGCCAAGATCCTGGTCGTGGACGATTCCGAGGAGGTCCGCGAGGTCCTGCGCGAGCTGCTGAGCCGCCACGGCTACACCGTCGTGACAGCGCCCGACGGCGAATCCGGCCTCGTCGAGCTCGACGCCCGGGTCTTCGACATGGCGATGGTGGATCTCGGGCTGCCCGGTATCTCCGGGCTCGAGGTCGCGCGCCGCCTGAAGGCCCGGTGGCCTACCACGCCGGTGGCCCTGATGACCGGCTACGGTGATCGGCTCGGGCCCGAGGACGCCCAGACGAAGGGCGTCGACTTCGTCCTCGCCAAGCCGTTCTCGCTCGACCAGCTCCGGTCGGTCGTGGACCTCGCGATGACCCAGAGCAAGAACGCGGTCGCCTGACCCGCTCCCCCGTCGTTCCGCTCGTCAGCTCCTCTCGATGAACCGGAAGGCCTACGACTACATCATCGTGGGCGGCGGTCCGGCCGGCTGCGTCCTCGCCTATCGGCTCAGCGCCGACCCCGCCGTCCGCGTGCTCCTGCTGGAGGCGGGCTCGGCCCGGTCATCCCTGGCCATGCGGCTGCTGGCCCGTTTCACCAACTGGTTCGATCCCCAGCTGCGCTGGCCGTACGAGACCGTTCCCCAGGCGGCGATGAATGGGCGGTGCATCTACTTGCCGCAGGGCCGGACCCTCGGCGGTGGCAGCGCCATCAACGCCATGACCTACGTCCGGGGCCAGGCGAGCGACTACGACGGCTGGCAGCAGCTCGGCAACGACGGCTGGGGCTACGACCGCGTGCTCGCCGCCTTCAAGCGGATCGAGAACAACGAGACCCTGCACGACGACTTCCACGGCCGGGGCGGTCCTCTCGCCGTCTCGGAGCAGGTGCAGCCCAACCCCCTCACCCGCGTCTTCGTCGAGGCCGGTCAGGCGGTGGGGCTACCATACCGGCGGGACTTCAACGGGACCGCCCAGGAGGGGGTCGGGACCTACCAGGTCACGCAGCGACGCGGCCGCCGCTGGAGCGCGGCGGATGCTTTCGCCCACCCGGCCCGCGGGCGCTCCAACCTGACGCTCCTCGCGCACGCGTATGCCACCCGGATCCGCGTCGAGCGTGGCCGCGCCACCGGCGTCGAGGTCAGACACCGCGGCCAGGCGCACGACTTCCGGGCCGAGCGGGAGGTCATCGTGAGCGGCGGCGCGATCAACTCGCCCAAGCTCCTGCTGCTCTCCGGCATCGGCCCGGCGGACGAGCTTCAACGCCTGGGCGTTCCGGTCGTCCACGATCTGCCCGGCGTGGGCCGGAACCTCCACGACCATCTCAACGTGCAGGTCATCACCGGCTGCAACCGGCCCATCACCTACGACAACTGGGACCGCCCGCTCCCCTTCCTGAAGTTCGGCCTCCAGTTCCTGCTCTTCAACACCGGTATCGCCACGTCGAACATCTGCGAGGGCGCGGCCTTCCTGCGCAGCGGGACGGCCGCGGCCACGCCCGACATCCAGATGCACTTCATGCCGCTGATCTGGATCAACTACGGCCGGACCCGGGTCGAGGGACACGGCATGACGCTCGAGGCGGCGTTCCTGCGGCCGGAGAGCCGCGGTACCGTCCGCCTCGCCTCGTCGGATCCCGCCACCGCGCCGCTCATCGACCCGGCCTACTGCCGGGAGCCGGGCGATCTCGACGCGCTCGTGGCCGCCATCCGACACGCCCGGGCGATCATGCACGCCCGCCCGTTCCATCCGTTCCTCACCCGGGAGCTCTATCCGGGGCCGGACGTTCGCTCCGACCTCGAGGTGGCCGACTACGTGCGTGGAAGCGCGATCACCACGTACCATCCGGTGGGGACGTGCAAGATGGGGATCGACGACGCCGCGGTCGTGGATCCCCGCCTCCGGCTACGCGGACTCGAGGCGCTCCGCGTGATCGACTCGTCGATCATGCCCCGCATCGTCAGCGGCAGCACCCAGTCGCCGTCCATGATGATCGGCGAGATGGGGGCCTCGATGGTCCTCGAGGCCCGCTGAGCGTCACCGGGGCGACGGGTCGTCCAGCTGGAAGATGAGGGTCTGGTTCCGCGGGTCGAGCGTCGTCGTGAAGCGCCCGATGAAGTCGATGCCGAGGAGCCCGTCGACGACGATCCCGGGCCCCGCGCTGCTGGTCACGCCCGCCAGGTCGTAGATCACCACGCCGAAGTTGTCGATGCGGGCCCCGCCGACCGAGATCGACTCCAGCCGGCGCGCGGTGACCGCCACCTCCTGGCCGCTCGCCATGCGCGCGGTGCCGCGCGGCTCGCCCGGCCCGCCCTCGACGCCCAGGCTGCGCGCGAGGCCGGGGCTGACGACCGTGATGTTGGAGCCCGTATCGAGGATGAAGGTCGCGGGCGGCCCGCCGTTCAGCACCACCGGCACCAGCACCTTGCGGTTGACCAGCCGGATGGGCACCGACGCGACGTGGGCACCCGGCCGGCCGCCGGCGGAATCGGCCGTCGCGCGGGACTCGATCACCTGCGCCCGGCTCAGCGTCTCCTGGGCCTTCTGCGCGTAGCACGCGTTGAACACGGGGACGTCGCGCTCGCCCCCCGGCCCGACCGTGACGTGCACGCGGCCGTCGGGGTCGACGCGCGCGACCTTGAGCCCCGGCCGTCCCGCCGCGCACTCGGCGGCCGCGGTCGCGAGGGTCGATTGCCGCGACTGGGGTTCCGGTGGTGCGGTCGCGCAGGCGGCGAGCAGGAGCCCCAGCAGGGCCACGGCCGGCCTCGGGCCGATGCGGCGCGAGGCCGATGGCCGACCCATCACCCGAAGATCAGGTAGAGCGCGAAGCCGAAACTCACGAGCCAGACGAGCATGCCGAGGCGGAGCGACCGGTCGGCCGGAGTCTTCC
>Ga0070699_100006091_pt1 | contig 10554 bp, 10 predicted proteins | sample KBSK1503metaG_FD_65473 | JGI IMG/M metagenome (GOLD analysis project Ga0070699, IMG submission 65473) | Corn, switchgrass and miscanthus rhizosphere microbial communities from Kellogg Biological Station, Michigan, USA - KBS K1-50-3 metaG | ecosystem: Host-associated > Plants > Roots >...
GATGCCGCGTGTGCGGCCATTCGCGGCGGCGGCGTTCCACGTCGAGGGCTCGACGCTACGCGCGCAAGCACATCTGACGCGCCGTCTCGCGGTGCGCGTGCAGCCGGGCGCGCTACACTTGTGCGCCGCGGTCCGGGCCCGCCGTCGAACGATCGCGAGGCCGCATCGAACCCACGCGAATGGCCATCGCGCGAGAATACGTCTTCCGTGACAAATTCAAGGCTGTCGCCCACGAGCTCCGGTCGGCGCGCGGCACGCTGCTCGACATAGGCGCGCGCGACCGCGGCCTCTCGAAACACCTCGACGCCCGGCGCCTGTCGTATTTCTCCGCCGACGTCGGCGCGGGCCACGACTTCCAGGTCGACCTCGAGCGGCCCCTCGACTTTCCCGATGGCAGGTTCGATCACGTCGTCGCGCTCGACGTGCTGGAGCACGTCGAGCACATCCACCGTGCGTTCCACGAGCTGGCGCGGATCTCCACGACAGGCGTCGTCATCGCGCTGCCGAACATGGCCACGCTTTCACGTCGCCTGCGCTTTGCGGCGACCGGCCGGCTCGGCACCGACAAGTACGACCTGCTGACCGATCACCAGGGCGATCGGCACCGGTGGCTGACGACGCATGGTCAGGTGGATGCGTTCATCCGGTCCAACGCGCAGAAAGCGGGGCTGCGCGTCGAGAAAGTGATCGAGGAAATGGACGGCCGCGCCGCGGCGCGGCTCGTCGGCTATGGCCTCACGCGGCTGCACGTGGCGCCCGCCCGATGGTTCAGCGGGCGATCGATCTTCTTCATGACCCACGTGCAGCGCGAGACGTGAGCGCCGGCTACGAAGACGCAGGCCGGTGCGCCTTCAGGAACGAATGGATCTGGCGCACGGCCAGCGGAATCCGCTCCGGCGGCTGCTTCCACGGGTACATGCTCACTTCGGCTTTCGGCGCGGACATCGCGCATTCCATCGCCACCGCGAGCGGATGCGCCGGGACGTCGTCCGGGAGGATCAGGACGGGCGTCTGGCAGCTGCGCACGAAATCGCGCGACACCGTGAACACGAAGTCCGCATCGGTGCGAAACATCTTCGTCAGATATCTCTCGACCGTGTCCGCCGTGACCTCGGGCCTGCGCTTGAGGAAGTCCGGCGCCCAGCCGGTCTTGCTGCCGTCGTAGAGCACCCCGGGCGCTTCCGGCCTGAAGCCGACCGGCTGCGCGAGCACCGCCGCGACCACCCGGTTCGGCGCGCGCTTCAACAGGTTCCAGATGAAGGGGCCGCCGATGCAGAAGCCCATCACCGCGAACTTGTCGATGCGCAGGTGGTCCAGCACACCGAGCTGGTCGTCGGCGTGTGAATCCCACGGCCGGTCGGCCTCCACCGGACCGGACGACTGACCAGGATTGGCGTTGCGCAGGTCGGCCGCGATGCAGCGGTACTCGCCCTTGAATGCCTCGACGACGTCGAACGGGTTCTTCAGGCCGGCGATCGTCGAGTTCAATCCTCCGCCGGCGATGAGCAGGAGCGGAAAGCCCGACCCGACCTGTTCGTAGTGGATGCGAACGGAACCCTTTTCGTAGAACGATCCGGCAGCGCCTTGTCCTCGCTGCGCAAACACCTGCTTCGCCGCGGCCATCGCCGTTGCGGCGGCGCCGGTCTTCAGTAGCTTGCGTCTTGTTGGATCCATAAGCGGCGTCCTCGCTGAATGACGGAAGGCAATTCCGCGCGGCGCCTACTCTACGCCAAGACTCGTCCGATTACACGCGACGCTATTCGGGAATCGAAAACGATCTCGCGGCTCGAAAGTCGGCAGGCGCAATCTCGACCACGGACACTCGAACGAATTCGCCCGGGCATCCGTGGGCCCCAGCTTGCACACCCGGGCGCGGAACACGGCACGGCATCTCAGCTGTCATCGAACGGCCTGCGATTCCCTCCCTCGCAATCGCACCCCCAACCACACGCCACGCCGTCACGGAAGGAGGCAACGATGAGAGGGATATCTGTCTCGTTGGGAGCGGGGCTTCTGCTGATGGGCGTCCTCGCGGGATCGGCCCACGCGCAGACCAGCGTGCTCGCCCAGACGACATGGGGCGGCGTGTTCACCGACAGTCCCACTGGAGTTGTCGTGGCGGTCGACGGCAGCTCGTACGTGACGGGGCTCACGGACAGCTTTACCACCGATCAGTTTGGCAACTTCATTCCCAAGATCTTCCTGGTGAAGTTCACGGCGGGCGGATCGATCGCATGGCAGCGGATCTGGAATGGCGACACCGTCAGGATCGGCATCCGCGGACCCGCGGTCGCCCTCGATGCGGGCGCGCTGGCCGCAGACCCGAGCGACGACTCGATCTACGTGACGGGCCTGACGACGAGCGGCGGAAACGACGCGGTCCTCTTGAAGTTCAACGCGCTCGGCAACCTGGTCTGGCAGCGGAGCTGGGGCGGCCTTGCGGACGAAGAGAGCAATGCGGTGGCGACGGCCTCTGACGGGTCTGTCTACATCGCCGGTCAGACATTCAGCTTCGGCGCGAGCGGCGCAGGTCTCTTCGTCGTCAAGTTCAATTCATTGGGCGCGATGGTCTGGCAGAAGGTCTGGGATGGATCAGCCGGCGTCGGCGCGCTCGCCGTCGCGACCGACGGCAGCCTGTACGCCGCGACGACCGCGGTCAGAGGCCCGTCGTTCGCATTCTTCGATCTCATTGCGCTGAAAATCACACCCGACGGCGCGTTGACGTGGCAGCGCGCCTACACGGCAGGTGATGTCGCGGACCCGCGCGGCGGCATGACCGTCGCCTCGGACGGCTCGGTCTACATCGCCGGCGCCCTCCAGGCGCCCAAGATGGGCTTCGTGGACATCACCGCCCTTGTCGTCAGGCTCAGTGCCGCCGGCGCGCTGTTGTTCGACGGGCAATGGGCCGGCAAGGCCAGCGAGACCGGCGCGGGCATCGCGGCGGCGCCGGACGGTTCGGTCTACTTCGCGGGGACGACCACCAGCTCGGGCGCCGGCGGCCAGGACTCGTTCGTCGTCCACCTGCTTCCGAGCGGAAAGGTGGGGGGCTCGGCGACGTGGGGAGGCGCCGGCTTCGATGAAGGGGCGGGCGTTGCCGTCGCCGCCGACGGGAGCATCAGGCTCGCGGCGCTCGCGCAGGCGCCTCCGTATTCGCTGCTGCCCGCGAACAAGCGCGTGGCCAACGTGAAGGGATCGCTTGCGGCCGCGACCGCGACCTTCAGCGACGCCTTCGGGACCGTTGCCGATCCCGCCGACATCGTGACGACGCCGCCCGGGAGCACGACCTTCGCCGGCAGCGTCGATGCGGCGCTCGTCAGGATCGCGCCATGAGCGGGCGCTGCGACTAGAAGGCGACCATGTAGGTCATCTTCGCCACGAGCGCGCGGTCGATGAGGTCGCCCGTGATCGAATCGCGCCGATCGTTGAACACGAGAAAGAAGTCGCTCAGCCGGTGGTGAATGAGGTTGAAGCGCAGGTTCGAGTTCCACTCGCGCGCGTCCGTGTTGTATTGCAGCAGCGCGTTGGCGAACGCGATGGTCGAGAACCCGTACTCGATGCGGGCGCCGATCAGATCGGTCGTGTAGCGGCCGGCGCGCAGCTGGATCTGGTTCCGCGACTCGTTGATCGAGGCGTTGAGGCGCCCGCCGAGGCGCACCGCCGCGCCGACGCTGTAGGTCTGCTTGTGGCCGTCGTAGAAATCGCCGACCGACACGCGGCCGTTCAGCGAGAAGGGCGCCGATGCGTTCGTGCGCCAGGTGCTGTGCCAGTCGTTGAACTCGTAGCGGCCGATCGGAATGACAATCCCGCGCCGCCGGTTGATCGTGAACGGCGCGATGAGGTTCTCGGTCGTCGGGTCCACGCCGAGCTCGCCGCCGCTGCCGTCCTGGAGATTGATGCTCATGTGCGCGCCGATCAGCCGGGACTGCAGCTCGCCGGTCAGCCACGACACGTTGGTGACCCCGAGATGGGGAAACAGCTCGCGCAGCCACTTCGACAGGCGCGTGGGGCGAAACCGCGCGCCGTACGTGCTGTCGAACTTCGAGACGCCGGTGCGCGGCACGAACCCCATCTCGTCGTTGAACCGCTCGCCGATGCGGACGTAGGTGCCTTGAAGCTCCCACCGCCGGTCGCGGTAGTGGAGGCTGGCGTTGCCGGTTGATTCGCTGCCGTCGTTGCCGACCGCGGCCGCCGGCGAGAACGTCCGGGCGAGCGACAGGTTCACGTCCAGGCTGTCGAAGAACCGGAAATTCGCGTCCGTGCCGACGACCCGGTTGAACGCCGGCCCGTGCGTTTCCTTGTTCAACGCGATGATGCCGATGTCCGAATTGGCCAGCACGTTCCGGCGGAGCCTGAGCGCGGTGAAGTTGGTGGCGGCGGAGGTGCCGCCGCTTCGCTGCTCGATATTGAGCAATCCCACCGCATAGGGGCCGACGCGGCCGGTCAGCCGCGTGCCGCCCCCGATCGGAATCGATTCGCCTTTGTCCGAGAGCCCGATGCGGCGGCTGAAGAACAGGATGGCGTCCGTCTGCCGTCCGCTGGTCAGGCCTCCGCCGCCGAACACGACGCCGCGCCCCTGGCCGAATTGGAAGATGCCGGAATTCTCCAGGAAGAAATCGCGCTTCTCGGGAAAGAACAGGCTGAAGCGTGTGAGGTTCACCTGCTGCTCGTCGGCTTCCACCTGCGAGAAGTCGGTGTTGACCGTGAAGTCCCACGTCAGGCCGCTCGTGACGCCGTACTTCACGTCGAGGCCGGCGCTCGCATCGCGGCCGACCTGCACGGTCGCCGACTCGCCGGCGCTCCCGAGCGCGTACGGCTTGATGCGGAGGTCGTTGCCCGGCCGGACCCCGCGCAGCCCCGCGAGCGTGCCCGCGAGCGAGACGCGCTGCAGATCGTAGATGCGGGGCAGCGGCGCCCAGAAGCTGTCTTCGTTGCGGCGCCGGATCCGCCGCTGGAAGTTGACGCCCCAGGTCTGCTCGTCGGCGCTGCTGAAGCGCAGCGTCCGGAACGGAATCGCGATCTCCGCGAACCACCCTTCCTCCGTGATGCGCGTCGCCACGTCCCACAGCGCATCCCAGTTCTCGTTGACCTCGCGCCCCTCGTTGATCGTCTGCGCGTCCCACTTCGCACCGCGCGCGTTGGTGGCGAACATGTAGCCGTTGCGCTCGTCGTGGAACGTGTCGAGGATGATCTCGAAGTCGTCGCCGGACTCGCGGTTGAAGTCCTTCGTCAGCTCGCTGGTCAGGATGTTGAACGGCTCGCGATCGTGCGCGAACACGCCGAAGTACAGGTTGTTCGCGTCGTACAGCACGCGCACGTCGGTGTCTTCCGTGGCGGGTTCGCCCTCATGCGGATCGTTCTGGATGAACCCGTGCGCCGTCGGCGCGCCCGCCCAGTCCGCCTCGTCGAGCGCCCCGTCGATCTTGATCGGGCCTTCGGCGCGCACCGCGGGCAGCGTGCGGTCGGTTCGGGCGGTCTTGTAGTCGATCTGACCCGCCTCGCCGGCGGACGGCCACGCCAGGCAGGACGCGCACAGGAGCGCAGCGGCAGGAAGCGTGCGGACGATCACCATGCGCGTCGGGCCGGCGCATGATACCAAACGCGAGGGGAGCGGCTCTGGCGGGCACCGGCAGCGCGGCGGAACGATGCCGCCGCGCGTGCCGCTGCCGGTCGCGGTTTAGGACGAGACGGGCCGGTGCGCGCGGAGGAAGGAATGGATCTGGCGCTCGGCCAGCGGAATCCGTTCCTTCGGCTCCTTCCACGGGAAGATGCTGACCTCGGCCTTCGGCGCGAGCATCGCGGCCTCCATCGCGACCGCGTACGGATGCGCCGGGATGTCGTCCGGCAGGATCAGCACCGGCGTCTGGCAGGAGCGCACGAAGTCGCGCGACACGGTGAAGACGAAGTCGACGTTCTTGTACATCTTCGTCAGGAACCGGTCGACCATCGGCATCGTGATCTCGGGCCGGCGCTTGACCAGCTCCGGACCCCATCCAGCCATGTTGGTGTCGTAGTTGAGCGTGGGCATCTCCGGCCGCCAGCCGCTCGGCTGCGCGAGCACGGCGGCCACCACGCGATTCGGCGCCCGCTTCAACAGGTTCCAGATGAAGGGGCCGCCGATGCAGAAGCCCATCACCATGAACTTGTCGATACGCAGGTGATCCATCACGCCCAGATGGTCGTCGGTATAGGCATCCCACGGCCGATCGATCTCGAGCGGGCCGGACGACTGGCCGTTGGTGGCGTTGCGGAGGTCCGATGCGACGCAGCGGTACTCGCCCTTGAAGTCGTCGATCGCCTTGAACGGGTTGCTCAGGCCCGAGATCGTCGAGTTCAACCCCCCGCCGGCGATGAGCAGCAACGGGAAGCCCGAGCCGTACTCCTCGTAGTGGATGCGAACGGGGCCTTTTTCGTAGAAGGACATGGCAGCTCCTTGCTTCTGCTGGGCGAACGCCTGGCGGCGTCCTCGGCGGCTAACTCTACGCCAAAACGGGAATGTCCCGACTTGAAACATCAGGACAGGCCGATTCGGCATGCGGTTTCCCATGTCTGCTTCGCCGTGTTCACTGCGGCGTTCGACCCGGGCCCCGGTGTCCCATCGCGGAGCAGCCGACGCCTGGATGCGCCGCCGCGCGCCGCGACGGCCAGACGTCTTCAAGTCGTTGAACCACCGGCGTTAGCAGCCGTCGAGTGTCCGGCGCGGCCCCGTCGGTACACGCCTTGCGACTTCGGGCGGCGTATGGCTCGTCTGCGTGTGGGTGCATTGATTGGCGCCGTGGCGGTGCTGAGTGTTGTGGCGGCGCGGCCTCACGTGTCGCCCAAATTGGATGGCGCGCTGACCACGTGGGCAAAACATCCGACGACCCCGTTCGTCCGGACGCTGATTCACGTGCGGCCCGGGACGGTTCCGCAGGTCGCGTGGCAGCTCGCGAACGTCTCGCGGCCGCTCGGCGTCGAGAACACGCCGGACTCGCTCGTCGCCGATCTCTCGCCGGCGGGGCTCTTCGCGGCGAACCTCGATGACAACGTCGTCCGGTTGTCGGCCGAGTCGCGTGTCGGCAAGCCGTAGGACCCGGCGACGGAAGCGCGCCGCCGCATCAAGACCCTGGCCGCCTCCACACGAACTGCGATTCCTGCCGCTTGACGATCCATTCGTCATCCCCTGCGGCAACGGGACGATCGCTTCGGAAGACCCGCAACCTGAAGCTCGACGCCGTCGGCATGCCGATGTCCACCCATCGATGAATCGATCGCAGCAGGCGCTCCGTCGTTGTCGCGTCGCCGTATGAGATGAGCTCGTCGTCGCGTGCGAGGACGAGGGAGGCGCTGCCGGGATCCCAGAGGCCCCAGTAGTGATACTCGGTCGCTGCGGCGTCGGTCCTCGTTGTCTTGAAGGCGCGGAACGACGGTTCGGTGATGCCGAGAAACGAGCGGATGCCGGCGGTCTGCCACAGGAACCACTCGCGCCCCTTGCCGCCCCACCAGAACGGCCGTCGTCCGACCTCGCGGGCTTTTACGTCGCTCCACTGCGGGAGCTCCTCGATAGGGCGCGGATCGAGGCTGTCGATCTGGTACTTGCCCGTCAGCTGCACGAACCCGCAGGGCATCGCAAACCTGGATTCGAAGCAGTCGCCGACCTTTTCCAGCAGGAAGAGGTTGTCGCCTCCGCCGGCGTTCTTGATCACGACGAGCATCAGCCCGCCCTCTGTGATCTGCTCGTAGAACTGGCGGGGAAGGTCGTACGTGCCGGCCGTGAAGACGATGCGATCGTAGGGCGCGGCTTCGGCGTACCCCTCGCCGCCGTCCGCGCCGATGACGTGGACGTTCGCGATGCCGAGCTCGGCGATCGTCGCGGCGGCGGATGCCGCGACCTCCGGGATGATCTCGAGCGTCATGACCTTGCCCGAGGGTCCAACGAGGTGACCGACGAGCGCGGCGTTCCAGCCGGACCCCGCGCCCAGTTCCAGGACGGTCTGTCCCGGACGAACCTGCAGCAGGTCGAGCATCCGGAGCACGAACGACGGCTGCGAGATGGTCGACGGGACGTTGTCGTCCTCGTCACCGAGCAGCGTCAGCGCATTGTCCGCGTAGAGCGTCGCGAGGTGCTCGGTCAGGTTGCGCTCGTCGACGTCGCGCCACTCCCGGCTGGCGCGCTCGCGGTAGCGGCGGACGAACCGGTGCCGCGGCGTTGCGAGGAACGCGCGGACGGTCGCATCGCTGATTGGCGTGTCCTGGTACGTCTGCTGCGCCTGGTCCAGAAGCTGGCGTTGATACCTGGACACGAGATCGTCGGGCACGCCCCGCAGTCTTACACGAGAAGGCGACGTTGAAGGCCGTCGGCGTGTGGTATCCTTCGGCCACCTTCTGACAGCTCGCTCACCGACCTTCCGCATCAGATCCGAGCCGTTCGCCTCTCCTGCGTTCCGTCGCCGAGCATTCCGCTCGGGCCCGCCATCAGATCCGTTGCATTGCGAAATGCAGGAGTAGTGCTATGAGCACGAAGCTATACGTCGGCAACCTGCCGTACGAAACCACCGAATCCGAACTTCAGGCCCTGTTCGCAGCCTCCGGTGAGGTGAGCACGATCAACATCGTTCGCGATCGAACGACTGGCCAGCCGCGCGGGTTCGCGTTTGTCGAGATGAGCGATGCCGAAAGCGCACGGCGCGCCATCACGGAGCTCGATCGGCACCAGCTCGGGGGGCGAAGCCTGACCGTGAACGAAGCGAAACCGATGGCCGCTCGCTCCAACGACCGCGGATTCGGTGGCCCTCAGCGGCGCGAATCACGCTGGTAAGCGACCGGCTCGTCGCGAGGCGTACAAGGAGGCCCGGATCGGAGACGGTCCGGGCGCGGCCAGGCACCAGGCTGTGCAATCTGGAACAGCATCCCCCTTGGTGCTTCCATACAATCGCCGGTATGTACCGCAACCAGACGAAACCTCCGGCCGCGGTCCGCGCCTGAGGAGGGTGACATGGCCGAATCGAAATCGTCGGCGGCGCGACCCGTGGTGCACCAGTGTCCGGTATGCCAGCACCCGCAGACCAAGATTCAGCGGAAGCTGGCTGAAGACAGACACGGCTCGACGAATTTCGTCTGCACGCAACCCGGCTGTCCTGTCGGAATCAATCTGGCGCGCGTCGATACGTGGACCGCGGTCTAGCGCGGCGGGGCGGGGCGCTTTCTAGCGAGCGACTGATTCGACAGCCGAACGGAATCCCGACCCATGCAAGTCCAGCTCGGATGTGAACTCCGGCACGCTCAGCGCCACCACGTCACATGGACTCGCCGGGAACGGGGTCCTTCGCACCTGACCTCCGGTATCTACGTCGGATCGTAGGCTGTCCGGCTCAGGCCCCCGCGTTCATCGCCATCTACGGGCTCCGCCCGGCGCGGTGCCCCGTCGAGCGGCGTTCCAGACCTCGCCGCAGGTCGTACACCGCCAATACGCATTCGCATCGGGGTTTCGCGCGCTGGTCGCAATCGAGGACGACCGGCATGCAGGACACACGGTTGGGGCCTTGGCGGCAGCAGCACCTGACCGAGACGCGTCGCCGCTGCCGAAGCCGGGTGAATTCATAGACCTGGAGCGCACGTGATGTGACGCTCAGCGTCCGAGCAGGTAGATGACGACAGCGGCGACGGCGATCAGTATGGGTGCGGCGACCGCGATCTTCCGACGGACGGCCCGGTCGTGCGCGGCACCCTTCGCCTCCCACGCGGCCCACCGTTCAGCGACACTCGCTGCCTCGGATACTGCCGTGGATATAGCCGCCTGCGGTGACGCAGAAAGAGCGGGTACGTCGATAGCCATGTGATCCCTCACGCAAATGGCTTTGGTGAGGGCTGGGCCGGGTCTGGCCTAGGGCTCAGAAAAGCAGGAGCCACAAGTATATCCCACTCGACGGCCGTCTCGCTGCACCTCGGCGCAACGCTGCTCGCTATTTCATCATGACAACCTCGTACCGTTGGCGCCGATTCTTGAAATGCCTACCGGCATGACCTGATCTCCGGGCTGGTTTTTCCTCCGGGTTTCGCGTGGCATGTGTCTTGACCTTCTGCCCGCGTCGGCTTCATGACATCGATCGTCCTGTTCGCCTTGCTCGTGCTGTTCGCTGGCGCGATCGCGTACGGAGCGACCACCGCGCCACAACGAAGCCGGTTCCTCGAACACGCCAGGCGCGTGCTGCGATGGCTGGCGGACGCAGCGCCGCTCCGCGACCCTGAGATCGCATCGTTCTGGACGCTCCTCCGCCAGCGTACCCCGCTGGCCCCGCTGACACCGGCGCTCGCCGCGCTCAACGTGATGGTCTTTGTGCTGATGCTCGGGAGCGCCGGCGCGATCGGCACTCCCGACACGGTCATCGCCTGGGGTGGGAGCTTTGGGCCGCGTACGACCAACGGTGAATGGTGGCGCCTCGTGACCACCATGTTCGTCCACGTGAGCGTGCTTCAGCTGCTCGCAGATGTCATCGGCCTTCTGGCGGTCGGTCTCGTGCTCGAGCGCCTCGTCGGGCCGCTGGCGTTCGCCGTCGTCTATGCGGCGTCCGGCGTGTC
>Ga0070699_100006092_pt1 | contig 10554 bp, 8 predicted proteins | sample KBSK1503metaG_FD_65473 | JGI IMG/M metagenome (GOLD analysis project Ga0070699, IMG submission 65473) | Corn, switchgrass and miscanthus rhizosphere microbial communities from Kellogg Biological Station, Michigan, USA - KBS K1-50-3 metaG | ecosystem: Host-associated > Plants > Roots >...
AATGCGATTGTGATTGCGTCGAACCCGGCGCCGCAGATTTCAAATGCGGCGGTGAGTACGCCGGTGTTGCGAGTCTCGAATCACAAGCTGGCGGACGTTACGGTGAGTTACAACGTGACCGACAATTGTGGAGCGCTCACAACCACGCTGAGTGTTTCGAGCAATGAAGCGGTCAATGGACTCGGCGACGGCGATACGGCGCCGGATTGGGAGGTGGTTGATGCGAATCATGTTCGGCTGCGTGCTGAACGATCGGGCCGAGGCGCCGGTCGTATCTACACGATCACAATCACCGCCACGGACAGTGCCGGCAATTCATCGCACAAGGAAGTGTTGGTGACTGTTCCGCACGATCAAAGAAACTGAATATTTCACGCAAAGGCGCCAAGAGGACGCAAAGCCGCAAAGGAGTCTTAGCACTTCTTTGCGGCTTTGCGCCTTTGCGTGAAACCCAACTACCGGCTCAACTCACTGACGTGCGCGCGGACGGTTTCGCCGAGCGTTTCGAGGTTGTACCCGCCTTCGAGACACGAAACGATCCTTCCTTCGCAACTGCTGTCGGCCCATTGTTTCAGCGCGATCGTAAAATCAACAAAATCCTGGTCCACCAACAGCAATTGCCCCAACGGATCACCAAGGTGTGAATCAAAACCCGCGGAGATAATGATCAGGTCCGGAGTAAAACTCGCCGACATTTCATCGAGCGCCGCCTCAAACCCGCGCTTGTGCTCGACTGCCGGCGTCGCCGCACGCAACGGCAGATTCAACGTGTAACCCTGCCCGCGTCCGATCCCCTTCTCTCCACGCGAACCCGTTCCCGGATACCACGGATACTGATGCGACGAAAAGAAGAACACCGTGGGATCGTCGTAAAAAATTCCCTGCGTGCCGTTGCCGTGATGTACATCCCAATCGATGATCGCGACTTTCTCGATCTCCGCGTACTTCTGTTGCGCGTAACGCGCGGCAACCGCGACGTTGTTGAAAAGACAAAATCCCATCGACCGCTCTTGAGTCGCATGATGTCCCGGCGGTCGCACCGGCACGAAGGCATTCTTAACTTCGCCCGCCATGATCAAGTCGATCGCCTGGCACGGCGCGCCCGCCGCGCGTTTCGCAGCGTCGAGTGAACGCATCGAAACAACCGTGTCGGGATCGAGATAACCAATGCCTTCACTCACCGCTCTCTCGACGTGCTTATAGAGTTGTGGTGAGTGAGCCGCCTGGATATCGCCGCGCGGCGCTTCGCGCGCCTCAACCTCGCGCAGCGTGGACCAAAGCTTCGCGTCACCTCGCAACGCATCCATCACCACTGAATAGCGCGAAGGATTTTCGGGATGGCCCGGCCCGGTGTCATGCTCGCGAAAGATTGGATGATGAACGATGGCGGTGGTCATGAACGACAAAGTACCACTGTCTGGTAGGAAACTAAACCGTACGATATTAAAACGAATCTACTCTACTGCTTCACGTACTGAAACTTTCCACGTCGCCACAGTTTAATCAACTTCTGCAAACAAATTCGCAGTTTAGAGGTTGGGAATAGCTTTTGCCACTTCGCCGATCAGACCAAGGTCAGTATGGACCTACAAACAGGAGGTCACGCATGAAAAGGTTACTTGCCTTGATACTAGTATTAACCCTGCTAGTGATCACGGGAACGATCGTATCGGCGGATGCACAGACGCGCCGTCGTCATAAATCGAAGTTTGGACGCAAGGCGCGCACGGCCGCCATTATCGCCGGTGGAGCGGGAGTCGGCGCACTGGCTGGAGGAAAGAAAGGCGCAGCCATTGGCGCAGGCGGCGCTGGTCTATACGCATTTAATCGCCGCGCCGCGAAACGTCATTTCAGAGGCAGAACACGGACAGCCGGAACTGTATTGAGCGGAACGGCTCTGGGCGCGGGCGTGGGCGCAGTCGCAGGTGGCAAACGTGCCGCATTGATCGGCGCCGGAGCGGGCGCGGCGGGTTCATATATCTATTCGCGTCACACGCGTCGGAAGGGTCATCATCGGCGTTACTAATAATGAATTCAGATATCTCGACAACTGGTTCGAACAAACGGAGGCTAATTGATGGCATACGATGAAGAACAAGCAAGAAGAAGCCGAGTAGTAGTGGAAACACCAAACGAAAGACGTGAGGTCGTGAGTTCACAGTCGGTGCGAACGCCGGACAGCAGCGGCATTTCAGCGGGAATGGTCGGCGTACTTGTGGTGGTAGCTATCGCGTTGATAACGATGCTGGTCCTATTCTGGCTGAGCAGTCAGCCAACAACCGACAACGCCAACCTGGCGGCACAACAACAACCGACAACTGTCGTGCAACAACCAGCACCGGTTCAACAACCTCCGGTGATCATTCAACAACCAGCGCCTGCAACCCAGCCAGCGCCGATCATCGTGACTCCGCCGGCAGGTGGGACGACGATGCCGGCCGAAACGACCAACATGGACTCAACCATTCAGGCGGCGGTTGATAAGAAGCTCGCGGACGATCCGGAGATCTCAACACTCGGTATTACGGCTACGGTGCTGAACGGCAAAGCGATGCTGATCGGAACCGTGAAGACGGAAGAGTTGAAAATTCGGATTGAACGGATGGTGAAGCAAGTTAAGGGCGTGAAGGAAGTCGATAACCAGATCAGTGTTATCGCTTAAGTAGTCAGACATCGGTGGGCGCGGATTCAACCCGCGTCCATCTGTGTGTTAAAGACGTTTCGATTACCAGCTGTCCCGACTCACAGTGCAACACCAGCCGGCGCTCGTCTCCATTTTCAAATACTTCAACTGATTCGATTGGGCCAGTGCTGGTATCATTTGCCTGATCTACGAAAGCACGCAGCTCGTTTAACTCCGCAATCGCCAGGGACTGCGGCACGAGTCCCATCTCCATATCGAGATAGATGTTCCAGATGAATCCGATGTCGAGCAGTAGGTAAGCGGTTTCGTCCCAGATGAAGTGGCCCAGTGGAGTAGCGCCGACGACGTGCGCGATCACATGATCCTGATGCGTATTCGTATCTGCGGCCGTCCAGGACATCACTCTGCGATCTCAAATTCCATCAGGCTCTTTGACTTCAGCGCCGCGAGTGCCGCGGAGATTAGCGAGCCGGCGCCGCCTATCACGACGGACACGGGCGCGCCGACAACCGCGGCCAGCAGCCCCGCCTCCAGCTCACCGAACTGTGGTCCACCCATAAAGAACATCATGTTGATCGACGTCATGCGACCGCGCAGGTGATTCGGCGTGACGAGCTGGCGAATCGTTTGCCGCAACACGGTGCTGACTGTGTCCGCCACACCCGTCACGATCAGCATCAACAACGAAAACCAGTAGACTTTCGAAGCGCCGAAAGCAGCTGTAGCCACACCGAAAACCGCGACTGAGTAAACCACTAACCGTCCCTGCCGGTGAAAAGTTCCCAACCGCGCCATCACCAGTGCAGTCAACACCGATCCGATCGCAGGCGCTGCGGCGAGGAAACCGTAACCACGCGCGCCGACGTGCAATCGTTCCTGCGCGAAGATCGGCAGTAACAGAGTTGCTGACGCGAAGAAAGTCGCGGCGAAGTCGAGCGTCATCGTTTGAACGATGATCGGAGTGTGCCAGACGAAGCTCAGTCCCTCTTTCAGCGCGGCGAAGCTCAACGCATCCTTGCGGTCAATCTGCAGGTCCGGTTTACCGCTGCTGCGCATCGCAATCAACGCCGCAATCACTGCGAGAAACGAGAGCGCATTGATGCCGTAGATGATCGCGGGTCCGCTTTCGGCAAGCACGAAACCGGCGATAGCTGGTCCGGCTATGGTGGCTACATTAAAGACGATGATTCCCAGGCTGACAGCGTTTGGAAAATCCTCGGGTGGGACGAGTGTCGGCATTAATGCCTGCCGGGCGGGAATGTCGAACGCGGAGGCCGCGGAAGCGAGTGCGCTCAACACGTAGATGGGCCAAACACTCTCAACGCCGGCGAGAGTACCGGCGGTCAACAACGCCGCGCTCGCGAGCATGACGGTTTGCGTCACGACCATCAGCCGTTTTCTGTCGAACGCGTCCGCCACTACTCCGCCCGCCAGCGAACAAAAGATGATTGGCAAGCCGCGGAAGAGTCCGACGAGACCGAGTGCAAACGCCGACTTGGTCAGCAGGTACACGTGCCAGTTGATCGCAACGAACTGCATCTGCGATCCAGTGACTGACACAATCTGGCCTGCCCAGAGAAGCCGAAAATCGCGGTGACGTAAAGCAGCAAATGCGGAATGATTGGAAGAACTCACGTATCGCCGTACGACTCGTTTAACTTACGGAAGTGGTAGGCCATTGCAGCATGTCGCAGCAACTCTGCCATGCGATCGTGATGTTTGCGAGCAGCCTGGATGAAGAAACGCCAGAACTCGCGTCGCTCAGGATCGAGCACACCTAACTTGAACGCGACGCGCACGAACGCCTTGACTGCTTTTAAGCCGTGATACTGGTGCGCCTCCGGAAAGTCCTGCGGGACACGCTGAAGCGATTCAAGCGCGCGGCGATAATATTCGCTCGGCTTGTAGATGGTCCGCATGATCCGTTGATAACCTTTAATCAGTGTCTCGACATCCATTTTGGGAACGAAGTTGACGGTGGCGATCGTGTTGTTGCCGGTGGCGTCGGCGCCGAGCAGCCGGCCTTCTCTTTCGAGACGCTTCCACAGTTGCGTGTCGGGTAGTGCATTCAGCATGCCGACCATCGCCATCGGAATCGCGCTCTCGCGAATAAACTCGATCTGGCGTTCGAAGATGTCTTCGGGATCGTTGTCGAAGCCGACGATGAAACCGGCCATCACTTCCATGCCGTGATTCTGAATCTTGCGCACTGAGTCGAGCAGGTTGCCGCGGTTCTGTGACTTCTGAGCTTCTTTAAGACTCTCTTCAACCGGAGTTTCGATACCGAGAAAGACGCGACGGAAACCGGCGTCCTTCATCGAAGTCAGCAGGTCGTCGTCGTCCGCGAGGTTCACGCTCGCTTCGGTCAATAAAGAAAACGGGAAGCCATTCTGCTTTTGCCACGCGATCACTTCGGGCATCAGCAGGCGCACGTTCTTCTTGTTGCCGATAAAGTTGTCGTCGACGATGAACAGCTGACCGCGCCAGCCTAACTGTTTCAAAGCGTCAAACTCGGCAAGTATCTGTTGATTACTCTTGGTGCGCGGCACGCGACCGTAGATCTCGATGATGTCGCAAAACTCGCATGAAAAAGGACAGCCGCGCGAATACTGTAACGACATGCAACTGTATTTCTTGAGATTCGCGAGAGCGAAGTCCGGCACCGGCGACAGTGCCAATGGCGGGCGCTCAGGAGCTTTATAAATGCGCCTGGTTTGCCCGCGCTCGAGATCGGCGAAGAACTCCGGGAGCGTTGTTTCTGCTTCACCCTGGAAGATATGATCGGCATAGGGAAGTTCTTCGATGGTGCTGGTGACGTATGGACCACCGAGTACAATCACCTTGCCTCGTTGCTTACAACGCTGAACCACTTCATGAAGCGACTTCTTCTGCGTCAGCATGCCGGTAATGAAGACCATATCGGCCCACTCGATCTGCGAATCTTTCAACCGCTCGATATTCAAATCAACCAGCCGCCGTTCGCAGTCACGCGGCAAAAGGCTGGAAACGGTTAATAGACTAAGTGGAGGAAAAACGCTGCGCTTGCCTTCGAACGGCAGCGCGTATCGAAAACTCCAGTATGTTTCCGGAAACTCGGGGTTAACCAACAAGACTTTCATTGCGTCCTCCTCCCAGATTTTGGGCGCACCAATTAAAGCATGCTCAGCGAATTTATATACGATTGTTAGACTCTAATATGATTCGAGTGAGTAATAATTCTGTAAAAGTACGATAATAACAACTCGCGGTAGTCATTATGGGGGCAACACTCCATGGCCGCCCCAATCGTTTGCAACCCGCATTGTTCGGAAAAGTGGGCGGCACGGAGTGCATACTGGTTTAGTTTGAAATAACGCCGGAGGCGTTCGCTAATTCCAGCCCAGGGTTCGAGCGCAGCGGAACCCTGGGTACATAGTTAAGAGTGGCTTAAACCCTGAAAGGGTCGGCAACCGGCGAACCCTTTCAGGGTGATCTTGAACTTCTAATTCGAGTCCCAGGGCTCGAATTAGCCAACGCCTCCGGCGTTTTTCAAACTGAACCAGTGCCATGGAGTGCCGCCCCTACAATTATTTTCGTTCGTGCTATAGAATCACCCACTCCCTTGGCTCGAAACTAACGAAAGGTATACTGCACTATGAAGACCCAACTTTCACGCGCTCTGGCCACCCTTTTAATCGTCCTGTTTTCCCTCTCGCCCGTATGGGCCACCTGCGGCGGCGGTGGTGGCGGAGGAACCGGGGGCGTCGGCGGCGGCGGCAACCGCACTGAAGGACCGGCACCGGCCGTCTACATGGTGCCGTGGAAGATCTGGGAACAACGAGCTGCTCCCAACAAGGGGCTGATTTTGTACTGGTTCCCCGCCAGCGACACTGAGCTCAAGAAATCGAGCCTGCGCGCTTCGCGCATTCTCACGCTCTATTCCGGTCAATGCGTCACGATGACAGTCGCCGATGCGAAGACGCCCGAGCTGCAGCCGATCCTCGGCGATTCCGCCGTGCCGGTTGCCGTGCTCGCAAATGCTAACGGCACTCCGATTAATAAAGTCGAGAATACCGGCGGCAAACTCAAAGTCGAGCAAGTGGAGAAACTCCTCGAAGCTGAAATGAAACAACGCGAGACCTCGCTCGACACGCAGTTGAAAGACGCCAAAGAAAAAGCGAAAGCCGGCGACAATCAGGGCGCGATCGCGGTGCTAAAGCCGGTCGCCGAGGAAAAATGCCTGTTTCCGAAAAAGGCAAAAGAGGCGGCGAATCAGTTGAAGAAACTCGGCGTGGAAGAAGTCGGCAGCATTCCCGAGTCGCCGATCTTTGATCGCGTGCAGGGCGCGAAAATCGAAGCTGTCATGCGTCAGGGTCTACGCGCGGAGATCGCGGAGCGTTACGTCACTGCTGAACGTCTTTACCAGCGCGCGCACCAGATGGATCCCGCCGATCCGACGCCACTGCGTTACCTCGGCGAAGTCTATCGACATCACACCGGGGAGTGGGACAAAGCCCGCGCGACCTTCAACACCATCCTCGAGCTGCAAGCTGATCCTATTGCGCGCGCCGTTGCGCTGCACGGACTCGGCAAGATGACGATTCACGATGGCGAGTTTAAGAAAGGGTTGTCGTTGATGGAGCAGTCAGTCGCGGAGTTTCCACTCGCGCTGGCTTATCGCAATCTCGCGGTTTACTGGAACTCTGAAGGCGATCTGGTCCAGGGCAACGCTTACACCCAGAAGGCGCTCGCACTCGATCCGAAAGATCCTTATAACCTCGTGTTCGCCGCAGTCTTCATGGCTGCTTCAGGACATGGCGATGAGGCTTTGAAGATCGCACAGGCCAATCGCAACCTCCTCCCGGCGTCGTACAACCTCGCCGCGATCTATGCGCAGACTGGTCATCGCCGTGAAGCACTCGCGCTGCTGCAACGTCACTTCTTCAGTTATGAACGTTACCAGGCAGTGCGTGCGAAAGAGATGATGGAAGCGCGCGTCGATGCGGTCTTTGATTCACTGCGCCAGGATTCAGAGTTTCTGGCACTGACCAGCGGCGCCGATGGCAAACTCCGGATGCCGATGCGAAATATGACCGGCTCGTCAAATCGAGACTGATCAAATTTGGCTCAATATCGCATCTGGCAAGTAATCGCAGCGTCAGCAGTCGGTACCATGATCGAATGGTACGACTTCTATATCTTCGGCAGTCTCGCGGTGACGATCTCACCGCTGTTCTATCCCGAAGGTAACGACACGCTGGCGCTGATCGCCTATTTATCCACCTTTGCTGTCGGTTTTGTAGTCCGGCCTTTCGGCGCACTCTTTTTCGGGCGCATCGGCGATCTCGTCGGACGCAAGTATGCCTTTCTCGTCACCCTGCTCGTGATGGGTGGCGCCACCGCCGCCATCGGTTTCCTTCCCACTTACGCCACCATCGGCATCGCGGCGCCGATCATGCTCCTGTTGATTCGCGTGCTTCAGGGACTCGCGCTCGGTGGTGAGTATGGTGGCGCGGCTGTTTACGTCGCCGAACATGTGCCGGACGCGAAGCGTGGCTTCTACACGAGCTTCATTCAAATCACTGCCACACTCGGTCTGTTTGTTTCGTTGCTGGTCGGCATCGTGGTCCAAAACTCGATGTCCCGGCAGGAATTCAGTGCCTGGGGATGGCGAGTGCCGTTCATCATCTCGATCTTTCTCGTCGGCATCTCGCTGTACATTCGCCTGCGGATGAAAGAGTCGCCCATCTTTGCTCAAATCAAAGGAGCGGGCATGACTTCCAGCCGGCCCCTGGTCGAAGCATTCACGCAGTGGGAGAATTTGAAACGCGTGTTGATTTCGCTTTTCGGCGCTACTGCCGGTCAGGGTGTGGTCTGGTATACCGGTCAGTTTTACGCACTCTTTTACCTGCAGACGGTATTGAACGTGAATGTGCGCTCGGCGCAATACATTGTCGCAATCGCGCTGCTGTTTGCGATGCCGCTGTTTGTGGTCATGGGCGCGCTCTCAGATCGCATCGGCCGCAAGTGGATCATGATGGTGGGATGTTTGCTTGCGGCAATTTCTTACTTTCCGATCTATCAGGCGATGCAACGTGCGGCGGGGTCGAATGTCGTGACGACTGTTTCGAAGCTAAACAGTGTCACGGGCGCGACCAGTCTTATTCCACAGACGGAGGTGAACGGTCAGTTACTGGCGGCGAAAGAAGTTCTGCCTTATGTAGATTTCGCAACCTTGCTCAGTTCGCCGGTTGCGTGGAAGTTGATTCTACTCATCTTCATTCAAGTGTTCTTTGTGACAATGGTCTACGGACCAATTGCGGCTTATCTGGTCGAGGCCTTCCCGGCGAAGATTCGCTACACGTCATTATCGCTGCCGTATCACATCGGCAACGGTGTCTTCGGCGGTCTGCTTCCGGTGATCGGACTGTCAGTGGTCAGCAAAACCGGAAACATCTACGCGGGTCTTTATTATCCCGTCGTCATCGCGAGCCTCACGTTCATCGTCGGCTCGTTACTGCTAAAGGAAACAAAGCACACCCTCATCTGGGACGAAGTTAAACACAGCTGACCCGGATTTATGGTTGCCGATAGACCACGCCGTTCTTCATCACGAATACAATCTGCTGCATATTCTCGATCTTCGCGAGGGGATCGCCGGAGACGGCGACGAGGTCGGCCCACTTGCCGGTGGACAGGGAACCAAGGTGTTTGTCCCAGCCGAGAAGTTTTGCGGCGTTGAGTGTACCGGCGACGATTGCGTCCATGTTGCTCATGCCGCCCCATTGGACCATCAGCACAAACTCGTGCGCGTTTGAACCGTGAGGCACAACTCCCGCATCCGTTCCTAACGCGATCGGAACCTTATTTGCCACCGCCAGCTTGATACCGTGACGCGCGGCATCTGCCGCAGCCAATGCCTTCTCGGCACGCAATCCCTTAAGTACACCTGATTTCGCTGCCCTCTCAACCGCTTCAGCGGCTGACAGCGTGGGCACGAGAAAAGTCCCGCGCTCTTTCATCAGACGTGCACCTTCCTCGTCGAGGAACGAACCATGCTCGATCGACGACACGCCCGCGCGCACCGCTATCTTTATGCCTTCAGTGCCGTGAGCGTGCGCAGCTACTTTGCGTTCCAACTTGTTGGCCTCATCGACCATGGCCTTCAGTTCTTCGTAGGTGTATTGAGTCGCCCCGACCGCGTCGCCCTCCGACAACACGCCGCCAGTTGCGCACGTTTTGATTACGTCGGCGCCGTACTTAATCTGATAACGAACCGCGGCGCGTATCTGATCTGGTCCATCAGCGATACCTTCTTCAATGCCCGGATCGAAGAGTCCGGGTCGAAAACCATTCTCATCGCAGTGGCCGCCACGCATGCCGATGGCATGACCCGCGCTCATCATTCGGGGTCCAGGCGTCCAACCTTCGTCTATGGCCTTGCGCAACGCCATGTCGTCAAACTTTCCCGACGCGCCGACATTTCGCACGCTCGTGAAACCAGCCATCAGAGTAGACCGGGCGTGCTCGACGCTAATGATGGCGGCAAACGACTCAAAGTCTCTCACCCCGGCATTGTCGCCCGCCGGATCGCCGAGTACGCGGCCGATTAAATGCGTGTGCGCATCGATGAATCCCGGCATGAGCGTGACATCGCCGAGATCGATCACCTTCGCATTCGCCGGAACCTGCACCGAGCTTGCTGCGCCGACCGCGGTGATAGTGTTGTCAGTAATTACTACGACGGCGTTGTTGATCGGCGCTGCACCCGTTCCGTCAATCAGACGCGCGGCCTTGATTACGACGACGCCCTTCCCTACCGGGGCCTCAGGAGTGATGCGAGCGGTTTGTGTTTGCGACAGCACAGGCACGCACAGTGAATGGACCAGAAATATGGTGACATAGATCAGCTTTAGGTTTTTCAAGATTAT